>Ga0190265_10003917_pt1 | contig 10238 bp, 5 predicted proteins | sample Popmic124T_FD_133135 | JGI IMG/M metagenome (GOLD analysis project Ga0190265, IMG submission 133135) | Populus adjacent soil microbial communities from riparian zone of Indian Creek, Utah, USA - 124 T | ecosystem: Environmental > Terrestrial > Soil > Riparian zone | place: USA: Utah | collected...
GCCTGTTACAGAATTGGCCGGTGCGCCCGTTTGCTGCACCACATGAGCCAACTCATGCGCGATGAGACGTCGTCCCGCATCAGATTGAACTTCATAACGACCGGAGTTGAACACGATATCGCGTCCAACAGTGAACGCCACTGCGTTCAGATTTTCCGTCCACGCATCGGCAGTAGGTCCTTTGTGAATGCGCACATCGCTAAAGTCCCGACCGAAACGCGGCTCAAAGAGACTGCGCGTGGCGAGATCGAGTGGTTGACCTCCATCGTTCAAAGCCGGCGGCGATACGCTCGCAGCAGGAACAACCTGGCCGCTCTTTTGTTTGCGCTGCAAAACTTTATTTTCATCTTCGTCTTCGTCCGCGCACGCGTTGCATTTACGTTGCACTTTGCCGAAAGCGACGGATGAAAGTGAGAGCGTTAATCTATTTGAACTTCGAGTCGAGGACGAACCGGCAGCGGCCTGATCGGCAACGCGAACGGCCTCCTGTTTGTTGGGGTCGGCAGGTTGACTGACGTCCAATTTCGCCTGAATTGAACGGCGGCCAACGGCAAGTGAATTCCACAAAGCATTTGCCGAATGGCTAACTTTGCGATCAACGTGCAGGGGTCGTCCTGGCGCGTTTTTGTTGTTCTGTCGCTTGCTCAGATTACTGTCAAGTGCAGCTGGCATTCCAATCTTCTCTCGCGCTCGAATTGACGGCGTAAATCCTGTGTTCGAACTGCATTAGACCACTAACCGTATTTCAATTTCCCCGGAGTTTGTATCGCTCAATCGAAATCTCAAGGCAACGGCGTTGCGGGTGGCGCTCCCGGTGGCACCGGTCGGCTCGGAGCATCCGCGGCTTGATGTTCAGCCAGGCTTGACGCCGGTGGTGTACTCAGATCGCTCGTGTAAATCTCCAGCGCCAGTGATGCGTATGACCATATACGATCTGGATGGAGGAGCAGCCCGTCCCCCAAGCTCAGCGAAACTATCGCGTAAGCTGCGCGAGCGCGATTTGGTCCTGCGAGCGCAAAGAAGCCGGGACAAATCCGAATACCTGTGTCGGCGGCGCGGCCTCGTCGTGATGTCACACTTCCATCGCGAAAAACGCGCCGATTGTCTAAGGCGATCGCATTCGCGGGGCATTCGCGTGCAGTTAAGCAATTGAACGTGTGCGGAATGTGCCAGATCGTACCCTCAGACTGAAGCGTTGAGAAGTCACGCAATATCTCCAGCATTAGCGGATCTGCGGGAGTTGAAAGATGCGTGTCGATCAGCGTGCGGACCCATGCAACCGGAGCGCGTCCGGCAGTAACCGCGAGCTGCACATCGTCAAGATAGCTCCAGGCCCGGCGCTGAGCGGCTTCCGCGAGCGCCAGCGCATCGAGTAACGGATTAGCGTCCGTGCAGGCCGTTGCTGTATCGGCGCGCGGCGGACGCGCGGAGAGTCCGGCCAGCACTCGAATTAAGTGCGAATAACTTTCCGCATTGTTGAGTGCTTCTTCGGTAGTCATTCGCAACATCAGACGTTCACCGGCGTACGCGCGATCCACCGGAAAGCCGACGGCAGCGGAACCTCGCGTCCCGCGTCCCGGAATCACAGCATGGGCCAGTTCATGTAACAGCACGCCCGCATTGCTATCGACGTTGGGACTAATTGAGCAGAAGACGAAGTTGTATGGCGCAGTCCGTTCGCCGAGTACGCTCGGTGTTGTACAAGCCATGGCCTGGTCTGGAGTATGAAGACGAATGATCAGTGTGCCGCTGCCCTCCAAATTCGTCAGCATCAATTGAATCCGGTCATGCAGCAGCCGGCCATAGCCCGGGTCTTGTGTGTGAAACAGTTCGTCAACTCGGGTGACCGCGTTATTCGGTTGTGTGGGAGCGTTTAACCAAACATCGAGACTAGCGATCGCCGCGCGTAACAAAACGCGGCCTCTCTCAATCGCCTGTTCCGCACCATTTATTTGGTTCAGAACGGCGTCCGCGGCGGTTGGCACCGGGCCGGTCGCAGTAGTGCGAGCGGGAGGGCCCGACGCGGGAGCGGTAATTCGCGTGCGCGCTCCTTCAATTAATGAGCGTAATCGCGCAGACGCACCGGGCTGAACAAGATTGACTGTCGGCAAGATTCTGGCGATCACTACCGGCAAGACGGATGTGACGTCTGTTTCCTGGCGCTGTGAAGCAGTGACATCAGCAGCGGTGAATGTAGTACGCCCAGTCAATCGTTCGGCACGCAGCGGGCTTGCTTCCAGCCATATCAACTGCGTTTCTAAAAAGGCGGCTTCTTCGGCGGGGTCTTGTGGCCGATTGCTGCGGATTTCCGTTGTCTGGTCCAAAGCTTCTCGCGCTTCGCCAAGGAAATTGGCGTACGCCAGGTGCATGTCGCCGAGCAATGCGCCGTTTGGATCAAGCAGCGTACGTTGAGCGTCATAAATGCCACGCACGCGAATGATGTAGGTTCGTACTATGCTCTGGTTCAGGATCGGATGGGCCGCCCGGCCGGCAGCACCGCGGCCACCCGCTCTGGTTGCGGCGATTCGCGCCCGCGCGCGATCCGCAGCCAGCGACCTTTGCATGCTCTCGATAAACTCTATGGCGCGGCGCGCGGCCTCTTCGCGCATCTGTCGCATCTCCAGAGCCGGATCAGGGTCGCGGGCTACATGGGGTTGCACGCGTCGTGTGCTCAAGGCCGTCGCGTTTCCTGCGTTGAACGAGTTGACAGAGACTGCGCGGTGACGCGCGGGTGGAGTGATCGATGGGGCCATCGGTTTGGAGGCGTTACCGGTTTGCTGCGCTACGTGTGCGAGCTCGTGCGCAAGCAAACGCCCGCCCTCATATTGAGCTGGCGCAAATTGTCCGGGCCCGAAGACCACATGGTTTCCCACGGTGTAAGCACGCGCGGCCAAGGCGCGCGCAGAACTACCCGCTGTGTCGCCGGTATGTATGCGAACGTTGGTTAGATCCATGCCGAAGCGCGACTCCATAAAGACTCGCGTCGCTTCGGGAAGTGGCTCACCAGTTTCACTGATGATTCGATACACTTCGGCAGGTAGTGGACATGAAAGGGCGTGAGCCGCGCTGACCTGGCGGTGAACAAATTTCTCCTCGTCTTCTTCAGTGCAGGCCGAACACTTTCTTTGCACGCTCGGCTCGGCCACTCGCATCACGCGGTCAGCGATTTGATCAGCTTCGAGTTCGTGAGGATCGTTTGGTTGGCTGACGACAAGTTTTTTTTGAAACGGCGGTGCGTAACTCAGGGCCAACGATCGCCAGACGGGCGCCAGTTCGAATTCTCGTTTTTCCTCAAGCGTCTGGTCAGCTTGCGGTTCAGCTTTCGCATGCGCCTTCGCTGTTTTGATCGCGTGAGTCGTGCGCACGTCTGAACCTCAGTTAAAGACGCCGGTACCGCAACTCGTTATTAGCACGCGCGGCAGGGACCGCTAAAACTCGATGTGCCGCGCGTCCAATGAATCTGCTACGCCTAAATCAAGAGATAGATCACCTCGGCGACATCATTCAATATTCCCGGATCGATTTGCGTGAGCCGGTTTTTGTCTGTCGGAGTCAAAGAAGTTACCCTGGTGGCCGGGTCCGGCGGCGTCGGCAAACTCGAGAAAGAAGTTGCCAACACCTCATTTAGAACAGCCCTCAGCCGCTGCGGTGCTTGTGGATCAGGCGGCCCCGACACCACGGCCAAACTAATGCCCTGATATCTCGCGCCCGCAGGAGGCGTCGCAATAAAAGTTCTCAACGCCGGACCCTCGGGCTTGTCGTTGCGGAAAAGGACTCTCTGACGGTGGTTGGGTTCCCGTCTTGGGAATAACTCAATGCCGTCTCTTCCCGTAAAGATCACGAGCGCATTCCTGACCACCGACGGCGCCGCGTGCAAGATGATAACGTCGTCGGCAGTGACGCCTCCCCCGACGTCGCGCAGCTGCTGTTCCGATGCCTGTAAAGCGATGGTCTTCCTGTCAGCGCTCGCCTGGAGCAAACTCTTATTGTTAAGCTCGGCAAAAACTACCTCAAGACGTTTCGTTGCGTTTGCTTCATTTGCTGGTTCTGCAGCGAATGAAACGGCACCGATGCGATTTGGGATATGTGGTTGAATTTGTGAAATGACCGCGGCGCTCAATCCTTCGGCAAGCGTGCCGTCCGCATTGAATCGAATTGTCAAAGGAGAAGTCGTGGCGCCGAAGACACGGTTTCCGCCAACAACTTGCGTCTGCACCAGCAAGCGCGCAGTGCGGGTCTGCGGCGTCGGCGTCGGTGGTCTCAGTATTATTGAGAACACAGGACACTCGATCGGCGGTTTCGGAAGCACAGGCGTTTCCTGATGTATGATCTCCTCTCCGGACGTCGCAATTGCATCCCTGATTGCTCGTGCCTGCGCGAGCGGAATGGTTGCAACAGCGTGACCAACAGGTGCAGTGAAAACGACCATATCGGCGGGTCTGACCCGAACCTCCGCATCCCACTTGGTTTTTATATCGGTGAGAGTCGACGTATTGGCAGGTTCCGCAGTTTCCGGTTTAAACAACGCGACACCGATCGGCAACAACTGCGCGTCCCTAATCGCTTCCTCAATTTGTCCTCGTGAAATAAGCGCTATTGCTCTCTCAATTGCCCTCTCCTCCACGGCGAAAACGCGATGACAAACTGTCGCCACGTCCCGCAGAGTGATCATCAGAATCATCCCGTCAGTGCCCGCGACCGCCAGCTCCTGATGGACCGTGCTCAGCACGTGCCTTGTTGTGCCGTTAACTTGGGAGACTGTCGCAACAGCCCGTTCGACTTTTCCGATACGATCTTGCGCAACGGGTTCGCCGTCATTAGCTGTCGCGCTGGCAATTGCAGAGAGGAGGATTTTTTGGCCCGGATCGTTCTGCTTCCAGTCCGCTTCGACGTCGTCTGGACGAGAAATCATCGTGCCCAGCCCAGGCTGAAATTCAACGTTATCAACGCGCCTGAAGAAAATCTTCTCCACATTGAACGGACGGTTATTGACTAACGCGGCCTCAGCCTCTTTGACGGCAGCCTCGTCCGCAGCAACTCCCATCCACAAAGCGTAACGTCGCGGTGGCAGAGCCGGCGGTGGCGGCGCGACGTCGATTTGGCACTGCTTAGTGCGACGGCGATGGAACAGGACCCAATCCATCGTGCCGCGCACGAGCACCTCGTCAATGGGTTTCGGCGGTGGCGGAAACAGCAGACGCGCCTTCGCGTCAGCAAAGTTAGGATCGGATAGCGTCGCGGCAACCACTTTTAACCCAGCCAATGCTTGTACATGGCTGGCGTTGGTTGCGGACAGCACGTCCGCATTGTCTTTGAGCACAGCCTCAGCTAACGGTAGGTTTTGTGTAACCGTCAGATTAGCGCTGCGCTTGTGAAGAATCGCGGCGTTGATTTCCAGAGGCTGCTTGTCCCAACGCGCCGACAACACAATGTCGTTCTGCGCATGATCAAGCAGAATTGTGATTTGAGATTGCCCTCTCATTTCGATGGTGACGTCGAGATCGACAAGACTCGTCTGGCGAGTTCCACCGCCCATCGCGTCGCTGAGGATCGTGAGCTGAGCATTCTCAATCCTTCCTCTCACCACCTGGTCCATTCCAACGGCTGTGGCTTCGGCGACGATCTGTAGAACGCCGTTGAATTCCACGTCCAATACCGGCGTCCTTCTCACGGCCGCTGAGACGATCGCTCGCGTATTGAAATTCGCATGATCGCCGCGATTTAGTTTGAAGACGTCGTTGTCGCACCGCAGACTCACCCAAAGGCCACCGGTCGGGGTTCCTTTGCTTATCAAACTAGTATCAAGTCGGATGTTAGCGGCTGTCGGCGTTGCCACATTTACGCCGCCCACCATTCCCGGCGTGCCGCCCGCAGGCTGAAGTGGGCCAACGACTGGCGGAGGTGGTCCAACTATGGTTGGCCGCTCCTCCTGCAAAATTGTTCGGTGCTCGCAGCTCAGATAAAAGGCGCCTCCATTTGAAGCCAGCTTCTCGGCACGCGCAGCGCCACGGAAGAGAACGTTTCTCGCTTGATCAGTGGGGCCTATCACCGGGGTTCGTGTGGCCAGAATCAACCCGTTCACCTCGACGCTCGCTTCCAGGCCGGTGCCCGGACTCAATTGTTTCTGCTCGATGATTTCGCCGTTGGGAACCAGAATGTCGACTTCCGGTTTGTTCATTGGATCATCGAGGCCCTGCAACAACGAGATGCGTTCCATATGCTGCGCTTCTTCCAGCGCGTGCGCGACGTAGTCAGGCCGGACGACGCAAAAGCGCAGGTCAACTCCGTTGCACATTCAGAGCCGCACTTGCTGGTTGATCGTTGAATTCGCTGAGGGAGTTACCGGCAGATAACCCGCACTTGGCAACTCCACGATTCCGCCCCGGATTAGAAACTCGTCACGCGGTATCGCGGCCAGTTCTCGGCCGACGGTGAACAGCTTGTCGTTCAATGTCGTCATGCGTGTGAGGCCGCCCCGGAACGTCATTACTTCGTCAAGGTTTATGCTCAAGGCAGCAAAGCGTTCCGCAGCGACTTCATAAAACTTTCGAAAGTCAGCGACTGTGTCTGCCGCTTCGTGAATCACGCCGCTCGCGCCGCCACACGGGTCAACGTCTCTGCCCGGTCCAGGAGTGGTGCCAAAGAGGTCGCGGAGCTGGCACTGAAACTGAAGCACCTGCGCCATGAATACGTCCCACGGCCGCATCATCATGCGCCATTGCCAATAACGTTTGGCCGGCGGATCGATGCGCTCGCGCCTGGCAATCCATGCGTCCAGAAAGACAGTGTTCGAACCGGCGCGCGCGATCGCTCCGATGGCGACGCCGCTGCCGCCCGCTGCGTCAGCGCCGAGACACCACGTCTGCTGTTCGAGTCCGAATTTGGAAATCAAGCTTGCGACGCGTTTACGTTCGTCTTCGAAATAGGCCGAGGCTACCCGCGAACGATAATGCACTTGCGTTAACGAACGAGCGCGCGAATTCGGCAACGGACTGCGCAACACGAGCGGAATCGCGCGAATCGTTACACCTTCCATGATGTAAGGCCGGTCGGTGCTGGTAGCGCATGCTTCTTCACAAAGCTTTCCGTAAACGTCTTCTTCGCCGCAGTACGCTTCCGCTGATGAAATAACAATCAGGAACAAATCGCCGGCCTGGTGGACTTCAATCGGCGGGTCTTCGCTGCGTATGACGCAGTCCTCAAACTCAGCGTTGCGAACGGTGGCTTTGCCAAACATTTGTTGGACGTCGCGCGATTTTTCGATCAGATCCTGAACGTTTACGGAGATCGATTGTGGCAATAACAACACGCGGCCCTGCGGATCGATGGCCAGGCCATCACCGACGTTAAGCGTGTCGCCGGAGCCCAAAGTCAGATCGTAACCATGGGCCACACCCGGTCCGCCGGCCTGGTTTGATTGCCTGACCAGGTTCCGTAAATAATTTTGTTCAAGCTTCAAATCCTGAGCGCGAAGAAACTTGCCGTCGAAGTAATTGAGTCGGGTCAACGGCGTAGCCGGAATGACGACAAGGCCATTCTGCTTGCTCACGAGCACAAGCGGTTGAGAGATTTTCATTGTCGACATGGCTAGCTCTCCTTCTCCTGCATCAATACGTAGTCGATGCCTTGCGGCGCAGGGCTGTAGTCGACACCTCCGGCGAGCGGCAAGTTATCGTCGCCGAGCAGGGGCGCGGGCCCTGTGCCGCGCGCGATGATTCGCGCCAGGCCGGTGCCCAGCGGAGGCGTCTTTGGTTTTGGTGCCAGGGTGACTGATCGTCGTGAGTTATCGACAGCGGCCTTGATCGTGAATATTTTCCAGCCACCGGCGTCGTCGAAAACTGAAACTGAAAACGCTTCCGGTTTGACGCTCCCGGCCTGTAGCGGTTGATCGAAAGAGAGAACAATCTGGTTACTTTCGATCGTGACGTTCGAGACCCGTGGGCCAACGACCGGTGGTGGCTCGACGGGAGAGGGATTAGATCTGACCATGGCGCGGGCGCCACCGGGCGCGCGCAACACGCCGCTCAGCAGATCCTGGATCGTCGTGGTCGCAACGTGCGACGGGCGCACAGACGTGTCGACCGTCCCATCGATGACCTTCCACGCGTTGTTGTCTTGTTCGATCTCAATACCTGAAATATTGGCGAGCAACACCGACGCGTCTTCCAGGCCCGGGAACAGCAACTGAACGCCTTCGTCAGTCGTCGCCGGTTCGAGCTCAATTTCATCAAGCGCGGCAAAATGATGGAATGCTTTCAGCCATTCGGCATCCTGATCCGTCGGAGGCAGTGCCTTGATTCGATCGATTTCATCAAGCACGACCTGATCTTCAGGCCGCGGATCGGTCGAGCCTTCGGCAGGTAACGCTTCCTCAATACCAAACAACAAACGCAAGCGGTGATATGGATAAACCGGCTGGGGCGCGAGGTTTGGCAACAACAGGATGTCGACTGTCTCAAATACTCGCGAGTAAGCGGTGCTCGTGCCCGCGTTGTTGCATGGTTCCATCAAGGCCGGCACTTGCCGCGTCAAACACGCCTTGAAGTGTATGACGACGTGCGCGTCAAACACCTTGTGGTTGTTGACGGTGTTGATCGTGAAACCAGCGTCGTCTTTATGTTTCTCAAACCACTCGCCTATGTTGAGACACGCTTCCGCTTCGAGATGCAGCTCGTGACCGGCGGCGTCAAGCGCGAGCCCCGGCGCGACGCGAATCTCGCCATGTTCCTTATCGAGCGTGACTCCAAAACCCCAGACCACTCCTTCGCGATGCAGCCACGCGTTGTGTATTCGCATCTTCGCGCGGTGGTAGCCCTGGTCGGTTTTGAAATCGTCTTCACCCAGCAACATACCGAAGTGGTAATGCAACGCGTTGAACGGACTGAGTGGCAGCAACTCGCTGCGGTCGCCGTCAATCGATGAAAGACAAGTTGCTATGTCAGGCGTCGCCATAACGCATCTCCTTTACTGTCAGTCGTCACCGCGCAGAGCGCTGAAAAGACGAGCGGCGGCGGCTTGTCTTATGCCGGCTTCGCGTGTCGCGCGCATCGCGTGTTCGGCAACCAACTGCGACAGCACCGACTCGCTTGCATCTGCTTCAAGTTGGGCTGTTACGTAATCGGTTTCCGCCGTGTCCAGTGCGGTCTGCACTGTGGTGGCGGGCGAATTCTTTATGGCATTCAGCGTTTCCTGTGCTTGTTCGTATTGTTCGAACAGACGCCACGTGGCATCCGGGACTGCCGCTTCCCACGCGTGAAGAATTCCGTGAGACGAAAGCTTGTAAGCGTCTTCAGCAGTTTGCAGACCTAACTCGGCATTGGCGAGATTTGTCTTCGCGGTGATAACAGCGGGGTCTGTCTCCGGATCGCCGCCGGCCGCAATCGCGTTTTGTCGCGCTTGATTGAGCGCAGCCTGTTTATCTTCAACATTGTCGATGGCGGTTTTGTAGTCGTTCAGTTCGTCGAGCCATACGTCATTCGCAGTATCGAAAGCAGTTTGCGCGGCGGTGACGTCGGCTTGCGCATCAATCACATCCTGCGCCTTGGTGGCGTCTGTCGGATCGGCTTTCGCCGCCACGATCGTGTCATCCAAAATCGCCTGCTTGTCGTCCAGGTCCTTACGCTTGTCGTCAACTGCTTTTTCTTCGTCGGCGGCCGTCTCGCGCGCAGCTTCTAACGAAGCGTCGTTGATACGTTCAGACTGTTCCGTGGTCAGTGGCGAGTTTTCAGTTTTCGCCACGTCGCTTAGCGCGCTTGAAGCCTGAGCGAAACGCGTGGCGGAAGCCGTGACGTGCACGCCCGTAGTGGATTCGACTTCCAGGAACGCGTCCAACAAATTCGTGGCCTGAATTGTCAAACCACCATTCGCGTCGTGTTCGTCAACCACAGCTCCGGCAGCCGTCTTCGTTTTGTCAGCCGCCGCCGCAATGCGTGCAGCCTCAGCAGCCCGCCGTTCTTTTGCCCGAGTCAACAGCTTGGCGGGAATATCTGCTTCGATTCTTTGCTTCGCTGTTTTGAACGCGTCTCCTTCAGGCAGCGTCGGGTCAAGCGCTTTGGTTGCGGCCGTATGAAGCGACTTTAAGGGTTCGGCGGCCAGCGCCGTTTCCCAATCACCGCGGCGCTTGTTCGCGTCAGTCGCCAAGAAGATGAGGACGCCCGTTATCGAAGATCGCAGGCTGATGTCCGCCTCACCGGCACCCTTCGCTGCCTTGACGATCGATCGCCACATTGATATCGCAC
>Ga0190265_10003918_pt1 | contig 10238 bp, 8 predicted proteins | sample Popmic124T_FD_133135 | JGI IMG/M metagenome (GOLD analysis project Ga0190265, IMG submission 133135) | Populus adjacent soil microbial communities from riparian zone of Indian Creek, Utah, USA - 124 T | ecosystem: Environmental > Terrestrial > Soil > Riparian zone | place: USA: Utah | collected...
CGTCCACTTCCTGCGGCTCTACCGCGGCGTCACCGAGGCGGTGGAGGCTGCCGTACGGCCCGGGGGCGACTACGCGGACACGCGGTTCGTCCGCTGGCTCGACGTCGTCTTCGCGAACCTGTTCTTCCGGGCGCTCCGCGACGCGACCGAGCGCCGCGCCGGCGTCCCGAAGGCCTGGATACCGCTGCTCGAGGCCCGTTCGCGCCCCGGCGTGCTGCCGATCCAGTTCGCGCTCGCCGGGATGAACGCCCACATCAACCGCGACCTTCCGTTCGCGCTCGTCGAGACGTGGGCGGCGCTCGATCTCGAGCCACGGCGCGGGAGCGACCAGCACGACGACTTCACCCGGCTAAACGGCCTCCTCGAGCTGACCGAGGCGCGCGTGAAGGCCGAGCTCGTCAGCGGGTCGCTGGGCCACGTCGAGCGCTCCCTCGGGCGCGCGGACGACGTCGTCGCGATGTGGAAGGTCGGGCGGGCACGCGACGCGGCCTGGGTCAACGGCGAGACGCTCTGGGCGCTCCGGGGTCTGCCGAGGCTGCGGTCGGAGTACGCGCTGACCCTCGATCGCATGGTCGGCTTCGCCGGCCGGGGCCTCCTGCGGCCGCTCTGAGTGGGGGAACGGAAGGAGGCCGCTCCGGGGAGCGGCCTCCAGGGTGCGGGCGAGTCGGCCTTCGACTTGACATAACGCCCGTTATCGTGCGTCGATCCTCCTGCGGCCAGAGGATCGGCTAGAGGATGCCGGTGACGGCGTCGAGCGCGGCGGAGATCCCGCCGGAGAGCGCGGTCAGAGCGACCACGATGCCGAGCGTGATGACGGCGAGGACGACGCCATACTCGGCCATCGTCTGGCCGTCGTCGCGGCGTGCGTGTGCGATCGCAGAGCTGAAGAGCTGCATTGTCCGGTTCACCTCCCCTCGAACGGAGCAGGTGGGGAAAGCGGTGGGTGGGTGGCGGTGGGGATTCACGGGTGCAGCACGGCCGAACGGGGAGAGCTGATGCCGTGCCGCGCGGCTGTCGGGCTCTTGTTCTGGTCGCAGCATCGGCGAGTACCGCCCACCTGGGTATCCCCCGGCGGCGGTATCCGTCCGATGCACTCTCGCGGGGGATGGCGAACGCGGCAGGGCCGGCCGAAGATGGGAACGAGTCGCAATGCCGCCCCTCCAAGCGCACTGCACGACTCCTGGCTCGCCGTCCCGCTCCCGCGAGTCCGGCCAGGTCGTCGTCATCCTCCTCGCCTTCCTGGTCGTGCTGCTGGGCATCGCCGCGGCCGCGATCGACGTCGGCTCCTGGTACCGGGCCGACCGTGCCCTCCAGAGCTCCGTCGACGCGGCGGCGCTTGCGGCGGCGCAGGCCCTGCCGGAAGACCCGGGCGGCGCGACCGCCCTGGCCTCCGAGTACGGCGGCAAGAACGGCGGCGGCCTCGAGACGGTCACGGTCACCACCGCCGTCGTGGGCAACGACACGGTCGTCGTGACGGGCAAGCGCACGGCGCCGGGCTTCTTCAGCAAGGTGCTCGGCATCGACTCCGTCGAGGTCCACGCACGCGCCTCGGCCCGCGCGGGGACGCTGGAGGAGGCGCGCTGGGCGGCGCCGTTCGGCGTCGACGAGCAGCATCCGATGCTCCAGTGCGAGCCGACGCCCTGCTTCGAGCAGGAGACGCAGCTCGACCTCGACAAGGTCGGGCCCGGCGCCTTCCGGATCATCAACATCGACGGCTCGCACGGAGGGACCGGCCCGGGGACGCTCGCCGACTGGATCGTACGCGGCTACGAGGGCTACATGCCGCTCGGCTGGTACAACTCCGACCCCGGCGCCAAGTTCAACTCGAGCCAGGTGAAGAACGCCCTCGACGCGCGGCTCGGCAGCGAGATGCTCTTCCCCGTCTATCGCGACACGCACGGCGGCGGCGCCAACTTCGAGTACGAGATCGTCGGCTGGGCCGGCTACGTGATCACGAGCTACGAGATCCAGGGCTCGAAGCACAACAAGCTCAACGGGTACTTCAAGCGCGTGGTCTGGGAAGGCATCGGGAGCCAGTCCTCGGGCGCCCCGAGCTTCGGCGCGCACGCCGTCTCGCTCGTCGAATAGCGCCGTCGACAGGCGGCCGGGGCGGCTCGGCGTTTGACTTCACCGTACGGATGGGTAGGGTAAGCGCGGCACGCCCGCCGGGCGGCACCCGTCGTTCATCGCCTAGTGAGCCGACTCCCCACATCGCCCAGTGCCTGACGACGCAGCGCCCGTCAGCCAGCACGACGAGCTGCAGCCCCTGCTCGAGCGGGCCGACGCCTCGGGCGTCGTCGAGGCCGTCGAGCTCCAGGAGGCGCTGGAGGTCCTCGATCTCGACCCGGCCGACGTCGAGGCGCTCCAGAAGGAGCTCGAGGAACGCGGGATCGAGGTCGTGGACCGCCGCAAGGAGCCCGCTCCCCCGGTCCCCGGCACCGAGCAGCTCGAGACGACGACCGACGCGCTCCAGCTCTTCCTGCGCGAGATCGGGCGGCACCCGCTCCTGACCGCGGCCGACGAGGTCGAGCTGTCGAAGCGCATCGAGCGCGGCGACCTGGAGGCGAAGAAGCGCATGATCGAGTGCAACCTGCGCCTCGTCGTCTCGATCGCGAAGAACTACCGCAACCAGGGGCTTCCGTTCCTGGATTTGATCCAGGAGGGCATGTTCGGGCTGATCCGCGCCGTCGAGAAGTTCGAGTGGCAGCGGGGCCTCAAGTTCTCGACCTACGCCACGTGGTGGATCCGCCAGGCGGTCGCCCGCGCGATCGCCGACAAGGCGCGGACGATCCGCGTGCCCGTGCACGTGGTCGAGCGGATGCAGAAGATGCACCGCGCCGAGCGGCACCTCTGGACGCAGCTCGCCCGCGAGCCGTCGCTCGAGGAGATCGCCGACGAGGCGGGCCTCCCGCTCCAGCAGGCGATCGAGGTGCGCGCCGCGGCGCGGGCCTCGACGAGCCTCGACCAGCCGATCGGAGAGCAGGAGGACGCGGTCTTCGGCGACCTCGTGGCCGGCGAGGAGCCCCTCCCCGACGAGGTGACAGAGAAGCGGCTCCAGAAGGAGGCGCTCGACCGCGCTCTCGAGTCCCTCCCGGAGCGCGACCGGCGCGTGCTCGAGCTCCGCTACGGGCTCGACGGCGAGGAGCCGCACACGCTCGAGCACATCGGCCGGCGGCTCGGGATCACCCGCGAGCGCGTCCGCCAGATCGAGATCGAGTCGCTCTCGCGCCTAGCGTCGCTGCGCGAGATCGAGGCCGTCGGCACGCGTTAGCTGCTCGAGCGCGCTCCCGTCGAAGAGCGCGTCGGCCTCCTCCCCCACTCGCTCGCGGACCCGCCGGTAGGCGTCGTCGAGAAACGGCGGGCGCGCCGTGCGGTGGCCGTCCGAGGCGACGAGGTCCGCGAGCCCGTCCTCGACGAGCGTCCAGGCGGCGTCCTCCTGCGCCGGGCCGTGGGCGCCGAGCAGGCTGGTCCCGTTCACCTGGAGGAGCCAGCCGCGGTCGCGCAGGGCGGCCGCTGCGGAGACGTCGGAGAGGATGCTCTCCGCGCGCTCGGGATGGGCGACGACCGGCGTGAGGCCGGCCGCCGCGATGTGGGCGCCCAGGCGGAGCGAGAGCTCGAGCGGGCCGAGAAACGGGATCTCCATCAGCACCGCGGGCAGAGCGCCGAGGCGGTAGCGCGCCGGGTCCTCGTCGAGGAGGCTCTCCTGCGGCGTCAGCTCCCAGCCAAGCTGCAGGTCGAGGCCGTGCTCCGCGGCGCCGGCCGCGAGCTCGGCGTGGGCCGCGCGTACCGCTCGCTCGCGCCCGGGCGTGAGCGGGAGCGAGGGCCAGACGTGCGGCGTCGCATAGAGCACCCGTGTACCGCGCGCCGCGGCCTCGGCGCAGAGCGCCAGGCCGGCCTCGAGCGACCGCGCTCCGTCGTCCCCCGAGGGGACGACGTGGGAATGGACGTCGACGAAGGCGACCACCGCTCGCAGGCTACCGGCGCCTGTCGCGGCCGCCGCCGGTCGGGCGCTACTCGGCCCGCAGGTAGAGCCGGAGGTCAGGAGCGGCCGCCTGGAGCTCCCGCAGGGCGCGGGACTCGAGCTGGCGGACGCGCTCGCGGGTGACGCCGAGCTCGGCGCCGACCTCCTCGAGCGTCTTGGGAACCCGGCCGTTCAGGCCGAAGCGAAGTTCGAGCACGTGGCGCATGCGCTCGTTCAGCGACTCGAGCGCGGCCAGGAGCTCCACGCCGCGCAGGAGCTCGGCGAGAGCCGCGTCGGGCTGCTCGGAGTTCGTGTCCTCGATCATGTCGCCGTACATCGAGTCGCCGTCGCCGACGGGCGTCTCGAGGCTGACGGGGTCCTCGACGAGGTCGAGCAGCTCGCGTACGCGCTTCGGCTCGAGGCCGCTCTCCTTGGCGAGCTCGTCGGGAAGCGGGTCGCGGTTGAGCTTCTGCGTGAGGACGCGGCGCGCGCGCATGACGCGGCGCACCTGGTCGACCACGTGGACGGGGAGCCGGATCGTGCGCCCCTGGTCGGCGATCGCCCTCGTGACGGCCTGGCGGATCCACCAGGTGGCGTAGGTCGAGAGCTTGTAGCCCATGCGGTAGTCGAACTTCTCCACCGCGCGGATCAGGCCCAGGTTCCCTTCCTGGATGAGGTCGAGGAGCGGGACGCCCGAGTTCACGTAGTTGCGCGTGATGGACATCACGAGGCGGAGGTTGCACTCGATCAGCCGGCGCTTCGCCCACTCGTCGCCCTCGTCCTTCCGCCGCGCGAGCTCGCGCTCCTCGGCAGGAGTCAGGAGCGGGCCGTCGCCGATCTGGCGGACGTAGAGCTTCAGCGGGTCCTGGGTGGGCGCCGGGACGTCGAGCTCGGAAGCCTTCGGCTCGTCGTCGGCGTCGGCCTCGGCCTCCGCTTCGGGCTCCTCCGCCGCGGCCGGCTCGGGCACGACTAGCTCGAGCTTCGGCTCGTCGATTTTCTCGACAGGCTCGCGCTCGTGGGGAAGTTCCGCAGACGAATGTTCCACGTCCCCCGTATCGGCGTGGCTCGACGGCGCCTTGAGGGGAGGCGGCACCGTTCAGGGGATGCATGGTTAGTCGTCTGCGGTCGAGGGTGATACTGTCGTGGTCAGGTGTGGTCTCTGCGGCCGCTCGGGCCACCACCGTCCGGAGTGCGTCCTAGGATCGAAGGGTCAGGCACGTCATGTGCGGCATCGCTGGATATAGCTTGAGCTCGGAGTCCACGGTCGACCAGATGCTGGCGACCCAGACGCTCCTGGCGGCGATATCCGAGCGAGGCTCCGACGCCGTCGGATACGCCTACCGCGGCCCCGGCGTGCCCCTCGCGGTGCACAAGCAGCGTGGCGGCGCTAGCGAGCTCCTCGACACCCTCCGGGTCCCCGCCGGGGCGACGCAGACGCTCGTGCACGTCCGGGACTACACGAAGGGCCATCCCAGCCTGATGCCCAACAACCACCCGATCCGCCACGGGGCCGTCGTCGGCATCCACAACGGGATCATCGCGAACGACGACGAGATCCTCGCCCGGCACGGCTTCGAGCGCGCCGAGCAGGGAATGACCGTCGACTCCGAGGCGATCTTCGCCCTCGCGGAGGAGTCGTCGTCGAGCGCCGCCGCCCTCGAGGAGCTGCGGGGCTCGATGGCCGCCGCCTGGATGGACGAGCGCGAGCCCGACCGCCTCTATCTCGCCCGCGGCATGGGACGGCCGCTCTGGCTCGGCCTGGGCGAGCGCGAGCTCGTCTTCGCCTCGACGCGCCGGGCGCTCGAGCTCTTCGAGCGCTACACGGGCCTGCGCCTGCGTATGAGCGAGGTCGGCGAGGGCACGCTCTACACCGTCTCCGGAGGGAGCCTGGAGCGGACCGACCAGTTCGAGCCCGACCTCACGTTCGTCGAGGCGCGGATCCTGCCGCCCGTGCGCGCCCCCGAAGAGGCGCGCTTCTGCCTCGCCCGCCTGGCGTCCATCGTCACGGCGGCGACGGCGCGCTAGCCCGCGAGTCGGCCGTCGGGGCGGATCTCGACGCCCTTCGCCTCGAGCCGCTCCCGTAGCGCGCCCTGGAAGGCGGTCCACCCCCCTCGCCCGCCTGCGAAGAGCCGGTATACCTGCCACTCGGACGGCAGGCCGGGGCTCCTACGCCTGGCGCGCTGCCAGTCCGCGAAGCGCGGCAGGCGCCCGAGCCGCACGGCCAGACGCTCGCCCTGGTCGAGCGCGCGCTGCGCCCGCTCGTCGCGGCCGGGGACGTCGAACCCGGCTGCGCGCAAGGCGGACGAGAGGGAGCCGAAGCTGTGCCAGTAGAGCGACTTCGAGGGCATCGTGGCGCGCCGCTCGTCGAGGTCCCTCCCGGTCGGCGTGCGCCCGAGCTCGTCGCCGAGGGTCCGCAGCCGGCCGAGCAGCTCGTCCTTCGTCGCGAACCGGCGCGGGACGAGGCCCGCAAGCCGCTTCGCGCGATTCCAGCTGCCGAAGTGCACGACGATCGTCTGCGGATGGACACCGGCCTGCTCGTCGCCGGCGAACTCCCGCATGGTAGGCGACCGACCGAGCCGCTCGGCGCATGCCAGGAGCTCCGCGAGGAGCTGCTCGTCGGAGTACCGCCGGCGCGGGCCGATGCGGGAGGCCTCGGCCTTCCGGGCTCCCCGGCGCCGCGTAGGGGAACTGACGTCGCGTGGAATCGTGCGCCTCCACCCGTAGTGTAGGCGAGCAGGTTAGACGGACCGCAAGTAGCCGAGCTCGTGCAGGAGGTCGCCGGCCTCCGCGTGGACGTCGGCGAGATCCTGGCCCGCGAGATCGCGAGCGTGGCGGCCGACCGAGGCCTCGTGCGCGTGGAGGAGCGCCTCGGCCAGCGGCCCGTCCGGGGCCTCCAGCGCCGCTGCGAGCTCGGCGGCCACGGCGGCGGGGTCGGCTGCAAGCCGCTCGTAGCGGATCTCCACCACGGGCACCGGCGCCGAGCGGACGGCCCCGACGTACCGCCGCCAGGCCCAGGCCGCGCGCCGCGCGTCGCTCACGCCTGCGAACTCTTCCTGGCGCTCCGGCTCGACCCAGAAGCGGGCATCGGGACCGAAAGGCAGCCCCGCGTCGTCCCCTCCCCCCCGCCCGGCTCGCAGCCAGCCGCGTTCGAGGAGCGAGGAGGCCACGTCGCGCCCGTCCCGCACCGCGTGGACGACGCGCGCCTCGGGGAAGGCCCGGAGCGCCGCGGCCAGGACGAACGCCGTCTCCGGAGTCTGCTCGACCGGCCGCAGGCTTCCGACCAGCCCGAGACGCCGCGCCCGCGTGAGGACGCGGCGCACGCCGGGGGCGCCCTCCTCCGCGCCCTGGCGGGAGAGCTCGGGGATGGCCGCCTTGAAGGGCGCCACCTCGCCGAGGTCGATGAAGCCGGGCAGCGAGCCGAGCGAGCGCCCGAGGAAGGTCGTCCCGGACCGCGGGCTCCCGACCACGAAGACGAACCGGTCGTCGAGGGCGCCGAAGCGTCGGCGGGAGAGCGGCGCGCGCGGCAGGATGCGGCGCGCGGCACGAAGCTGCAGCTCGGCGGAGCGCAGAGGGCCGGGCACGGCCCTATCGTCTCACGTCCCGGTGACCTAGGAGGCCGCCGCGACGGTGCGGCTCATGGGGAGCTCGCGCTTCTCGTCCCCCTCGAGCAGGCGCTCGAGCGCCGAGACCGTCCGGGGGCAGAACTGGCTGCCTGCGCCGCGCCGGAGCTCGTCGAGGGCCTCTCCGGCCGGGCGCGCAGCCTTGTAGATCCGGTTCGTCAGCATGGAGTCGAGCGCGTCCGCGACGTGGATGATGCGCGCGCCGAGCGGAATCTCCTCCCCGACGAGGGCGTCCGGGTAGCCGGCCCCGTCCCAGCGCTCATGATGGTGGCGGATGGCGGGAACGGCGTCCCCCAGGAAGCCGAGGCGGTCGATGATGCGGGCTCCCTCGTCGGCGTGCCGCTGCATGAGCGTCCATTCGTCGCTCGAGAGCGTGGCCGGCTTCAGGAGGATGGCGTCCGGGATGGCGAGCTTGCCGATGTCGTGGAAGAGCGCGGCCTGGCCGAGCAGGTCGAGCTCGGCCGGCGACAGCCCCAGCTCGCGGCCGATGGCGAGCGCGAGCTGCTGGACCCGGCGGGAGTGGCCCGCGGTGTAGGCGTCGCGCGCGTCGACGGTGGCGGAGAGGCTCTCCATCGCCGCGGTCGAGCGCTCCTTCAGGAGCCGGTTCGCCTGCTCGAGCGAGATGTTCTGGCTCCGGATCGTCTCGGCGGCCTCGCGCAGCTTCTTCGTGGACTTCTCCGTGTGGCCGAGGTAGGCGGCCATCGTCTTGCGCATGAGGAGCAACGGGAGCACGAAGACCGCGAGGCCGTAGAGGTCGATCGCCTCGTAGGCGAGAGCGATCGCCCCGCCGACGGCGCCGAAGGCGACGTAGTGCGGGAGGAGCCAGGAGAACCGCTCCGTCCAGACCCGGCGCCAGCGGTCGTGGCCCTCGAGCGCCATCGCCCCGGACAGGAGCCCGGTGTTGACGACGAAGTACACGCCGCCCGCGGCCAGGCCGGCCGCGGCCGTGACCAGGGTGCCGATCCCCTCGGCTTCGCCTCCGATCGAGAAGACGCCCGCGGCGGCGAGCGAGGCGAAGGAAAGAGCGCCGATGTTGAAGAGCAGCTGGTAGACGGGCGTGCGGCGGGAGCTCCACTCGACCGCCGCGGTCGCGACGGCGAGCGGAAGCGCCGCCTTGGGGCCGAAGAGGGCCGCGCCGGCGAGAGCGCCGACCGCGCTCACCGAGATGGTGCCTCCGTCGAGCTCGAGCGCGAGCGCCTGGCCGCCGGCCACGAGCGCCACGACGGCGAGCAGTCCGAGCAGGTCGCTGGAGCCGCCGATGGCGAAGCCGATCGCCCCCGCGACGATGCCGCCGAGGCTGACGACGACCACGAGCGAGGCGAGCGCCGGGGAGAGCGCGAGGAAGCGCGGGCCGGCGGGGGTGTGCGGGCGCTGCTGCTGGACGGGCTCGGGCACCGGGTCGGGAGGAAGCTCCGGAACCGTGGACGGCTCCGGGCCCGCGTGCGCCGCGTCGTCGGGGACGGCCGCGAGGCGCGCCTTGCGCTCGGACGGGACGAGCAACGGCTCCGAGCTCGCCCCCAGGACCCGGTTCCGGCCCTGGAGCTTCGCGCGGTAGACGGCGAGGTCGGCCTGGTGGATCAGCTCGTTGGGATCCGAACCGTCCTTCGGGTAGCCGGCCACGCCCATCGAGATCGTGGCGCGGATCGGCTCGCTCGACGTCTCGACCTCGAAGCGCTCGTCGGCCACGGCGCGCCGGATGCGCTCGGCGATCTCGACGGCCTGCTGCGGGCCCGTGCCCGGAAGCAGGATCGCGAACTCCTCACCGCCGAAGCGGGCCGGGATGTCCGAGTGGCGCAGGTGTGTCTGGAAGATGCCCGCGATGCCCTGGAGCACGGCATCCCCCGCGAGGTGCCCGTAGGCGTTGTTGATGTCCCTGAGCAGATCGAGGTCGGCCATGATCACCGTCAGGGGCGCCTCCGAGCGCTCCGCGCGCTCGAGCTCCTCGCGGAGGGTCGCGGCGAAGTAGCGGGCGTTGAAGAGGCCGGTCTTCGGATCGACCCGCGCCTCCTGCTGGAGCGCCGGGACGCTCAGCGAGCGGTGGATGAGGAGGAGCGGAGCGACCGCGGTCGGGAGCAGGAGCGGGTTCCATTCCCAGAGCCCCGCGAACGCGACGCCGAGCGCTGCGAGCACGAAGTCCGTGGACAGGCTCTCCACCGAGAAGAGCCCGGTTGCCCGGAGAGAGTGCCCGCGCGCGAAGTGGAGCATGGTCGCGAGGAGCACGTGGTTCAGCGAGACGAAGACCACCATCGCGACGAGGCCCGAGAGCGCGAGCTCGGCTTCGGGGCCGAGGCCGGCGTTCCGCACGAGCTCCACGGCCCCCCACGCCGCCAGGCCGTTCAGCGTGTGGTTGGCGATGTTGAAGCCCTGGATGTACCACGGGTAGCGCACCTTCAGCCACTCCGGGATGCCGTAGACGATCCCGAGGAGCGCGATCAGCTCCGGGGGAAGCAGGAGCACGGCCGCGATCAGAAAGACGTTGCTGGTGTGGTAGCTCTGGTCGCGCGGCGTGGTGACGACGAAGAGCTGCGCGACGGCCGCGCATGCGGCAAGGGCGAAGAAGGCGGGCCAGCCGGCCGAGTCCGGCGAGAGGTGCGAGAGCGGCACGAAGGCCGCGAGGACGGCGAGGATCCCGACTGCGTAGAGGTAGGCCTTCGCGC
>Ga0190265_10003919_pt1 | contig 10238 bp, 8 predicted proteins | sample Popmic124T_FD_133135 | JGI IMG/M metagenome (GOLD analysis project Ga0190265, IMG submission 133135) | Populus adjacent soil microbial communities from riparian zone of Indian Creek, Utah, USA - 124 T | ecosystem: Environmental > Terrestrial > Soil > Riparian zone | place: USA: Utah | collected...
CGCAGCCACGCCGCACGCGCGCCGGTCTCCTCACCCGCCCGGTCGGCTGCGAACCGGCGGACGAGGTCGTGCATGCGGAACCGGTCCTCGCTGTGGCGCTGGACGAGGTGTGCCGCCGCCAGCGCGTGCAGCCCGTGCGATGCCTCCTCGGCGGTACAGCCGGCCAGCGCGGACGCGGCCCGCACGTTGAAGTCGGGCCCGGGCACCAGTCCGAGCAGCCCGAACAACCGTCGTGTCGGCTGGTCCAGCGTGCGGTACGACGCCGAAAGTGCCGCGGCGACCGGATTCGCGCCCGCGCCGCCAACGCTCAGCTCCGCGAACTGGACGGCCCGCGCCAGATCGTCGGCCGCCGACTCGATGCTCGCGTCCGGGTTCGCCGCGACGTCCGCCGCGGCGATTCGCAGGGCGAGCGGCACGCCGCGGGTGAGCGCCGCGAGCCCGTCGGCGGCGGGTAGCTCCGCCGCCACCCGCGCTGCCCCGAGGTCGTGTTCGAGCAATTCGCGAGCCTCGGCGGCCGACATCGCCTCCAGCGACAGCGTCTGCACCGGCGCGTGCGCCGGCAGAGCGTCGAGCTGCTGCCTGCTGGTCACCACCACAGCGCCACCGACCAGCAGCGGCAGCACCTGGGCGGCGTCGGCGGCGTTGTCCAGCAGCACGAGCGGTTTCCTCGTCGCGAGCAGGGATCGGTACAGCGCGACCTGATCGTCGATCCCGTTCGGGATGCGTCTCGTATCGATGCCAAGTGAACGCAGGAGCCGCCCGATCGCGGTCAACGGCGTCAGCCGTTCGTGGTCGGCGCCGTGGCCACGGAGGTCCAGGTAAAGCTGCCCGTCCGGGAAATGCGCCCGGACGCCGTGTGCCCAGTACGTCGCGAGCGCGGACTTGCCGATACCGCCCGGGCCGTCGATCACCACGACCCCGCCGTGATCGGCCAGCCGGGGGAGATGTGCGTCGAGGGCGGCCAGCGCGCCGCCGCGACCGGCGAAACCCGTGATTTCGCGGGGCAGCTCGGCGGGCCCGGACCGCCGGGGGGCGGTCGCGGCAGGGGCAGCGGCGGTGCTCTCGTCGCGGATCCGTGCGTGAACGTCCCGCATGACCCGTCCGGGTTCGGTGCCCAGCTCGTCGGCGAGCAGCCGGCGCGTCACCCCGTAGACGGCCAGCGCGTCGGCTCCGCGTCCCGATCGGTGCAGCGCCACCATGAGCCGTACCGCAAGCCCCTCGCGGTACGGGTACTCGCCCACGGCCCGGTCCAATTCGCCGACTACCTCGGCGTGCCTGCCGGCGGCGAGTTCGGCGTCGAAGAGTTCCTCGAGCAGGGCCGGGCGCCGTTCGTCGAGCGCGGCACCCTCGTGCCGTGCCAGCACCTCGCCCGTTCCCCCGAGCGCGGGACCTGGCCCCCAGAGCGAAAGTGCGTCCCGGAACAGAGACGCGGCCATCACCGGGCGGCCGTCGTCCAACTCGGAACGTGCCCGTTCCACCGTCGCGTCGAAGACGTGCAGGTCGAGGTCGTCCGGGGCGACGGTGATCTGGTATCCCGTGGACCGGCGGTTGATGACGTCCTTGCCGAGGAGGGCCCGCAACTCCGAGATGTGGACGTGCAGACGTCCACGTACCGAAGGTGGCGGGTCGTCGTCCCAGACGAGCGTGAACAGGTGCTCCTCGGGGACCACCCGGTTCGCGTTCAGCAGCAACGCGGCCAGCACCGCACGCTGCTTCGGCGTGCCCAGCGGCAACGGGCCGCCGGGTCCGTGCACCTCGAGCGGGCCGAGCACGCGGAACCGCGGTGATCCGACGGGTTCGGCGGCCGGGGCATGCGGCGCCTGCTGGGTCATGACGCCTCGTCTCCTCGTCTCGGCCTCCGCGCGACCGCCGTCGCGTGTCGACCGGCAGGAGAGCGTCACGAGAGGTCGCCGGAGACCCTAACGCGCGCGGCGGGCCCGGTGGTCGCCAGGTGATCTTCACCGATCTCGGCCGGGTCCGGGCGTCGTCGTCGACCGGAGGGAAGTGTTGCGCGCCAACGGGTCAGGAGTGGGCCGTACCGGCCGGGCGACTTCACCGGCCACGCGGGCGCGCTCCCGCGACCGGGTGACGCGCGGCCACCCGGTCGCGAGAGGCGGAGGTTCGTCCGCCGGATGTTCGGATCAGCCGCTGGGTTGCGCGGCGGACTTGGCACGCAGCGCGAGGGGCACGCCGGCCAGGTCCTCCTCGTTGCACAGGAGTTTCAGGTCGTAGTACGGCGAGCCCTCGCGGTCGTCGTAGTCGAGGTGGATCGCCAGCACGTCCATCGGTTCGCCGAGCCACTGCTGCGCCTGGCGCAGCCATCCGGCGCAGCGCTCCAGCGCGGCGGGCAGGTTGTCGTCACGGAACTCGACCGGGCGGTACGGCACGTCCTGTACCTGATCGCGGGGGTCGGACAGGGCGGGCAGACCGGGCGCGACGCCCGAGTCGGTGAGCTCGAGTTGGATCTTTTCCTCAGTCACGTCTTCGAGCGTCCCCCACGTACGGACAGGTAGCAAGCGCTGCACCACCCCCGGGCCGGGTTGTTCCGGCCCGAATCCGGTTAACGCGAGACGCCCCACACTTCGGATACCACCGCGCGGCAATGCGCCAGATCGGGGCCGGGGCCGGGATCTGCGCAGCCGAGTGCGCGCATGGCCAGTTCCGCGTACTGGCCGGCTAGCTGATCGAGTGAAAGCGGGCCCCGTGGCGAATACCACCTGGCGACCCCGCTGCACATCTCGAGCAGCGCCATGCGCGTCACGGACACCCCGCCGGTGCGGAACATCCCCGCACGGACGCCCTCGTCGATGATGTCCGCCCACAACCGCTCGTACTCATCGCGAAGTTCCACCACCGAACGGCGGGTCTCCGGTGACAGGGCGCGGACCTCGTTGTCCACCACCTGGGTTTCCTGCGGTTGTACCGCGTGGGTGATGACGTGCAGGGCGACGAGGCGACCGAGCCGTTCGCGGGGATCATCCACCTCTTCCACGGCGAGCCGGGCACCGGAGAGCAGGTGGTCCAGGCACTCGGTCATGATCTCGGCCAGCAACTGCTCCTTGGTCCCCATGTAGTGGTACAGGCTGGCCGACGAGAGCCGCGCCTCACCGGCCAGGTCCCTGATACCCGTTCCGTGGAAACCCTTGGTGGCGAACAGTTTCACCGCGGCCCGTCGAACGCGGTCACGGCTCGGTCCGCCAACGGTCACCGCCACGTTCCGTCCGACCTGTCGTACGCGCCGACCCGTAGATCCGTTGCGGAGCCGCGTAGTTCGCCTTTGGCGACACGTTCCGAGGCGGTGAGCGGGAGCGACTCGGCGTAGGCCCAGTACCGCGGGACCTTGAAGTAGGCCAGTTTCGTGCCGCAGAACTCGGCCAGGGCGGTCGGGGGCAGGTTCTCGGCCGTGTGACCCTCGAGGACGACGTACGCCTTGATCTCCTCGCCGCGCAACTCGTCCGGAACGGCGATGACGGCGGCGAGTTTCACCGCCGGGTGCATCAGCAGGGCGCGCTCCACCTCGTCGGCGGACACGTTCTCGCCGCTGCGCCGGATCATGTCCTTGGTGCGTCCCACGAAGAACACCCGCCCGCGCTCGTCCATACTCGCCAGGTCGCCGGTGTGGAACCAGCCGTTGCGGAACGCCTTCGCCGTCGCCTTCGGATCGTCGTGGTAGCCGTGCATCAGGCCGACCCCGCGGATCGCCAACTCACCGGTTGTTCCGCGCGGCAGCGGCCTGCCGTCCTTGCCGACGATCATCACCTCGCGGTCGCGTACCGGTGTGCCGATGCAGCCGGTGCCGACGGTGTCGGTGTGGTCGGTCTCCGCCACCCGGATGTCGGCGCCGGTCTCCGTCATGCCGAACGCCTCGAACCACGGCACACCCCACCGGCTCTCCAGCTCGGCATGCAGCTCGCGGGGGATCGCCGACGCGCTGATCGCGCGGACCCGGTGGTCGGTGTCCTCGGGTGACTCGGGCTGGCGCAGCAACAGTGTCGGCATGATGCCCAGGCAGTAGAACCAGGTGATCTCGTGCTCGCGCACCTTGGCCCAGAACGTCGAGGGGTGGAAGCGGTCCAGTACCACGAGCGCGGCGCCGGAAGCGAGCCCCAACGCCACGTTCCACTGTGGATCAATGTAGTGGAACGGTTGTGCGGTAAGCATCCTGTCGTCCTGCCGCACCGCCGGGAACGACGTCGTGAGCCCGATCGCGAGTGTCGTCCAGTACCGGTGCGGAAGCACACAACCCTTCGGCGCGCCGGTGGTACCGGAGGTGTACTGGATGTTGGCCGGCTGCTCGCCGACGGCGTGGAACCGGACCGGCTCGTCCTCTGCCGCCGGGTCCGGCACGAGTTCGGCGAGCTGTGCGGGGGTCAGCACGCGCTCGACCGCGGTGTCCGGGGCGATCCTGGCGAGCAGGTCGACGAACTCGTTTCCCCCCACCGCGAACCTGGCGCCTGAGTGGGCCAGCACGTGCGCGCCGTCGAGCTCCCGGTAGTTCGTGTTCACCGGTACGAGCACGGCACCCAGCTTGGCCAGCGCCAGCCACAGAAGCGGGAACTCCGGGACGTTGCGCAGCATCACGGCCACCCGGTCGCCCGGACGGGCTCCGAGTTCGCGAAGCGCCAGCGCCAGCTCGCCGGTGCGCCGGTCGATCTCGGCGAAGGTGAGCCGGGTGTCGTCGGCGTCGAACACCCAGGCTGTCTTGTCCGGCCAGGTCCGGGCGGCCTGTTCGATCAGCCCGACCAGGTCCTGGGGGCCCTCACTCATCGCCCGTCCCCGTGCCAGTCGCGGAGTCCCGGTTGCGGAACTGCGCGGTCGAAGCGGCCACCTCGGCGCTGTGCTCGGTGATGAGTGCGTGGCTGACCTCGAGTTCCAGTGCGGAGTCGAGGCCGGAGTCGATGCCGTGGTCGACGGCGCGCTTGGCGAGCGTGGCCGCTCCCTCGGGCCGTGCGGCAAGCTTCGTCGCCCAGGTCATCGCGCTCTCCATCAGGGCGTCGGCCGGGACGACGTGGTTGACCAGGCCCAGCTCCCGGGCCAGGGCGGCGTCGATCCGCTCGCCGAAGAGCATCAGTTCCTTCGCCTTGAGCGGGCCGACCAGGAGGGGGAGCAGCCTCGACGCCGCGCCGGTGACGCTCAGCCCGAGGCCGACCTCGGGGAACTGGAACACCGCGTCGTCGGCCGCCAGCACCAGGTCGCAGCCGAGGGCGAATTCCGCGCCCGCCCCGATCGCGTAGCCGTGCACGGCGGCGATCACCGGCGCGGGCAGGGCCCTGAGCCTGCGGGTGACGTCCTGTAGCCGTTCGAGACGGGCGCGCGAGTCGCCGTCAGGGGTGGGCTCCTTGAGGTCGTGGCCCGCGCAGAACGCCCGGCCCCGGCCGGCGAGCACGACGGCGCGCGCACCGGAGCGCCCGGCGGCGTCGAGTGCCTCGATCAGATCCTCGACGAGCGTCGCGGTGACGGCGTTGAGACGCTCCGGCCGGTCCAGCCACACGAGCGCGATGCCCTCGTCCACCGCGAGCTCGACGGTGCCCGAACCCGGGCGGGCGGATGTGTGCGGTGAGGTGCCGGTCGTCATGAATCCCGAGCCTAGACGACCGATCGATCGATCGATAGCCTGCATTCAGAGGAGGCTGACGATGCGGGTGGACGTGGTCTACGAGAACGCGCGGGTGCGCACACCGGGCGGTCTGGCGACTTCGATCGCCGTGCTGCACGGGCGCATCGTCGCGGTCGGCGAGGATGCCGCCGGGCTGGGAGCGCGGCGGCGGGTGGACCTCGGCGGGGCGACGGTGGTCCCCGGGTTCCACGACGCCCACAACCACATGGCCTGGTTCGGCATGGGCCTCGACGAGGTGCCCCTGGGGGCGTCCGAGTGCGCGTCCGTCGACGACCTCTATGACGCCATCTCCCGGCGTGCCGCCTCCCAGCCTCCCGGCACCTGGGTGGTAGGCAGCGGCTACGACCAGAACCGGCTAGCGGGTGGCCACCCGACCCGCCACGGCCTCGACCGTGCCGCCCCGGAGCACAACGTTCGCGTCAAGCACACCTCCGGCCACATGTCGGTGGTCAACTCGCGGGTGCTGGATCAGCTCGACCTCGGACGCGTCCCGCCCGGCGGCGACGTCGTGCACGACGCCGACGGCTCCCCGACGGGGCTGCTGCGCGAACAGGCGCAACTCCTGCTGCGCCCCCTGATCTACCCCACCCCGATCGAGTCCGTCGTGCGCGGTATCGACAAAGCGGGGCAGCGGTACCTCTCCGAGGGCATCACCAGCGTGCAGGAGGCCGGAATCGGCGGCGGCCTGGTCGGCGAGACCCCCGGCGAGGCGGCGGCGTACCAACTCGCCCGCGACCGCGGCCTGCTGCGGGTGCGCAGCACGCTGATGGTCGCCTCCAGCGTCCTGCACGAGCTTGAGCACGACGACACCGACGACGTGCGCTTCGGCCTGGACCTGGGGCTGCGCAGCGGATTCGGCGACGAATGGCTGCGCATCGGGCCGATGAAGATCTTCGCCGACGGGTCGCTGGTCGGCCGTACCTGCGCGATGCACGACGACTTCGCGGGCGAGCGCGGCAACCGTGGCTACTTCCAGCTACCGGAGGAAGAGCTGGCGGCCACCATCGCCCGCGCGCACCGTTCGGGCTGGCAGATCGCCACGCACGCCATCGGCGACCGGGCCGTGTCGGTGGTGCTCGACGCCTATGCCGACGCGCTCGCCGCCCACCCGCGCGCCGATCACCGGCACCGGATCGAGCACTCCGCCGTTGTCTCTGACGACGACCTGCGCCGGATGGCCTCACTCGGGCTGATCCCCGTGCCGCAGGGACGCTTCGTCAACGAGCTCGGAGACGGCATGCGAGCCGCGCTCGGCCCGGAACGCGAGGACCTGTGCTACCGGCAGCGCAGCTTCCTCGAAGCGGGCTGCGCGCTGGCGGGGAGCTCGGACCGTCCGGTGGTGAACGGCGCCCCGCTGCTCGGAATCGCGGACCTCGTGCGCAGGCGGACCTCCACCGGCTACGTGCTCGGTCCCGGCGAGACACTGACCGCGGAGCAGGCCGTCCGCGCGTACACCGAAGGGTCCGCCTACGCGGCGTTCCGCGAGCACGACGTCGGCACGATCGAGGTCGGCAAGCTCGCCGACTTCGTTGCGCTGGCAACTGATCCGACGGTCGAGGCGAACCTCGACGACAACCGCGTCCTGGGCACCGTCGTCGGCGGGGTGCTGGCCTACCAGGCGCCGTGAGAGTCCGACCGATGCGACGAAGGGAAACCCGCTGATGCCGGTGCGCGATGCCGTGGCGAGCGATGTCGACGAGATCTGCTCGATGATCGAGGAGCACGCCGTCTACGAGGGCAAGGACGACCTGAAACTGGACCGCGAGGAGATGGCCCGGCATCTCTTCGGTGACGCGCCGAAGGCGTGGGTGTTGCTGGCCGAGCCCCCGGACGCCCCCGGGGAGGTCGCCGGATTCGCGTTCTGCAACTGGAACTTCTCCACCTGGGAGGCACGACCCGGTATCTGGCTCGACGACATCTTCGTCCGCCCGCAGTACCGCCGCCACGGACTCGGCAGGCAGCTACTCGCCGAACTTCGCGCCCGCACCGGGGGCCGCGTCGAATGGGAGATGCAGGCCGACAACGAGAAGGCCGCCGCGTTCTATGCCGGGTTGGGCGCGAAGACCATCGACGGCTGGATCCAGTACCGCTGGCTACCGCAGTAGGCGCCGCACGCGGCGTACCGGGCCGTATCGTGTGCGGCATGGTTTCCAGCCCGCAACGACGGTCGTCGTCGATCGAGGACTACGTCCGGGCCATCTACGGCCTGGCGGAGCGTGGCGAGCAGGTGACCAACACGACGCTCGCCACCCGGATGGACGTGAGCCCGTCGTCGGCTTCGGGCATGGTCACCAAGCTGTCCCAGCTTGGGCTCGTCGCGCACGTCCCGTACCAGGGGATCGGGCTGACCACCGAGGGCAGGCAGCTCGCCCGGGGAGTGCTCCGCAGGCACCGGCTGATCGAGTCGTACCTGGTCTCCGACCTCGGCTACACGTGGGACGAGGTGCACGCCGAGGCCGACGCGCTCGAACACGTCGTCTCCGACCTGCTCGTCGAGCGCATCGCCGCGAAACTCGGCAACCCCGTGCGCGATCCGCACGGAGACCCGATCCCCGCCGAGGACGGGAGCATCGAGGAGGTCTCCACCCGGCTCCTGGACGAGCTGGATCCGGGATCGGTCGGTGAGATCGTCCGTGTCTGGGACACCGACCCGGAGCTGTTGCGCTACCTCACCGAGCGGTCCATCGGGCTCGGCGAGCGCATCGAGGTCCTGGAGCGCCAGCCGTTCGGCGGGCCGATCGTGGTCAAGGTCGGTGCGCCGCCGGACACCGCGACGCACGCGCTCGGCAAGGAGATCGCCCAGGCACTGTCGGTGACCCTGCGCTAGTCGCACCCACCCCGCGCCATACGTCGACGTATGGCGGTCTTTACGGGGTGGCGTCGGGTCCCGCTGGGTCCGGCTCGGCGTCCTGGAAGCCGTAGACAGTGGACAGTTCGGCCACCGGGACGGTGCGCCCGGCGTACCGTGCGACGTCCGCGTCGGCCAGCAGCGCCCGCACTGCTCGGCCGGGGAACTCCACGGAATCCGTGCCGGGCGGCAGGTTCTCGACGCCCAGCGCGCCCAGGATCGCCTCGGTGCGGGTGAAGCCGGGGGACAGCGCGAGGACCGTGACACCGTGCGGTTCGAGGTCGTGCGCGAGTGTGCACGCGAGCCTGCTGACCGACGACATCGCGAGGTCGTAGAACACGTGCCCGGCCGTCACCCCGTTCTCGTCGGGGGTGTAGCCGGTGAGCACGGCGAGCCCGCCCCGTTCCATCAGCAACGGGGCGGCGTACCACGCCGAGACGAGGTGGCTGCGCACCCCGACGTCCATCATGTTCCGCCAGTGTTCCAGCGGCAACGTCCAGAATGGACCGCCGGTGAAGGGCAGCGCGTTGCCGTTGCAGGCGTTGGCGACGAGCAGATCGAGCCCGCCGTGTTCGGTCCGGACGAGCTCGAACAGCGCTGCGACGGCGTCGTCGTCGGTGTGGTCCACGGTGACGGGGATGCCGTTGCCGCCCCGCGCCGTCACCTGGTCGGCGGTGTCCTCGACGGTGCCGGGCAGCTCGGAGTACCTGCGTCCGCGTGACTCGCGATCGGTGACGTAAACGGTCGCACCCGTCTCGCCGAGCACGAGGGCGATTCCGCGGCCCACGCCGCGGGCCGCGCCGGTCACCACCGCTACGGTCTCGCTGGCCATGTCGCCTCCCTCAGGCGTCGGAAGAAGTATGTGTCCGATTCAGTCCAGCAGCACGCCGGGGTTGAGGATTCCGCTCGGGTCAAGGGTGTTCTTGACGGCCCGCAGGGCCGCTGCGAACGGGTCCGGGCGCTGCCGGTCGTACCAGGTCCGGTGGTCCCGGCCCACGGCGTGATGGTGGGTGATCGTCGCGCGGTTCCTGCTAAGCGTCTCGCCGGCGGCCGATTTGATCTCGTCCCACATGGCGACCTCGTCACCTCGTCGCCCCGGAGCGATCACGGTGAAATAGGGCGCCGCACCGTCGGGGTAGGCGTGGGTGAACCGGCAGTTCACGAAGCCCTCGGCGCCGCACACCTCCCGTATCGCGGCACCGACTTCGACGCGGACCGCGTCGACGAGCTCGGGCACGCGGTCCCAGGTCGTGGCGGTCTCGAAGGTCTCGACGACGGCGCTCATTCTGGCCAGCCCGTCGCGTAGGTAGGGCATCCGCAGGAATGACGAACGCCACGAGGACACGGCGTCGTCACCGCGGCCGCGGTCCTCCCGTACCTCGCCACCATGTTCCCCGGCGACTTCGAGGGCCTGGGCGAGCCGGTCGTCCACCTCGAACCGCGCGGACTCGAAACCCAGCACCAGCAACGAAACCGACCCGTCCCCTGCGCCGCTGAACATCGCTTCGCCCGGATCGAGCAGGCGGCAGTTCGACGGTGCCAGCCCGGACTGGGCGATCGCGCGAACGGCGTCCATGGCCGCCTGCTGATCCCGGAAGCGCACCGCCGCCGACGCCTTGTGCCGCGGCCGGTCCTGGACGCGCATCCACGCCTCCGTGATGATGCCGAAGGCGCCCTCGGAGCCGAGCACGAAACGCTCAGGGCTCGGCCCCGCTCCCGACGACGGCAGACGGCGCGTCTCGAAGACGCCCGCCGGGGTGATCATCCGCACCG
>Ga0190265_10003920_pt1 | contig 10237 bp, 10 predicted proteins | sample Popmic124T_FD_133135 | JGI IMG/M metagenome (GOLD analysis project Ga0190265, IMG submission 133135) | Populus adjacent soil microbial communities from riparian zone of Indian Creek, Utah, USA - 124 T | ecosystem: Environmental > Terrestrial > Soil > Riparian zone | place: USA: Utah | collected...
ATGACCGGCCCGTCGAACCCCGCGACCTCGCCCTGGTCGTGCACGTCGACGACCGCCGGATGGTCGATGCGCGCGGCCGAGCGGGCCTCCCGCTCGAAGCGCATCCGGAAGGCCGGGTCCGCGGCCAGCTGCGCGTCCATGATCTTGATGGCCACCGGCCGGTCCAGGCGGGTGTCGACACCGCGGTACACCGTGGACATCCCGCCGCGGGCGATGACCGCGCCCAGCCGGTAGCGCGCATCGAGCAGCGCGGCCGGCGGTGCGTTCACACTGCGACGGTACCGCCCTCACACGGTGGTGCCGGAGCTGCCGCGCCTGTGGCAGTGTAGGCGCCCGTGAACGAGGTGTTCGAGCTGTCCGCGGACGTGGCGACCCTGCCCGTTGCGGAAGTCGCGCAACGACTGTCGGTGCCGGTGTCCCGGATCCACCAGCTGGTCCGGGACGGCCAGCTGCTGTCCGTCCGGCGCGGCGGTGAGGTGCTGGTACCGGCCGACTTCCTGGACGGGTCCGTGGTCGTCAAGGGCCTGTCGGGGACCATCACGGTGCTGCGCGACGGTGGTTACTCCGACACCGACATCCTGCGCTGGCTGTTCGCGGAGGAGGACTCGCTGCCCGGCACGCCGATCGCGTCGCTGCGCGCCGGCCGGCACCGCGAGGTCAAGCGCCGGGCCCAGGCCATGGCCTTCTGACCCCACTGACCCGACCGACCCGGCTGCCGAGGGCCCGGGCCAGGCCGGGCACCGCCACTGCGAGCCGGCGTCGGATCGGCACCGCCACCCGGCGGTGCAGCACGTCGAAGTCGACGGCCTCGATCTCGTCGAGGATTCCGCGGTAGAGGACGAACGCGCAGCGCACGCAGTCCCGGGACACCGGCTCCAGCATGGTGATACCCGGCTCCGCCCGCCGGTAGACGGCGCGGGTGTGCGCCACCAGGTGGGCCAGCGCCCGGCGGACCGCCCCGTCGGTCCGCTGCTCGCGCCGGCACCGCAGCAACAGCTCGCGGTCGACCCCGAACGCGGCCAGCTCGGCGGTCGGCAGGTAGACCCGGCCCCGGTCGAGGTCCTCGCCGACGTCGCGCAGGAAGTTCGTCAGCTGGAACGCGATGCCCAGGTCGGCGGCGTGTGGCTCGGCCTCCGCCCGGGGCACGGTGGTGCCCAGGACCGGCACCATCTGCAGCCCGATCACGGCGGCCGAACCGTGCATGTAGACGCCCAGGTCGTCGAAGGTGGGGTAGCCGGTGACGTGGGTGTCCATCCGCATCGACGTCAGGAAGTCGGTGAAGTGCCGGTGCGCGATGTCGTAGCGGCGGGCCGTGTCGGCGACCGCCGCGAGCACCGGCTGCCCGGTCGGTTCCCCGGCCAGGGCCCGGGTCAGCTCGGCGTCCAGCGCATCGAGGCGGGCCAGCTTCTCCTCCGCCGGCCGGTCGTCGCCCAGATCGTCGACGATCTCGTCGGCGTAGCGGGCGAATCCGTAGAGCGCGTGCACCGCCGGCCGCCGCGCGGCCGGGAGCAACCGGGTGGCCAGGAAGTAGGTGCGCCCGTGGTGGGCGTGCAGCTCCCGGCTGGTGGTGTAGGCGGCGCGCAGCGCGGGATCGGTGATCCCGGCGGCGTCGAGCTCAGCCCGACCGGGGCTCGGCACCGGCGACGGCGGGGAGGTCGGGCTCGGCGGCCGGGTCGGGGGCCGCGGGGGCGGCCGCGGGCCGGCGACCGCCGAGCCGCAGCGGGTCCGGGAGGACGAGCGAGATCGCGGCCAGCACCGCCATCAGCCCGCAGCCGAACAGGTAGGGGAAGTTGTAGAGCGCGTCCTCGCCGCTGGGGTAGTAGACGATCACCAGCATCAGTGAGAGGAAGACGGTGAACACCAGCTTGGGCCGGGTCCAGGGGGCGGCGGCCAGCAGCGCCATGCCCCAGCTGACGTACCAGGGCAGCGTGGCCGGCGACAGCACGGCCACCGCGAGCAGCACCAGCCCGGCCCGGCGGATCGCGTCCGGGCCGCCGTCGCGCGCCGCCCACCACTGGCGGTAGGCGATCCACAGCAGCAGGGCCGCGCCGAGTACGCGGGCCACGTTGATGAACGGCTGCTTGGGCACCGGACCGATCGAGTTGATCACCGTGTGCAGGAACTCGCCGATGCCCGTCGGGATCGACATCCAGTTCACGATCATCGACGGCGCGCTCAGCGCGGGTAGCCAGCCCAGCCCGACGCCGGCCGCGAGGGTGCACGCGGTGAACACCACGGTGAACACCGCGACCCCGGCCGCGGTGGCCCGGGCGATCCGCGGCCACAGCGGCCCGGACAGCTGCCCGGCCCAGACCAGCACCAGGAACGGCAGCGCCACCGCGGCGCTGGCCTTGATCGCCATCGCCAGCGTGACCAGTGCGACGCCCCGGGCCGGCGCGCCGCGCAGCGCGACCAGCGAACCGGCCGCGAGCAGGCCCATGACCAGCAGGTCGTTGTGCCCGCCGCCGATCATGTGGATGACCATCATCGGGTTGGCCACGGCCACCCACAGCGACACCGGGACGCGGCCGCCGAGGCGCCGGGTCAGCTCGGGCAGCGCCCAGATGAACAGCACCAGCCCGGGCAGCAGGGCCAGCCGCATCATGACGATGCCGAGCACGATGTTGTTCCCGACCAGCCAGGACACCGACTTGGCCAGCAGGATGAACAGCGGTCCGTACGGCGCCGGGGTGTCCTGCCAGAAGTAGTGCACGTTGTCGGTGAAGATCCCGGACATGGCCTCCGGACCGACCGCGTACGGGTCCAACCCGACCAGCGGCAGCCGGCCCTGGGCCAGGTAGCTGAAGATGTCCCGGGTGAACAGCGGCGGGGAGAGCAGCGTCGGCGCGATCCAGACCAGCGCGGTGGTGAGCACGGCCCGGCCGCGGACCCGATCGGCCAGCACCTCCCGGCCCAGCCTGATCCAGGCCCAGGCCATCAACGCGACCCCGATGTAGATCATCCAGCCGGCGAGGTCGCGGCCGTGCCCGTAGCGCCAGAAGCCGAGCACCGAGTTCGTCAGCAGCGGATCCCGGACCAGCACCCCGCCGGCCCCGAAGCCGCCGACCACCATCATCACGGAGGCGAGCAGACCCTGCAGCAGCGGTCCGCGCGGAGGCGCGCCCAGCCGGTCGCGCCACGTCCGGCCGCGACCGCGGTGCGGGCTCGCGTCCTGCGACGGAGGCGTCGAGCCGTCGGGGAGGGACCCGGGCTGATCCGCCGCCGGCGGCGCCGCTGGATCGACGGTTGATGGTGGCTTCATGACGCGTCCCATGTTCCCATGGCCGCCCGGGCGCGGCGGCAGTACCCTACGCGCTCACCGCTGTCCCTCGCTGCGCTCGGTCGGCGCTTCGCGGGGGCGCTGTGAGCCTGGTTCGCTCGCACGCTCGCTCACGCCGGCAGCCCGGTGATGCGCTGTGCGGCCAACCGGCCGGAGATCAGCACCGGTGGAATGCCCACCCCCGGAGTGGTGCCGCACCCGGCCAACACCAGGTTGTCCAGGCCGCGGACCAGGTTGCGCGGCCGGAACGGGCCGGTCTGGGCGAACGTGTGGGCCAGCGCGAACGGGGTCCCGGCGGCCAGTCCCTCCGCGGCCCAGTCCGCGGGGGTGACGAGGCGACTGATCTCGACGTCGCCGGCCAGGTCGGTCAGCCCGGGATGGCCGCGCCGGTCGAGCTCGACCAGCAGCTCGTCGCGGTAGCGCGGCCCGACCCGGGCCCAGTCGATCGATGCTCCGACCTCCAGGTTGGGACAGGGCGCCAGCACGAACAGCAGGTCGGCACCGGCTGGGGCGAGCTCCGGGTCGGTCGCCGTCGGCCTGGTCACGAGCAGCGACGGGTCGCTCATCAACCGACCGTCGCTGATGATCTCCGAGAACGTGTCCCGCCACGCCCCGCCGAACGAGATCGTGTGATGGGCGAGAGCGGGCCGGGAGCGGGCCAGTCCGGCGTGCAGCACGACCGCGCTGGGCGAGTACCGCAACCGGACCGGGCGCCGCGGCTGCCGGCCCAGCATCCGGTAGCCGGCGGCGAGATCGGTGCTCAGCACCACCGCGTCGGCGCCCAGCCGCTCCAGCTCGTCCGTCCCGTTGCCGGTGGAGTCCCGGTGGCGCACCGCGGTGATGCGGCCGGCGGCCCGCTCGAGCCCGGTGACGGTCCGGCCGTAGTGCACGGTGGCGCCGGCCGCTCGGGCGGCGTCGGCCATGGCCTCCCCGATCCGGCGCATCCCGCCGCGGGGGAAGTAGACGCCGCGCACGGTGTCCATGTAGGCGATCACGCCGTAGGCGGCCAGCGCGGCCTGCGGCGGCACCCCGGCGTACAGCGCCTGGAACGAGAAGATCCGCTGTAGACGTGGATCCGGCAGGAACCGGGCCACCCGGCCGCCGAGCCGGCCGAAGCCGCCCAGTCCGGCCAGCCGCACCAGGTCGGGACCCAGCAGGTCGAGTGGCGAGTCGAAGTTGCGGCCGATGAACGAGTCGATCTGCACCTGGTAGAGCCGGGTCAACCAGTCCCGCATCCGGCGGTAGCCCGCGGCGGACTCCGGCCCGCAGACGGCGCGGATCTCGGCCTCCATCCGCTCCGGGTCGGTGTGCACGTCGATCGTCGAGCCGTCGGCGAAATGGGTCCGGTAGCCGGGGTCGAGCTCGATCAGCTCCAGCCGGTCCCCGGATTTCTCACCGACCGCAGCGAACGGCTCGTCCAGCAGCTCGGGCATGGTCAGCACGGTCGGGCCGGTGTCGACCAGGTAGCGGCCGCGCTCGGTGTGCAGGTCCAGCTGCCCGGCCCGGCCGCCGGGGTGCTCGGCGCGCTCCAGCACGGTCACCCGCCGACCGCTGCCCAGCAGGTGCAGCGCCGCGGACAGGCCGGCGAACCCGGCCCCGACGACGACCACGTGGTCGGTGCGACCGGGCACGGTCGCCGTCCGTCGCCCGGTCATCGCATCCTGCGACCGGCGTCGACGGCCAGCTCGGCCAGCCGCTGCCGGGCCGGCTCGCCGATGTCCGCGGCCGTGAGCGCGTCCAGCCCCGAATCGGTCAGGTCGCTGATCCGGCGCTCGACGGCGCGCACCGCGCCCAGCTCCAGCAGCAGGTCGCGAACCCGGTCCAGCGCCTGGGCGTCGAGGTCGGCGTTGCCCACCGCGTCGTCGATCACGGCCAGGGCCGCCTGCCGCCCGCTGCTCGTGGCCGCCTCTGCCGCCACCGCCAGCAGCAGCGTCCGCTTGCCCTCGCGCAGGTCGTCGCCGGCCGGCTTCCCGGTGACGGCCGGGTCCCCGAACACGCCGAGCAGGTCGTCGCGCAGCTGGAAGGCGACGCCGATGTCGGCGCCGAACATCCGGTAGGCGCGGATCAGCTCGGGCCCGGCCGCGGCGATCGCGGCACCGACGTGCAGCGGTCGCTCGACCGTGTAGGCCGCCGTCTTGTAGCGGTCGATCTGCAGTGCGGCCCGCACCGAACGGTCGCCCGTCGCCTGGTGCAGCACGTCCAGGTACTGCCCGCCGAGCACCTCGGTGCGCATGGCCTCCCAGGGCTCGGCCACGCGCAGCAGCGCCGGCCCCGGCAGCCCCGCGCTGCGCAGCATGTCGTCGGCCCAGGCCAGCGCGAGGTCGCCGAGCAGGATGGCGGCCGCCGCCCCGAACGCGTCCGGCCGGCCGCCCCAGCCGGCGTCGGTGTGCCGCCGGGCGAACGCCACGTGCACGGTCGGTCGGCCGCGGCGGGTGGCCGAGGAGTCCATCAGGTCGTCGTGGATCAGCGCGCAGGCCTGCACCAGCTCCAGGGCGCTGATCGCCCTGGTCACCGCCGGGGCCTCCGGGGAGGCCGGGTCTCCGCCGGCGCCGCACCAGCCCCACCAGGCGAAGGTCGGGCGGATGCGCTTCCCGCCGCCGAGCACGAACTCCTCCAGCGCGAAGGTGGCCTCGGTGAACAGCGGGTCGACGGCGTCCGTGGCGGCCCGCCGCGCGCGCAGGAACTCGCGCAGGGCCTGCTCGATGGAAACGGTCGGCGCGGCGGTGGTGTCCGGGGCGGTGCGGACGCCGGTCATTGCGCGCGCCGGGTCGCGTGGGAGGGGAAGCGCGGTGGGAGCACGGTTGGAGAGTATCGGCGTCGGCCGCCTCCAGCGCGGTGACGCTGCGTGCGTCCGTACCCTTACCGGTGTGAAGATCACCCAACGGATCAGCGGAGACCGGCCCGTGTTCTCGGTCGAGTTCTTCCCGCCGAAGGACGAGGCGGGGGAGGTCGAGCTGTGGCGGGCCGTGCGCCGGCTGGAGCCGATGGATCCGGCCTTCGTCTCCGTGACCTACGGCGCCGGGGGATCGAGCCGGGACCGGACGATCCGGACCACCGCCCGCATCGCCACCGACACCACGCTGGTCCCGATGGCGCATCTCACCGCGGTCTCGCATTCGGTGGCCGAGCTGCGCCAGGTGATCGGGGCCTACGCCGCGGCCGGCATCGTCAACGTGCTGGCGGTGCGCGGGGACCCGGTCGGCGATCCACTGGGGGACTGGATCCCGCATCCGGAGGGCCTGACCTACGCCGAGGACCTGGTGCGGCTGGTCCGCCGGCTCGGCGACTTCTGCGTCGGGGTGGCCGCCTTCCCCTACGGCCACCCGCGCTCGGCCGACGCGGACGCGGACCTGGCCAGGCTGCTCGCCAAGATCCGGGCCGGCGCCGACTTCGCGATCAGCCAGCTGTTCCTGGAACCCGAGGGCTTCCTGCGGCTGCGCGACCGCCTGGTCGCCGCCGGCTGCGACGTCCCGCTGCTACCCGGGATCATGCCGTTGACCACGGTGCGGACCCTGCGCCGCGGGCCCGAGCTGTCCGGTGCGCCGCTGCCGCCCGCGCTGCAGCAGCGGATGGCGCCCTACGCCGACGACCCGGCGGGCTTCCGGGCGGCCGGGATGGACGTCACCACCGAGCTGTGCGCCCGGCTGCTGGACGAGGGGGTGCGGGGGCTGCACTTCTACACGCTGAACCGGTCGACGGCGACCGCCGAGCTGGTGCGCCGGCTCGGGCTGGCGGCCGACCGGCCGGCCGCGCTCAGCGAGCGGACGGGTTGACCGGCGGGTTGCGGGTGTGCCTGGCGTAGAGCACGGTGCCGGCCGCGGCCGCAGCCACCAGCGCCGCCATCAGGAGGGTCCAGTTCAGCGGTGACGGTGCGTTCGGATCGTCCGAGGCGGCGACGGCCGAAAAGTCCCCGACCTCGCTCGGGGTGAACGTCCAGCTCACCGTGTCGCCGTCGGCTTCGCCGTTGGTGTCCAGCACCTCGCCGGGAAAGCTGATCTTGAGCTGGAAGTCGGCCCGGTCCACGGGGACCTGCGTCAGGTCGGCGGACCCGGTGACCACCAGCCGGTTGCCGCCCCGGCGCAGCTGGAACCGGACGGCGCTGCCGGCCGGGCCGGCCGCCTGGCTCAGCTCGGCGACCTGTTCGAAGGTGAGGCCGGAGAACCGCAGCACCGAACCGGCGTAGCCGTCCTGCCGGTAGCTGCTGATCTCCACGTCGGACTGCAGGCCCGGCGGCACCTCGACGGCCGGTCCGGTGTCGTCCGGCCCCTGTTCCGGGGTGGCGATGATGATCTCGCCGGTCACGGTGTCGTCGGGCTGCACCGCGAGCGCGGTGCGCACCCGGGCGCATCCGGACAATCCGGCGCCGACCAGGAGCAGGGCGAGCAGCAGCGTCAGCAGGCGGCGCACGGTCGGGGGCACCGGCCCATGGTGCCATCGCCCCTCCCGCACCCGATCCGGTACGGGGGTGCTCAGTCGGGGACGCGGGGTAGCGGCAGCGGCAGCTCCCGACCGAGCACCGCGAACGGGCGGAAGTCGCCGGTGAAGCGGTGTTCACGCAGCACATCCCGGAAGCCGAGGCGGCGGTAGAGCTGCCAGGCCCGGCCCGGTGGCCGGTCGCCGTACTCCGGGGTGGACAGCAGCACCCGGGAGCGGTCGGTCCCGGCGAGCAGGGCCCGCAGCAGGCCCTCGCCGAGGCCGTGCCCCTGGGCATCGGGCCGCACGTGCAGCTCGGTGAGCTCGAAGTAGTCCTCCAGCCACCGCTGGTCGCCGTGGGAGTCGCGCAGCCCGCGGCGCACCTCCTCGTACCACCACTGGCCCTGGCTCCCGCCGTAGCCGTAGCTCACGCCCAGCAGCGAGTCGGCCGCGTCCAGCCAGCCCACCGCGCGCCAGCCGGGCCGGTTCAGGTGCTCCAGCCAGAGGTTGCGGCGCTGCCGGGCGGTGCCCGGGGGATAGCCCATCGCGCTGACGTAGACGTGCAGGGCCTCCGCCAGGCGCGCCGTGAGGGCCTGCGCGCTGAGCTCGACGAGCCGCTGAGCCGGAGCCCTGGTCACCGGCTCATCTCACCATGCCGGACCGGGATACGTCGTCCCCCTCGATCCGACTTGACGTCGCGCGCCGGGCGCGCTGTACTGGTCATCGATCGAACATGTGTTCGATCACCGCCGCCCGGCGGAGGGGCGAGGGAAGCGCTTCGCCGCCGGGTGGGCCGGTCGACGGTCCTTCCAGGGAGGGTACGGCGTGAACGCATTCGGCCGGGTGTTCGGATCACGTCAGCCGACCCCCATCCAGGTGCGGTGGCAGGACGGTGAGCCGGTCGAATTCCAGCGCCGGCCGATCCGGCGCGGGCCGCGCTACCTGATCACCGACGTGCGCGAGCGGTGGATCGAGGAGTCGCCGTGGCCGTTCCCCTCGCCGATGCCGGTCGGCGGCGACCGGATGCGGTGCTGGCGGGTGGTCGCCCGGTCCGCGGGCGAGCCGGACGCTCCGGCCCGCGAGTTCGTGCTGCGGATGCGGGCCGGTCCCGGCGTCTGGGACCTGATCCGGGTCCCGGACTGATGGCACCGCACCGCCCACCGCCCATGCCCACCACCAGGAGTCGGTCATGACTGTCACGACGATCAGCCCCTCTCGTTCCCGGTCGTCCCCGCGACGCGGGTCGGTGCCGACGGCTCCCGTGCCGGCGCCGCGCCGGGAGCCGCCGCGCCCTCCGGTGCCGGCGCCGACCCCGCGGTCGGCCGTGGGGCTGCTCCGCCAAGCCGCCGACGGCATCGCCGAGGCGCACCGGGAGCCGGACCCGATCACCCGCTACCCGCTGGCCTACCTGGCGGCGCTGCGGGCGGCCGCGGCCGTGCTCGCGGTGCGGGCCACGCCGCAGCCCCGTCGCGGCAGCACCCGCAACGCCTGGCAGTTGCTCGCGGTCGTGGCGCCCGAGCTGGGCGAGTGGGCGGCCTTCTTCGCCTCCTGCTCGGCCACCCGGGCCGCCGCCGAGGCCGGCATCACCCGGCTGGTCGGGCAGCGCGACGCCGACGACCTGCTCCGCCAGTCCGAGCAGTTCGTGCAGCTGGTGGGGTCGCTGATACCGATGCGGTGACGATCCGGGCCGCGGCGGTCCGTTCAGCCGGTAGCCGGTGGCGCTGCGGCGGTGGTGCCGGCGCGGCGGGTGCGCTCGCTGCGCAGCACCCGGCCCAGCAGCAGGGTGAACACCGCCGACGCCTCCCGGGCGCCCGGGGTGTCCCAGCGTTGGATGGGCAGGCACGCACCCTGGGCCTGCTGGATGGCGGAGCGGTCGGGCAGCACCCCGCTCAGTACCAGCGGCCCGAACAACTCCCGCAGCTCGGCGATCCGGTACTCGTGCTCGGTGTTGCGTGGGCGGACCCGGTTGACGAAGACGCCCAGGGGCTGCAGGTCGGGGTTGCCGCGCAACCGCTCGGCCTGCACCGCGTCGAAGGCCCGCTGCACACCGGACACCGCGAACATCGTCGGATCGGTGATGAGCACCGCACGGTGTGCGGCGGCCAGGGCGCTGCGGGTCAGCTGGCCCAGCGACGGTGGGCAATCGATGATCACGAGTCGGTAGGGCTCCGGCGCGACCGGCGGGTGATCGCCCGTCGCCCCAGCCGGCGTGTCGTCGGCGCCCCTGGCCGGCGTGTGCTCGTCGAGGTCGGCGATGCGGCGCAGCGCCCGGGCCAACCGCTGCAGCTGCTTGGCGCCGGGATCGGGGTGGTTGTGTCGCTCGGTCTGCTCCGCGCCGACCAGCACGTCGAGCCCGTCGCCCCAACCGCTCGGGGCGATCGCCCGGCGCACCATTGAACGGGTCGGCTCGTCCAGCACGTCGGCGACGGTGGCGGTGGTGCCGGCCGGGTCGAGCGCGAGCGTGGCGTTGGCCTGCGGGTCCAGATCGACCACGAGCGCCCGCAAACCGTGGTGCTGCGCCGCGCCGGCGAGCCCGAGCGCGAC
>Ga0190265_10003921_pt1 | contig 10237 bp, 8 predicted proteins | sample Popmic124T_FD_133135 | JGI IMG/M metagenome (GOLD analysis project Ga0190265, IMG submission 133135) | Populus adjacent soil microbial communities from riparian zone of Indian Creek, Utah, USA - 124 T | ecosystem: Environmental > Terrestrial > Soil > Riparian zone | place: USA: Utah | collected...
CAGCGCGCGCAGCGCTTCGAAGCGGCGGTGGATCGCCGGTGCACCCGGCTCGATCGCGCGCGCGTTCTCGTCGTCGGCGAAGGCGATGCTCATGAACACGACCAGCTCGGTGCACTCATTGAGCTGCAGCAAGACGTCGAGGTCGCGCAGCACCAGCGGGCTCTTGGTGATGATCGCGACGCGGTTGCGATGCTCGGCGCAGATCTCGAGCAACGCGCGCGTGAGCCGATAGCGCCCCTCGAGCGGTTGGTAGCAATCGGTGTTGCCGGAGAACGTGATCGTCTCGCCGCGCCAGCTGCGATGCGACAGCTCGGCCCGCAGCAACTCGGGCGCGTTGACCTTGACGATGATCTCGCGCTCGAAGTCGGTGCCGGCGCCGTAGCCCCAGTACTGATGGCTGGGACGCGCGTAGCAATAGGCACAGGCGTGCTGGCAGCCGCGGTACGGGTTGATGCTGCACGCGAATGCGATATCGGGGCTGGTGTTGCGGCTGATGATGGTCTTGGCGCGCTCTTCGTGGACGCGCAGGGTCGCCAGCGGCGCTTCGCCCGAGTCCCACTCCACCGAGCTCGGCAGGAAGCGGTTGTTCGGGTTGTCGACCGAGCGCACGGCCTGAGCCTAGCTCGACACTGTTCGCATGTACAGGTATCGGTTGCCACAACCTGGACGCCGCCCGCGGGCTTGTGACTACGATGCGCACGGATTCAGCGTGAACATCGGCGGGCTGCTCGAAGGTTGGTTCTGGACTCCGGTGGGGATGGCGGTCCTGTGCGGCGGCATTCTGGGGCTGGAGCGCCAGCTGCGCGGCAAGCCGGCGGGAATTCGCACCAGTATCCTGATCTGCCTCGGCACGGTCGTGTTCATACGCTTTGGCGCGCTGATCTCCGGGGACGACGGCGACCCGGCGCGCACCTTGGGCCAGGTCGTGAACGGGATCGGCTTTCTCGGCGCAGGGGTGATCTTCGCCGAGCAGGGTCTGGTCAAAGGCATGACCTCGGCGGCGGTGATCTGGATCCTCGCCGGCATCGGCGTCGCGATCGGCGTCGGCTACTATGCCCAAGCGGTCGCCCTCACGCTGACGGCGACCGCCGTCCTGTTGGGCGTGCAGCGCCTCGAGCATACGTTCCGCCAACTGCGGCGTGGCGTGCACGCCGACGACGACAAGCCCCTTAGCTAGGGCTCTGACCGAGACACCGAGCTCACCGCTCGCATCGCCATGACCTCGACCTCGACAGCGCTCGAAGCGGCCGCGCTCGAAGCGCGGGCGCAACGCGGGCTGCGCATCTCCGTGATCGACGGCTGCCTGTACGCGGTCATGGTCGGCGCGAGCGAGAGCTTCGTCGGCGCCATGGCCGTCGAGCTCGGCCACCGCGATACGGCGCTGGCGCTGCTGTTCACCCTGCCGATGCTGATCGGCTCCTCGTGCCAGCTGCTGGCCGGGCCGATCGTGGCGCTGCTCGGCGCGCGCAAGCGCCTAGTGCTGATCGCGGCCTATCTGCAGGCCGCCAGCGTGCTCGGTCTGTACCTGATCGCCGAGCACGGCGTTCGCGAGCTCTGGCCGCTGCTGCTGGTCGACACCCTGTACTTCGTGTGCGCACTGATCCTCGGGCCGGCCTGGGGCGCGTGGATGGCCAGCCTGACCGAAGGCCGGCAGCGCGAGCGCTACTTCGCGCGGCGCTCGGGCTGGCTGCAGGTGTGGCTATTGCTGTCGTTCGTCGGTGCCGGCGTCGCGCTGCACAGCGCGGGCGGCGATCCGGCCGCGAAGCTGCACACGTTCGCGCTGCTGCATCTGTGCGGCTTCGTGTTCCGGTTGCTCAGCGCCAGCATGCTAGCGCTGCAGCCCGACATCGAGGTCGCGAGCGAGCGGCGCAACGTGCGGCAGAGCGTGGCGGCGATTCGGACCGCGCTGCACACGGCGGAATTCGGGGTCGCCGCGTATCTGGCGTTGCTGATGTTCGGCACGCACATCGCGGTCCCGTTCTTGACGCCCTACATGCTGCGCGACCTGCAGCTGGACTACGCGACCTACGCAGCGCTCACCGCCGTGCCGATCGTGATCAAGGCGCTGCTCTTTCCGGCCTTGCACCCGCTCTCGCTGCGCTTCGGCATGCGCAAGGTGTTGATCTGGAGCGCGGCGGGCGTGGTGTCGGTGCCGGCGCTCTGGGTCGTGCTCGACACGGTGCCCGGGCTCGTGCTGGTTCAGGCGCTGAGCGGGCTGGCCTGGGGTGGGCTCGAGTTCGCGAGCTTTCAACTGTTGTTGTCGAGCGCGCGCCCGGACTGCCGCGTGGAGTTTCTCTCGATAGCCAGCTCGCTGAGCAGCACGACCCAGCTGATCGGCGGGCTCGGCGCAGGTCTCCTGCGCACGCACCTGGGCTGGTCGTACGCGACGCTGTTCATGCTGTCGTCGCTGGGCCGCGGAGTCGCGCTGCTCTGGATCGTCGGCGCGCTGCCGCGACGCATGCGCACCGAGATGCCGCGTCTGTTCCTGCGCGTGATCTCTTTGCGGCCCGGTACCGGAACGTTGCAGCGACCGATCGTGCACGACGAGCCAACGCCGGAATCGAATTCGAAGACCGGCCTGGAAAGCGAACCGAGAGCGCAGAGCTGACCGCCCGAAGCCAACGCATTGCCGATCGTGCCAATCCCCGCGCGTTGGCCCCAACGATTCCAAGGGGCCAGCGCGAAACTGCTCGTCGGACGATCAGGCTTTTCCGGACAGCACCACCACGCAACTTGATCTGAGACATCATCAAGCCGGGATTTAACGCGCCGTATAGCTGCGGGAGGCTATGGCTTTACCTCACGAAGGCGCCTGGATCGCGCGCCATTCACACACCCGGATCCATGCGAAGCCGCGCCCGAACGAGCTAGGAAATGCGAAGCTTTGATGCTCTGATGGTGATCCTTGAGGTAGGATTCCGCGCGGACGTACCTGGTTGACGGTCCAGCTTGGCAGTCCAGCGCGGAAACTCAGGCCGAACGGCCAAGGTGAGAGCAGTGAATCGGTTGTTGAGTGTGAACAGCATCCGTCTCGGGGTTCGGGTGCAATACCAAGGAGGGGGCCTTGGCGCGAGAGCGCATCATCATCGCGGGCGGTGACGCCGTCATCGTTCTGAGCTTGCGGACCGTGCTGCAGAGCGTGGGTTGCAGCGTCGTGGCCAGCGCGCGCTCCCATCGCGAGGCGATCGACGTGCTGATGCGCACATCGGGCGACCTGCTCGTGGTCGATGCGGCGAGCAGCACGACTGCGGACACGCTGGCGTTATGCGAGGAAGCCAAGATCACGGCCGGCATCCCGGTCGTGCTGGTGCTCGACTCGATCGATGCCGAGCTTCTGCAGCAAGCCAAGAACGCCGGCGCCGAAGGCGTGCTGGTGCGGCCGCTAAACCCGAACCAGGTACGCGCCACGATCGAGTTCGTGTCGAGCCGCCACCGCAGCACTTCGCGCAGCGGCACGTTCGCGATCGACACCGAAGCCACGCCGCTGTTGAGCGAGCTGTCGGCGCGCGAGCGCGAGGTGTTCGAGCTGCTGGCCTTCGGTTACCGCGCGGCGGAGATCGCCCGCGACCTGTTCATCAGCCAGCACACCGTGCGCAAGCACAGCAAGACCATCTTCCGCAAGCTGCAGGTCCACTCGCAGATCGAGCTGATGCGCCGCCACGGACGATCGGTTGCCCGCGGCTAAAGCCGCGAGCAACCTGGCTAGCAATCGGGAAGGGCACGCGCCCTTCCCGATCGCGGCGTAGCCGCGCAGGCCCCACGACTGGCGACCGCGAGGTCGCTGCGCCTTCGCGCAGCTCCTCGTGACGGGACGCTTGGGCTCACTACGCGAGTAAACGGCGATCCTCTGGCAACACGGCCAGGCAGACATCGCGGACGTCGGCGTCGTCGACGATCGGTGTGTGGTCGGCGATCAGCTGGAAGCGTTCGAAGGCGCGGGCCAGCTCGACGCCGGACAAGCTGAAGCCGAGCGCCGTGGCACGGGCGGCGAAACCGGCGCGGCCGGACAGCTTGCCGAGCACGATCTGCGTGCCCTCGATGTTGCCGATCCAGCTGGGATCGATCACCTCGTAGGTGCTGCGGTGCTTGATCACGCCGTCCTGGTGGATGCCCGACGCGTGGCGAAACGCGTTGCGGCCAACCACGGCTTTGTTGGGCGGCACGACCATTCCGCTCTGGCGCTCGACCAAGCGGCTCAGCTCGGCGATGCCCTCGCTGCGCACGCGCGTGTGCACGCCGAGCTCGGGGCCGTGGATGCGCAAGGCCATCACCACTTCTTCGAGCGGCGTGTTGCCGGCACGCTCGCCGATACCGTTGACGGTCAGCTCGACCTGGCGCGCGCCGTGACGTACGGCGGTCAGCGCGTTGGCCGTGGCGAGCCCCAGGTCGTCCTGGCCGTGAAACGACAGCACCACGTCGCGCAGGCGCGGAGTGCGCGCGTAGAGCGCGTCGATCAACGCGCCGAGCTGATGCGGCAGGATATAGCCGACGGTATCGGGCAGGTTGATCGTGGTGGCGCCGGCCTCGATCGCGGCGCTGATCAAGCGAGACAGGAACTCGGGGTCGGCGCGCGTCGCGTCCATCGGGCTGAACTCGACGTCGGGCACCCCGTTGCGCGCGTGCGCGACCATCGCGCGGGTCATGTCGATCACCTCGTCGCGTCCACGCCGCAGCTGATGCGCGAGCTGCATGTCGCTGCTGTTCACGAACACGTGGATGCGCGGCGCAGCCGCCTGGCCCACGGCTTCGATCGCGGCGTCGATGTCGCTCTCGACCGCGCGGGCCAGCGCGCAGATGCTGGCATCTCGCACCGAGCGCGCGACTCCGCGCACGGAATCGAGCTCGGCGAGCCCGGCCGCGGGGAACCCCGCTTCGATCACGTCGACGCGCATGGCCGCGAGCCGCTCGGCGATCTCGAGCTTGTCGCGCGCGCTGAACGCCACGCCGGCGGACTGCTCGCCGTCGCGCAAGGTCGTGTCGAATACGATGACTGGCTCTGAGGTCGCTTGTTCCGTGTGCACCGTCGGCTCCATCTGTGAGCCCGGGCGATCGGAAGCGAGAAGCTGCTATGGACAAACCCTCTCCCGACCGCACAGGCGGGAAGGGGTCTCCGGGTCGCTCGTCTACGAGCCCGACGTACCCCGCCCCGCCCTGCTAAGAAGCAGGCCGAGTCGGAGACCATCGAGTCGAAGGCAGGCGCCCATTGGAGCCCAAGACTTACGTCCCGGCCGCGGCGCTGTCAACTGCGGGGGCAAAGCCCCCCCTCGCGCTCGCGGCCTCGCGGGCCGCTCGGCTCGCCACTTCGCGCGCTGGCGCGCGCTCAGTGTGCCCCCCTTCGGCGCTGGCGCGCCGGGCTCGCTCCGCTCGCGCATCCCGGTTGGATACATTGGCGTGGTACGCAGGGGCATGGCGGCGACGAGTGAAACCAGGCTGAAGCGGGTGGGATTGGTGTTCTCCGGCGGTCCGGCGCCCGCGGCCAATGCGGTGATCGCGGCGGCGGCGAGCGCGTTCCGACGCGCGGGTACGGAAGTGATCGCGATCTTGCAGGGGTACTCGCGCCTGGTGGGGTACCGCGAGGGCGACGAGCTGGCGCCCGGCATCCACTACCGCATGATCGAAGACCGCGAGCTGCGCGGGCTGCGCAACTCGCGCGGCGTGATCCTCGGCACCGCGCGCGCCAACCCGGGCAGCAGCATCCGCTCGCACGCGCAGCTCGACGACCCGCAGCTGAACGGGGGGCTGCGCGCGGTGTACGGAGCCCTGTGCGAGCTCGAGCTCGATGGCCTGATCTCGATCGGTGGGGACGGCACCTTGCGGACGGCGAACCTGCTGCACGAGTTCCAGGAACGCATGCCGGCGAGCGCGCATCGCGTGCGCATCGTGCACGTGCCCAAGACGGTCGACAACGACTACGCCGGCATCGACTTCACGTTCGGGTTCTTCACCGCGGTCGACGTGATGGCCAAGGAGCTGCTGAATCTGCGCGCCGATGCGATCGCGACGCAGAGCTACTACCTGGTGGCGACGATGGGCCGCCGCGCCGGCTGGCTGGCGTACGGCGTCGCGGTCGCGGGCGAGGCGCACCTGGTGATCGGCGTCGAGGACGTGCACGGCGCGCTGTGCCGGCCGGACGGCAAGCTGGACTTGAACGCGCTCGTCGATCACATCGTGGACTTGATGGAGACGCGCCGGCGGCGCGGCAAGCCGTACGGCGTGGTCGTGCTGGCCGAGGGCCTGACCGAGCTGCTGCCCGACGCGGACCTCGGCGATGCGCCGCGCGACGCGTACGGGCACATCTCGTTCGCGACCTTCGATCTGTCGCGCGTGCTCGCGGCGCGCGTGGCGCTGCGCTGCAAGGAGCGCAGCGGGACTGCGACCAAGGTCACCGGCCTGCAGCTCGGCTACGAGTCGCGCTGCGCGGCGCCACACGCGTTCGACGTGCTGCTCGGCTCGCAGCTCGGATTGGGCGCGTACCGCGCGCTCGCGGAGCTCGGGCTGGCCGGCCACATGATCAGCATCAGTGGTCAGCTCGACCTGCGCTACGTACCGTTCAAGGAGCTGGTGCGCGACGACCTCGGGGTCGAGATGCGCCTGATCGAGCGCGGCAGCGATTTCCACCGCCTGGCGCAAGAGCTCGGCACGCGCATCGACACCGACGAGAACGTGCGCGAACGCGAGGGCTGAGGCGCGCGCGACTTACTGAGCAGGGTCTTCGCTCGTGCTGGGGAGGGCTGCGATCGGTTCTGCCAGCGCGGCGGCAGGGGTGAGCTCGAGCGTGCCGTCGTCGATCAGGCCGTGGCGCAAAGTGAACAGGTCGAAGGCGTAGTTCTGGTAGACCCGGAACGGACGCTTGCTGCCCTGCTTGGGGAAGAGCGCGAGCGAGCGCTGCACGTAGCCGCTGGTGAAGTCGAGCCAGGGGCGCTCCTCGATCGTTCGATCGGGGACGCGCGGGACGCAGCGCACCGCGCCGACCGCGTCCATGTGATTGAGCAGCTTGCACACGTACTCGGCGGTCAGATCCGCCTTCAAGGTCCACGATGCGTTGGTGTACCCGAACGCGTAGGCGAGGTTCGGGAGGCCGCTGAACATGCAGCCCTTGTAGTTCATGGTCTGGCTCGGCTCGATGCGCCGGCCATCGACCGTGAACGCGAGACCGCCGAGCGGGAGCATCTGCAAGCCGGTCGCGGTGATGATCAGATCCGCCGCCAGCTCCTGGCCCGAACGCAGCCGGATTCCGTCCCGGGTGAAGCGCTCGATGTGATCGGTGACCACCGTGACCTTGCCCGCGCGGATCGCCTCGAACAGGTCGCCGTCGGGCACCAGGCACACGCGCTGGTCCCACACGTTGTAGCGCGGCGTGAAGTGGCGCTCGACGTCGTAGTCGGGCGCGAGGTCGCGGCGCGCGAGCGCGATCAGCGCGCGCTTGGCGAGGCCGGGCAAGAGCCGCGGCAGATGGAAGAACAGCATGCCGAGAATGACGTTCTTCCAGCGCGTGAGCGCGTAGGCGACCTTCTCCGAGAACAGCTCGCGCAAGAACGCGGCGATCGGATCGCGCGCCGGCGCGGACACCACGTAGCTCGGCGAGCGTTGCAGCATCACCACCTCGGCCGCCTGCTTGGCCATGGCCGGCACGAGCGTCATCGCCGTCGCGCCGCTGCCGATCACCACCACGCGCTTGCCCGCGTAGTCGAGGTCCTCGGGCCAGTGCTGCGGGTGCACGATGCGGCCCGCGAACTCGTCGCGGCCCGCGAACTCCGGCGTGTAGCCGGCGTCGTAGGCGTAGTAACCGGGCGCCGCGTACAGAAAGCGGCAGGTGAAACGGACCGGCTCGCGCTCGGGGCCGCGCTCGGCTTCGACCGTCCACTGCGCGCGCTCGCTCGACCAGGACGCGGCGATGACCTTGTGGCCGAGGCGGATCTTGGCGTCGATGTCATTCTCGAGCGCGGTCTCGCGCACGTAGCTCAGGATCGACGCGCCGTCGGCGATCGCCTTTTCGCCGAGCCACGGCTTCCAGCCGTAGCCGAGCGTGTACATATCGGAGTCCGAGCGGATGCCGGGGTAGCGAAACAGGTCCCAGGTCCCGCCCGTGGCCTCGCGGCCTTCGAGCAGCACGAACGACTTGTTCGGGCACTTGCGCTGGAAGTGGCAGGCCGCGCCGATGCCCGATAGTCCGGCTCCAACGATCACGACGTCGCAATGCTCGGCCACGGGTACCGCCTGGCCCGAACGTACGAGGTCCGCGGGCAGGATGCACGCGGCCGAGCCCGAACCCGAGTCCGAACCCGAACCCGCACCCGAATCCGAACCCGAATCCGAGTCCGAACCCGAGTCCGAATCCGAGTCCGAATCCCAACCCGAGTGCGGACCCCGAGCTCTACGGTGCGCGCTGCAGCTCGCAGTCGGCCGTGGGGGCGAGCGCTGCGCGCAGGCCGGGTGGCTCGGGCTGGTGCGCGGCGATCAGCGCGTCGGCGACGAGGTTGAGCTGCTGGGCCAGGCACGGGCGCACCACCGCGTAGCGCCGGCCGTCGCCGGCGACCCAGGCGTCGCCCGCGGACTGCGCGGCGTCGAGCCAGAGCTCGGCGTCTTCGAGGGCCGCATCGACGCGCGACCACGGCGGAACGCTGCGCTCGCAGCCGGCGGCCGGCGAGCACGCGGCTTCGTATTGCGCGCGGGCACGGGCGAGCGCGCGGGCCGCGACGTCGAGCCGGACCTGCGCGCGCGCGGGCGCGACGGGGCGCGGCGCAGCGCACGCGCTCCACGCGATCGCGAGGACGCTGGCCAGCGCGGCCGGTACGCGCGTCATCGCTTGGCTCCGGGCGTGGGGTCGGGCGCTCGCAGATCCGCGCACGGGTCGTAGTCGCCGATCGGCGCGCTGCGCAGCGCGGTCACGCGCCGGGCATCGTAGGGCTCGAGCACGGCGTGATCGCGGCTCACGCGGCGAGCGCGCAGGTAGCTGCGCTCGCCGAGCAGCGCGGACGGTTGTCCGGGCTTGGGCGACGGCGAGTAGAGCAGGAAGCCGTGGCCGTGCAGGCGCTCCCAGCCGGGACAACCGACCGGGAGCTCCCACAGCTCGAAGCGCGCGAGGTTGCCGCGGCGCTCGCCGAGCAGCTCGCCGACGACGAGGCACGCGCCGCGCTCGTACTCGTAGCGCCCGCTGATCGCGCCGCTCGGGTGCTCGCGCAGCGCGAGCGGTCCGAGCTGCGGCGACTGGTAACAGCCCTGCCAGGGTTGATCGCTCGTCGAGACGCTGGGCCGTACGCGGATGCGCTGCCCGCTCTGCGCGTCCATGCCGCTGTACTCGGGCGGAGGCGCGTCCTTGCACGCGAGACAGGCGAGGCACGCGAGCAGCAGGCAGGCGCAGAGGGTGGAGCTGCGAGAGAGATCAACCATGGCTGACCTCCGGCCGACGCGCGGCGAACAGCTCGCGATCGAGCGACGCGAGCAGGTCGGCGAGCTCCAGCTGAACCGGGACGCTGCTGGCGTCGCGGGCGGCGAGCGCGGCGAGATCGGGCCAGGGTGCGCTGGCGCCGCCCGACGACAGCGCGCCGCCCAGCAGCAACCCTGCGCCTGCCTCACCGTCGTCGGTCCCCGCCATGCGGTTCTCGCGCAAGCTGCGGCCTAGCTCCGAGACCACCAGCACGCGCGTGTGATCGAAGCTGGGACCGAGCGCGGCGATGAGCTCCGCGAGCTCCGCGCCCAGCTGTGCGAACGCGCGCTCGAGCCGCCGCGCCTGCGCGGCGTGCGTGTCGAAGCCGGGCACCGGCAGCAGCACCGCGGCCAGCGGTTCGCGCGCGGCGATCGCGGAGGCCACGGTCGCGAGCCGCGCGCGCAGCGAAGGCGGCGCGATCGTCGGCAGCGCGCTGCGCTCGGGTGCGGCGAGCTCCCAACGCACGGCCATGCGCCGCAGCTCGGCGTGCAGCCTCTTGTCGGCGTGCGCGTGCGATCGGCCTGCGCCGGACGTGCCCAGCGCGGTGAGCCCGCGCAGCTGTCCGCGCGCGAGCTGCGGCGCGAGCGCCGCGAACGCGGGATGCAAGCCCACGCCAGCGTCGGGCGCGAGCGCGAGCGCGCGATCAGCCCGTACGGCGGTCCGCGGTCGGAGCGCGGCGTAGGCGCGATCGCGGAGCGGCGGCAGCAGCGCCAGGCCGTCGACTCCGCCTTGCAGATATATGCAAATCAGATGGCGTTGATCGTTGTTGTCGGGGAGGGCACGCGTCCGCCCCGCCGCGAGGTTCGCTTC
>Ga0190265_10003922_pt1 | contig 10237 bp, 8 predicted proteins | sample Popmic124T_FD_133135 | JGI IMG/M metagenome (GOLD analysis project Ga0190265, IMG submission 133135) | Populus adjacent soil microbial communities from riparian zone of Indian Creek, Utah, USA - 124 T | ecosystem: Environmental > Terrestrial > Soil > Riparian zone | place: USA: Utah | collected...
GAGTTCGAGGCGCTCTCGTCGCTTTCGGCCTACGCCTACGAGCATCCCGCGGATCCATATCCGACCTTCTCACACACGGCGGCCAGCGGTAGGGCGCCCGCGACGTTCGATGCAGAGGGTCTGGGCCATCCGCTCCTGCCAGCCGTACGGATGGTGCGGAACGACGTGCGTCTTGGAGCGCCCGCGCGCGTGCTAGTGGTCAGCGGTTCGAACATGTCGGGGAAGAGCACGCTGCTGCGAACCGTTGGCGTCAACGCCGTGATGGCGCAGATGGGGGCACCGGTGCGAGCCTCGTCGCTGCGGCTCTCGCCCCTGCGGGTCGGCGCCACACTGCGCGTCCAGGACTCGCTGCGGGATGGCCGATCGCGGTTCTATGCGGAGATCACCCGCGTGCGCGAGCTGGCCGACATCGCTCGCGGCCCGGTGCCGCTGCTCTTCCTGCTCGACGAGCTGTTTCACGGCACCAACTCCCACGACAGGCTGGCTGGAGCCAGCGGTGTCATGCGCGACCTGGTCGCGCATGGCGCGATCGGGCTCGTGACCACGCACGACATGGCGCTGGCGGCGATGGCAGATTCGCTCGACGGCGCCGCCGCGAACGTCCACTTCGAGGACTGGTTCGAGGGCGGCGAGATCCGGTTCGACTACCGGATGAAGCCCGGGCCGGTGACTCGCAGCAACGCCCTGGCCCTGATGCGGGCCGTTGGCCTCGACGTCAGCGACTGAAGCCTGCCGGCCGGCCAGATCGGCCCTTCTCAACTTGGCCCTTGACAGACCTATTTGGTCGGATATAGAACTGAGTGTGAGACTCAGTCTCATAATCAGTTTCAAGGGGACCGCATGACCCTTCGCACGGTGTTCTTCTGGCTCCACCTCAGTGCCGGCGTCGTGGCCGGCGCAATCGTCCTGCTGATGTCGGTGACCGGGGTGGCCCTCACCTACGAGCGCCAGATGATCGCGTGGTCGGATCGCCAGTTCAAGTCCGCGCCGGCGCCCGGCATCGAGCGCATGACCGTCGAGCGGCTCGTTGACGAGTTCCGCCGCCAGAACCCCGGCCAGGAACCGACCGCCGTTACGGTCGAGTCCGGCGCCGCCGAACCGGTGGCCGTCAGCGTGGCGCAGCGGACCGTCTACCTGGATGCGTACTCCGGCCGCGTGCTGGGCACCGCCAATCAGGGCATACGGCAGGCGATGTCGAAGCTGCGTGCCTGGCACAGGTGGCTGGCGGTCGAGGGACCGGGGCGCGCCGCCGCCCGAGCCATCACGGGCTGGGCGAACGTGCTGTTCCTCTTCATCGTGGCTTCGGGCATCTACATGTGGTTCCCCAGGCGGTGGACGGCAGGGACCGTGAAGGCGGTGCTGCTCTTCAGGCCCGGGCTGCGAGGGAAGGCCAGGGACTTCAACTGGCACAACGTGATCGGCATCTGGTCCTCGGTCCCGCTGCTCATCGTCGTGGCCAGCGCCGTGCCCATATCGTTTCCGTGGGGGAACGCTCTGGTCTACCGGATGGTCGGCGAGGCGCCCCCGGCAGGGCGCGGCGCCGGCCGCGGTGCCGCGGCAGGCGAAGCCGCGGCAGGCCGGGGCCGCGCGGCGGCTACATCCGTCGACGGTCTCTCTCCGCTCCTCGCGCAAGCCAAGCTCCGGGAGCCGGACTGGCGCACCATCAACCTTCGTTTGCCCTCGGCGCCGGGCGCGCAGGTGGTGTTCGCCATCGATCGCGGGGACGGCGGCCAACCCCACCTTCGGTCCACGTTGACGCTCACACGGGCGGGAGACGTCGTCTCCTACGAATCGTTCGACACCCTGACAACCGGACGCCGGATTCGGAACGTGATGCGCTTCGCCCACACCGGGGAAGTGCTCGGACTTGCCGGACAGTCCGTGGCCGGTCTGGTCTCGGCCGGTGGCGTGGTCCTGGTCTGGACGGGCATCGCGCTCGCGCTGCGACGGTTCCTGGCCTGGATCAAGCGCCGCAGCCAGGAGCTCGAGCCGGCGTCCGTCAGGCAGCCTGCAGCGTAGGGACCATACCCCTCGGAGCGTTCGGACCATGAAGAAGATGAGATTCCTCGGTCGTCGAGCCACACGTCGCAAGCGCGGCACGGCTCGGCTGTTCGTCCTTGGCGCCGCCGTGGCCACGAGCGCGGAGGCGGCGCAGCCCGCCGCGGCGAAGTCACCGGTGCTGGAAGCGTCGCAGCAGGCGCAGGCGAGGGCGGCACAACGATTCGACATCCCCGCCGGGCCGCTGCAGGTCGTGGCCGCCGCGTTCACGCGTGCCACCGGAATCCCCGTGCTCTTCTCCAATCCCGATCTGGGCCTCATCGAGTCGGCCGGGATTTCTGGAAACCTGACGCCGCAGGCGGCCATGACCCAGCTGCTGCAGGGCACGTCGGTCCGAGCGATCTTCACGGGCCAGGGTGTGACGCTGGATGTGGGCGGGTTGTCGGAATTCGTCCAGGTTTCCGGCAGCGCTGCCGCGGTGTCGTCGCCCAAGTACCTGGTGCCGCTGCGCGACGTGGCGCAGTCGGTGGCCGTGATCCCGCGAAAGGTGATCGACGAGCAGGCCGCCTTCACGCTGAGCGATGCGCTGCGCAACGTCCCGGGCATCACGCTGCAGGCGGGCGAGGGTGGCGGCGCGTCGAACACGGCGGGCGACATGTTCAACCTCCGCGGGTTCAACGCGTCCAACAGCCTGTTCGTGGACGGCGTGCGCGACGACGGACTCATCGCCCGCGACGTCTACAACCTGGAGCAGATCGAGGTCTTCATGGGGCCGAGCGGCTCCGACGTGGGCCGCGGCACGGCCGCCGGCTACGTGAACATGCAGACCAAGGCTCCTCACCTCGGCTCTTCGACCGCGGCCGCTTTCTCGGTGGGCTCGGCCGAGCAGCGCAGGTTGAGCGCGGACTTCAACTGGGCGGTGCCCGAAAGCCGCAACCAGGGATGGCTGAGCAAGTCCGCGTTCCGGCTCAACACGTTGTGGCAGGGCGGCGGCGTTCCCGGCCGCGACATCGTCGAGCGTGAGAGCGTGGCGGTGGCCCCGTCGATGGCAGTGGGCCTCGGGACGACGACGCGGGTGGTGCTCTCTGCCCAGTTCCTGAAGCACGACGGCGTGCCCGACTACGGCATCCCGGGCGCGGCCTGGGGTGATTCGCTCCTGGCGCCCACCACGGTCCAGGCCAGCGGGCCGGTGGATCAGACCAACTTCTACGGCAGCGTGGGCTACGACTACGACAACGCCACGCAAAACACGGCGCTGGCGCGCGTGGAACGCGACGTCGCGCGCGGCCTGACGCTGCGCAACCAGACCCGCTACAACCGCACTCACCGCGAAGCGATCATCAGCTCGGTCCAGAACGTGGCCGCATTCAACCCGGCCACCAACCTGGTGACGATCGCGCGGCAGGGCAACGAACGGGAGAACAGCATCTGGTCGAATCAGACGTCGGTCTCGGACCGTTTCACCACTGGTGGCCTGCGCCACGCGGCGACGGCGGGCGTGGAGATCTCCCGTGAGGAGCAGTTCGCGCCGACGCTGACGGGCCTCGGCACGCGGGCACCGGCCGATATCTATCGGCCGAATCCTCTCGACGCCGTCACGGGATACGCGCCCGCGCGCACGCTGGCGGAAAGCACCGGCGGAACCACCACGGTCGGCGCCTACGTGTTCGACACCGTGGAGGTCAGCTCGCGCGTGCAGGTGTCGGGCGGATTCCGGTACGACATGTACAACACATCGTTCCGAGCGGTCGATGCCGCGGGAGCGCAGACCACGTCGCTCGAGGCGTCCGACGGGGTGATGAGCGGCAAGGCCAGCGTGCTCGTCCGCGTGGCGCCGCAGGGCAACATCTACCTGTCCTACGGTTCGTCGGTCACGCCTCCCGGGACGGCCAACTTCACGTTGAGCGCCCAGTCGAACAACCAGAACAGCCCGAGCGTGAAGCCGCAGGAATCGACAAACATCGAGGTGGGCACCAAGTGGGACCTCGGCGGGGACCGCCTGTCGGTGACCGGCGCGCTCTTCCGCACCGACAACACGAACGTCATCTTCACCGTGGACGCCACAACTGTTCCCGCGCTCTACAACCAGGACGACGCGCAGCTGGTGAAGGGCGTCACGCTCGGAGCGCTGGGACGGATCACCGACCGGTGGGAGATCCTGGCCAACTTCGGGTACATGGACACCGAACAGCGGTCGCAGAACCCGGCCAACAACGGCCGGCCGCTGGTGCTGACGCCCGCCTTCGCGACCAGCGTGTGGAGCACCTATCAGGTGTCGAACAAACTGACCGTGGGGGGAGGCATCCGCCACACCGACGCCGTGGCCGTGAACGCGGCCAACACCATCACGGCCCCTGGCTACAAGATCGTCGACGCGCTGGTCGAGTACGACGTCAACTCGCACTTGAGCCTGCGGCTCAACGTGAACAACCTGGCCAACGAGCGCTACATCCGCAACGTGAACAACAACGGCGGCCGCTACAACCCGGGATACTCCCGGTCGGTCATGCTCTCGACCAACGTCCGCTTCTAGCGAGACCTGCTGTCTGATCGACACCATGCTTATGAATCGGGTCTCGCTAGAACGCCTATCTCTTTTGCCCGCCTCCGGCGGGCTAGCCGTCTTGCCAGGCGAGGGCTTGACTCGAAAGCGAGAGTTCGAAGCTGCCAAGACGGCTGGCGACCGATGATCCTGCAGATTCCCGATGTCCTCGGACCGGAGCAATTGGCCCAGGCCAGGCGTCTGCTGGACGAAGCGGCCTGGGTGGACGGGCGGGTGACGGCCGGGCACCAATCCGCGCGCGCCAAGGACAACCTGCAGCTGGCGGAAACCGACCCTGTGACCCGTCAGCTCGGCGAGCTTATCGTGACCGCGCTGCAGCGGAATCCGCTCTTCATCTCAGCCGCACTGCCGCTTCGCGTGTTTCCGCCGCTCTTCAACCGCTACGAAGGGGGGCAGTCGTTCGGTAACCACGTGGACAACGCGATCAGGCAGTCTGCGAACGGCCTCCGCATCCGCACCGATGTGTCGGCGACGCTCTTCCTCGCCGGGCCGGACGAGTACGAGGGCGGCGAGCTGATGATCGAGGACACCTTCGGTGTGCACTCGGTGAAGCTGCCGGCCGGCCACATGGTTCTCTACCCGGCGAGCAGCCTGCACCACGTGCGGCCGGTTGTGCGTGGCGCCAGGATCGCGTCGTTCTTCTGGCTGCAGAGCATGGTGCGCGACGACGGGCAGCGGACGCTGCTCTTCGATCTGGACGCGGCGATTCAGCGCCTGTCAGCGGACGTGCCGGAGCATCCGGCCACGGTTCAGCTCACCGCGGTCTATCACAACCTGCTCAGACGGTGGGCCGACGCCTAGTTAGTCGTTCGTCGTTAGTAGTTTGTCGTTCTTCTGTGCGGAACTGCATTACGACCAACGACCAACGACTAACGACGCGTTCACGCGATGTGAGCGCCAGTCGTCTCTACGTAAACCGCGTACAAAGACTGGCTCGCAGTCATAAACAGTCGATTCCGGCGAGGGCCGCCGAAGCACACGTTGGCGCACGTCTCGGGTAAGCGAATCATGCCGATGCGGTCGCCGTTGGGCGCGAGCACCTGAACGCCCGGCCGTGCGCCGGCCCAGATGTTGCCGTCGGCGTCGCATCGAATGCCGTCGGCAGCGGACGGGGCTCCGGTGCCTGGAATATCGAGCTGGGCAAAGCGCTTCCCGTTTCTCAACGACTCCCCGTTCACGTCCCACACCTTGATATCGCGGGGCATGCCAGTGTCGGCCACGTACAGCTTCGTGTAGTCGGGCGAGAAGCAGAGGCCGTTGGGCATGCCGACCTCGTTGGTCACCATCGCCACCTGCCCCGACTTGCCGTCCACGCGGTACACGGCTTCCTTGGTCTCCGACTCCGCCTTGAAGCCTTCGAAGTTCCCGCGGATGCCGTACGAGGGATCGGTGAACCAGATGCTGCCGTCCGGGTGCACCACGGCGTCGTTCGGCGAGTTGAGACGCTTGCCCTGGTACCTCTCGGCGATAGTCGTCACGGTGCCGTTGGGCTCGTAACGGGCCACGCGGCGGCCGCTGTGCTCGCACGACAGCTGCCGGCCCTCGTGGTCGAACGTGTTGCCGTTGCTGTGGTTCGACGGACGGCGGAAGAGCGTGACCCGTCCGTCGTCGTCGATCCACCGCAGCTGCGAGTTGTTGGGGATGTCGCTCCAGACGAGATACTTCCCCACGCCGTTCCACGCAGGTCCCTCGGCCCATTCGGTGCCGATGTGGAGCCGCTTGATCGACGTGTTGAAGATGATGTAGCGCCGGAATCGTGGATCCAGTGCCACGATGTCGGGGTCGGGATACGCAATGGGCCCCGGCCGGTCCCAATCGCGTGGCGTGGGAACAGGCGAGATCTGGGGCGCGGCTTGAGCGCCCTGCGTGAAGACGCGCGCGGAACTCACCGCCCCGCCAAAGGCAGTCCCCAGGAAGAGTCGTCTATCCATGCGTCACCGGCACTCGAAGTTCTTCGCGTCCTGCGTGTCGCCCTGGCCCTTGTAGTGGGCGTGCTTGGGATACGCGCAGAGCGGCCGGCTTCGGCCGGGGAACGCACGGCCCGTTGCCGTCACCGCGTCGGGTGCCGTCCCCTTCTCCACCCAATCCACGACGGCCGTCAGCAGGTCAAAGGAGTCGAGCGCCGACGCGCCCCCCTGGCAATGCCCCACGCCGGGCGCGAGGAACAGCCGGCTGAAGTTCGACGCCTGCGCCGCCCCGCCGTTGGCCCTGGACATCCGCTCGAAGTAGTCCACCGTGTCGAGCGCGGAGAACCACGGGTCGCTGACCCCGTGATAGAAGACCAGCTTGCCGCCGCGGCTCGAGAACGTGTTCAGGTTCGTCCACGCCGACGAGGCGATGAGGGCAAAGGACGGATCGGTGATCGCCTGCTCGGCGAGCCGATCGACGTCCATCGTCATCGCGTCGAACGGCAGGCCCACGGGGCTTGCGCCGCCGTGCAGTAAGCCGGGGATGCCCTGCGTGGCATCGAGGCCGGTGTCCCAGGGGAACGGCGGATACACCAGCTTGCCCTTGGAGTCTTTCACCCCGCTGAAGGCCTTCTCGACGGCTGCGGCCTGTTCGTTCGTGAGACAGCCTTCCGCCTTGTTCACGCCGCAGGCGAGCGTCTTCGGATCGAACTTGCACGCCATCGTGTCGAACACCTGACCGTCCTTCAACCCGTCGCTGATGTCGCAGGCGTTCAGCAGCCCACCCATCACGGCTTTTTTGTTGGCGTCGCTCAGCGCCTGCCGCGTCTGCGGCTTGCCGTTGGCGTCCTTGGGGGCGACCTGGTTCAACGACACGGCCACCCACTGGCCGCCGATGCCGGAGAAGTTGGTGCGCATCGCCGGGGCGCCCGCGACGATGCCGTCGAAGTAGGTCGGGTAGCGCTGCGACATGAGCATCGCCTCGCGGCCGCCCGTGGAGCAGCCCGCGAAGTACGACTTCAAGGCCGGCCGGCTGTAGTGCCGCGCGATGATCTGCTTGGCCAGGCTGGCCACGCGCCCGATCGCCTGATACGCGAAATCGAGGCTGGCCTGCTGCTCGCGCATGAAGGTCGCGTCGAACACCTGCCCCTTGTGGCCGGTGTCGGTGGACGCCACGGCGAACCCGCGGGCCAATGCCGGCGTCCCGCCCGAGGCCGCCGCGCCCAGCGGGAACCCGACGTTGCCGTTCAGCCCGCCACCCCCCTGTTGCAGGAACCGGCCGTTCCAGTCGCCCGGCAGCGCCAGAGCGAAGCCGATGCCATAGGACGCGCCGTCCGCGCCCGTCCGGCCGTCCAGCACGCCGTCGAGCCGGCAGAACGCCGGCAGCTTGAGCTGCGGCGCCGGCGCGCCCGGGGCCGGGGGCGGCAGCGGTGCACCCGCCGGAAACCACTCGGCCTTGGTGATCGACAGTTCCAATCCCGGGATGGTCAGCGAGGTCAGCGCCGCGCACGCCGCGGCTGTCTGGCCCGCACCCGTCTGTGCGTATGAGGCCGCCGCCGTCGCCATCAGCGCGCCGAGAACCAGGCCCGCGATCCGCCCCATATCTCCTCCTACCCGGCCGTTCCCCGCCGGCCGTGGCGGGAGCATACTGCAGCCCGCCTGCCTTTCGCACGATTCCTGGCGTGAAATACTTGGCGGCAGTCATGACTGACCATCGCTTCAAGCACGTGTTCCTGCTCGCGCTCGTCGCCGCCATCACGGCGGCGTTCTTCGCCATGGTCTGGATGTTCGCGCTCACGGTCCTCCTGGCCGCCATCTTCTCGGGGCTCAGCTACCCGCTGTACGCGCGCCTTTCCGCCGCGCTGGGCGGCAAGCCGCGCCTGGCCGCGGTGATCACGCTGCTGCTGGTGCTGGTGCTGATTCTGGGACCGCTGAGCGCCGTGCTGGCTGCCGGCGCCAATGAAGCCATCAAGCTGGGCCAGACGATCGGCCCGCGCCTGCAGCAGATGGTGCTCCAGCCCGGTGCCTTCCTCGAACGCCTGCAGGGCCTCCCTGGTTACACGTTCCTGGAGCCCTACCGGGCCGAGATCATCACGAAGGTCGGCGAGCTGATCGGGCAGACCAGCACCTTCCTGTTCTCCGCGTTCTCGGCCACCACGCGCGCCACCGCCCTCTTCGTCTTCCACTTCTTCGTGCTCCTGTACACGATGTACTTCTTCCTGACCGGCGGGCCCTCGCTGCTGCGCTCGGTGTTGACCGTGCTACCCCTGTCGGACATCGACAAGGCGCGCATGCTCGACAAGTTCGTGTCCGTCACGCGGGCCACGCTGAAGGGCACGATTCTCATCGGCGCCACACAGGGGATGCTGAACGGCCTGGCGTTCTGGGCAGTCGGCATCGAGGGGCCGATCTTCTGGGGCACGGTGATGGCAGTGCTGTCGATCATTCCAGGTGTCGGGGGCGCGCTGGTCTGGGTGCCGGCGGCGATTATCCTCGCCGTCACGGGCGAGGTGACGCGGGCCATCGGCCTGGCGGCGTTCTGCGGAGTCGTGGTCGGCACGGTGGACAACGTGATGCGGCCGCGGCTCGTGGGCCGCGACACCGAGATGCACGACTTGATGATTTTCTTCTCGACGATCGGCGGACTGGGCCTCTTTGGCCTGACCGGCTTCATCCTGGGCCCGCTCCTGGCGGCGCTGTTCGTCACCGCGTGGGAGATGTTCGTGGTGACGTTCCAAAGAGAACTGGACGAAGCCGCGTCGCCAATCGTTGGTCCGGACTTGCGGAGGCCGGAGTAGAGGGGGCCCCAGGCTCCGGGCTCCACCTACAGAGCGACGAGCGGGATCTCCATCGCCTGGGCCGCTTGCACCATACGCGCGTCATAGGTGGCCAGGCGCACTTCGGCCATGCTTTGAAGGAAGACGATGGTGGCAAGGTGCAGGGCGTCGAGGGTTCGGACAGCGATTGGGAATGGCTGTCGTGCTCGTTCGAGGACTTCATCGTTCAGCGATGCGTAGCGCAGGCGGCCCAGGGTAGCCGCCACGGCGTCGCTGTGCGTCTCCGCAAGCCTCTTCGAGTGCACGCGCACCCACGTCTCATAGTCAACGAGCCGCGAGGCCACTAGCACATCGTCCCACAACGACGCCGGAGGTCTCCGATCTTCGGCTAGTACGTGGGCCAACACCACTGAGGTGTCGATGTAGGTCACCGGTCCTCACGATCACTAGCGAGGTCGTCAAGGAGAGCGCGGAGCGACATCACGGGACGGCTGGGTGGTGGGCCAGAACCGGGTGCCGCGGGCGTAGTCATGACCCCACGGCGGACCGCGTCTGCCAAAAGGGCATCCGCCACCACCACGGCCCGACCGAGGTCTGGGGGTCCCAGCTCGGCCACGACGCGGTCGCGGTCCGTGACGAGCACTATCTCGCCAGACTCGGCTAAACGCACATATTCGCTGAGCTTGTTCTTGAGGACGCGGATCCCGACGGCACGCATGATCATATTGTAGCTACATGTAGCTACATTGACCAGGCCCTAACCGCGGGTGAAGCGCCTCAGGTCCTGCGCGCGTCGGCCATCGCGGCAGCCACGCGTTCCGGCGTGAACGGCACCTCCCGGACGCGCACACCCGTGGCGTCGAAGATGGCGTTGCCGATGGCGCCGGCCACGACGGTGATCGCGGTCTCGCCGCTGCCGCAGGCATCGGCATCGGGCTGATCCACGAGCGCGATGTCGATGACAGGCGATTCGTAGCCAGCCGAAAGCGTCC
>Ga0190265_10003923_pt1 | contig 10234 bp, 7 predicted proteins | sample Popmic124T_FD_133135 | JGI IMG/M metagenome (GOLD analysis project Ga0190265, IMG submission 133135) | Populus adjacent soil microbial communities from riparian zone of Indian Creek, Utah, USA - 124 T | ecosystem: Environmental > Terrestrial > Soil > Riparian zone | place: USA: Utah | collected...
GCTACGGGCCGCTCTTCGGATCGAGTCCGTGGTCGAAACATCGGGTACTCGGGTCGTGAAAGCGATACGCCACCGCATGACCGGTGTGAAGGCCGCCAAGTTTCGGCGCGCGGTGGCCGGCTTTATCCAGGCTCCGATCGCCAAGGGCGAGTAGGAGTCCTCCTAATCACCGGGGACGAGTGAGCACGCATCGGAAGGTAACAGGATCGTTACCTTTTCATCCCGCGACACCGATCCGGCGGGGTTCGTTCGTGCTCGAACCTGCACCGGCCCGACCGCCACGAGATGGTCGAACGCTTCCCCAAGGAACCCGCGCATCACCACGATCCCGCCCCACACGTTGGGTTCTGTCGATGGAGGGGCGCCGAGCTTCAACTCGACATGCTCGGGTCGGATCGAAACCACCGCTGTATCGCCCACCGAGTAGTCGAGGGTCGATGACGCGCGCAGCAAGCCCGCAGCCGTGCGAACCACGTAGCAACCGTCGGGATCTCTTTGTTCGATGGATCCTTCGATGAAGTTCGAACTTCCGATGAAGTCCGCGACGAAACGTGACGCAGGCCGGCTGTAGATGTCGCGCGGCGAACCAACCTGCTGGATCGCGCCTTCGCTCATGACCGCGACGAGGTTGGACATCGCGAGGGCTTCGGCCTGATCGTGGGTGACGTAGACGGTCGTGATACCGATCTCTCTTTGCAGTCGTTTGAGTTCCAACCGCATATCCCCACGCAACTTTGCGTCGAGGTTAGACAAAGGCTCGTCGAGCAGCAGGAGGGGAGGTTCCAGAACCAGAGCTCGTGCCAACGCAACGCGCTGTTGTTGCCCGCCGGAAAGGTCCGTGGCGGGGCGATCGGCCACGCGCTGAAGCTGCACCGTAGTGAGGACCTTCTCGACCCTCTCCCTTATCGCCGCTTTCGAACGGCGCTGCCCGCGTCGTTCTACGACCAAAGGAAAGGCGACGTTGTCGTACACGGTCATGTGAGGCCAGATCGCGTAGGACTGGAACAACATCCCGAGCCCGCGTTCGTTGGGCTTGATCCTCTTCCCGGTCTTGGACGAGAAGAACACCCGGTCGTCGACCTTGATCAGGCCGCGCTCCGGGCTCTCCAGACCTGCGATGCAGCGCAGTGTCGTCGTCTTGCCGCAACCGGACGGTCCGAGCAACGTGAATAACTTCCCGTCGGGAACCTCGAACGACACATCGTTGACCGCGACGATCTGGTTCTGCCCGTCGGCGAAGGACTTCGACAGCTTCTCGACCGTCAACACGTCAGAGTTCTCCCGGAAGCGGGGCGGGTTCCAGCGCGGTCTCTCGGATACCGATCCGGCTTCCGATCTTGTACGCGAGTCCTGCAAGTGCCAGGAGCGCGACGACCATCAGAGTGCCCAACGCGGCCAGCTGAGTGAGGCGGCCGTCCTGCCACAGCTCCCAGATCTCGACGGCCAGCACTTCGTTGCCGGGGGAGTAGACGAGGATCGCGGTGGACAGCTCCCGGATCGACACCACGAGCACATAGATCCATCCCGCTATCAAACCGGGAAAGAGCAACGGCAACACGATCCTTCGGAACGACTGCCACCACGATGCACCACTCATCCGTGCGCTTTCCTCCAACTCGACCCCGATCTGGAACATGGAGCTGCTTGCGAACCTCATCCCGTACGGCATGTACTTCGTGAGGAAGGCGATGAACAGGATCCACAGCGTCCCGTAGATCGGCACAGGATGTCTGAGGTAAACGAACAGTAGGGCAACCCCCATGACGAGACCCGGCACCACGATCGGAAGGAACGTCAGGTTGTCCACCACCCACCTACCCGCGACGCGGGTACGCACGACGAGCCACGCGGCCACGGCCGTAAGGAACATGATGAACGTCGCGGATGAGATACCGAGCACCAAGGAGTTCTGGGTGGAGCGCAAGATGTTTCTGCGTTCGAAGATCAGCCGGTAGTTGTCCAACGACAGGTTCTCGGTCGCTGCGACACTTATTGCGGCGAAATAGGGCTGGAAGGATGCGAAGAACATGATCATCAGAGGGAGCACCACGACGAACACGACGTAGCCCAACGCGGCCGCGGTTAGGGGGCCGCGCCAGCGACCAAGCTCGATCGGCCGCGGGCGGTATCCACGGCCTGTGACCGTCTGCCACGCGGTGCTCCGTTTCGTAAGTCTGGAGTGAAGAAACACACCTACGCCGGTCAACGCAAGGAGCATCACCGAGTAGGCCCCCGCCGGACCGAACTCGCGCGGGAAGCCGTGGAGCGAGTTCCAGATCCTCGAGGTGAACGTCCACGTCCCATCGGGGATGCCGAGGATCGCCGGCGTTTCGAACGCTTGCAGGCTGTGCACTCCCATTATCAAGAGGGCCGCGAACAGGGCCGGTCTCACGATCGGCAGCGTTACTCGCCGGATCACCGTGTTCAGGTTTGCGCCGCTCATGAGTGCCGATTCCTCCAATGAGGGATCCATCGATCGCAACGCCGCGGCCATCAAAAGGAAGACAAGGGGAGCGAGGCCCATCCCCTCGACGAAGATCATGCCGGGGAGACTGAAGATGTCGAACGGACCCAGTGACAGCGAGGCTGCGATCCGGTTCAGGAATCCCGTCCGTGGCGCCAAAAGGAATATCCACGAGATCACCTGCAGGATGCTCGGGACGATCAGCGGCACGAGCGATCCGGCGAAGATCACCCGCTTCAACGCGATATCGGTACGAACCAACAGATAGGCGAGCGCGCAACCGATCACCATGGCAAGGACCGTGGCCCCACCGGAGAACGCGAACGAGGTAAGGGCCACTTCCGCGAAGTCCTGTTGGGAGAGGGCCTCCTCGAAGAACCGAAGTGTGAAGCCTCCTTCGTCGAAGAAGGTTCCCCACAATAGGTAGCCGAGCGGAGTCAGCGCGAGGTAGCCGACGATCAGCAATACGGCCCCAACGACTAGGAGCATCTGACTGCCGTTAGTCCACTAGAACTTCTTCGCCCGACATCTGCACGATCTCGTCGTAGAGCTCCGACCACCTGTCGAACTCGTCTAGGACCGCGTCGACGTCGACGACGATGTTCTCGTAATCCTCGGGCAACCCCCCGCCCGGCACCGCGGTGCTTGCGGGCTGCCGCTCTTGGGTCAGCCCTAGCTTCTGACCGTCGGTCAGGTACCACTCCACGAACAACAGAGCGGCCGCGGGGTGTTCCGCGGTCGAATGCACCGCGACTCCTTCAGGGCGTGCGACCAATGGAGCGACGGCTGGCTCCCACTCGACGGGAGCCCCGTCCTCCTTGAATTCTGCATTCCGGTGCGAGTAAGGCGAGGCCGCGATCCCGTACTCGCCGGCGGCGACGAGTTCGACCATCAACGTGTGTCCATCGACGAAGGTCGCGTTCTTGGCGGCGTCTTCGAACAGAGCGATGGCCTCTTCTTCGGTCATCCCCTCCTCGGCAACGAAGTGCTTGACGAGCGTCGCGAACCATTCGATGTCGCCGATCTCCATCAGCAATTCCTGGTCGTATTTGCCGAGGACGTCCTGCCACGTCTTGGGGGCCTCGCTCGCCGGGATCAATTTCGGGTTCCATGCGGGGGCGAAGATGTCTATGTACGACCAGAACCACGTCTCGTGCACACCCTTTTCGGGGAGGTCCTCCGAGGCAGGGGTTACTACGGGAGCGAACATGCCTTCGCGATCAAGGAAGACCATCTCGGCGCCGTTCTCGTTGACTGCGTCGGCCGCACGGAAACCGGCCTTCTGCTCCTCGACAAGGCGTTGCAATATCTCTTCGGAACCGGCCCGGTAGTAGTTCACGGTCATACCGGTGTCTTCCTCGAAAGCATCGATGTTCTCCGCCATCTCCTCGAGGTTCGTTACGCCGTAGAGGGTCAGCGTTGCGCCTTCTTCCTGAGCGAGTTCGATCAGCCGCTCACGGCGTGCCTTTTCGTCCAGGCCCTCGAGCTCGCCGGTGATCTCCTCGAGGCGATCGTTGGTTTCCGTTCGGAATTGTTCGAGCTGGTTCGTGTCGGATGGTTGGTCCGAGGTGGGGGGTGACTGACAAGCCGTCGCGAGTAACAGCACAGCAAAGGAAAGAATCGATAGCCGGCGCAAATTGCCTCCTATGACTTGGTGGCCGCAGCGTTCATCGTCACGCCGGGGAGGTCGTACCCGTCACCCGACTTGTACGGCTCTATGGCAGGAATCACGGCTTTTTTGAAGTCCTCGACTTCTTCTGGAGGCAGTTGTTTGACGAGAGCCGAGATCGCACCCGCGAGCTCGGTGGCGAAGGCCCACACCCCGTTGAAGTCGTCGAAGCGCCAGCGAACCTCAGCCTCTTCCACCTCGACGACGGAGAAACCTGCGTCCGAGAGCATCGATCGGATCGTGTCGGCCTGCGCCATCGAAAACATCCCCCCGGGTCCGAACGGGTCACCCTGTGGGGTGTAACCCTGCTGCATCATCACCATGCCCATGACGGTGATCCAGGGGTTCTGCTCCGGGCCTCCCCACACAGACAGCGCCACTCGTCCGCCGGGTCGCAGCACGCGGTGACATTCGCGTAGAGCGGCCGCCGGATCGAGCATCAACATGAAGCCCCACTTGCAGAGCACCGCGTCGACGCCGGCCGAGTCGAGGTCCATCTTCTCGGCATCCATCTGCTTGAACTCGGCGTTGGTGATCCCGAGGGACGCGCCCCGCGCTTCGGCAACGTCGACCATCTGCTGGGAGAAGTCGGTCGTGATCACTCTTCCCGTGTCGCCGACGAGCTTGGCGGCGGTGAAGCCGCTGTCTCCCGGGCCCGCGGCGACATCCAGCACCGTGTCGCCCGGCTTCAGATCGGCCTTTTCGACCATCCATTCCGTCACGTGGCGAGAGGTGTTCCACAGATAGTCGCCGTGCTTCTGCCAGCCGGGGGCCATCTCTTGCCAGTTGGCGTGGCTCTTGCTCCGTGCTTCGTCGAAGTCGGTCACGGAGCGCACCCTAGCGGGCGCGTGAATCTAGGGGTCGGAAGGGCTTGGGGTGGGCGAGGGGGACTCGCTCGGTTCCGGCGATGGAGAACTCGGATCGGGGCTCGGCGATTCAGACGGCTCCTCCTCCGGCGTAGGGGAGGGCTCGTCGTCGAAGTCCTCTTCCGTTGTCGAGGGCTCGTCCTGTGTCGTGGTCGTGTCGTCCGGCGGATCCGAGCTGCGCGTCGACCCCGGACGCAGCGCACCGTCTTCCGGCTCGCCCCGATCGGGGTTCCTGGTCGCCTCTGAGGTCAGGTTCGGCCCCCTCACGTCCGCTTGCGACAGCGCGGGGAGATCGGCCGAATCGATCGAGTCATCCGTCGGTCCGGCGATCGCGTTGATGACGCGACCCGGAAGATCCCGTGCCGTGCTAACCGCCGTTTGGACCCCTCCGACGACTACGTCGACGCCGTTGCCGACGAAGTTTCCCCAGCGCGAGAGGAAGTCGTCCTTCGAGGGCGAGCCCTCTTGAAGCTCTCCCGGCGACAAGCGGGTCGAGCCATCCGCAGCCGGCGTTTCGATGGAGCCGCGCGTCTGAGTGTCCAGAACGAGCCCACCGATCGCGGTGCCGCATGCAGCCAGCACCGCGGTGCAGGCAAGGATGGCTCCCAAACGGCGCTTGCCGAAAAGCTTCCGCCGTACGAGCGGCGCGTCTTCTTGAAACAAAGGTCCACTGGTCATATCGATTACTTACCCACTCGAGGCGTTATCCCACGGGCTCCATAAAGCGTCTCCGTAAAGGGCTGTTGCAAACCAACCCCACTCCTGTGCGTACAGGTCGGTCTCATCGTTCCAGTACGTCCCTTCGGCGGCATCCTGCGCGCGGCCGACGATGTCGCTCGCGTACAGGGCACCTGCTTGCTCTGGATCCGTTGCTGCCAGCGCGGCGGTAGCTCCCGCGGTCGAGACGATGCTGGGCTCTGCCTCGACGACGGTGCCGTCGTGCTCGTAAACCGCGCTGACGTGACCTTTGCGCTCAACCTCGTCGGCGAGGAACCCGGCTTGGTCGAGGTAAGCCTTCGCCCGGCCCTCATCCGCCCACTGCAGATCGAGCGCCACCCTCCACCACGTGCGCGCCGCGTCGTATCCGTAGTTCGTCGCGTCGCGTCCGTTGACCTCGACGACGGTGGACTCGCCGGTCGCGGGGTCGAGCGCGATCCAATCCGGTGGCAGCCCCGCCGAGTCCGGCGCGTCCAAAGGCGCACTCGTCGTCTCGAACAGGAATTCGTAGGAAGAGTCGATGAGCGCGTACCAATCGTGCTCCGGGTCGACCTCGGCGAAGAACCGGTATGCATAGGGCGCGAGGTAACTCGGGTTCATCACGATCTCGTCGGTGACCGCCCAGTTGCCGGCGGTTAGGTACGGGGTGCCGCCGATCTCGGCTACATCACCTTCCCAGATCGCGTGCGCGAGGACCCGGCCTTCGGCCAGCAACTCCTCGTCGTCCCACGCCTCTCCGGCGAGCAGAAGAGCGAGCGCCGCGTCGGTGTCGGCATCGGACGCACTGTTGGCGTCGACGATCTCACCGTCCTGCCATTGCCACGACAGCAATCCATCCGGCCGTTGGAGATTTGCCTCCGTCCATTCCCAGATGCGACGGAAGTCCTCGGGTCGATCGGACCACGCCGCGCGGAGGAGTGCGTAGGCCTGCGCCTCCGATGTCACGATGCCCTCCGCGTCCACGAACGCTCCGTCCTGCTCGAAGCGATCCGCGATGAACTCATACGAGCCGTCGAGTAACTCGATCTCGCCGGAACCCTGCCTGTCGACCTTCCACAGTTCGACCCGGTACGAGTCGCTCGTCCACACCCGGGCGAGATCCGAGTTGTCCAGAGCCTCGAGGGCAACCTCGTTCTCTGTTGCTTCGAAAGCAGATCTCAATCCCGGCGTCATGATCAGGTAGTCGACGCGTTTCCAGTTGTTCTCGAAGATGTCGTCCCGGACGGCGGGGTCGGCGGCGACCTTCCAGTGACTGTGGACGTTCGGGAAGGCGGGTCCCATCAGGCCTTCCTCGCGCAGGTCGGCCCAGAAGTCGTCCCTGGCGACGATGTAGCTCTTTGGTTCGACGTTGGCCTTGATCCAAGCCACCGCTTCCTGGTTCGCCTTGCCCGGCCGCTGTGCGACCAGGGCGCGCGCTCGATCCGGATCGAAGGAGTTCGTCACGACGAACGTCCCCGCGACGACGCCGGCTACCACGAGCAAAGCGATCGGCCGCAACCGCGGTGCAGAGCGCAGCAGCGTGCCGATGTTCAGCGCCAGGAACGGGATCGCAACCACGATGTAGAAGTCGAATACGACTCCGCCTCGAAGCAGATAGATCAGCGGCATCAGGCCGAGTAGCCCGCACGCCATCAAGAGCTTGTTCTTCAGCCCGGCGATCAGATTGATCGCGACCGCCGCCGCGCCTCCGACGATCAGTAGTGGATCGACAGGCAGCCAGTTGTTTGTCAGCGCGTCCCAGACCGGGCTCCCGAGCTCCCCGCCCGGCCCCCTCTCGGTCTGCCACCTCAGCGCGTCGATCAACGATGCCCCTGGGCCACCCGTCAATTCACCCTTGAGCGCGGCATAGAGCGGATACAGACTCGTCACCGCGATCGCAGGAACCAGCCAGCCCGTGACGGCGAAGCGTCCCTGGTGGCTCCATCTCTGCTTCGTCGCGATGTAGAGCATGGCGGGTATCAAGAAGATGGCCGTCTCTTTCGTCAACACCGCGATACCGAAACAGACTCCACTCATGACCAAACGGCTGAGCCGTCCCCATCCGTCGAGCATCAGGTTGATGCTTAGCAACACCCAGAAGATCATGATGTTGTCGAGCAGGAACATCCGCTGATAACCGATGGCAAGAGGCGACAAGCTGAATAGAAGGGTGGCAACCGTCGCACCGGCCACCCCGCAGCCGAGTTTGCGTGCGATCCGATATAGCAACGGAACGCACGCGGTCATGAGAACCAGGATGAAGATGCGTCCGCTGAGGATGCTGCCCCCGAACATCTCCGGGCCGCCCGAGATCAACATCCAGAACGCAGCGAAAATCCAACCACCCGGCGCGTGGTCGTAGGTGTACGTGTAGGGGGTGAGGCGTTGGTCGCGCAAAACCGACCACGCCTGCGCCGCGTAGATGCCCTCGTCCTCCTGGAAGGCGGGATAGTGGAAGAGGTTCGCTCCGTGCACGGCGAATGCGGCGATCACGAGCAGGAGGATCAGCGGCAACTCCCAACCGAGGTTCGCAACCCACGTGCGCGGGATGGCGTGCCGGCCGGTGGACCTAAGGTCTTGGGTTGCGGTGGTCAAGCCGCCGTCAGCTCTTCTCTATGCGCACCGGTGTGCGTCGTCTTTTCCCACGTGTTGGTGCCGGCCGCATGTCGTACGAGGGCACGCAGCGCGGCATAGGCAAGCAGCCACTGAAACGGCATGTACACGATCAGCATCCTGATCCCGGAAAAGAACGACGGCTTCAGTTTGTGCGCGGACGTGAACTCGTAGAGACCCAGGATGCTGATCAGGAACTGGATGACGAGCATGTACAGCGGGAGCGTTGCCAGCATCGCGACCGGGACCGGCATGTCGACGAAGAACATCGTGTAGACCGTGACCGGCAGGTACAGCATCATCAGGGCTTGGAACAACGGGAACGACAGCGTGTAGAGGGCCAGCATCCGTTCGGTCCTCGTCGGGAGCCTCCGCCAGTCGCCTTTGGCCAGCACTTGATAGAAGCCTTGATCCCAACGCGTGCGCTGTTTGATGAACTCGCCGACCGAGTGCGGAGTTTCTTCCCGGGTCACGTACTCGTGTTCGTAGACCATCCGGATCGGGGTCCCGCGGGCGCTGAGGCGCAAGCCGATGTCGGCGTCCTCGGTCAGACAAGAGTCGTCCCACCCGCCGAGCTCGAGCATCAGGTCCCTTCTGATGAAGACCGTGTTGCCGCCCAAGGGGATGACGCCTTTCGTAGCGTGGTAGTGCAAGCGGCTCTTGAACCAGAAGAAGTACTCGAGCACGTTGAGAGCGGAGAACCAGTGGTCGTCGTAGTTCATCAGTTGCACGCCGCACTGGACGACGTCCTTCTGCTCTTGCAACATGACGGTGTTGACCACGTTCAGGATGTCGGGGTGCGGCTCGTCTTCGGCATCGAAGATCGTCACGATGTCGCCCGTCGATTCCTTGAGTCCCACGTTCAGCCCGTGAGGCTTGTTGATCGGGGGTTCGTCGAACGTGATCAGTCTGGCGTTGTCGATGCCGGCGGCTCTCAGCTCTTCGAACTTGCCGTTGACCTCTCCGATCGTTTCGTCGTCGGTGTGTTCGATCACGATGAGGATCTGGACGAGGTGGCGCGGGTAGTTCAGCTCGGCCATCCGCTGGATCGTGTTCGCGATCACCTGCTGCTCGTGACGAGCGGGGAGCAGGATCGTGAACGACTGAGTGGCCGCCTCGAACGATGTCGGCGCGCTACCGGTGTCCTGTCGGTCTTGGTCCTCCCACGCGTACAGGCTGAGCGCAGTGCTGTAGAGGGCCTGCACCGTGAGTAGCACGGAAAAGCCCGCGAGAAACCAAGCCCCAAGTTCCAAATGCTTCGCTAATACCCAGTTATCGCCAGTCGCACTCCTTACGGCCGTGGCGAGCGAAGAGTTCCTCCCGCAGAACCAGCCCTCGGCCCGTTAATAGGAGGCCACGGCTTTGAACCCGGCGAGCCAGCCCGCGCAAAGCCAGGTCGTCGAGTGCGGCGCGGACCTCGACCGCGCTGAAGCCCGCAGTCGCTCGACCGACAACGATGCGCCCTCGGCTTACGCCATCAAGGAGAAGAGACTGCTGAAGTGGTTGACAGGTTGCAGCGTCGCTACCGGACGGCGATGCCGGCAGACATGTGGGGTGGTGCTGGGAGGCACTTGCAGAATCTTCCGAATTCGGAAGATTTCAGAGGGGGTGTGAGCCGATGGTCACCGTGCGAGCGTGAGGAAGTTCCGCATCGCCGCGCGTGCGGCCCCCTGCTGGGCGACCAACAGATCTTCCGCTTGCTCGAGGAGCTCCTTCTTGGTCGCTCCCCATGTGTCGGCTAGGTCGGGCGTGTAGTCGCACCACGTCGCGATCACGTTCGTGTCCACCTCGAAGTGGAACTGCACGCCGTAGGCACGTTCGCCGATCCGGAATGCTTGGACCGGTACGTCGTCGCCGCGGAACAGAAGCTCGGCCCCCTCGGGCAGGGAACACACATCCTCGTGGAACTCGAAGACCCGCGACACC
>Ga0190265_10003924_pt1 | contig 10234 bp, 6 predicted proteins | sample Popmic124T_FD_133135 | JGI IMG/M metagenome (GOLD analysis project Ga0190265, IMG submission 133135) | Populus adjacent soil microbial communities from riparian zone of Indian Creek, Utah, USA - 124 T | ecosystem: Environmental > Terrestrial > Soil > Riparian zone | place: USA: Utah | collected...
AGGGTGGGCCTCTCGAAGCGGGCCGTCGTGGCGGCCTTCCTCGGCGCGGCCCTGCGGAACCAGTCGGGGTCGATGTCGTCCTCGTGGTCGTCGACCCAGCCGTCGTCGGGGAGGGGCCGGGGGTCCGCGGTGGGCCGGGGCTCGGGCAGGGGTTCGGTCACCCGTCGGAGCTCGGTGACCTGGGTGATCCCCGCGCGGGTACGGATGACGAACCGACCGGGGACCGGCTGGTGGACCTGCCAGCCGGCACGGTGCTTCGCGCGGTGATCGTGGGTGCACCACGCGCCCAGGTTCCAGGAGGAGGTGGGGCCGCCGAGGGCGTGGGCGAGGGTGTGGTCGAGCTCGGCCCGGTGAGCCGGCCGGCGGCAGCACGGCGCGACGCAGTGCCGGTCCCGCACACGGATCCAGCGGTCCAGCTCGGCGCCGGGACGCCGGCGGGCCCACTGGTCGTCGCCGGCGTCCGCATCCGGCGGCTGAGCGGCGGTGCCGTCGATCTCGACGAGCCGCTGCTGGAGCTCCGCGAGCACGGGAGCCCAGTCGCCGTGATCGTCGGGCACCAGGGCGGCGAGCAGCGTCGTCGGAACCTGGAGTTCGACGATCGCGGCGCTCCGCCCCCGCGTCCGATACCGACGGCCGCGGGGGTCGGGTGGTCGGGGTCTGCGGCGGGCCAGTAGGACGTGCTGGAGGCGGCCGTCGGGGTCGGTGAGGACGATGCGCCACTCGGCGTCGCGCCTCTGCGTGATCATCGTGCGGGCGTCGTGGGCCAGGACGCACCCGTAGCCGGGGACGGTGCCCGGGTAGTGGTCGAGTCCGAGGGCGGTGCTGAGGCGCAGCCGGACCTCGACGGTGCCCTCGCGGATGCGACCCGGGCGACGGTCGGGAGCGTCGGGCAGCAGCGGGGGCTCGAGCGGCCCGGGGACGTCCGGGAGGTCGAGGGCGCCCTGCTCGGGTACGGCCTCGGACCCGGCGGCGTCGGGAGGGGCCGGGTCGGTGGCAGGAGTGTCGCCCGGGTCGGGCCCGTTCGGGTCGTCGTTCGGGTCGTCGTTCGGGTCGTCGGGGCCGTCGTCCGGCTCGTCGTCCGGGTCCTCGTCGGAGCCGGGACCGTTCTCAGGGTCCCCGGGGGAGTTGTCGGCGTGGTACTCGGCGGCGAGCAGGAGCGCGATGGTGCGGTCGTCCATGCCGGCGGTGGAGCCGTCGAGCAGCCGCATGCCGACCTGGAGGCGCAGCTGCTGGATCGGCGTGAGGACACCGAGGTGGCGCACGGCGGCGGCGAGCGCGTCGATCCGGGCCTGGGAGGCGATGCCGTCGGGGGCGGGGGCGTCGACGAACGACAGGGTCGCGGTGCCCGACGGATTCGGCGAGAGGATCACGCGTGCCCGCGCCTCGGCGCGCTTGCGCCGCCGCTCGGCCCACTCGGGGTCCAGGGCGATCGCGATCTGTTCGATGCGCTCGATCAGCGCGCCCACCGGCAGCTCGGGGGCCTCGGGGAGCACGACCTGGCACACGTGGTGGGCGTGATCCTCGGCGAGGTCGCGCGTCCACTCGCAGATCGTGCGGGCCTTGGGCTCGTCGAGCCACCCCTCGTGCAGCGCTGCGCCGACCTCGGGCAGGCGTACGAACAGGTCGTCGGCCAGATCGAGCTTGCGCGAGGACATCGTGCGCGACCAGCCCAGGAGGCCGCAGAGCTCGTCGCCGGAGAACTCGTCGAGCGTGGCGCGGCGATCGGTGCGCCCGGCCTCGGCCCGGCCGAGGTGGTGCAGCGCCTCGAGCAGGCGAGCCGTGGCGTGATTCTGGACCCGCCAGCACGCCCGGACGTACCCCGCCAGCTCCTCGCCCTCGAGCCCCGCGACATCGACGTCCTCCAGGACGGCGGCGGCGGGGGTCTCCTCGAGCTCCGCCGGCACCACCCCAGGGCCATCGTCGAACATGTGTTCGATTCTAGTCCACACCCCTGACAGCGACGGTGTGGAGCGCGCTGACCAGTCGAACGATGAAGGTCGGCGCCCACCGGTCACGTCCCCCCGCAGCGGCCGGTGGTCATTGCGCCTCGACGGAGTGAACCTGCCGCTCCGAGGTGCCCGCTCTCGGCGCGCCTCCTAGCGTCACTAGACCGAAAGGTCCGTTTGACGGCGCAGGTATCGTAATAGAAGTTGCGTTGCGCGGTCGAACGCGATGCGCCGATCAGCGGCGGGGGGAACGGAAGTCGTGGCCGAGCACGTGGACTGGGTGGCTCAGCCACCACGGGCGCACGGGGCGGCGTCGTCGACCGACGCGCCGCCGTCGCCTCCCCGACCCGCCGGACGGTGGTCGCGCCGGGGTCTGCAGGCCTGGATGCTGGTGCTGCCCGTCGACGCGATCATGATCATGTCGGGCGCCCTGTGGTTCCCCCGCTACGTTGCACCGCTCGCGCTGACGGCCGTGCTCACCGTGGCGAGCTTCTCGGTCGGCGGCCGGTACCGCGCCAAGCTCCACCTCAGCGTCCTCGACGAACTGCCCCGCATCGTCACCCGGCTGCTCATGGTGATCGCGCTGGTCGGCGCGCTGCGGGCGATCTGGCTCGTCGCCGTCGACCCGATGGCGATCACGTCGCGCGACAACGCGGGGACGGTCGCCCTGGTGCTGTCGCTCCCGGTCATCGTCCACGTGGTGGCCGGCCGGTTCCTCACCACGTCGATCATCCTGTGGGCCCGTCGTCGACGGGCCGTCGCGCACCGGACGATCCTGGTCGGCGGGGGCGTGACCGCCGCCGAGCTGGCGACCCTGCTGCGTCGACACCCCCGCTACGGCCTCGACGTCGTCGGCTTCGTCGACGACTCCGAGCGCTGCGAGGCGGCCTTCGTCGTGCCCCGCCTCGGGCCGGTGTCCGCCCTGGGCGACGCCGTGGCCGCCCAGGGCGCCGAGGTCCTGCTGGTCACCGGCGGGAACCGCAGCGACCTCGAGCTCCTCCACCTCCTGCGGGGACCCGCGTGTGCGGCGTGCGATCTCCTGGTCGTCCCGCGGCTGTACTCGCTCCACACCCAGACGGGGCTGGCGGACCACATCGGCTCCATCCCGATCCAACGGATCAGCACCCCGCCCCTCAACGGGGTGGGGCGTCTGATCAAGCGCGTCACCGGCCCCCTCCTGGCGGGGACGGTGCTGATCGTGCTCTCGCCGGTGCTGGCGCTGTGCGCCCTGGCCGTGCGCCTCGAGGGCGGGCCGGGCGTGATCTTCCGCCAGGAGCGGGTGGGTCGCGACGGCCGGCGCTTCCAGTGCCTGAAGTTCCGCTCGATGGCCCCGAGGTCGAGCGAGGAGTCGGCGACGCAGTGGAACATCGCCCAGGACCACCGGGTCGGACCGGTGGGCCGGTTCCTGCGGCGCACGTCGCTCGACGAGCTGCCCCAGCTGTGGAACGTCGTGCGCGGCGACATGGCCCTCGTCGGCCCCCGTCCCGAGCGCCCCCACTTCGTCGAGGAGTTCTCCGGCCGGTACATCGACTACGGCCCCCGGGACCGGGTGGCCGTCGGCATGACCGGGCTCGCCCAGGTCAGCGGGCTGCGCGGGGACACCCCCATCGCCGACCGCGCCCGCTTCGACAACTACTACATCGAGAACTGGTCGCTGTGGCTCGACGTCAAGGTGCTGCTGCGGACCCTCCAGGAGGTGCTCTTTGCCCGGGGACGGTGAGCCCGCGGCTCCGGCCGGCCGGCCCGCCACGACGCTGCTGGACCAGCTGCGCGTCCTGCGGGCACGGTGGCGGTGGGTCGCCCTCGGGGTGCTGCTCGGCCTCACGGCCGCCCTGCTGGTCGTGGTGCTCGTCCCGCCCACCTACAGCGCCCGGATCTCGCTCTACGTCGCGTCACAGACCGGGGGCGACGGCGCCGAGGCCTACCAGGGCGCCCAGTTCTCCCAGGCCCGCGTCATCTCCTACGTCGAGCTGGTCACCCGGCCGCGGGTGACCAAGGCCGTGATCCGGGACCTGGGCCTGGACACCACGCCGGACGAGCTCGCCGACGAGATCACGGCCTCGAGCGAGCAGGACTCGGTGCTGCTCGACGTCACCGTCGCCACCCACGATCCGCAGCGCTCGGTGCAGATCGCCAACGCGATCGGCCAGGTCCTGCCCGGGGCGGTCGACGAGCTGGAACGGCCCCTGCGCCCCGGCGCGACCCCACCGGTGACCGTGCGCGTGGTCGAACCCGCCGACACCGCCGAGGTCACCTCGCCGGCGTGGCCGGTGCCGGTGGCGTTCGGGCTGCTGGGCGGCCTGGTGGCGGGGGTGCTGCTCGCCCTGGCCCGGCACGCGACCGACACCTCGGTGAGCTCGGCGCGCACCGTGCGCGAGACCACCGGGCTCCCGCTGCTGGCCACGACCTACACCGAGCAGGCACCCACGAGCGGCGCGCACACCTTCGTGCCCACCCGCGACGCACCGCACTCGCCCACCGCCGAGGCCGTACGGCGCCTGCGCACCAACCTGCAGTACGTCGACGTCGACCACCCGCCGCGCGTCCTGGCGATGACCAGCTCGGTGTCGGGGGAGGGCAAGACCACCCTCGCGTGCGACCTCGCCGTGGCCCTCGCGGCGGGCGGGAGCAGCGTGCTGATCGTCGAGGCCGACCTGCGGCGCCCGGCGGTGGCCGAGCGCTTCGGGCTACCGCGCGCGGTCGGCCTGACCGACGTGCTGGCCGGCCGGGCGGACCTCGACGACGTGGTCCAGCGCACCGCGGCGGGGGTCGAGGTGCTCGCCAGCGGGCCGCTCGTGCCCAACCCGAGCGAGCTGCTGGCCTCGGACCGGATGCGGCGCCTCATCGCTGCGGCGGGGGAGCGCTACGACCACGTCGTGGTCGACACCGCCCCGCTGCTCGTGGTCAGCGACGCCGCCGCGGTGGCGCCGATGGTCGACGGGGTCCTGCTGCTGTGCCGGTGGGGGCGGACCTCGCGGGCCGCGCTCGCCCAGTCCGTCGAGACCCTGCACGCCGTGGCCGCCCGCGCCCTGGGGGTCGTGCTCACGACGGCGCCGGCGCGCACGGCGCCACCCGACGCGGGCCGGTACGGCGACCTGCCCGCGTCCCCGGCGGGCCCGCACCCCACCGTCGGGGCCCCCTCCCGGCCGACCCCCACAGCGCGGGTCCGGGTGGGGGCGCACCGCCCCGTCGGCTCCGCGGTCGGCCACGGAGGCGCCGACGCCGTCACCGGCCCCAGCTCCGATCGGAGACGCCCGTGACCGCGCACGCCCGCCCCCTCGTCCTCCCGGCCCACCCGGAGCGCACGGCCGCGTTGCCGGGTCGAGGCGTCCTGGTCCACGAGTGGCTGGCGCGCGCCGGCGGGTCGGAGCAGGTCTTCGACCGCATCGTCGCCGACTTCCCCGGCGCCGACCTCCTGTGCCTGTGGGACGACCGGGACGACCGCTTCCGGGGCCGGCCGGTGCGGGAGACCTGGTTGGCCCGCACGCCGTTGCGTCACCACAAGGCGCTCACGCTGCCGCTGACGCCGCTGGTGTGGGGCCACCAGATGCGCGGCTCCTACGACTGGGCGGTCGTGAGCACCCACAGCTTCGCCCACCACGTGCGATTCTCGCATTCGCCGGGCATGCGCAAGATCCTCTACGTCCACACGCCCGCCCGCTACATCTGGGAGCCCGACCTCGACGCGCGCGGCGGCGGCCGGCTGGCCCGCGCGGCGAGCCCGGTGCTGCGCCACGTGGACCGGCGCCGGGCCGCCGACGCGCACACCGTCATCGCCAACAGCCGGTACGTGGCGCGGCGCATCGCGCGGACGTGGAGCCGCGAGGCGCGCGTCATCCACCCGCCGGTGGAGGTGGAGCGCATCGCGTCGGTCCGGGACTGGCGAACGCTGCTCGCCGGGGACGAGGCCCGGACCGCCGCGGCGCTGCCGCACGACTACGTGCTGGGCGCCTCGCGCTTCATCCCCTACAAGCGGCTCGACCTCACGATCCGGGCGGGGGAGGCCGTCGGCCTCCCCGTGGTCCTCGCCGGCGGGGGCCCCGAGGAGCGCACCCTGCGCGAGATCGCCGCGACGGCCCGGGTGCCGGTGTACTTCGTCGTCGACCCGTCCGACGCCCTGCTCTACAGCCTCTACCAGCGCGCGACGGTGTTCGTGTTCCCGCCGGTCGAGGACTTCGGGATCATGCCGGTCGAGGCGATGGCCGCGGGCACCCCGGTGGTGATCAACGCGGAGGGCGGCGCGCCGGAGACCCTCGCCGGACGCCCCGTCGGTGCGATGTTCGACGCCGGGTCGCCGGCGTCGCTGGCCGAGGCGGTGGACGCCGCGACGAGGCTGCCCCGTGGCCCGGTGGCCGAGCACGCCCGCCGGTTCGACGCCAGGGTCTTCGACGAGGCCCTGACCGCCACGGTCGCCGAGGCCGTCCACGGCTCCTGATGCCGCCCCTCTGATGTCACTGCGTCTCGTCCTCCGCCCGGGGGTGCTGCTGCTCGTCCCGGTGCTGCTCAGCGCCCTGGCGTGGTCGGTGCCGGGCGCCTCCACCGCGCTGCGCGGCTTCGCGCACCGCTCCGAGGCGTCCCTCGGCGGGCTGGGCGTCCTCGCGGGCTGGTACCTGCTGTGCACCGCCCTGCTCGTGCTCGGGTACCGCTGCGGGGCCGGCGTACCGCGGCCGGCGGCGCTGGCCCGGTTCGACGACGATCCCGTGCTCGAGCGGCGGCTGTTCCGCCTGGTCGCGGTCCTCGCGGCCGTGGGGATCGGCTACTCGGTGGCTCTCGCCGCGTCCACCGTCGACGTGCTCGCCGCGCTGGAGGGCGGCACCGGCAACGACCTCAAGACCGCCCTGGGCGGCGCCGCCGGCCCCGCGACGCTGCGTTACGCCACCGCGATCGCGGCGCCGATGGGGATCCACCTGTGGCGCCGCGGCGTCGTGGGACCGGTCGAGGCCGCGGGCAGCGTCGTCCTGCTCGCGCTCAACGCCCTGTTCGCGTCCCGGCTGGCGGTGCTCATGGCCGTGGTGGTGTACCTGTTCCTGCACGTCGCCCGGCGGCCGCAGGCGCGGGTGCGCTGGGCGGCGCTCGCGGTGGCCGCCGTGGTGCTCTTCGGCGCCCTCACCGTGCTGAACTCGCTGCGCAACGAGAACTACTACCGCGTCCAGGGCGTCGACAGCGCCGTCGCGGCCAACGGCTACCAGCTGCTGACCTACCTCGGCGCCCCGTTCCAGGTGTCGCTGGGGGCCGCGGACGCGATCGCGAGCGGCCGCTACCCGCAGCAGTACGGTGCCGCGCACGGAGCCGGGGTGTGGGTGCCGACGTTCCTGCGCGCGCCCGCGGCCACCGAGCAGTCGCCCGACGGCTACGTCCTGCGCCACGAGCGCGGTGAGGACTTCGTCCACGCCACCGACGGGCTGCCGCGGGGCGGGGAGCGCTACGCCTCCACCGTCGACGTCGCCGACACCCTGACCACCAACTCGGCCTTCGCCGACGTGCTCTCCGACTACGGCTACTGGGGGCTGCTGGCCCTCGCGCTGTCGACCGGCGCCGTGGGCGTGCTGCTGGGCCACCTCGCGGGCTACCGGTCGGTGCTGGCCGCCGCCGCGGGGGTCGTGGGGTACGGGGTGGCCGAGCTCTGGCGGACCTACCTGTTCAGCCAGGGCATCGTCGTGTTCCTGCTGGTGGCCGTCCTCGGGGGCGCGGTCGTCGTCGCCTCCACGCGGCTGCCGTCCCCCGCTTCCTTCGAGAGGGCTGCCCGATGAGTTCCCGGCCGACGGTCTACGTCGACGACCGCCGCACCGGCGACCACGGCATCGCCCGGTTCGCCCGCGAGGTGCTGGCCCGGCTGCCCGCGCGGGTCGGGACGCCGGTGCGCCGCCTGCCCGTGCGCGGGTCGGCGACCACGGCGCTGGACTGCCTGCGCCCGGGGCGGCTGCGTCCCGGCGTCCGCGACGTGATCTTCAGCCCCGGGTCGAACGCGGGTCCCTCCCGGGCGCGGCAGCTGGTCACCGTGCACGACCTCATCCACCTCGACGACGGCTCGCGGCTCAAGCGGCTGTACTACGAGCGCGTGGTGCGGCCGCAGATCGTGCGGACCGGCCGGGTGCTCACGGTCTCCGAGGCCTCCCGCGCGGCGATCGAGGACTGGCTCGGGGCCCGCGCCGCGGCCGTCGACGTCGAGGTCGTCGGCAACGGCTGCTCGCGGGCGTTCACTCGCGCCGGCGACGCCGAGGTGTTCGCCCGCCCCACGCTCGCGCTGGTCAGCAACGCGAAGGCGCACAAGAACGTCGAGGTGGTGTTCGACGCGCTCGCCCGGTGCCCCGAGCTGGGGATGGTGGTCGTGGGGCCGTCGCCGGAGGCCATGGCGGGGCTCGCCGCGGGTGCGGGGGTGAGCGACCGGGTCGACATCCGCTCCGGGGTCCCCGACGACGAGCTCGCGCGCCTGTACCGCGGCACCGTCGCGCTGCTGATGCCCTCGACCCGGGAGGGGTTCGGCCTGCCCGTGCTCGAGGCGATGTCGTGCGGGACCCGGGTCGTGCACTGGGCGGGGTGCGCCCCGGTCGCGGAGATCGCCGCGGGCACCGGGATCGCCGTCGGCGCCGCCCACGACCCCGGGGAGTGGGCCGAGGCGATGGAGAAGGCGGCGGCCACGGGCGGGTCGCCCTGCCTGCCCGCCGCGTGGGGCCGGCGCTACGACTGGGACCTCGTCGCCGACCGGGTGGCCCGGGTGGTCCGGGACCTCGTGTGAGGGCGGCCCTCGTCCGGGTGCTGCTCGGGCAGGTGGTCGGACAGCTGTGCCTGGTCGCCGCCGTCCCGGTGCTGACCCGGCTGGTGGTCCCGGCCGAGATGGGCCTGTTCCAGATCGCTGCCGCGGTCGCCGTCGTCCTGCAGCCGGCGGCGACGCTGTGCCACGAGTTCCGCATCCCCGTGGCGGAGGCGCCGGGCGTGGTGGCCGCGCTCCGGCGGGTGGGCCTGGCGGTCCTCGCGGCCACGACGGCGCTGTGCGTGGCCGTGGCGCTCGGGGCCTGGCTCCTGGGGGCGGGCGGTGTGGCCGTGGTGGCCCTGACCACCGGCCTGCTGCTCCTGGCCTACGGGGGCACCGTGCTGGACAACGCCGTGCTGATCCGGGAGGAACGCCGCTCCGCGCTCGCCGTGCGCAACCTGCTCAGCGGGGTGCTGGGCGCGGGCCTGCAGGTCGCCGCCGGGGTGCTCGTCGGCTCGGCGGTCGCCCTGGGCGCGGCGGTGCTCGCGGGGCGGATGGTGGCGATCGCGGTGACCCGGTCGCGGGCTCCCCGCGGCGAGCCGGACCGTGTCCACCTCTCCGTGCGTGACTCGCTGGTGACGGTGGGGGCCCAGTCGATCTGGGTGCTGTCCATGCAGACCATGACGCTCCTGACGGCTCCGTTCTTCGGCGTCGTGGCCGCCGGCTACGTCGGTCTCGCCCAGCGCATCGCCGGTGCACCCACCGGACTGGTGGGCCAGGCGCTGGCGCAGGTGGCCCAGAGCCTGCTCGCGCCGCACGTCCGCGCCCCCCGCGGCGGGCTCCGCCGCGCCGTCCTGCGTCAGATGGCGGTGCTCGGCGGCGGCGCCTCGGTGATCGCCGCGGTGCTCATCGTGGCGGCACCCCGGTGGGCGGGGACGCTGCTCGGCGAGCAGTACGCCGCGGTCGGCACCGTCACCGCGCTCCTCGCCGTCCCGTTCGCGCTGCAGATCACGACCGCGCCGCTCACCCCTCTCCTGATCATGGTGGACCGGCAGGGTGTGCTCTTCCGCCTGCAGGTCGTCCGGGCCCTCGTCGCGCTGGCGGCCGTGGCGGGAGGTGCTGTCGTGACGGGGGACTTCGTCACGACCTGCCTGCTGTACGCGATCGGCGAGACCGCCTGCTACTCCGCCTGCCTCGTGGCAGTGCTGCGCGAGGCGGGCCGGCTCGATGCGGCGGCCGCACCGGTGGGTCTGCGCGGCCGGACAGGATGACCCATCCGAGCCGGCCGCCCGGTCAGGCCGAGCGGGTGCGACGCCACGCGTACGCACCCGCGCCGGACAGACCGAGCGCGGCCATCCCGGCGACCGCCGCCCCGATGTGCCCGCCCCCGCCCGACCCGTCGCCGGTGTCGACACCGCCCACGGGGTAGGCGGACACCTCGGCGTCGTCGTGCTCGACGACGGTGTCGTGCTCGACGACGGTGTCGTGCTCGACGACCTGGGGGGCCTGGTGCACGACCGCGACCTCGGTGACCTGGCCGTCCGTGGCGTGGTGGTCGCCATCGCGGTTGCTGTTGTGGTGGTTGTCGGGGTGGTGG
>Ga0190265_10003925_pt1 | contig 10233 bp, 8 predicted proteins | sample Popmic124T_FD_133135 | JGI IMG/M metagenome (GOLD analysis project Ga0190265, IMG submission 133135) | Populus adjacent soil microbial communities from riparian zone of Indian Creek, Utah, USA - 124 T | ecosystem: Environmental > Terrestrial > Soil > Riparian zone | place: USA: Utah | collected...
ATCTTGGCTTCACGGTCGCGACCGGGCCCGAGATCGAGGATGACTGGCACAATTTCACCGCCCTCAATTTCCCGCCGAGCCATCCGGCGCGGGCGATGCACGACACCTTCTATTTCGACCGCACGGACGCGAACGGCCATCCGATGCTGCTCCGCACCCACACCTCGCCGGTGCAGATCCGGACCATGCAGTCGCAGCCGCCGCCGCTCTATATCATCGCGCCGGGCCGGACCTACCGCTCCGACAGCGATGCTACCCACACGCCGATGTTCCACCAAATCGAGGGGCTGGTGATCGACCGGGGGATCACGTTGGGCCACCTCAAATGGACGCTAGAGACCTTCCTCAAAGCCTTTTTCGAGCGCGACGACATCGTGCTGAGGCTTCGCCCCTCTTATTTCCCGTTCACCGAGCCTTCGGCCGAGGTCGACGTCGGCTTCCACATGGAGAAGGGCCGGCGCGTGCTCGGCGGGGACGATCATTGGATGGAGCTGCTCGGCTCGGGCATGGTCCACCCCCGAGTGATCGCCAATTGCGGGCTCGACCCCGAAATATGGCAGGGCTTCGCCTTCGGCGTCGGCATCGACCGGCTGGCGATGCTCAAATATGGAATGGACGATCTGCGCGCTTTCTTCGACGGCGATCTGCGCTGGCTCAGACATTACGGCTTCCGGGCGCTCGACGTGCCGACGCTGAGCGGGGGCGTGGGCGCATGAAATTCACCCTCTCGTGGCTCAAGGAGCATCTGGAGACCGATGCCGATCTGGACACGATCGTCGAGGCGCTGACCCGGATCGGGCTCGAGGTCGAGGGCGTCGCCAATGCGGCCGAGACGCTCGCGCCGTTCGTCGTCGCACAGGTGCTGAGCGCGGCGCCGCACCCGCAGGCGGACAAGCTTCAGGTGCTGAGTGTCGATGCAGGGACCGGCGAGCCGATCCAGGTGGTCTGCGGCGCGCCCAATGCGCGGGCCGGCCTCAAGGGCGTGTTCGGCGCGCCCGGCGCCTATGTGCCGGGGAGCGACCTCACTCTGAAGGTCGCGTCGATCCGGGGCGTCGAGAGCCGCGGCATGATGTGCTCGGTCCGCGAGCTCGAGCTTGGCGAGGAGCATGACGGGATCATCGAGCTTGCCGCCGATGCTCCGGTCGGCGCCGGCTATGCCGCCTGGGCCGGGCTCGACGATCCGGTGATCGAGGTCGCGGTGACCCCCAACCGCCAGGATGCGATGGGAGTCCACGGAATCGCGCGCGATCTCGCCGCGGCGGGGCTGGGCACGCTGAAGCCGATCGACGCCGCCCCGATCGCCGGCGATTTCCCCTGCCCGATCGAGATCCGGACCGACGATCCCGAAGGCTGCCCGGCCTTTTTCGGGCGGGTGATCCGGGGCGTGACCAACGGCGCCTCGCCGCCCTGGCTTCAGCAGAGACTCAAGGCGGTCGGGCAAAGGCCGATCAGCGCGCTGGTCGACATGACCAATTTCATCACCCTGAGCTACGGACGGCCGCTTCACGTCTACGACCTCGCCAGGCTGGAGGGCGCGCTCGTCGCCCGGCGCGCGCTGGAGGGCGAGGAGGTGATGGCGCTGAACGGCAAGGCCTACCGGCTCGATCCGACGATGACGGTGATCGCCGACGCGGCGCAGGTGCACGATATCGGCGGGATCATGGGCGGCGAGCATTCGGGCGTGACCGCCGAGACGACCGACATCGTCATCGAATGCGCCTATTTCACGCCCGAGCACATCGCCCGGACCGGGCAGAGGCTCGGCCTCCTCTCCGACGCGCGCAGCCGCTTCGAGCGCGGCGTCGACCCGCTGTTCGTCGAGGACGGGCTTCAGATCGCCACCCGGATGGCGATCGCGCTTGCCGGCGGCGAACCTTCGCAGATCGTCCGCGCCGGGGAGCCGCCCATGCCCGACAAGATCGTCGACTACGATCCGGGGCGCTGCGAGGGCCTGGCCGGAGTCGCCGTTGCCGACGACCGGCAGCAGCATATCCTCCAGCGGCTCGGCTTCGTCGTAACCCGCGGAGATGTCTGGAAAATCGCAGTGCCGTCATGGCGTCGCGACGTGGACGGCGCGGCCGACATCGTCGAGGAGGTGATCCGAATCGAAGGGCTCGACAAAGTACCCTCGACTCCCCTGCCGCGCGCGCCGGGCGTGGCGAAGCCGACCGCGACTCCCGACCAGCTGATCGAGCGCAAGGCGCGCCGGGCCGCCGCCGCGCGCGGCCTCAACGAAGCGCTCACTTGGAGCTTCATCTCCGAAGCGCAGGCGGCGCCGTTCGGCGGCTCGGCCTGGATCCTCGCCAATCCGATCAGCGAGGAGATGAAGGCCATGCGGCCCTCCATGCTCCCGGGCCTGCTCGCGGCGGCGGCGCGCAACGCGGCGCGGGGGATAGACGGCATCGCCTTGTTCGAGGCCGGGCGGCGCTATCTGGAGGAAGGCGAGCGGGCCACCCTGGGCTTGCTGCTGGCCGGGCCCCGCGCGCGCCGGCACTGGCGCGGGGGCAAGAGCGGGCCGGTCGATGCGTTCGACGCCAAGGCCGAGGCGCTGGCCATCCTCGCCGCCGCCGGCGCGCCGGCCGACAATCTGCAGGTGCTGGACGGCGCATCCCGGATCTACCATCCGGGCCAATCGGGGCGGCTCTGCCTGGGGACCAAGACGGTGCTGGCCGAATTCGGCGCTCTTCACCCCGATCTGCTCAAGGCGTTCGACCTCGACGGCCCGGCCGTGGCGGCCGAGATCTTCCTCGATTCGATCCCGACCAAGCGCGGCGGCCAGGGCCATAGGCGAAGCACCTATGCGCCGCCTCCGCTCCAGGCGGTGACCCGCGACTTCGCCTTCCTCGTGCCGGAGGATTTGGCCGCCGACCGGCTGCTTCGCGCGGTGCGCGGCGCCGACAAGGCGGCGATCGCGGACGCCAATCTGTTCGACGTCTTCACCGGCCAAGGCGTCCCCGCCGGCCAGAAGTCGCTGGCGATCGAGGTCGTCCTTCAGCCCGCCGAGAAGAGCTTCACCGACGAGGCGTTGAAGGCGGTCGCGGAGCGGATCGTGGCGGCCGCGGCAGTCCTCGGCGCGGTGCTCAGGGCCTGATCGGCAACTGATTAGCAATGCTAAACATTGTCGATCCGTAATTATTGCGTTTGCACCATGTCCTCGGCGACGGACCAATGCCCGTCGAGCCAGGCGAGGATTTCGCGCGCCGCCGGATGATCGAAGGCGGCATAGCGGATTCGAAGCGCCGCGCGCCGCGCGCCGAGCCGGTCGAGGCCCCGATCCTGCAGAGCGAGGAGATCGCGCCCGACCCGTTCGGCCAGCGCCTCGCCGAGCACCGTCCGCGCCGCCCGGCCGAAGGCCGCGCCGTAATCATAGGCGTCGCCCCGGGCGTAGCTTTCGACCAGCGTCAGCGCGGGAATCCGGCTCAGCACCGGCTGCGAGGCGGGGTTGATGCCGTGCCCCGCAATGTGCGCTCCGATCAGGGCCGGCCGGCCGGTGAAGGCGCGCAGGTGGAGGTGCTGCGACATCCGCGCGCCGTCGTTGACCGGATAATTGTCCCACAGGAACGGCTTTCGGCCGAGCCGCTCGGCGACTCGAACGAGATGCCCCGCGGTGAATTCGCGCGCGCAGACCTCGGCGCCGGTCCAAAGAACCTGGATTGCGGGATCGAGCAGTCGGCCGAGCTGCTCGAGGTAGAAAGGCGGTCGGGCGCCGAAGGCGCTGTCGAGGACTGGGTCGTCAGAATAATAAGACGGGCAGCAAAAGATGCGCTGGGCGATGCCCCGCTCGGCGGCGAAATGGACGATCGCGGCCTGGCGGGTGGCGAGATCGGGGACGTCGCCGCGCATGTCGTCGAACAGCAAGGCCAGATCGTCGGGCTTCAGCGCGGCCAGCTGGGCGAGCTTGGCGGCGAGCGCGTCCTGCCAGCCCCGGCCGGGATCGAGGTGGAGCTCGAACGGGCTGAGGCCGATGCCGAAGCGGACGCCCTCGGCGCGGCAAAGCTCGCGGAAGATTGCGAGCTCGGCCAGCTCGGCCTCCGGATAGGCTCGCGCCAGCGCCGGCGCAGCCAGCCGTCGGACTTCGGCGCGTAAAGATAGAAACGATAGGAATGGGCTGCGAGGAAGCGGACCGCCTCGGCCCGGTCGATCCAGCTCCAGGCCTTTCCGAAAAAGCCCTCGATCAGGCCGAGCTCGGGAGTCACGCCGCGGGCTCGAGCGCGTTGATCGCGGCGTGGACCGCCGCTTCGATCTCGGCGCGGGCGAGGCCGGGCGGGAGCGCTTCGCCGAAACGGAAGGTGACGATTCCGGGCCGCTTGACGAAGGACCGGCGCGGCCACAGCCGGCCGCTGTCGAGCGCCAGCGGGACGACCGGCAGCTTGAGGGCGCGATAGAGGCCGGCAAAGCCCGCCTGCAGCGGCGGCGCCTCGCCCACCGAAACCCGCGTGCCCTCGGCGAAGATGACGATCGGCCGCCCTTGAGCGATCGCCGCCTGCGCGGCGCGCATCATGCTGCGCAGCGCCTTCGCGCCGCCCTCGCGGTCGATCGGGATGATTCCGTAGCTGCGCGCCACCCAGCCCCAGAGCGGGATGTCGGAGAGCTGGCGCTTCATGATGATCGCGGGCTCGCGAAGCAGCAGCACGATTTCCATCGTCTCGTACATCGACTGATGCTTGGCGGCGACCAGCACCGCGCCAGTGGGCGCCATGCCTTCGACCCGGGTCGTGATCCCGAGCAGGACGCGCGCGCACCAGCGGTGAAAGCCGACCCAGAAATGGGTCACGTCGTGCAAATAGCGGCTTCCGAACAGGCTCGCCGGAAAGGCGGCGAGCACGCACAGCAAGCTGCCGGGATAGAAGATCAAGGCGAAGGTCAGCGACCGAAGGAAGGCCATTGCGACCCTATATGCCGACGAGATCGGCCGCCCGGCCGAGCAGATATTTGTTATATTCGACGAAGATGGCCCTGAATCCGGGTTCGGTGGGCACCGCGTCGGTGACGATGGCGACATCGCCGCCGAGCCGCTTGCCGAGCTCGTAGCGGGCGCGGCGCATGTGGAGGTCGTTGGTGACCAGCCGGATCGAGGCGAAGCGCCGGCGTTCAAGCCAGCGCGCCACCTCGTCGGCGTTCGAGCGGGTGTCGAAGGCCTCGCGGCCGAGCAGGATGCAGCATCGGAACAGGGCCGGATCGACGTCGTAGGCGGCGATCAGCTCCTCGGGCCTTACCGTCCGCGCCACGCCCGAGATCAGCATGTGCCGGGCAAGGCCGCGCTCGATCAGCTCGAAGCCTCGGTCGAGTCTGCCCGAGCCGCCGGTGAGGACGACGATGGCGTCGGTCCGCTCGTCGCCGGCGGGCTTGGGCAGGAGGACGGCGAAGGCCGCATAGCCGAGCGCGTAGACCAGGGCCGCGAAGGCGATCAGGCGCATGAGGAAGCGGATCACAGCATCCGTCCCAGGGCCCGCAAGATCGTGAGACGCGCGACGAGCATGGCGAGGAGAACGCCGAACAGCGGCAAAGCGACCAATATCCCCCAGGCGGGGGCCGGCACCCGCGCCGAGCCGAGCAGCTCCGAGCCAAGCGCCGAAACGCGCTCGCCGAGCCCGATCAGCACGAGCGCGGCGAGGATGAAGCCGACCAGGCCGCCGAACAAGGCGTCGAGCGCGATCCGGCGCTGGAACAGCCGCGCCACCTGGACGTCGGTCGCGCCCATCAAATGGAGCACCTCGATCGTCCCCCGATGGGTGTCGAGTGCCGCCCGCGCGGCCAGAACCACGGTCGCGGCGGTGGCGGCGACCATCAGCAAAACGAGGCCGGCGGCAAGCCATTTCAGAGCGCCGATCAGCGAGGCGAGCGGCGCCAGCCACTGGCCGTTATCGTCGATCCGAGCGGCCGGCGACGCGGCGACGACCGCTCGGCGCAGGCCGTCCAGGCCGCGATGGCCCTCGGGCGTCAGATCGACGTCGATCAAGGCCGGCACCGGGAGCTCGGCCTCGAGCCCGCCCGAGCCGAGCCACGGTTCGAGCAGGGCCTGAATCTCCGCGTCGGGCACCATCCGGACGGACCGCACCCCGGGCAGTCCCTCGATCGCCGCCGCGGCCGCGCGCGCCTCCGCCTGGCGCTGCTGCGGATTGGCGACGACGATCTGGACGGTGACTCGCCCGCCGATCTGGTCGTCGAGCCGGGCAGCGGCGCCGGCAAGGCCGAGGCCCGCGGCTGCGGCGAGCACGGTCAGGAACATCATGATCGCGATCACCCAGGGCATCGGCCCGGCGAGCCGGCCTTCGGGGAGCAGGCCGCGCTCGGCCCGGCCGAACTTGCGCACGCCGCCCCTCACGTCTGCGCCCTCCGGGGCGGGTTGCGAAGCGAGCCGGTCGGATCGGCGATCTGGCCTCGGTCGAGCCGAAGCATCTCGGCGCGCTGGATTCGGGCGAGCAGGTGCAGATCGTGGGTCGCGACGATCACCGTGGTGCCGAGCTTGTTCAGCGAATCGAACAGGTGGAGAAGCCTCAGCGCCATTTCCGGATCGACATTGCCGGTCGGCTCGTCGGCGACCAGCAATTCGGGGCGGCCGATCACCGCGCGGGCGATGGCGACGCGCTGCTGCTCGCCGCCCGACAGGGTCGCCGGCCGGGCGCTGGCGCGGTCGGCGAGGCCGACCCAGGCGAGCATTTCCTTGACCGGCGTTTCCAGATCCTTGTCCTCGACCCCGGCGACGCGCAGCGGCAGCGCGACATTGTCGAAGGTGGACAGATGCGGGACCAGCCGGAAATCCTGGAAGACGACCCCGATTCGCCGCCTGAAGCCCGGCAGCCGGGCGCGCGGCATGGTGACGATATCCTCGCCGAACAGCCGGATCAGGCCGCGGCTGGGCCTCAGCGCCAGATAGAGCAATTTGAGGAGCGACGTCTTGCCGGCACCCGATGGCCCCGTGAGGAAGTAGAAGCCGCCCTCCTTCAGCGAGAAAGCGAGATCGGACAGAGTCTCGGCGCCGGTGCCGTAGCGCAGCCCGACATTTTCAAACTGGACGATCGACCCGCTCGCGTTCAGCGCCTGCCTCCCCCCGCATGCCCTATAAGGAAAGTATAAGGCACGCCTATAGCCTAGCCATGCCTGTCATGCGCTTGCAACATCGGACTGGGGCGTGCTTAGAGTCGCCAAAGCACGTTTCAAAAGAGTGCGTCCGCGATGATCCTGTCCTGCCCGTCCTGCAAGACCCGCTACGTCGTGCCGGACAGCGCGATCGGCCCGACCGGACGCAAGGTGCGCTGCGCCGGCTGCCGCTTCTCCTGGGTGCAGGACGCGCCGCCGCTCGACCTCAGGACCGCCGCCCCGCCCGATGAAGCTGCGCCGCCCGCCGCGGCGGCGCCGCTGCCGCACGACGAGCCGCCGCCCTGGCAGCCCCCTCCGCTGAACGAAGGCTATGAGGAGGCGGATTACCGGCCGAGGCGCAACCCGGCGAAGAAATGGACGATCATCGCGATCATCGCCGCGCTGCTGATGGTCGGCGCGGTGGTCGCGATCCGCTATTTGGGCCTGCCCCTGATCGGCGAGCGGATCGGAATTCCGGTCCAGGCGGTGAATGCGCTCGCCATTTCGGGCCAAGCCGAACGGCGGCGGCTGGCGAGCGGCAACGAGCTTTTGACCGTGCGCGGCGAGATCTCCAACCAGACCGACGAGGTCCAGCGCGTTCCCCAGATCCGAGCCGAATTGAAGGACGCGCAGGGCCGGGTGGTCTACGACTGGTCGATCGCGCCGCCGGTGCGCGAGCTTCAGGCGCGCGGGCGGGTCACCTTCGACAGCGCCGAGATGGACGTGCCTCGGGGCGGGCGAACGCTCAGCCTGAGCTTCGGGCCGATCTCCTGAGCAGGAAGGCAAGCCGGCCATATTGGAGGACGGCGCAGACCAGCATGCCCATTCCGGCCGCATAAGCGAGGCCGTCCGGCCCCCAGCCCCGCGCCACGAGCAGCCAGCCCAGGCCTCCGGTCACCACGAAGAAGCCGACCACCCCGTTGATGCTCGCCCAGACCTGCGCGCCCAATGAGCGAAGCGCCGCCCCGAACACATATTGAAGGCCGTCGAAGATGAGGAAGGCCGCCATGATCGCAAGCATCGAGGCGGCGAGCGCGATCACTTCCGGGTCGTCCGAGAAAGGCAAGACGAGGATCGGCGCTCCGAACACCATGAAGAGCGAGATCAGCCCGAGCAAGGCGGCGGCGATGGCGCCGGCGATGAGCGCGCGCGGCCAGGCTTCGGCGCGAAGGCCGGCGCCCACCGCATTGCCGACGCGCACCCCGGCGGCCGAGCCCAAGCCCATCGACAAGGCGAAAGCGAGGTTGTGCACCGACAGCATCGCCTGGAAGGCGCCGGCGGCGGCGTTGCCGAGCTGGGTCGAAAGGACCATCAGCCAGGCGAAGCCGGCAAGCTCCAGCGAGGCGCCGACGGCGGGCATCAGCCCGAACCAGGCGAGCCTTGGAATGCCGGCGAGGGCGCGGCGCAGCGCCGGCGCACTATAGTCGCGCACCCGGCGCTCCGCAGCGCGCGGGAGGAGCAAGGCGAGCGCGATCATCGCCGCGGCGCCGGCCCAGGAGACGGTCGCGGTGGCATAGGCCGCCCCGACCGCGCCCAGAGCGGGCAGGCCGAGATGGCCGCCGACCCAGGCCCAGGCCAGCAAGGCGTTGACCGGAAGCATCAGGAGGTTGACGCTCATCACCCGCCTGGGCCGGCTGATCCCCTCCAGGAAATAGGAAGAGGCGGCGAGCAGCAGCTGCGCCGGAAAGGCCAGCGCCATCGCCTCGACGACGGCAGCGCCGGGCGCGAGCAAAGCGGGCTCCACCCCGACCAGGGCGAGCAGATCATAGGCCCAGACCATCAGCGCCGCGCCGCTCAGCAGGCCGACTGCGAGGCCGAGCACCAAGCCCGATCGGAAGATGTCGCCGGTTTCGGCGAGCCGGCCGCCGCCGTCGGCGCGCGAGGCGAAGACGAGCACGCCCGAAAGCCCCGAAAAGCCCATCACGATGGCGATGAAGGTCAAGGTGCGGCTGGCGGCGAGCGCGGCGAGCTCGTCGGTGCCGTAATGGCCGACCACGGCGACGTCGATGATGTGCATCAGCGTCCAGTTGAGGCTGGTCAGCATGATCGGCCAGGCGAGGCGAAAGATGCGCCGCGCCTCGTCGATCGTCTCTGCCCGGTTGTAGCGCATCGCCGCCGCCGATAGACGAGACCAATGCGGATCGGAATACTCACCGGCGGCGGCGACGTGCCCGGGCTCAATGCCTGCATCCGATCGGTCGTGCTTTCGGCGGACGATCTGGGCTGGGAGGTGGTCGGCTTCCGGCGCGGCTGGGAAGGGGTGATGGCGATCGATCCCGTCGATTTGGCGAGCGTCGCGGCCCATTCGCTCGGCCTGACCCGCGAAGGCGTGCGCGGCATCGACCGGACCGGCGGCACCATCCTCCACACCTCGCGCGCCGATCCGCGCACCCGCGAGGAGGGCGACCAGACCGGCCGAGTCCTCGAGGTGATCGAGACGCTCGGGATCGACGCGATGATCACGCTCGGCGGGGACGGCACCTTGCGCTTCTCCGCCCACCTCGCGGCGCAAGGCGTGCCGGTCATCTCCGTGCCCAAGACGATGGACAATGACGTGTTCGGCACCGATTATTGCATCGGCTTCTCGACCGCGGTCAGCCGCTCGGTCGAGGCGATCAACGCCTTGCGCACCACCGTCGAGAGCCACGAGCGGATCGGAGTCGTCGAACTGTTCGGACGGCGGAGCGGCGAGACGGCTTTGCTCGCCGGCTTCCTCGCCCAGGTCGACAGGACGGTGATCGCGGAGGTTCCGGCCGACCTCGACGTGCTTCTGCCTCTGCTCGCGGAGGACAAGGCCTCAAACCCCGCTTCTTATGCAATGTGCGTGATCTCCGAGGGCGCGAAGATCGTCGGCGAGCGGGAGGATGACGACATCGCCAGACCCGCCGGCGAGCGAGACGATGCGGGCGTCGGCCACCGGCTCGCCAAGGCGATCACGGCGCGGCTCGGCGACGGCGTGGTCATCCAGGAGCTCGCTTATCTGATGCGCTCAGGCGAGCCCGACGCGATGGACCGGATGGTCGGCTTCGCCTTCGGCGGGCTCGCCGTGCAATTGCTCGAGCGCGGCGAGACGGCGCGGATGGTGACTCTTTCGGACGGCAATTACGCGCACGTGCCGATCGACACCCTGCTCAAGGGCAACAAGTCGGTCGA
>Ga0190265_10003926_pt1 | contig 10231 bp, 7 predicted proteins | sample Popmic124T_FD_133135 | JGI IMG/M metagenome (GOLD analysis project Ga0190265, IMG submission 133135) | Populus adjacent soil microbial communities from riparian zone of Indian Creek, Utah, USA - 124 T | ecosystem: Environmental > Terrestrial > Soil > Riparian zone | place: USA: Utah | collected...
CACAAAGGGGCAAGTGCTCCTCTGGGAGGGTAAGCCGATCGACGCGCTCTTCCATTCGACCTCCGGCGGAGCGACGCTCGACGCGGTCGAGGTCTTCGGCAAGCCCGTGCCGTACCTCGTCGGCGTCGCCGACCCGCACAGCGCGCTCTCGCCGGTCCATCGCTGGGGGCCGACCCCCGTGGCGGAGACGTTGCTGCGGAAGGGGCTGAAGCTGCGGCTGCCGGTGACGTCGCTTCAACTCGCGCGGGCCCGGTCGGGCCGTGTCGCCACCGTCCAGGTGGGGACGTCGGCAGGGACGACGAGGATCAGCGGCGCCGCACTGCGCCTCGCGGGCGGCCTGCGCTCGACCTGGGTCACACAGCTCGTGTCCCTGTCGCTGACCCGTCCCGGCGGCGCGGTTCGGTACGGCAAGACGGTGGCGCTCACCGGCCGGGCGAAAGGGGTCAAGGGCGCGGTGCTGCAGCAGCGGGTGGACGGTGTCTGGACGAAGGTCGCAGGGCCGGCGTTGAAGGCGAAGGTGAAGCTGCTCGCACCGGCCAGCTTCCGGATCTCGGCGGGCAAGCTGGCGGGATCGGCCCTGAAGGTGCCGGTTGCGCCGCTCCTGACCGTGCGTCCATCCGGGCCCCTGGCCGTCGCGGGGACGGTCAAGCCGCTCGCGCCCGGATCGCCGGTCGAGCTCCAGCTGGAGAGCGAAGGGACGTGGTCGACGGTCGGGGCGACGACCACGGGCGTCGAGGGCGAGTACACGTTGGCGGTCGCCCAGCCGGGGCGCTACCGCGCACGGGTCGCCCCCCTGCAGGGGTTCGCCGAGGGCCTCTCGGGCCAGATCGAGCTGCGATGACGCGCGTCGTGCTCGTGCTCGCCGCTGCGGCGCTGCTGGCGCCGCAGGCCGAGGCCGCCCGTTACGCCGTCGGAGCGGCGTCCGCGGCGGACCTGCCCCGTCTTCGCGCCGCGCTCCCCGATGCCGAGAGCCTGGCGCCGATCCCGGCGCTCGTCGTCGAGCGCGCGACGGCCCCTCGATTGCGCGATCTCCCCGGCGCCGTCTACGTCGAGCGGCTCGGCACGCGTCGTGCCGCGTACGTTCCGAACGACTCGCTCGCGCCGAAGCAATGGCACCTCGAGTTCAACCGCACCTTCGACTTCTGGGAAGCGCCGACGCCGCTGCCGGCCGTCCGGGTCGCCGTGATCGACTCCGGGATCGACGGCGACCACCCCGATCTCGCGGGTAGGATCGCCGACGCGAAGTCGTTCGTCGGCGGCTCCGCTCGTGTCGACGAGGAGGGTCACGGCACCTTCGTCGCCGGCCTGATTGCGGCCGGGGTTAACAACACGATCGGGATCGCGGGCTCTGCCTCGTCGGCCGAGCTCCTCGTCGCGAAGGTCGTCGACGGCAACGACCTGATCGACGTCGAGGCGGAGGTGAAGGCGATCAAGTGGGCGGTCGAGCGTGACGCTCGCGTGATCAACATGAGCCTCGGCGGCTTTCGCGACCCGCGCGACCCCGACCGGGACGCCTTCTCGCCGCTCGAGGCGCAGGCGATCGGCTGGGCGCACGGAAGGGGTGTCGTCATCGTCGCCGCGGTCGGCAACAACACCGACACGCCGCCACGGCCGTGGCCGTTCGCGAGCTACCCGGCGGCGCTGCCGCACGTGCTCGGTGTCAGCGCGCTGGCGCGGGACGGGTCGGTGCCCGTCTTCTCGCACCGGGACAAGATCTACAACGACATCGCTGCGCCGGGCGTCGGCATCCTCTCGACCTTTCCGCGCGCTCTGACCGCCGAGACGAAGGAGTGCGCGGAGCAGGGCTACTCGAGCTGCGCCCCCGACGACTTCCGCAAGGGGCAGGGCACGTCCTTCGCGGCGCCGCAGGTGAGCGCCGCCGCCGCCGTCCTGCTCGCGATCAGGCCCAACCTGCGGCCGGAGCAGGTGACGGAGCTCCTGACGCGGACATCGCACGACGTCAACGGCGCCACCGGCTGCCCCGGCTGCGGCACCCAGCGGGACGCGCTGACGGGCTGGGGCAGGCTCGACGTCAATGCCGCGCTGAAGCAGCTCCTGAGCGCCGGACCGCCGCCGCGCGACCGGCTCGAGCCCAACGACGACGCCGGCACGGACGCGGCCGCGATCTGGGGCCGAAGGAACCGGATCGAGGCCACCGTCGACTTCTGGGACGACCAGAACGACGTCTACGCGATCAAGCTCAAGCGGCGGCAGCGGGTCTTCATCAGCGTGCGCGGGCCGGCCGGTACCGACACGAACCTGATCCTTTGGCGGCCGCGAACGAAGCACGTCGACGACCTCGCCTCGCTCAACCTCGTCGCCCGCCAGTCGGCCCGACCAGGCCCGAGCGAATATCTCGGGTTCCGCGCGCCGAGGACTGGGACGTACTACGTCCAGGTGAAGCTCGGCTCCCGCGGCGCCGGCAAGTACCGGCTCGCGCTGGTCAAGAAGTGACGTCTACGCCACGAATGGGTTCTCGACCGCGACCCCCGCGATTGTCGAGCCGGCGGCGAGATCCTCGGTCAGGAGCACTCCGCAACCTCCGGCTCGGGCTGCCGCGACGATCAGGCCGTCCCAGAACGAAAGCTGCGCCTGTCGGCTGATCCTGATGCCGTCGAGCACGAGCTCTGCGTCGATTGCGACGATGGGTAGTCCGCTCAGCTCCTCGACGTAGCCGGCGCCATCGTCCTCCGACAGCGGCACGGCGAGCTTTCGCGTCGTCACGACATAGAGCTCCGCCAGCACCTGTGCGCTGAGCACGAGCAGATCGGCCCGCTCTGCGAGCACCGTACGCGCGATGCCTCGCTTGGCGGGTTCGCCCGCGTCGACGGCGTAGACGAGAACGTTGGTGTCGACGAACGCGCGGTCAGCGCTCATGCAGCTCGTCGCGCGTCCACGACCTGCCGTCCCGACCACTGGAGGCGGCCGACTCCGCCGATCGTTCGAGGAACGCGGTGACAGCCTCGCGCGCTCGCTCGCCTGCGAAGTGCTCCAGGTACGAGCGCACGAGGGCGTTCACCGATGTGCCCTGCTCGAGAGCCCGGACGCGAGCGGCCTTGAGCAGCCTGTCGTCGATTGTCAGGGTCAGATTTGCCACGGGATCAGTGTAGCACGGATTACGTGTACGGCGCCGTGAGCGCCGCGTGAGCGGCGTGTGAGCGTGCTCGCGTTCACTCGTGCAAAGGCGCACGATGTGCCTTGACAAGAGGGAGGTCCGCATGAAGAAGCGCACGCACGTTGCGCTCGGCCTGGCCGCAGCCGTCCTGATGGTCGCGGCGCCGACGGCGTGGGCGAGTTTCCCCGGCGAGAACGGCCGGATCGTGTTCCAGAGCAGCCGCACCGGCCCGCTTCCGCCCGAGCTCTACTCCATGAACGAGGACGCAACGGACATCCGGCGCCTGACGTGGAACGGTGTTTCCGACCAGGTTCCGCGCTTCTCGCCGGACGGCAGCCGGATCGTGTTCGCACGGACGGTGGCTGGGATCGACCAGGACATCTGGATCATGAACGCCGACGGCTCTGCGGAGCGGCAACTGACGTCGGGGTCGGCCCGGGACGACCAGCCCGTGTTCACGGCGGATGGCGAGCAGATCGTGTTCCAGCGCGTGGCCAACGCGAGTGCAGGTCCGTGTCCCTGCGAGCTCCGCATCGTCAGCGTCGACGGGCGGGTCGACCGTGTCCTCGACACTGGACCGGGGAACGCCGCAAATCCGGATGTCTCGAAGAACGGGAAGGTGGTGTTCGTCGGCGACCGAGACGGCACGCGCAGCATCTACGTGACGAATCTCAAGGGCGGTCCCGTCAAGCGCGTGACCAAAGGACCGGCCGCATTCGGCGACTTCCGGCCGCGCTGGTCTCCACGCGGTAACGACCTCGTCTTCATGCGCAACGAGCTCGGGTCGCTCGCGAGCATCGACATCTGGACTGTGCACCAGGACGGCTCCGACCTCCGTCGCCTGACGACGACCGCTCGCGTCGAGGAGTTCCCGCAGTGGTCGCCGGATGGGACTCGGATCGTGTTCGCGGTGCTGGAACCGGTGGCGCCGTTCGGTGGTCGGCTCCACACAATCGACGCCGGCGACGGAAGCGACGATCAGGTCCTGCCCCAGGCCGGCGAGATCGTGGACTCGTTCGAGCATGACGGGCTCGATTCCTCAAAGTGGTGGCAGTTCGTGAACGGCACCGGCGCGGGGGTGAGCGTTACCGGTGGTCGCGCTGAGATCTCGATTGCAGCAGACGCGATGGAGGATCACGCCACCCTGTCCATGGGAGCGACGTTCGGTAGCCAGTGCCGTGCGCTCGGCGACTTCGAGGCCAGCATTCGTTTCCAGTTGCTCGATTGGCCGTTCTCGAACGGCGTTCATGCGATCTTCGGTGACGCCGGCCTCACGGGCGGGATCGCCCGCCGAAGCGAGTCAGGGCTCGAGGACTACCTCGCGTTCTTCAATCCGGTGCCGGCATCCGCGCCGACGAGCGACGCGAGCGGACAACTCCGACTCGCCCGGGCGGGGTCGATTCTCACAGCCTCATATCGAAGTGGCAATGCATGGATCCCGCTGCTGAGCGGTCCCACGCTCACCGTCCCGGCCTCGGTGAACGTCAATCTCTACAGCCGAGACGAGATCTTCGGCGACCAGTTCGTGCGCGTGGCGTTCGATGACATCCGGATCGACGCCGGTGCGTTCGAGTGCCCGAACTGGTGGCGTGACAGTGCGCCAGACTGGGCTGCCGGCTAGGAGCTTTCGAGCAGTTCGTCGTCGGGGACCTCGCGCAGCACCCGCGCGGGGTTCCCGACGACGATCTTTCGCGGCGGCACGTCCTTCGTCACGACGGCGCCCGCGCCGACGAACGCTTCCTCGCCGATCTCGACGCCAGGGCAGAGGATCGCGCCGCCGCCGACGCGGGCGCCGCGCCGGATCGTCGGCCCTTTCAGCAGCGCGAGCCGCTTCTCGGTCCGGCCCATGTAGTTGTCGTTCGTCGTCACGACGCAGGGCGCGATGAAGACGTTGTCCTCGAGCGTCGAGTAGGCGGTGATGTATGCCTCGGCCTGGATCTTCGTCAGCGCGCCGACCGTGCTGTCGTTCTCGATGTAGGAGCCGCGTCCGAGGACGACGTCGTCGCCGACCTCGACGCGCTCACGCACGCACGACTGGTCGCCGAGGATGACGCGCGCGCCGATCGTGGAGCCGGCGAAGACGATCGCGCCGGTCGAGACGATCGTGCCGTCGCCGATCGTCGTCGGCGGCAGCGGCTCGCGCTTCGCGGTCGAGCGCGGCGACAGCGTCGGCTGCTTGCCGACGACCGCGCCCTCCAGCACCTGCACGCCCTCGCCGAGGACGGTTCCCTCGTACACCGTGGCAGTCGGGTGGATCTCAGCCACGCAGCGACCCAGATTTGAGAGATGCAGTGAGGCGGTCGAGCGCGCGGACGACGCGTGCCCCGTCCTCGGCGACCGCGCGCCGGTCACCGTCGCCGGCGATCAGGTCGAGGAACGCCTGGCATTCGAGCCGCAGCGGCTCGGACGTGTCGATCTTGGGGATGTGGATGTCGCCGGTGCGCGTCTGCCACTCGCCGTACCCCGCCGACTGCTTCCACGGGCCCTTCTCGTAGACCGTCACCTTGCGCTCCAGCTCCATGTCGTCGAAGACGGCCATCTTCTCGTTCCCGACGACCGTCATCTTCCGCATCTTGTGCGGGTCGAGCCAGGACAGGTGCATGTGGGCGATCTTGCCCGAGGGGAAGCGGAGGTAGCAGAAGACGACGTCCTCGACTCCCTCGTTGAGGAAGTCGCGGCCGCGCGCCGAGACCTCGGCCGGGTCCTCGCCGACCAGCCAGAGGATCACCGAGAGGTCGTGGACGCCGAGCGACCAGAGCGCGTTCTCGTTCGCGCGCACGATCCCGAGGTTCTGCCTGTTCGTGTAGACGCAGAGCACGTCGCCCAGCTCGCCCGAGTCGACGAGCTCCTTCAGCTTGCGCACGCCCGGGTGGTAGAGGAGCAGGTGGCCGGGCATCAGCACGAGATCGCGCTCCGAGGCCAGCGCGACGAGCTCGTCCATCTCCGCGCCCTTCATCGCCGGCGGCTTCTCGACGAGCACGTGCTTGCCGGCCTCGAGCGCTTGCTTCGCGAGCGCGTAGTGGGTCGGCACGGGTGTCGCGATCACGACCGCGTCGAGCTCCGGGTCGGCGAGCATCTCCTCGAAATCGGCCGTCACCCGGGCGCGCGGATAGCGCGCGTCGAAGGAGGCTCGAAGCTCTTCGTCGAAGTCGCAGAGCCAGGCGAGGTCGGCGAGGTGATCGAAGTTGCGAGCCAGGTTCGGCCCCCAGTAGCCGAGGCCCACGAGACCGACGGTGACGCGGCTCACAGCTTCCAGACGTTCTCGCTCGTGCGGCCCCGCTCGCCGGTCGCGTTCCGGAAGTCCACGATCACCGGACCGCTGTCGACGAGCGCCTCGTAGTCGATGCCGCGGTGGTCGGTCACGATCGCGATCGCGTCGAAGTTGCCCGGCTCGAGCGGCACCGAGCTCAGTCCGTACTCCGGCAGCTCGGCGACGTGCAGGTCGTGGTAGGAGACGTTGGCGCCGCCGGTCTCCAGGAGCTCGATCAGCTTCAGCGCCGGGCTCTCGCGCATGTCGCCGATGTTCGGCTTGTACGCGACGCCGAGCACGAGCACCTCCGAGCCCTTCAGCGACTTCTGCTTGCCGTGGTTCAGCGCCTGCGAGATCAGCGAGCGGCAGTGCCAGGGCATGTTCTCGTTCACCTTGCCCGCCAGCTCGATGAACTCGGTGTAGAAGTCGAACTCGCGCGCCTTCCAGGTCAGGTAGAACGGGTCGATCGGAATGCAGTGGCCGCCCAGACCGGGGCCGGGCTTGAAGCTCATGAACCCGAATGGCTTCGTGGCGGCGGCGTCGACGACCTCCCAGAAGTCGATCTTCATCCGCTCGCAGAGCTGCGCCATCTCGTTCACGAGCGCGATGTTGACCGACCGAAAGATGTTCTCGAGCAGCTTCGTCAGCTCCGCCGACTCGGGCGAGGTGACCCGGTGGACGGTGTCGACGGCGGAGCCGTACAGCTCGGCAGCGCGCTCGGTGCATGCGTCGGTGATCCCGCCGACGACCTTCGGCACGTTCTTCGTCGTCCAGTCCTCCCGTCCCGGGTCGACCCGCTCGGGTGAGAACGCGAGGTGGAAGTCCTCACCGACCTTCAGGCCGGTGGCCTCGAGCCGCGGCAGGATCTCCTCGCGCGTCGTGCCCGGGTACGTGGTCGACTCGAGCACGACGAGGTGGCCCTTGCGCAGCCGCTTCGCGATCTCCTCGGTCGCGCTGTTGACGATCGAGAGGTCCGGCTCGCGCTGCTTCGAGAGCGGGGTCGGCAGCGCGATCAGGATCGCGTCCGCCTCGCGCAGCTCGTCGTAGTCGGTCGTGGCACGGAGGTCGTGGTCGTCGACGAGGCGCTTGAGCACCTCCGAGGGCACGTCCTCGATGTAGCTCTCGCCGCGGTTCAGCTGCGCGACGCGGCCGGCGTCGCGGTCGACGAGGAGCACGCTGCGGCCTGCCTCGGCGAACACCTGGGCAAGCGGGACGCCGACGTAGCCGGCTCCGACGATGGCGACGTCGGTCATCGGCGCGGAATCGTACAGAGGCGGCCCGATCACGCGCCCACCCGTCCTGGGAGGATTGTCGCGAAGCCTGGCTACAATCCTTCGCCGCGGGCCGTTAGCTCAGCTGGTAGAGCAGGGGACTCTTAATCCCAAGGTCGTAGGTTCGATCCCTACACGGCCCATCGCGCAACGCTGCGTGACCATCGCCTTGGCACTCGGAGAGAACCAGGAGCAGGACTCGGGCGGCGACGGCGCCGCGTTCCCGGCGCGGGGCGTGGGACTCGACGCCGTGCTCGGCAGCATCGGGGACGGGATCACGGCCCAGCGCGCAGACGGGTCGCTCGCGTACGCGAACGATGCCGCGGCGCGGCTGCTCGGGCTCGAGTCGGGTGACGAGCTGCTCGGGCTCTCCGGCGTCGAGCTGATGCAGCGCTTCCTCGTCATCGGCGAGGATCGTGGGCCGCTCCCCGCCGACGAGCTTCCGAACCGACGCGCGATCGCGTCGGGACGGCCGGAGGAGGGGCTCGTCGGCTACCGGCTGCTCCCGGACGGCGAGGAGCGCTGGTCGTTCGTCCGCTCGACGCCGATCGTCTCCACCGAAGGCGCCGTCGAGCACGTGATCAACGTCATCCAGGACGTCACGTCCGAGCGGGCGGCCCACGAGCGGGCGCGGCTCGTCGACGAGACCGGCGCCGTCTTCGCTGCCTCGATCGACATTGAGGCGACCTTCGACGCACTGGCTGAGCTGCTCGTGCCGCGCTTCGCCGACTACTGCATCGTCGACATGGTCGACGACGGTCGGCTGCGCCAGGTCGCGATCTCGCACCGCACGCCGGAGCGGGAGCAGTTGCTGCGGGAGCTGCGGGAGCGGTACCCGCCGGGCGCGAACCCTGCGCATCCGGTCTCCGAAGTACTGAGCACCGGCGAGCCGTACCTCGTCGAGGACGCGCGCGTTGAGGCGCTCTCCCACGCCGCCGTCGACGAGGAGCACCTCGCGCTCTATCGCCGGCTGGAGGCGATGTCGTACATCGTCGTGCCGCTCGAGGCACGGGGCCGAATGCTCGGCACGATCTCGCTCGGGACCGGTGAGTCCGGACGCCGCTTCGGCGAGCTCGACCTCGCGCTCGCGATCGAGCTCGCGCGGCGCGCGGCGCTCGCGATCGACAACGCGCTTCTCTTCGGCGCCGCGCAGCAGTCGTACGCGCAGCTGGACACGTTGCTCGTCTCGGCGCCGGTCGGGATCGGCTTCTGGGACCGCGACCTTCGTTTCGTCCGGGTCAACGACGCGCTCGCCACGATCAACGGGATCCCGCCCGAGGAGCACGTCGGCCGCGACCTCGCCGACGTGGTCGGTGAGCTCGGGCCTGTGCTCGTCCCGCTCTACCGGCGCGTGCTCGAGACGGGCGAACCGGTCGTGCACACCGAGTCGACCGACGACGCGGCCCTGCAGATGGGCGAGCGGCGCCACTGGCTCTCGAGCTACTACCCGGTGCGCACGCCCGACGGCGAGGTGATCGGGATCGGCGCGGTGATCATGGAGATCACGGACCGGAAGCGGGCCGACGATCGCCTGCGCCTGCTGGCGGAGGCCGGCGAGCTCTTCTCGACGTCGCTCGACCAGGACGAGATCGCATCGCGGATCGCGCATGTGGGCGTGCCACGGCTGGCCGACACGTGCAACATCTTCCTCCTCCGCGACGGCGTGCTCGCCCGGGTCGCGTGCGTCAGTGCCGACCCCGAGGTCCAGCCGCTGCTCGAGTCGCTGCCGACGACGTTCGCGCTCGCAGGCGACTCGGGGCGGATCGCCCGCGTCTTCCAGGCGTCCGAGCCGCTCCTGCTGCGCTCCCTTCCCGAGGAGTACCTCGACGAGCTCGAGCGGTTCGGCGCCGACAGGCCCACGTTCGAGCGGATCGGGACGCGCTCGCTGATGCTGGTTCCGATCGTCGCCCGCGGCCAGACCCTCGGCATCCTCACGCTCGGATCGCGGCTGCCCGAGCGCTTCGACGAGCACGATCTCGACCTCGCGCAGGAGCTCGCCGGCCGCGCCGGCGTCGCGATGGACAACGCGCGGTTGGTCGAGGAGCTCCGGCGGCGCGCCCAGTCCGCGCAGGCGCTCGAGTTCGTCGGCGACGGCGTCTTCCTCGTCGGGCGTGACGGCGTCGTCCTGCTCTGGAACCCGGCCGCCGCGCGCATCACCGGCCTGCCCGAGGAGCGGATCGTCGGTTCGCCCGCGTCTGACGCGCTGCTCGGCTGGCCGCTCGGCCAGGGCGAGCGGCCGCAGACGTTCCCGGTCGACGCGCCTCACGGGGAGCTGTGGCTGTCGCTGACCGCGGCCGAGTTCCCGCACGGCACCGTCTATGCGTTCCGTGACCTCACCGAGGAGCGTGCGGTCGAGCAGCTGAAGAGCGACTTCGTCTCGACTGTGTCGCACGAGCTGCGGACGCCGCTCGCCGCGATCTACGGCGCCGCGATGACGCTCCAGCGCAGCGACGTCGAGCTCAACGACGTCCAGGAGGCCGGGATGCTCGGGGTGATCTCGGGCGAGTCGGAGCGGCTCGCGCGGATCGTCAACGACATCCTGCTCGCGAGCCGGCTCGACTCCGGCGCCGCGACCGTCGAGATCAGCCGCACCGA
>Ga0190265_10003927_pt1 | contig 10231 bp, 6 predicted proteins | sample Popmic124T_FD_133135 | JGI IMG/M metagenome (GOLD analysis project Ga0190265, IMG submission 133135) | Populus adjacent soil microbial communities from riparian zone of Indian Creek, Utah, USA - 124 T | ecosystem: Environmental > Terrestrial > Soil > Riparian zone | place: USA: Utah | collected...
TATTGCGCGCCGCAGGAAGAATGGTGCCGCGCGATGGTGACTGCGTTCGAAAGAAAGACCGGCATCAAGGTCGCCATGACGCGCAAGTCGAGCGGAGAGATCTACGCCCAGGTGAAGGCCGAGGCGTCGAACCCGCGCGGCGACATCTGGTGGGGCGGCACCGGCGACCCGCACCTGCAGGCCGCGGAAGAAGGCCTCACCGTCGAGTATCGCTCCGCGCTGGAGAAGGACCTCGCGCCGTGGGCGATTCGCCAGGCGAAGGACGCCAAGTACCGCACCATCGGCGTCTACGCCGGCGTGCTCGGCTTTGGCTACAACACCGAGCTGCTGGCGAAGAAGAAGCTGCCCGAGCCGAAGTGCTGGGCGGATCTCGCCTCCGACAAGTACCGCGACGAGGTCCAGGTCGCCGATCCGAATTCTTCCGGCACGTCGTACACGATGCTCGCGACGCTGGTGCAGCTGCACGGCGAGGACAAGGGCTTCGACCTGATGAAGCGCATGCACAAGAACATCAACCAGTACACGCGCTCGGGCGCCGCGCCGGCCAAGGCTGCGGCGAGCGGCGAGACGCTCATCGGCATCACCTTCATGCACGACCTCGTCACCTTCGCGGTGCAGGGCAACCCGCTCAAGGTCATCGCGCCCTGCGAAGGTACCGGCTACGAGGTCGGCTCGATGAGCATCATCAAGGGCGGCAAGAACCCGAAGGAAGCGAGGATGTGGTACGACTGGGCGCTCACGCCGGAGGCGCAGGCGCTCGGCGCCGAGACCAAGGCCTTCCAGATTCCGTCCAACCTCAAGGCCAAGGTGCCGCCGCAGGCGCCGCGTCTGGACCAGACCAAGGTCATCGACTACGACTTCGCGAAGTACGGCTCGTCGGCCGAGCGCAAGCGCCTGCTCTCGAAGTGGGATAAGGAAGTCAAGGCGCTGCCGAAGTGACGCACGGCCCCGGTCGCGCGGCGATCGGGTGGATCGCCGCCACGGCGGCAGGCCTTGTCCTGCTGCCGTGGTACGCGATCGACGGCGCGCGCTGGGGCGCGCCGGCGCTGTGGCACGGTTTCCAGGGCAAGCCCTGGCTGCTACTGCTTTTTCTGCCGGTGATCGGCGCGCTCGCCGCTCGGCCCTGGCGCGACGAACGCAGCCGCGCGGGTACCGCGCTGATGCTGTCGGGCGGCGCCGGCATGCTGATCCTGCTCGCCCAGGGCTTTCTCTTCCGGCATCCGAACATCACCCCCGCCGGCTGGCCGACCCAGCCGGGGCTGGGCTATGGCGGGCTCACCGCCGCGCTCGGCTTCCTGATGCTTTTCTGCCAGGGACTGGCGGCGCGCGGTTTCTGCCGCGGCGATGCGTTCGTGGTCAGCGCCATCGGGCTGGTGGTGGCGACGATCGCCGCGTTCGTGTTCTTCCCGATTTTTGTGATGCTGAGGAGCGCGTTCGAGGGCAGCTTCCTCACGAGCTTCCTGGACCGCTCGATCTGGGGTCTCGATTGCCTGTACTCGAGCCTGCGCTGCGGGGTGGCGTGGAACACCGTGTTCCTCGCGATCGTGGTCGGCGCCGGATCGACGCTGCTCGGGCTCGCGTTCGCGCTGATCGCAGCGCGCACCGCGTTCCGCTACAAGGGCTTGCTGCGGGTGATGAGCGTGCTGCCGATCATCACGCCGCCGTTCGTCATCGGCCTCGCCATCATCCTGCTGTTCGGCCGCGCCGGCGCGATCACCACACTGCTTTACGACTGGCTCGACATTCCGCGCTCGCGCTGGATCTACGGCCTGGCGGGCGTCGCGTTCGCGCAGCTCCTCGCCTTCACGCCGATCGCCTTCCTCGTGCTGCTCGGCGTGGTGCAGGGCATCAGCCCGTCGCTCGAGGAAGCCTCGCAGACTTTGCGCGCACGCGGCTGGACCACCTTCAGGACGGTAACCTTGCCCCTACTGCGGCCCGGTCTTGCCGCCGCCTTCCTGCTCGGCTTCGTCGAGAGCATGGCCGACTTCGGCAACCCGCTGGTGCTTTCCGGCAACTTTGAAGTGCTGTCGGTCAAGATCTTCTTCGCGGTGGTCGGCGCCTCGCACGACCAGAGCCGCGCTGCGGTGCTCGCGCTGGTGCTGCTGGTGTTCACGCTGGCTGCGTTCTATGCGCAACAGCGCTGGCTCGGCCGCGCCTCGTACACCACGGTCACCGGCAAGGGCGACGCTGGACTGCCAGTACCGCTGCCGCGCGGCCTGCGCTGGCTCTGCTACGGCATCGCGATCCCATGGGCCGTGCTGACGCTGGTCATCTACGTCACGATCTTCGTCGGCGGGTTCGTCAGGTCGATCGGCCGCGACTACAGCTTCACGCTGGCGCACTTCCTCGCCGGCTTCTCCGTCGAGATGGGAAGCCGCGGCCTGCACTTTACCGGCGCTGCGTGGCCTTCGCTGACCACCACGCTCGTCATCGCCACGATCGCGGCGCCGCTCACCGCCGGGCTCGGTCTGCTCACCGCCTGGCTGCTGTCGCGCCAGAACTTCGCCGGCAAGCGCGTGTTCGAGTTCGGCACGCTGCTCAGCTTCGCCATTCCCGGCACTGTGGTCGGGATCAGCTACATCCTCGCGTTCAACGTGCCGCCGATCGAGATCACCGGCACGGCAGCGATCCTGGTGATCTGCTTCGTGTTCCGCAACATGCCGGTCGGCGTGCGCGCCGGCATCGCTACCCTGTCGCAGATCGACAAGTCGCTCGACGAAGCCTCGCACACGCTCGGCGCGCGCTCCGCGACCACGCTGCGGCGCGTGGTGCTGCCGCTCTTGCGCCCGGCGATCGTCGCCTCGCTGATCTACAGCTTCGTGCGCGCCATGACCGCGGTCAGCGCGGTGATCTTCCTGGTCACGGCCGAATACAACATGGCGACCGCCTACATCGTCGGGCGCGTCGAAGCGGGCGAGTTCGGCATCGCCATCGCCTATTCTTGCGTGCTGATCGCGATCATGCTGGCGGTGATCGGCCTGATCCAGGTCGGCGTCGGCGAGCGCAAGCTCGGGCGCCGCGACACCGTGGCGATGCAAGGGGCGGCATGAAGAAGGCAGCCGACGTCGAATTCCGCAGCGTGGCGAAGCGCTATGGCGGGGTCACCGCGGTCGACGACATCTCGTTCCGCATCGAGCCGGGAACGCTCGCCACGCTGCTCGGGCCCTCGGGCTGCGGCAAGACCACCACCCTGCGGCTGATCGCGGGGCTGGAGATGGTAAGCGCAGGCACCATCACCATCGGCGGGCGCGACGTCACTTCGGCGCCGGCCTCGGAACGCGACGTCAGCATGGTGTTCCAGTCGTACGCGCTGTTTCCGCACATGAACGTGCTGGAGAACGTGGCCTACGGCCCGAGCGTGAGCGGTGACAAGGCGGCGAAGGACAAGGCGCACGAGAAGCTGCGCATGGTGGGCCTGGACCAGTTCGGCAGTCGCATGCCCTCGGAGCTCTCCGGCGGCCAGCAGCAGCGCGTCGCGGTGGCGCGCGCGCTGGTGCTCGAGCCGCAGGTGCTGCTGTTCGACGAGCCGCTGTCCAACCTCGACGCCAAGCTGCGCCGGCGCGTGCGCGAGGAGATCCGCGAGCTGCAGCAGGGCCTCGGCCTCACGGTGGCCTATGTCACGCACGACCAGCAGGAGGCGCTCGCGGTCTCCGACCAGATCATCGTCATGTCGAACGCGCGCATCGCCCAGATCGGCGCGCCGCGCGAGCTGTACGAGACGCCGCGCGACCGCTTCGTCGCCGATTTCATCGGCGACGCCAACCTGGTCGAGGCCGAGCTCGGCGCGCACCGCGGCAGCCGCGCGCTGGTGCGTCTTGGCGGCCTCGAGGTCGAGCTCGAGCATCGCGGCGTCGCGCCGGGCACGGTGCGCGTCGCCGTACGGCCCGAGTCCATCGTCCTGAAGAAAGAGAATTCCTCGGGGTTGCGCGGCAAGATCCAGAAGGCGGCCTACCTCGGTACCCACATGGAATACACCGTGGAGGCGCCGATCGGGCAGCTGTTCGTCGTCGACCGCGACGTCTCGCGCCCGATGCCGGCAGGGACCGAGGTCTCGATCACGCTCGCCGACCACGGCGTCGCCCTGGTTCCCGGGTAGCAGTGTATTTCGATCCCGCGCTGCCGATCAACGCGCGGCGCGACGAGATTCGCGCCGCGATCGAGGCGCACCCGGTCACCATCGTCTGCGGCGAGACCGGCTCGGGCAAGACCACCCAGCTGCCCAAGATTCTGCTCGACATGAGCATGGGCGAAAATCGGCTTTGTCGCATCGGCCACACCCAGCCGCGGCGCATCGCCGCGCGCTCGGTCGCGGCGCGCATCGCCGAAGAGCTCGGCACCGAGCTCGGCGACCGGGTCGGGTACAAGGTGCGCTTCCACGACCAGGTCGGCAAGCGCACGGCGATCAAGCTGATGACCGACGGCGTCCTGCTCGCCGAGACGCAAGGCGACCGCGAGCTGCGCCAGTACGACAGGATCATCATCGACGAGGCCCATGAGCGCAGCCTGAACATCGATTTTCTTCTGGGTTATGTGAAGCAGCTGGTGGCCCGCCGGCGCGATCTCAAGGTGATCATTACTTCGGCCACGATCGATGCCGAGCGCTTTTCGAAGCACTTCGACGACGCGCCGGTCATCGAGGTCTCAGGTCGGCTCTACCCCGTCGACGTGCGCTACCGCCCGGTGGCCGGCGATGCCGAGGACACGACGCGCGACGAGGAGGAGCAGGCGCTCGCGGACGCGGTCGACGAGCTCTGCCGCGCCGGGCCGGGCGACATCCTGGTCTTCCTGCCGGGCGAGCGCGAGATCCGCGATGCGGCCGACACGCTGCGCCGGAAAGGCCCGAAAGGGCTGGAGCTGCTGCCGCTCTATTCGCGCCTGTCGACGGCGGAGCAGGACCGCGTCTTCAAGCCGGGCAAGGAGCGGCGCGTGGTGCTCGCGACCAACGTCGCCGAGACCTCGCTTACCGTGCCGCGCATCCGCTACGTGGTCGACACGGGCGACGCGCGCGTCAAGCGCTACAGCTACCGCAACAAGGTGGAGATGCTGCGCGTGGAGGCGATCTCGCAGGCCTCGGCGCAGCAGCGCGCCGGACGCTGCGGGCGCGTCGCCGACGGCATCTGCATCCGCCTGTATTCGGAAGAGGAGTTTGCCCGCCGGCCGGCCTTCACCGACCCGGAGCTGCTGCGCTCGTCGCTCGCTTCGGTGATCCTGCGCGCGAAGAGCCTCGGCCTGGGCGAGGTGGAGGCGTTTCCCTTTGTCGACCCGCCGAACCCCCGCGCGATCGCGGACGGCTATGACCTTCTCACCGAGCTGGGCGCCGTCGACGAGCAAAAAAATCTCACCGCCACAGGGCAGGAGCTCGCCCGTCTGCCCCTCGACCCGCGCGTCGCGCGCATGCTGGTAGCGGCGCGCGAGGAGGGCTGTCTCGCGCAGGTCCGGATCATCGCCGCCGCGCTCTCGGTGCAGGACCCGCGCCAGCGCCCGCTCGAGCGCGCCGCCGCCGCCGACGAGCGCCACGCGCGCTTCGCCGACGAACAGTCCGACTTCCTTTCGTTCCTCAAGCTGTGGAAGCTGCAGGAGGAAGCCGGGCTGCGACGCATCTGCCGCGACAACTTCCTCTCGTTTCCGCGCATGCGGGAATGGCGCGACGTGCACGAGCAGCTCGAGCAGGCGCTCGACTGGCCCGAGTCTTCCGTCAGGCCCGAGAAAGCCGAGGGCTATCGCGCGATTCACCGCGCGCTGCTCGCGGGGCTCTTGGGCAACGTGGGAATGCGCGATGAAGAGGCTGCATACACTGGCGCGCGAGGCATCAAGTTCTGGGTGCACCCCGGTTCGTGGACGAAGAAGCCGGGCAAATGGATTGTCGCCGCCGAGCTGGTGGAAACCACGCGCCTCTTCGCCCGCACCATCGCCGGCATCGAGCCGCGCTGGCTGGAAGAGATCGGCGGGCACCTTCTCAAGCGCAGCCGCAGCGATCCGCACTGGGAGAAGGACCGCGGCGAGGTCGTGGCGCTCGAGCGCGCCACGCTCTACGGGCTGCCCGTGTACGCCAACCGGCGCGTGCCGTTCGCGCCCTACGACCCCGATCTCGCGCGCGATATCTTCATCCGCTCGGCGCTGGTCGAGGGCGACTTCGACACCCGCGCCCCGTTCTTCGCGCACAACCGGCGCCTGGTCGCCGAGATCGAGCGCCTCGAGCACAAGTCGCGGCGGCCCGACATCCTGGTCGACGCCGAGCTGATCCACGCGTTCTACGACGAGCGGATCCCGCGCGAGGTCCATGGCGCCGCGGAATTCGAGCGCTGGCGGCGACAGGCCGAAGCGGCGAAGCCGCGCCTGCTGCACCTCGCGCGCGAAGACTTGATGCGCCACGAGGCGGCGGGCATCACCACGCAGAATTTCCCGCCCACGCTCGAGCTCGGCCCTAACCGCTACGTTCTCGAGTATCACTTCGAGCCCGGCTCGGCGCGCGACGGCGTGACGATGAACGTGCCGCTCGCGCTGCTCAACCAGGTGCCGGCGGCGCGCGCCGAATGGCTGGTGCCGGGCCTGCTCAAGGAAAAGGTGAAGGCGCTCGCCAAGTCGATGCCGCAGCGCCTGCGGCACAAGCTCGGCGCGCTCGACGAATTTACCGAAGCCTTCTGCGCCACGGTCGCGCCCTCCGACTTGCCTTTGGCGGAGGCCTTGCGCCGCTACGCGCGCAGCCAGTTCAACCTCGACGTTCCGCTCGACGCTTTCCGGCCCGACTCCGCGCCGCCGCACCTGCACATGAATTTCCGCGTGCTGGACGAGGATGCCCGGCAGCTGGGTATCGGCAGGAATCTGCCGGAACTGAAGCGCAGCCTGGGGAAGCACACCGAGGCGATCCTGCAGCAGGAAGCCCCCGTCGATGAGGGAGAACGCTATACGGGTTGGAGCATGGGTGATTTGCCCGAGCTGATGGAGATCAGCCGCGGCGGCCATACCCTCGTGGGATATCCCGCCCTGGTCGACGCGCAGGATGCGGTTACGCTTCAGGTATTCGATTCGCCCGAAAAAGCGCGTGCGCTGCACCGCGCCGGCGTACTGCGCTTGCTGGCGATCGCGTTTCGCGATCGCATCCGCGACCTCGAACGCTCGCTCGCGAAGGATGTGGTCCTCGGTCCCCTGAAGGGGGAAGTCATCTCGGCGGCGCTCGCGCGGGTCTTTCTTCAGGATTCGGTCCCCACGCTGCAGGCTGAATTCGCCCGGCGGCTCGACGAGGGTCGAAGCCGCTTCACGCTTATCGCGCAGGAAATCGCCCGCACCGCGGCCGGGATCCTCACCGAGGAGGCTTCCCTGAAGAAGAAGCTCGCGCTGGCGGCAAAGACGTTTCCACAGCAGAGCGAGGACCTGAAGCAGCAGCTCGCGCGCCTGCTCGCGCAGGGCTGGCTCGCGCGCACGCCGTGGCAGCGGCTGCAGCACCTGCCGCGCTATCTCAAGGCGGCGTCGATGCGGCTCGACAAGCTGCGCGCCGACCCGGCGCGCGACGCGCGGCTGGCTGCCGACCTGGCGCCACTCGAGCAGGCGTACCGGCGCGAGGCCGCGGCGCGCGCGCGCCACGGCGCCCCGAGCGCGGAGTTCGAGCAATTCGGCTGGCTGGTGGAGGAGCTGCGGGTTTCGTTGTTCGCGCAAGAGCTCAAGACGCCCGTGCCGGTCTCGGTCAAACGTCTCGCCAAACTCTGGCAAAGTCTACGAAAATGAGTGCGCCATGAAAGTCCTCGGCGCCCTCGGGTACGGCCTCATCAACGTGTTTCATCCGCGCATGCTGTGGCTGATGGTCTGGCCGATGCTCGTCTCGCTGGCGATCTGGGGAACCGCGGCGCTCGTGCTCTGGACGCGGCTCGCGCTCTGGCTCGCCGGCATCCTGAAGCAGTGGATCGAGCCGGCGCTCGGCTTTGTGCGCCTGGATTTCGGCGACGCCGCGCTGGTCGGGGCGAACGTGATCCTGTTCCTGCTGTTCGTGCCGCTCGTGTACCTGACCGCGCTCTTCATCCTCGGCGCCTTCGGCATGCAGAAGATGGTCGACCATGTCGGCGCGCGCTCGTTTCCCGCGCTCGAGCGCCGCCGCGGCGGAAGCACGGTCGGCAGCGTGGCGAATGCCTTGGTCGCCTGCGGCGGAATGCTGCTCCTCTTCCTAGCCAGCGTCCCTCTCTGGTTTATCCCGCCGCTTTGGCCGCTGATTCCGCTCGCCATCCTCTCGTGGGTCAACCAGCGCCTGCTGCGCTACGACGCGCTCGCCGAGCATGCCGACCAGGCGGAGATGGCGCGCATCTTCCGCGAACGGCGCGCGGCGCTGTACTTGCTGGGTTTCCTGCTCGCGTTGCTCGCCTACGTGCCGTTCATCGGCTTCCTCGGGCCTGTGGTGTTTGGCCTGGCCTTCATCCGCTATCTGCTCGGCGCCCTCGAGGCGATTAGGGCGGACTATCGCGCTGATCCGAACAAAGCATTGGCCGGCGGGAACGCGGCTCCCTAGACTCGGTCCATTCACTTTGACCGACAGGAGTCCGCTAGTGCTTGAGAATCGCGAAGGCCAGAAAATTCCCCAGGTGAGCTTCCGTGCGCGTACCGACAGCGACTGGAAGACCCTCACCAGTGACGAGCTTTTCAAGGGCAAGACGGTGGTGGTGTTTTCGCTACCGGGCGCGTTTACCCCGACCTGCTCCTCCACCCATGTGCCGCGCTACAACGAGCTAGCGCCGGCGTTCTTCGCCAACGGCGTCGACCGCATCGTCTGCATTTCGGTCAATGACGCCTTCGTCATGAACGAGTGGGCGCGCACGCAGGAATGCGGCAACGTCCTGATGGTCCCGGACGGCAACGGCGAGTTCACCGGGAAGATGGGCATGCTGGTCGACAAGACCGAGCTCGGCTTCGGCAAGCGCTCCTGGCGCTATTCGATGCTGGTGAAAGACGGCACGATCGAGAAGATGTTCATCGAGCCGGAGAAGCCCGGCGATCCGTTCGAGGTGTCCGACGCCGATACCCTGCTGAACCATATCAATCCCAAGGCGAAGAAACCCGACCAGGTGGCGATCCTCACGCGCGAGGGCTGCGGCTATTGCGCCAAGGCCAAGGCGCTGCTGAAGGAGCTCGGCTACGTGTTCTCCGAAGTGAGCCTCGACCACAGCGACCGCTCGCGCGTCGTCGGCGCGATTACCGGGCGCGGCACGGTGCCGCAGGTTTTCATCAATGGCAAGCACATCGGCGGCCTGGAAGACCTGCAGCGCTGGAGCAAGAAGGCCGCCTGATTGTTCGGCGCTTACATCATCGGCGACGAGCTGCTGGTTGGTAAGCGCGAGGACAAGCATCTCTCCTTTTTGATTGGTGCCCTGGCGAAGCGCGGCCTGCGCCTCGCCTGGGCGCAATACCTGGGCGACGACCCCGAGCGGCTCGCTGCCGCGCTGCGTCGCAGTCTTGGTTCGAAGGATGTGGTCTTCAGTTTCGGCGGCATCGGCGCCACGCCGGACGACCACACCCGGCAGTGCGCCGCCGCCGCGTTGAATCTTGAATTGAGAGTTCACCCGGATGCCGAGCGGGAAATCCGTGCGCGCTTCGGCGGCGAGGTCACGCCGCAGCGCCTGCAGATGGGCGAGTTTCCGGTGGGCTCGACGATCATCCCCAACCCCGTGAACCGCATTCCGGGCTTCGCGCTGCGCGAGCACCACTTCGTGCCGGGCTTTCCCCAGATGGCCTGGCCGATGGTGGAGTGGGTGCTGGATACGAAGTACCAGGACCTCTTCAACCGGGACCAGTGGGCCGAAGCATCGATCCTGGTGTTCGAGGCGGGGGAGAGTCAGCTGATCCCGGCCATGCGGGCGATCGAAGCCGGGTTCGCAGGGATTAAGGTGTTCAGCCTGCCGTCGATGGGCCAGGACGGCAGTCGCATCCACGTCGAGCTCGGCGTGCGAGGCGAGCCGGCTCAGGTCGAACCGGCAATGGAAGCGTTGCGTCAACTCGTGGGCGACGCAGGCTTCCCCTACAAATAAAAAGCCCGCCTAGCGGCGGGCTTTGTTTTGCTTCTTGAGTCTGCGCTTTACGCTTGATCGGGCTTTGCTGCTGCCCGGTTTGGCGCTTAGGCGGCTTTTTTTGCTTTCGCGAGGCCCCTCACGGTCTCGGTCGCGGCCGATACGTTGGCTTCCGCCATCTCGGTCGCCTGCTTCGCGGCCTTGGTGAAGTTGTCGTACGCCGAGTTGCTGGCGGCCAGCATCGA
>Ga0190265_10003928_pt1 | contig 10228 bp, 10 predicted proteins | sample Popmic124T_FD_133135 | JGI IMG/M metagenome (GOLD analysis project Ga0190265, IMG submission 133135) | Populus adjacent soil microbial communities from riparian zone of Indian Creek, Utah, USA - 124 T | ecosystem: Environmental > Terrestrial > Soil > Riparian zone | place: USA: Utah | collected...
AGGCCCTTCTCTTCTTTGTTCTTGCCCTGCCCATGGCGTCTAAGCTCCAGAGGCTATTCGTCAAGTGCCCATTGCGCCACGGCGCCGAGGTCGACCTCGCAGAGCAAGCTCACTATCTCCTCAATGTGCTGAGGCTCAAGTCGAACGACTCGATTCTCGTTTTTAATGGCGAAGATGGCGAGTGGATGGCCGCACTCGAAGTCACGGGCAAGAAGCGCGCACGCCTGCGTGTTGGCGAGCAGACGCGCGCGCAGATGCAAGGTCCCGACCTGCATTACCTCTTCGCACCGTTGAAACGCGCGCGGCTCGATTACATGGCGCAGAAGGCGACCGAAATGGGCGCCAGCGTATTGCGTCCGGTTTTGACCGAACGGACCGTCGCCGAGCGCGTCCGGGTGGATCGAATTGAAGCGAACGCCATCGAGGCTGCAGAGCAATGCGGCATCTTGCGGGTTCCGAAGGTGCGCCAGCCGCAAGAACTCATCGAGCTTCTCGATGCATGGGACGAGGACCGTCTCCTGATCTTTGCTGACGAAGGCGCGGCACAGGCACCGTCACTTGCAGCACTCGGGGAGTTAAAGCCGGGACCGCTCGCGGTCCTGATCGGTCCGGAGGGGGGTTTCGCCCCGGGCGAGCGGGCGGCGCTCCTTGCCAAACCTTTCGTCCGGCCCATCTCTCTCGGCCCCCGGGTCATGCGCGCAGATACGGCCGCCGTGGCCGCTCTCGCCCTTGTGAATGCCGTGCTTGGCGACTGGCGCTAGGGAGCGCTTGTCAGGGTTCTATCCAGGGGGATAAAGACCGCGAGCGACTGCATGCGGCACGCCCGGTTCGGGATTCGGAGTTCTCCTAAATGTCGACACGGGTGGCTGGGCCGGAGAGCGCGGTGATCGCCTCGCGGGATGAGCTTGTCGCCCATCTCGAAGCCGGATCGAAGGCGGAAACCGATTGGCGCATCGGCACCGAGCACGAGAAATTCGCCTTCTACACCGATGACCACGGGCCCGTGCCTTATTGGGGAGATCGCGGTATCGCCGCGCTCCTCAAAGGTCTCGCCGAGCGCTTCTGCTGGGAGCCGGTGATCGAAGACGGCAATATCATCGCGCTCAACCGGCCGGACTGCGACAAGGGCGGCGTCATCAGCCTCGAGCCCGGCGGCCAGGTCGAGTTGTCTGGCGCGCCGCTTGAGACCCTTCACGAAACGGGCGATGAGCTTCGCACCCATCTTCAGGAGGTTGAGGCGGTCGGCCGCGATCTCGGCATCGGCTTTCTCGGGCTCGGCTTCTCACCGAAATGGACTCTCGACGAGACGCCGATGATGCCGAAGGAGCGCTACCGCATCATGGGACGCTACATGCCGCGCCGCGGCATCTACGGCCTCGACATGATGTTCCGGACCGCCACGGTGCAGGTCAATCTCGACTTCGCCGACGAGAAGGACATGGTGCGGAAGCTCCGCGTCGGTCTTGCGCTCCAGCCCGTCGTCACGGCTCTTTTTGCCAACTCACCCTTCACCGATGGCGCGCCGAATGGCTTCAAGTCCTATCGCGCGGAGATCTGGCGCGACGTCGATCCCGACCGCACCGGGCTGATCCCCTTCGCCTTCGACGACGGCATGGGCTTCGAGCGCTATGTCGATTACGCCCTCGACGTGCCGATGTATTTCGTGTTTCGGGACGGCCGCTACATCGACGTCGCAGGCGCATCCTTCCGCGACTTCCTGGCGGGCCGGCTTGCGGCGCTGCCCGGCGAGCGCCCCACGATCGAAGACTGGGCCGATCATCTCACCACGCTCTTCCCCGACGTTCGCCTGAAGCGGTTCCTGGAGATGCGCGGCGCGGACTCTGGCCGCTACGACGAAATCCTTGCGCTGCCGGCGCTGTGGGTTGGGCTTTGCTACGACGGGGATTCGCTTGCGAGCGCCGCCGACCTCGTGTCGGACTGGACTCTCGAGGAGCGCCAAGCCTTGCGTGATGCTGTTCCGCGCCGTGGCTTGGAGACGCCCTTCCGTGACGGCACCGTGGCCGACATCGCCCGGCACGTCGTGACCCTGGCGGAAGCGGGCCTGGAGCGGCGCCATCGTCTCGATGCGAACGGTGCCGATGAGCGCGCGACCCTAGCCGCGCTGAAGCGCAGGGCGGAGGAGGGGCGCTCGCCGGCGGACGCGCTGCTGGCGGACTACGAGGGGCCGTGGGGTCACGATATCGACATGATCTTCAACGCCGGCCCGCTTTAGCGGGATTTTTGCCCCCGCTATCTTGACTTGAAAGAAGGGGGGCGATGGCCATATCCTCTGCAAGTACGGTTTCGCCTGCTACCCTGCACGGGCGCGACCGGGAATCCGTCCCCCAGACGGATGTAATCGGCGGCAGATGCCCTCTGTCGCCGATTATTATTTGAGCGGTGGCGCGGGGAGCGAGCGACGCCGGCTATTTCAGTCCAGCCATGGCGGTGCCGAAACCTTGCAGCGAGATCGGAATGCCGATCCCGGCTTCCGGCGTGTCGAAGATGATGAACATGGCGGTGCCGCCCTTCTTCATCTTCTCGATGATCTCGTCCTGCAGCACGACCTCGGCGATGCAGCCACGCTTGCCGCATTTCAGGAACGGCGCATTGCCCACATCCTGGTCGTCGATCTTGAGGCCGAGCCCCGTCGGCAGGAGCACGCCAAGCGGCACGACCACCCGCAGCAACTTCTTGTTCTCGCCGATCGCTTTATAGAAGACGACCGTGAGACCCACGTTGGGCCGGTCCTCTGCCGTGACGCTCTGCACGAGCGCGCATTTCTCTTCCTTGGCGCCGGGCGGCGTCTGGCAGCTCAACTGCCAAGCCCCGTGCGTCTCGCGCACGACGCTGCCGGGCCCGGTGACGCCTGTCGCCGCCGCGGCGTCGGGAGCGGCGCCTTGCGCGCCCACGGGGCTGATGAGCCCGACCACAAGCGCGATCATGACCCCGAGCTTCACGATCGGGCGTCGCTGCGCGTCATTGAACTTGGAACAATGCATGATGGCCTGAGCGATGCGGTTAAGCGCGCGTCTGGCGAGCGCGATTCGGAGTGACGGAGAATAGATTGGCAGGGGCGGCCTTGAAAGCGTGGATCCGGGACATGGAGAACGGCCTTCGCGCGGTAATGGGGCTAAATTTCGGCGTGAGGGATAAGCCATCATCGGGTTGCAGGGGTAAGGAAAACCCTTGGCTGGCGTGCATTTGCCGCACAGTCCTGGCAAATCATGAGTGTTGCCAATCTATATCCTTTATGATTTTAACAAGTACAAAAGGACCGGAGGCTGTGTTTGACACAAAGCCCTTCCGGCAATCAAAAATAACGGTGGGGGCGACGCCAAATTCGCAACTCGTCTTTCGCGCCGCCTTACTTTGCTAAGAGGCGTGGACGCCATTAGGCCGTCCGCGCTAGGCAACCTGGCCGGTTTGCCGCGGCTCAGAACTGGTGGAGGACACGGACGGCCAGCAATGGGCCGCCGTCTAGGAGTGATCGATGCTGATCTTCAAACGGATGCTGTTGGTCTTTGGGGCGCTCTTCAGCTTTGCCGCGGCCGGATCCGCCTTTGCCGCCGACGGCCAGCCTTCGCCGTGGCAACTCGGGTTTCAAAAAGCCGCGACGCCGATCATGGAACAGATCACTTCGTTCCATACCTTCGTCACCGTCATCATCGTTGTGATCGCCCTCTTCGTGCTCGCGCTTCTCGTCTATGTGATGGTCCGGTTCAACGAGAACAGCCATCCGCTGCCGTCGCGCACCGCGCATAACACGCCGCTCGAGATCGCCTGGACCGTCGTTCCGATCCTGATCCTCGTCGCGATCGCCATCCCGTCCTTCCGCCTGCTCTTCGCCCAGTACGACATGCCGTCGCCGGATCTCACCATCACCGCGACCGGCAGTCAGTGGTACTGGACCTATGAATATCCCGACCACGGCATCACCTTCGACTCGCTCATGGTGCAGGAGGCCGACCTGAAAGAAGGTCAGCCGCGTCTCCTCACCGTCGACCGCGAGGTCGTCGTGCCGGTGAACAAGAACGTTCAGGTGGGCGTGAAAGCCAACGACGTCATCCACGATTGGGCCGTGCCGTCTTTCGGCATCAAGCTCGACGCCGTGCCCGGCCGCCTGCAGTCGACCTGGTTCCGCGCCGAGCGCACCGGTGTCTTCCATGGCCAGTGCTCCGAGCTTTGCGGCCGCAACCATGCCTTCATGCCGATCACCGTCCGCGTCGTCACCGACGAGGAGTTTGCTGCCTGGCTCGAGAAGACGAAGGCCGCCGCCAACGACACCGGCGATACGAGCAAGCTGGCAGCTGCCGGCAAACAGAACTAAAATCGCCGCTTCCACCCGAGCGGCAACGACGCGCAAGAAGACCAGAGAAAACCGGAGTGCAAGGAAGATAGCGATGGCATACGGCGCCCAGGCCCACGCAGACGCCCACCACAACGACCATCCGACAGGCTGGCGCCGCTGGGTCTATTCCACCAACCACAAAGACATCGGCACGATGTACCTGATCTTCGCGATCGTGGCCGGTACGATCGGTGGCGTGCTCTCCATTGCCATGCGCCTGGAACTCATGAACCCGGGCATGCAGATCTTCGGCGACGCCGAACTCTTCAACGTCTTCGTCGCCGCGCACGGCCTCATCATGGTGTTCTTCATGGTGATGCCGGCCATGATCGGCGGGTTCGGCAACTGGATGGTACCGCTCATGATCGGCGCGCCTGACATGGCCTTCCCGCGCATGAACAATGTTTCGTTCTGGCTCCTGCCGGCGTCGTTCGCCCTTCTCCTCATGTCGCTCTTCATGCCCGGTGCGCCGGGCTCACGGGGTGTCGGCGCGGGCTGGACGCTCTACGCTCCGCTCACCACCAAGGGCACGCCCGGCATCGCCATGGATTTCGCGATCCTGTCGCTGCATCTGGCCGGCGCATCGTCGATCCTTGGCGCCATCAACTTCATCACCACCATTTTCAATATGCGCGCGCCGGGCATGACGCTGCACAAGATGCCGCTTTTCGCGTGGTCGATCCTCGTCACCGCATTCCTTTTGCTGCTCTCGTTGCCCGTGCTCGCCGGCGCCATCACCATGCTGCTCACGGACCGCAACTTCGGCACCGCCTTCTTCGATTCGGCCCATGGCGGCGATCCGCTGCTCTGGCAGCACCTGTTCTGGTTCTTCGGCCATCCTGAGGTTTACATCCTCATCCTGCCGGGCTTCGGCATGGTCAGCCACATCGTGTCGACCTTCTCGCGCAAGCCGGTGTTCGGCTATCTCGGCATGGCCTACGCCATGGTCGCCATCGGCGTCATCGGCTTCGTCGTCTGGGCCCATCACATGTACGCGGCAGGCATCAGCGTGAACACGCAGGCGTACTTCGTGTTTGCAACGATGGTGATCGCGGTTCCGACGGGCGTGAAGGTGTTCTCGTGGATCGCCACGATGTGGGGCGGGTCGCTGTCGTTGCGCGCACCCATGCTATGGGCGCTCGGCTTCATCTTCCTGTTCACCGTCGGCGGCGTGACCGGCGTGGTGCTCGCGAACGCGGGCGTCGACCGCTCCATGCACGACACCTATTATGTCGTTGCGCACTTCCACTACGTGTTGTCGCTCGGCGCCGTGTTCTCGATCTTCGGCGGCTGGTACTACTGGTTCCCAAAGATGACGGGCTACATGTATTCCGAGTTCACGGCCAAGCTGCACTTCTGGCTCATGTTCATCGGCGCCAACATAACGTTCTTCCCGATGCACTTCCTCGGACTTGCGGGCATGCCGCGCCGTATCGCTGACTATCCGGATGCATATGCGGGTTGGAACATGGTCGCTTCCGTCGGCTCGTACATGGCGTTCGCCGGCATGATCGTCTTCCTGTTCGGCATCGCGCAGGCTTTCACCCGCAAGCTGCATGCTCCGGCCAATCCCTGGGGCGCGGGCGCGACGACGCTCGAGTGGACATTGTCCTCACCGCCGCCGTTCCACAGCTACGAGACGCTGCCGCGCATCAAATGAACGCAAGCCGTGAGACGCGAGAAGTGGGACGCAAGTCTGGACCGAGTGAGTAAGTCATGACCGACGTCACCTCTTCTGTGATCGACGCGAGGATCACCGCCACCGGCGGCGACGTCGCCGATTACGTCGCGCTGATGAAGCCGCGGGTGATGTTCCTCGTGGTATTCACCGCGCTTGTCGGCCTTGTCGCGGCGCCGGGCACCATGCATCCGGTCCTCGCCATCGCCGCCCTCATCTGCATCGCCGCCGGCTCCGGCGCAGCCGGCGCCCTCAACATGTGGTACGACGCCGACATCGACGCGAAAATGGCGCGGACGGCAGCGCGCCCTGTGCCGCGGGGCAATGTCACGCCGCAGGAGGCCCTGACTTTCGGCTCCGTGCTTGGCGCCTTCTCCGTGTTCTGCATGGGGTTGATGGTCAATTGGCTCGCCGCCGCCCTTCTCGCCGGAACGATCGGCTTCTACGTCTTCGTCTATACGATGTGGCTGAAGCGTTGGACGCCGCAGAACATCGTCATCGGCGGCGCGGCAGGCGCGGTCCCCCCGATGATCGGCTGGGCCGCTGCCACGGGCAGCGTCAGCTTTGCCAGCTTCGTTCTCTTCCTCATCATATTCGTTTGGACGCCCCCGCATTTCTGGGCTCTCGCTATTCTGCGCACCGGCGATTACGCCCGGGCCAATGTTCCGATGATGCCCGTGGTGAAGGGTGCCGACGAGACCCGCCGGCAAATCCTGATCTACAGCATCGTCCTGGCGCCGCTCGGCGTTGTGCCGGCCTTTATCGGTCTCGGTGGTGTTCTTTACGCTGCTACTTCCGTTATTCTCGGTGTGCTGTTCGTGTATTTTGCTTGGCAGTGTTATCGAGAGCGAACTGGAGAAAAGGCCGACCGCGCCGCAAAGCAGCTCTTTGCCTACTCAGTGCTCTATCTCTTCCTGCTGTTTGCCGCGCTTCTCGTTGAGCATGGCTTTGGCATTGGCGAGAGCTTGCCTGCGCTCTTTTGGACGGCGTGATGGATGATGCGGACAAGGAACGGCAACGCCGGCAACGGACGCGGTCAAAGGCCATCGGCTGGCTGCTTTTCGCGCTCGTGGTGCTGTTCTTCCTTGTCACGATGGTACGGCTCGGCGGCAACGTCGTCGACCGGCCTCTTTGAGAAGGTTTGACGAGATGGATGGCCGGAGCGGAAGACAGGGGCAAAGACGCCATAATCTGGTGGCCCTTTCGCTTGCCGGTCTCGTTGCGGCGATGGTGGGTCTGTCCTTCGCTGCAGTACCGCTCTACCAGATGTTCTGTCAGGTGACGGGTTATGGTGGCACCCCGCAGCGGGTCCAGCAGGCTTCCGACCGCGTTCTCGATCGCACCGTGCGCGTCCGCTTCGATGCCAATGTCGCGCCTGGGCTGCCTTGGAATTTCAAGCCGGTCGAGCGGGTGATCGAGGTCAAGCTCGGGGAGACTGCGCTGACTTTCTTCAAGGCAACCAACGACGGCAAAGAGCAGGTGACGGGAACCGCAGGCTTCAATGTCTCGCCCGAAATCACCGGCAGCTATTTCAAAAAGATCGAATGCTTCTGCTTCCAGGAGCAGACGCTTGCGCCCGGCGCGAGCATAGAGATGCCAGTAACATTCTTCGTCGACCCCGCGTTGGCCGAGGACGAAGACACCAAGAACATCGCGGAAATCACCTTGTCGTACACGTTTTATCGGACCGACAAGGAGGCCGGCGTTGCGGCCGCGCAAGGCGGCGCCAAGTCGGGATCTTAATCAGGACCCAAGCTGGAGACTGGGGAACAAGGGGAAGGAAAAATGGCCCACGCCGAGGCTAAGCAACACGACTATCATCTCGTCAATCCGAGTCCCTGGCCGGCGGTTGGATCGCTCGGTGCCTTTATGCTCGCGATCGGCACGTTGCTCTATTTCATGTCGAAGAAGTCTGGCGATCCCCAGCTCTGGTACGTCATGCCGGGCCTCGCGCTCGTGATCTTCACGATGTTCGGGTGGTGGCGCGATGTGATCCGCGAGGCGCATGAGGGCTACGAGACGCCAGTCGTGCAGATGCATCTGCGCTACGGGATGATCCTCTTCATCGCCTCCGAGGTCATGTTTTTCGTGGCCTGGTTCTGGGCTTATTTCGACGCTGCGCTCTATCCGCAGGATGCGGTTACCTATGCGCGCACGCAGGTGCTCGGCGGTCAGTGGCCGCCCGTGCCAAGCGTAGAGGCAAACGTTCCGGGCCTTGGCGACTTCGCCCACACCTTCAACCCGTGGGGCCTGCCCCTCGTCAATACGCTCATCCTGCTGCTCTCAGGTACGACGGTGACGTGGGCGCACCACTCTCTTCTCGAGAACAACCGCCGCGGCCTGATCATAGGTCTCGCCTGCACGATCGTTCTCGGCGTCTTCTTCAGTGCGCTGCAGGCCTTCGAGTACATGCATGCCGGCTTCGGCTTCGCGAACCACATCTACGGTTCGGTCTTCTTCATGGCGACGGGCTTCCATGGCTTCCATGTCATCGTCGGCACCATCTTCCTGACGGTGTGCCTCTTTAGAGCCATGCAAGGCGACTTCACCCCGAAGCAGCATTTCGGCTTCGAGGCCGCCGCCTGGTACTGGCATTTTGTCGACGTGGTCTGGCTGTTCCTGTTTACCTGCATCTATGTGTGGGGAGCGGGCAGCAACTACCCGGCGCATTAGCCGGAAGTCGGCAATGTTTTTTTTGGGGGGCGGTCGAGTGCCGCCCCCTTTTGCTTTTAGGCTGGACTGTCATGATACAGATGCAGAGTCCGCAGCGCGCGCATGGGATGGGGTTCATTCTCCTTGCCGGGATTCTTGGGCGCTGCCCCGCCTGTGGCGAGGGTAAGCTTTACTCCGGCTTCCTCACGGTCGCGCCGCGGTGTGACGTCTGCGGGCTCGATTACGATTTCGCCGATTCCGGCGACGGCCCGGCAGTGTTCGTCATTCTCATCACCGGCTTTCTCGTCGTCGGCGGCGCCCTTATCGTCGAAGTGCTCTACTCGCCGCCTTATTGGCTTTACGCCATCGTGCTCGGCCCCATCTCGATCCTCTTGCCCTTGCTGTTGCTGCGCTCCTTCAAGGGCGTGCTGATTGCGCTGCAGTACAAGCACAAGGCCGAAGAGGGCAAACTCATCTCGGACTAGGAAGGATGCCATGACGCGCAGAGGTCTCGTGCCGCTGACGGCATTCACGCTCGTCGCCGTTGTGCTCCTTGCGGGTCTGGGGTTCTGGCAGCTCAACCGTTTGGAGTGGAAGGAAGGGCTGATCGCCCGCATCGAGGCCCGCACCAAGGCCAAGCCCATCAGTCTCGACAAAGCCGTCACCCTTGCGAAGGAGGGCCGCAATGTCAGCTATTACCGGGTCGAGGTCGAAGGCCGCTATCACCACGAAAGAGAGCGCTATCTCTATTCGATCAGTGACGGGCAGCCGGGCTGGCATGTCATTACTCCGCTCGAGACCGTTGACGGCGACATGGTCCTTGTCGACCGGGGCTTCGTCCCGGAGGAGTTCAAGGACCCGTCAGCGCGTAAGGCCGGACAGCCGGAAGAGGTCGTCACCGTCGTCGGCCTCGTGCGGCCGCCCGAAGCCGAGACCCTATTTTCCCCGGACAACGAGCCGGGGGCGAACCGCTGGTTCTGGCGGGATCTCTCCGGCATGGCGCGCTCCATGTTTCCTAAGCGCATCGTCGACCAACTCGCGCCCTTCTACCTGGAACTGGAGGCGAACGATGTGCCCGGCGGCTGGCCAAAGGGGGGACAGACGCGCCTGGAGATCACCAACAACCATTTGCAATACGCCGTGACGTGGTTCGGCCTCGCAGCCGCCCTGGTGGTGATTTACCTTGTGTTCGTTCGTGGCGTTTACCGCGAGACCCGGCCCGGGCAGGGGCCGCCGGTTGCCGGAGACCGATCACGGCGCTAGGTTCGGTTCGAAGTTTCCCTTAACCCCCAAGGGTCTGCCGGTGAAATATCTCTCCACGCGCGGCGAGGCGCAGGCGCACACCTTTGAAGGCGTGCTGCTCGCAGGCCTGGCCCGGGACGGCGGGCTCTACGTGCCGGAGACCTGGCCGTCGCTGGACCGTTCCGCAATCGCAGGCCTGGAAGGCCTCGACTATGCGGACGCCGCCTATCGCGTCATGGCGCCCTTCCTGGAGGGCGACCCTTGCCTTGCCGATCTCAGGCAGGCGCTGGAGGAGGCCTATGACG
>Ga0190265_10003929_pt1 | contig 10228 bp, 4 predicted proteins | sample Popmic124T_FD_133135 | JGI IMG/M metagenome (GOLD analysis project Ga0190265, IMG submission 133135) | Populus adjacent soil microbial communities from riparian zone of Indian Creek, Utah, USA - 124 T | ecosystem: Environmental > Terrestrial > Soil > Riparian zone | place: USA: Utah | collected...
CACGAATACGCGCCGGGGCCGCCGCCACCGGAGCGGGTCGGTCAGCTTCTCCGGCACCAAGCGCAGGTCGAACCCCTGCTCGTAGGGATGCCCTTCGATCCCGCGCCATCGCTCCGCGAACGTTTCCGCGTAGCAGTGCTTGCAGCCGGGACTGATCTTCTTGCAGCCACGCACCGGATTCCACGTGGCGTCGGTCCACTCTATCGAAGACGCATCGGACATGCTGTTTATGCGTTCAGTATGTGGGAGTAGCCTAGAAAAGTCGAGGAGTCGATTACAGATTCTTTACTTACGACTCGCTCGTGTCTCGTCGCGCTCAATGAGCCGGCGAACCGTCGGCCATGGCACATCGGTATGGATCTCGAGCGAGCGCATTCGACGGGAACCGCGCGGGCTGTCGTCGGAGTGCGTGGTCTATCACAGACATTCCTGCTCGAGGTGTTCCGCACCCGGGCAGCGCGACCCTACCAGTCGATCGAGGCGCGCCAGCTGGCGTGTTGGACGCGGCGGCGGAGCTCGCCGCCGCGGCCTGCTTGGGTGGGCCACACGAAGATCAGCTCGGGCTCGCCGCCGGGGGCGTAGACGGCGACTTGGTGCGCTGCATGGCGCGCCGTGACTTGCTGCTCGCGCGCGCCGCTGGCGATCGCCTGGCGCACGGCGGCGAGCTGCGCGGAGGACAGCGCGCGCAAGCTGCGGCTGCCCAGCTCGACCGCTTCGGCTTGCGGCAGCAGCCGCGCGACGTCGGCGCGCAGCGCGGCGATCGAGTCCGCGGGGCGCGGCGCGGACAGCGCGGCCGCCAGCTCGCCTTGCACGAGCCGCTCCCGGCACGCCGCTTCGAGCGCGCTCCGTCCGTCGTCGGCGACCACGCTGCGCAGCTCGACCAGCGTCCCGGCCAGCGCCTGCCCGAGCTCCGCCGGCGCGCTCGCGCGCTCGAGCGGCTCCCACCACAGCAGCCAGTTGCGCCCGAGCCGGGCCACGTGCCCGCGCTCGGCGAGCAGCGGCGCCAGCACGCGCATCACCGCGCCGAGCGGCGCGACGCGTGCGTCCACGCGCGCCACGCTGATCCGCACCGGCGCTCGCTGCGCGCTGACCACGTGCAGCCAGGCCGAGGCCGGCAGGCGCGCGACCCGTTGCAGCAGCCGCGCGCGCGCCCGGCTGGCGATCCGCCGCGCCGGCCACAGCGCGGCGAGCAGCACCAGCAGCACCACTCCGAGCAGCGCGCGATCCGAGATCGCAGCCAGCTCGGCGCACGACAGCCCGAGCAGCAGACACCCGCCTGTCAGCGCCAGCGCGCCGTGCGCTCCATAGGCGAAGCCGCGCACCTGCTCGAGCGTGAAGCGCGCGCGTACCAGGGCCAGCGGCACGAGCCAGGCGCTCGCCGAGAGCCCCGCCGCGCCGAACAGCAGCCACGCGCCGGCCGCCAGCGCCAGCGCCGAGATCGCGCCGGTGACCAGCGCGGCGCGCTCCAGCAACCGCTCGAAGCGCGCGCGCAGCACGCCGATCCCCGCGCTGTCGAGGCGCACGAAGTCGCTGTAGAAGCCGCGCGCCCAGGACTGGCTGAACGCCGCGAGCGGGCGCAGCGTGTAGTACGGAACGCCGAGCGCGAGCGCGCCCTGGGGTGCAGGCGCGTTGAGCAGCGCGAGCAGCAGCAGCCGATCGAGCTGCAGCGGCAGGGTCGCGAGCGCGTGTTTGAGCGCGTTGCCGAAGTCGGCCGCGCCGAGGCGCGAGAGCGAGCGCAGGCGCAGTGGCCGCGGCACGCCGAGCCGTCGCGCGCCATAGGCTCGCCGCGCATAGATCAGCGCCACGGCGCCGCGCAAGCACGCGCCGAGCAGCACCGCCGCGTGCATTCCGAACGGCCCGATCCACCACCACGCGCCGACGATCACGGCGAGCTCGAGCAGGTCGGGCGCGAACAGCGTCCAGATCGGCCGGTACACGCGCCCGAGCGCGAACACCCCGGCGTGGAAGGTGCGGGTCCAGAGCTCGATCGCCAGCGCCAGCGCGCTGACGATCGCGAACAGCCCGTAGAGCCCGAGCGGCTCGCTCACGGGATCGTCCTGCTGCGCGATGAACGCGCTCACGGCCGCGACCAGCAGCGCGCTCGCCGCACCCGCGAGCACCAGGTAGGCCTCGGTGATCGCCGCGGCCAGGTGGCGGCTGCCGCGCCCGACCTCGAGCCGCACGCGCGCGCGCAGCGCTTCGAGCGCGCCCCAGTGCAGGCCGCCGAGCAAGCCCGGGAGCGCGCGCATCGCGAACAGCGGGAGCAAGAACTCGAGCGGAAACACGCGCGCGAGGAAGGTCAGCTCGGCCACGTGCACGGCCACGCGCAGCACCGCGCGCAGCCCGACCGCCGTCGCGCGCGAGCTGACGTAGCGCCCGCCGCGGTCGGTCAACAACGCCAGATCCAGGCTCGGGCGCGCTTCGTCGCGCAGGCGCGCCGCGAGCCACGCGCGCGCCGTGCTCATCGCCGCTCACCCTGGCGCGTGGTGGACGCGGGAGCCGACCCGCGCGCGCGGGTGAACGCGTGCACCAGCGACGGCAAGCCGTGCTGCCGGTACAGCGTCCGGGGCGGATAGCGGCGAAAGGCGCGCACGCCGCGCAGGCCCGAGAGCCGTTCGGCGATGGTCAGCGCCAGCTGATGATCGAGCTGCTTGAGGTCGGCGAGCGACATCACGTCGAAGCGCAGCCAGGACGCGTAGCGATCGCACAGCGGCGAGCGCGGATCGAACGCGGTCGCCACCACGCTGCACAACGCCTGCGCGCGCTCGGGCTCGGGGAGGGCTGCGAACAGACGATCGGCCTGCTCGATGCGCGCGCGCAGCGCGAGCCACAGCCCGCGCCGCTTGTCGGCGCGCAGCCGAGCTCCGTCGAACCCGATGTCGAAGCCGAGATACGGCAGGCGCGCGACCGGCGTGAAGGCCAGCTCGTTCGCGTGCGCGCTGGCATGCGCGCGTCCGGGACGGGTCAGCCAGAACGCGTTCGTCTTGTCGGGATTGAAGCGCAGCCCGAGCGCGTCCACGCCCGCGTCGAGCCGGCGCGCCGCTTCCTCGGCCACGCTCTGCTCGGGATGGGCGAACAAGATGTCGTCGCCGAAGCGCGCGTAGAAGCCGGCGAGCTCGCAGAGCTGCGCGTCGAGCGGCAGCAGGTACGTGTTGCAGGCGATCGTCTGCGTCGGCAGCCCGGTCGGCACGCCGCGATCGAGCGGGCGAGGGTCGCCCGACGGCCGAGCCACCAGCGGTCGAAAGGCGCGCCGCAGGAAGGCGTGGAGCACCTGCTCACCGCCATCGATCCCCAGCCGGCCGCCGGCCAGCAAGCCCTGCAAGGTGGTCCACAGCGGGGAATCGTCGCCGACCGGGATGTTCTCGTCGTAGCGGCGCACGTCGCGGCGCAGCACGAACACTCCGCGCGTGCGCGGGTCGGGCCGCGCGCGCGCGTGCTCGCGCAGATAGCGCAGCAGCGCCCGACACGCCGACCACTGCGAGCGGCCCTTGCGATAGGAGTAGAGCTGATCGCCGAGCTGCGGCTCGATCGCGGCCGCGAGCACGCGGGTGAGCACGCCGAGCACGACCGCGTCGAGCGGATCGATGCGGTAGATGGTGCGCGGCTTGCCGTTGAGCAGCGCAGCGTGCGGGAGCAGCGGCCGGAACTCGTACCGGCCGGTCCGCACCTCGGCCGCGAGCATGCGCGCGACCTTCGGCGCGTGCAGCGCGACCAGCGGAGCGCTCAGCTCGGGCAGCGAGCGCCAGCTCTGCGTCCGCCTGCGCTCCGCGAGCAGCTGGATCTCACGCTCGTAAAGCGACGCTGCGGCCAGAGTCTCAGGCATGGCAAAGCTAGTGCTCTGACCGAGGAGTTTTGATTCCGGATCGCGTTTGAGACGGCGTTGAATGCGAGGAGCCGGACCGCAGGAATACTCCCTGTATTTCCAGGTTCGGCGACATAGCAGGCGACGTTGGATCGAGCGCGAGGCGGGATCAAAACCCCTCGGTCAGAGCACTAGATGCCCGGGGCTCCCCGTGGAGTCAGTATCGCAGCCGTCGTGTGAGGTACGACTAATGTACGAACAAGACCACGGTCTCTGTTCGCACTCGAAGCAGCGCAAATGCGCGAACCGGGGATACCCCGAGCACCGCCCGCAGTGTGCAACGAATCGCGGGCGAACGGAAAGGAACCGGCTTAGGAGCGCAGAGTCGAACAGGAAGGCGGGAAGTCGGGAAGGTTTGCTGGTCCTGAACCGGAGCCCCTTCCCGCCTTCAAGTGAACCCCTATTACGGCCGCAGGATGGCCTTGTCGGGCAGGAAGAGCTCGGACGTGCTGTCGCTGTTACAGCCGGACGTCGCGCACTTCTGCGAGAAGTTGCGGAAACCGCTCTCGGCGACGCTTCCGAGCCCGGTGTGCCAGCCGCGTTCCTCGATCAGGTGTCGCCACATGAAGTTGTCCGGCGCGCGCCCCGTGGACGCCACGGTGTAGTAAGTCCAATCCACGTGGAGCGGTTGCTTGCGCGGGCTGTGTGAGCTGGCTGGCGTGATCACGGTGCCGTTGACGTTGAAGCACACGCCCGCGCCTGCGCGATTGACCACGACGGCATCGCACGAGTGCTCTTCGACGATATAGCGGTCCGGTAGCTGCGACGGGCTGCCCACCCACCACGAGTTGAGGTACTCGAAGTACGCGGCCTTGCAGTCTTTCTTCCCGTCCACCCAAGCAGCCTTGGACGCGTACGTGCGCCGGATCAGGATGTAGCGCTGATTCGCGCTCATCACGAAGCGCTTGCGCAACGACCACATGTCCGCGCTGAAGAGCGTGTTCGCGGCTCCGCTGAGCGACGTGCGCCGCAAGCTGAACTGGTACCCGTTGATCGGCTTGTAGCCGACGGTCACGAACGGATTGGCGAGGAACGTTTCGCTGGCCGAGAACGTGCCGGGGTCCTTGCCAACCGGCACGTTGCCCGCCTTCAGATAGGCGTCCGCCGCGATGAACAGGTTGTCGTCCGTCGCGCCCAGGCTGCACCTGGGCGCGCCGTTGAGCGATGCGTGCACGTAGTAGTCGTACTGCGTGATGTGGCTGAAGCGGCCGTCGGCCCAGCTCCAGCGGATCTCGGTGCGCCACGCGCCGTCGCTCGCCGTAGCCGTGTTGCGCACCGGATTGGGGCACGTGGCAAAGGCCGGTGCGGCGGTGCCGCGCCGATAGCTGCGGCATTGCACGGTCGCGCCCGTGATCGTGCTGCCGTTGATCGGGATCGAGACGTCCGTGATCGCAGCCGCGGCGCCCGGCTCGGGGAAGAGGCCGGTGGGCTGGATCAGCGGCCGGTCCCAGAGCCCATCGCACTCGTTGTCGACGCCGTCGCTGGGATGACTGAGGTCGGTCTGCCCGATGACCGGCTGGCAGCAGCCGAACGGACCGACGCCGTTGCCGGAGTGAGTGACCGGGCACATGCAGGCGAACGTCCCGACCGTGTTCACGCACGCGTTCGGCGCATCATCGCAGTTGTCGCTGTTCGCGGTGCACTCGTTGACGTCGCTGCAGCTGACGCCGTTGCCCATGTAGCCGGGTTTGCACGTGCAGCTGAAGCTGCCCGTGGTGTTGCTGCAGGTCGCGAGCGTCGCGTGGCAGTTGTGCGTCCCCGCCGTGCACTCGTTGACGTCGTTGCAGGTCATGCCGTTGCCGGTGTAGCCGGTTTTGCACGTGCAGCTGAAGCCGCCGGTCGTGTTCGCGCAGGTGGCGTTGGCGCTGCAGGTGTGCGTCCCCGCCGTGCACTCGTTGACGTCGGTGCAGCCGCTCGGCCCCTGGCCGTCGGGCGTGGCGGAATAGCCCGTCGGACAGACGCAGCTGAAGCTGCCCGCGTTGTTGACGCAGGCGTCCGGCGTCCCGTCGCAACTGTCGGTGTTGGCCGCGCACTCGTCGACGTCGGAGCAGGTCACACCGTTGCCGCCGTAGCCGGCGCTGCACATGCAGCTGAAGCTGCCCGAGGTGTTGCTGCAGGTCGCGCGCGTCGGGTTGCAGTTGTGCGTCCCGGCAGTGCACTCGTTGACGTCGTTGCAGGTCACGCCGTTACCGGTATAGCCGCCGAGGCACGCGCAGCCGAAGCTGCCTGCCGTGTTCGAGCAGTTGGCGTTGGCGCTGCAGTTGTGCGTCCCGGCCGTGCACTCATTGACGTCGGCGCAGGTGACGCCGTCGCCGCCATAGCCGCTCCTGCACGCGCAGCTGAACCCGCCCGAACTGTTGGTGCAGGTCGCGTTGCTGCTGCAGTTCGCCAGTTGCTCGGCGCACTCGTCGACGTCGACGCAGTTGCCCGCGCCGTTCTTGCGGAAGCCGGCCTCGCAGCCGCAGGTGAACGAGCCCTGGGTGTTGGCGCACTCCTCGTTCGGATCGCAATCGTCGCTGCCGTTGCGGCACTCGTCGATGTCGTTGCAGGTCAGGCCGTCGCCGTCGTAGCCGTTCTTGCACGCGCAGGTGAACAGGCCCGGCGTGTTGGTGCAGTTGGCGTTGGGCGAGCAATTGTCGCTGCCCAGCATGCACTCGTCGTCGTCAGCGCAGCCGAAGCCGTCGCCGCTGTAGCCGCCGCGACACGCGCAAGCGTAGTCGCCGACCAGGTTGCTGCAGTCGGCGTTGGCGGAGCACGCGTGCGTGCCGGCGCTGCACTCGTCGACGTCGCCGCAGGTCCGGCCGTCGCCGCCGTAGCCGTCATTGCACACGCACAGGTAGCCGCCCTGCGTGTTGGCGCAGGCCGCGTTGGCGTCGCATTCGTCGGTCTCCAGCGCGCACTCGTCGACGTCCGCGCAGACCATGCCGTTGCCGCTGTACCCGCTCGGGCAGGTGCACGCGGGCACGGTCGCGCTGCCGTCGCACTCGGCGACCGGGTCGCAGTTCAGCGCCATGCACGCGAGGTCGGGTTCGCACAGCGTGCCGTCGCCGTTGACGTCCATGTAGCCGGCAGGACAGCGGCACACCGCGTCGCCGTTGGGCTTGGTGCAGATGCCGACGTTCGCGTCGCACGTGGTGGAGAGCAGCACCAGGCAGCTGTCGATGCAGTCGCCGGCGTTCGACACGAAGCCGGGGTTGCACACGCAGTCGTAGCTGCCCTGCGTGTTGAAGCAGGTCGCCTCGTCGTCGCACTGGTACAGGCCGGCCTTGCACTCGTTCAGGTCGACGCACTCGGTGCCGTCGCCCTTGAAGTCGTAGTAGCCCTGGGGACAGCTGCAGACCGCCGCGCCCGTGCTCGAGTTGCAGCTCGCGACCTCGTCGCAGGGCGCCACGTCGCACACTGGATCGGGCTCGGGTCCAGCGTCGACGACCGCATCGGTGGTCGCGTCGGACATGTTGCCGTCGGGCGTGGGCATCCCGCTGTCGGTCGCCGCGTCTTTGCCGCCGGTGGCCGCGTCCTTGCCTCCAGCGCCGCCGCTCCCGCCGCGCCCGCCGCTCCCGCCCTGGTCGCCGGAGTCGCGCGGGTCGGGGCCGGAGTCGCTCTGGCCTTCACCCTCGAAGACGAAGTCGCCGAAATCGTTGGCCAGGGTGCAGCCGGACGCGAAGACGATCAAACAGGCGAAGCCAATCCGCATGCGTGAAATGTTCTCGTGTCACGTATGTGGGTAGCAAGAGGAAGTGATGAAGGAGCTATTCAGAAGCTCACAGCAACGCGGCCATTGCATGCATGCGGACCACATGAGACCGCAGCGCGCACAGGTTGCTCGCCGGCCGAGTCATCGGACGAATCGAGGAACCACAGCACACCGCCGGTCGCGGCCGCGGCGATGCCGCCGAACAGCAACACGTCGGCGACCACGTTCAGGGTCTTGCCGTCGTCGGCCAGTGATTTGAGGCTGGCGTCACACGGATCGGTCACACACTTTTCCTCGAGCTCCGAGTGCTTACCCATTGCCATGACGCCTACCACCACACCTCCTACCACCATCGCTCCGCCGACTCCCATCAAGATGTATGGGACGATCGAGGAGGACTGCTCGCGCTTGATGGTGGGACTCTGCTCCGCCACCAGGGCCGGCGCGGGGGCTGCCTGGTCGCTCTCGTCGCTCGCTCGTTGCTGCGCCGCCGCGCGCTCGCTGGCTTCGCGCTCGCGCTGCTCTTCTTGCGCGACGATCCGGTCGAGGCTCTCGAGCCTGGCTTCGAGCTGCGCGCGGTTCTCGAGCTCGGGTACGCGCTCGAGGTAGTTGCGCAGCGCGATCGCTGACTGCTTGTTGTTCCCCGCGTCGCGGTGCGCGAGGTAGATGTTGTACCAGAGCATCTCGCGCTTGGAGAGCGCATAGGCGTGCTCGAAGCTCGCGGCCGCTTCGCTGAACGAGCCACCCTGGTACTGCGCGCGTCCGAGCTGGAAGTGCTGGCGCGCCAACTCCTCGGCCTGCGCCGGGTCGGTGGCCTCGGCCGCGGGGGCTGGCGTCGCCGCGGGCGTCTGCGCGGCTTGCGCGCTCAGCGGGCTCGCGTGGAGCGGCGCGGAGCAGAGTGCCAAGGCGATCGTCGTCCAGGTCGCGGCGCGCGCGTTCATCGGTCCTCGCATGCAGGTCTCCGAAATTTACAGCGGCCGCGGTCGCTCTCACCAGCGCGGCGCGCGCGCTCGCTGCTGATCGTGCGGTTCAGCTGTGGTCGGCGCGGCGCGGCACGCACCCCGGCACGCAGCGCCCAGGTCAGGCGCGCCTGGGACACGTGCGCCTACCCCGGGCGGCCGCCCGCGAGCAACGAAAGCGGTCGCTCACGGCCACCCCGCAAGTTCTGATTCCCGTATATCCACGTTTGGGGACCGCGAAGCACGGCTTTGCGCAAGTTGGCACTCTCGGCGCACACGCACCGTGAATCTGTGCCCGCGTTGCGGTAAGAAGGGCCGTGGAGTCGGGTGGTTACCCGCTCCCGACGGAGGCGCGGAATGGCGCGACGGTCTATCTACGTGCTCGGCGGGCTCACGCTCGCAACGCTCGCGGCCTTCGGCGGGCTGGTCGGCTGCGGTGACGAGGAGCCGCCCATCAACCGCGTCGGCGTGAACGTGGTCGAGAAGACCGTGTTCCAGGACTCCTGGTACATGTCGCGCACGGTCATCGACGTCGACTACGAAGGCTCCGCGCTCGGGACCTTCCCCGGCGACGCGGCCAGCGATGCAGCGCAGACCTTCACGGCCATGCCGCGCATCCGCTGGCTGATCGACAAGAACACGCTGTGGGCCGTCCGCGACTACGAGCTCACCCAGGGCGGCGACGGCGAGTGGAAGGGGCCCGAGCCCGAGAGCGAGCGCCCCGGCATCAACGAGCCGGTCGCGGCGTTCGCGATCGAGAGCCACTTCGACATCCGCCACGACTTCAACCCGGCGACCGGCGAAGAGGTGAACGTCGTCATCGAGAACGACACCGACCGCCGCTGGTTCGAGCGCGAGTTCATGCGCGTCGACTGGTCGAAGAACCTGCTGCCCGGCTTCTACGGCCAGACCTACAACCTCAACGAGCTGCTCGGCAACTGGAAGCGCGAGCCGGCCGACCTGTACGTGCAGGCGCAATCCGCGTTTCCGGACTCCTGGCAGCCGCGCTTCGATCGCATGGCCTGCGACGGCTCGCGCGACGACAGCGAGACCTGCAGCGCGGACGAGCGCGACCTCGCCGACGACTACGAGCAGGACGAGCTCTACCACCTGAGCTTCGTGACCCAGGAAGTGCTCTCGCCGGGCAACGTCCCCGAGGTCGACCCGAACACCGGCCAGGCCACCGGCAAGGACGCCAACTGGTGTGCGCAGAAGATCTACTCCGACGCGCCGGCCTGCAGCAGCGTCGCGAGCTACGTGCGCACCAGCTTCCTCAAGGTGAGCGACAGCCGGCAGTACGAGCCGGTCGACTGGGCGGACCAGCGCTTCGAGCGCTTCGGCTACTTCCGGCTCAGCCAGGACGTGGTCGACCGCAGCACCGGGTCGCCGTCCGATCCGGCGTTCTTCCAGACCGACTTCCTCAACTACAACGTCAACCGTCACAACCTCTGGAAGCAGTGGCACGACGAAGCCGGCAAGCCGCTGGCTTACACCGAGCGCGACGTGCGCCAGATCGTCTGGTACACGACCCCCGAGCTGCCCGCGCATCTGGTCCGCTCGAGCTTCGACGTCGTCGGCGAGTGGAACGAAGTGTTCATGAGCACGGTCCGCGCGCTGCGCGGTCAGGCTCCGGCGGTCTATGCCGACGTCGATTGCCAGGATAGCGACCCGGACGGTTACTGCTATTGTCAGCAAGACCCGCGCAGCGGTCAG
>Ga0190265_10003930_pt1 | contig 10228 bp, 10 predicted proteins | sample Popmic124T_FD_133135 | JGI IMG/M metagenome (GOLD analysis project Ga0190265, IMG submission 133135) | Populus adjacent soil microbial communities from riparian zone of Indian Creek, Utah, USA - 124 T | ecosystem: Environmental > Terrestrial > Soil > Riparian zone | place: USA: Utah | collected...
ACGCCGCGATCGTGCGCAACGCCGGCAAGGGCCCGATCGAGTCCGTGGTCGCCAGCCCCTACGCCGAGTGGTACGTCGGCGGCTCGCCGGACGGGCGCTGGCTCTCCTTCGTCTCGGACCAGTCGGGGCGCGATGAGGTGTATGTGCGTGACCTTGCCGGTGAGCAGGACCAGGTCCTCGTCTCCCTGGAAGGCGGGACCGAGGCGGTGTGGAGCCCCGACGGGCGCGAGCTGTACTACCGCGAGACCCGGCAGGGCGAGCCGTATCTGGTCGCGGCCGGCATCCGCACCGGCCCGACGCCGGCGGTGACGGGGCGGAAGCGGCTGTTCCCGGTGGGCGACATCGTGGGGACCAACCCGCACGCGAACTACGACGTGTCGCCGGACGGGAAGACGTTCGTGATGGTGCGGCGGAGTCCGGCGGCGCGGATCGTGGTGCTGCAGAACCTTCCGGCGATCGTGCGGCGGATGCAGTAGATTGGAGCCCATGGCACGCCTTCGCCATCCCGGCGTCCGCCGCATCATCGCGGCGCTGCTCACCTGGTGCTTCGTCTTCGCGGTCGCGGAAGTCCGGATCGCGGACGTCCATGACGGCGACGCGTCGCACGCGGAAGTGGATCTCCTGACCGGAACGTCGCACGCGACTCAGGACGTTCTCGGAGGCCACCATGGCCCAGCCTCGTCGGCCGACGGCGGCGACCACGCGCTGCACGTGTGCCATTGCACCCACACCCACGCCGGCGTACTCGCGGCATCCGGTATGAACCTGCCGGTTCGCGAGCAGGCGTTGCCCGAGCGCATGGCGGCGGATCTCCTCCCGCCAACCGTCGCTCTCGACCCTCCGACGCACCCTCCTACCGCCTGACTCTCCACCGCGCCCGGGCCTGAGCCCGCCGGCGCCGCACGTCCAATCGACCCATTTCAGAGCTGACCCATCGCCGCCGCAGGCGCGGCTTTGGCCATCAGCTGGACCTGTGGAGAGGATGTCCGTCATGCCTTCGTGCCGAACTTTGGGCGCGCTGGCGGCGCTGCTGTCATTCGCGGCGCCCGCGAGCCTGCCCGCGCAATCCACCTCGGTCGCGGATACGACCACCGTCACGCGGTTTCGCCAGGCCGTGTTGCGCGCCAGTCCCGAGTTCGCCGCGCGACGGGCGGAGCTGGCGGCCGCGAAAGCGGCGGCGCGCGGCGCGGGGGCCGCGCCTCCGTTGGTGCTCGCCGCGGAAGTAGAGGAGGTGCCGGACGGCATCGATCTCGGGAATGCCGGCGCACTGCGTCTCGAGGTCGGGCGGGAGTGGATCACCGGCGGGCGCGGTCCCGCCCGCCGCGACCTGGCTCGCGTCGAGACGGAGGAAGCCGCGGCACGGCTCGCCCTCGCCGAGCAGCGGATCGGCGCGCGGATGGACCGGCTGCTGGTCGCGGCGCTGGGGAACGGCGCGATTGCGGCGCGCCTCGCGGCGGAGGACACGCTGCTCGGCGAAGCCGAGGGCGCGCTACGAGCCCGTTTCGCCTCCGGCGAGGCGCGCTACGTGGACGTGCTCCGTCTCCGTACGGAGCGGCTCAGGGTGCGAACCGATCTCGCCGTCGCCCTGACCGACGAGCGCGTCCATCGGCGCGCCCTGCTTGCCCTCATCGGCTCGGGGGATTCAGCACGGACGCTGCGCGCGCTCGCGGACAGCGTGCTCGCGACTGCTCCCTCCACCGTGCTGGATCACCTCCCGTCTTCCCCGCCCCAAGTCGATAGTCTCGTCGCAAGGTCCGCCGCGGCTCGGCTCGCTGAGGCTGGTGCGGCCCGCGCCGAAGCCACGCGGCGCCTTCGCCGCGCCGAGGCGGCGCCGTCCCTCACCACTGGGCTCGGCGTCCAGCGATTCGGCGCTGAGGAAGGGGGATTCCAGGTCGGCCCGACGGTCAGTCTGGCGGTGTCCCTGCCCTTCACGGCCCCGGGCGCCGCGCGTGCTACCCGCGAGTCCGCCGACCGCTCGGCTGAGGCAGCGCGCCTCGAGTCCGTGGCTGACCTCGCGAGTCTGCGGGCAGCGCTGGAGTCCGCGCGCGACCGCTACGAAGGAGCCCGCGAGCGCCTGGCGGTCTTCGACGCCGCGCTGCTTCAAGGTGCGCAGGAAGAGCGCGAGAGCGCGGTCGCCGCCTATCGCGCGGGGGAGCTGTCGCTACTGGAGCTGCTCGACTTCGAGCGCGCGCTCAGCCGCACCGAGATCTCGCGCATCCGCAGCCGCGTCGAGGCCGCGGAGGCCTATGCGGAACTCATGTCCGGGGACTCAGGCGATAGGGAGACCGACTGATGGCAACACACGACCGTTGGATGACTGCATTCGCGCTCTCGGTCTTCGTCGCCGGTTGCGGCGGAGAGGCTCCCGATCGAGCCGTTGAGCGGCCCGAGGACGACCATAACGAAGCAACCGACGAGGCCCCCGCGCGGCTCACACTGTCTGAGGCGGCCCAGCGGACAGCAGGCATCCGCACAGTCGAGGTGCTCACGGGTGCGGGCACCGATCCCGTCGCGCTGGAGGTTCCCGGGCGAGTCGAGTTCGATCCGCGCCGCGTCGCGGTGGTGTCGTCCAGGATCGCCGGCCGGATCGAGCGGCTCGGCGCCGTCGAAGGCGACCACGTAAGGGAGGCGCAGGCGGTCGTCTGGCTCTATAGCCCCGCACACCTGACGGCCCAGCACGACTTTCTCCAGGCACGACGCCGGGCCGAGCGACTGGCCGGAACGGAAGACGAGGAGGGCGCCCGAGCACTGGCCACCGCGGCGCGCCAGCGTCTCGCCTCGATGGGCGTGCGGCAGGACGAGCTCGATCGGCTGACGGCAAGCGGAGCACCGAGCGACCTCCTGGTCATCACCGCCCCATTCCGCGGCAGCATCATGGAAGCCCACTCGCTGGCCGGCACTGCCGTCGAGCCCGGCATACCGATCTTCACCCTTGCCGACCTCTCGGCGGTGGACGTGGTCGCCTCGGTGCCGGAGCGCTCGCTGCCGCTGGTCCGGCTGGAGCAGGAGGCGTCCGTCGCCATACCGGCGTACCCGGACATGCGGTTCACCGGCCGGGTCGAGCGACTCCGCGACCAGCTCGATCCTGAGACGCGCACGGTCGAGGCCGTCATCCACGTGCCGAACGAGCGGGGACACCTGCGGCCAGGGATGTACGCCACCGTCCGCCTCGCCTCCGATCCCGGCGCTACGGTCGCGCTGCGGACGGGAGCCCGAGCACGGGATTCGCTGCTCACCATTCCGGACAGCGCGGTAGTGAGCGATGGCGATCGGCGCATCGCGTTCGTGGAGGTGGCCCCGCGCACCTACGAACGGCGGGTCATCGAGGTCGCGACCCTCACGCCGCCCGGCTCGGCCGAGCCGACGGATCGGCGCGTCGTCGTCCGGTCGGGCCTCGCCGCCGGCGAGCGGGTGGTCGTGCACGGCGCCTTCACCCTCAAGTCCGAGCTGGCCAAGGCTGCCCTTGGCGAGCACGGACACTAGGGGGGACGCCATGATCGACCGCCTCATCGCGTGGGCCGTTCGCCGGCGCGCGCTCGTCATGCTGCTCGTCGGCGGACTCGTGGTCCTGGGGGTCTGGGCGCTCCGCACCATGCGGGTGGACGCACTGCCTGACCTGACCGACGTGCAGGTCCAGGTGCTGGTGGAGGCGCCGGGGCTCTCTCCTGTCGAGGTCGAGCGGCTGGTGTCCTTTCCGGTAGAAGTCGCCATGAACGGCTTGCCGGGAGTGAGCCAGATCCGCTCGCTCAGCAAGTACGGGCTCTCCGTCGTCACCGTCGTCTTCCTGGACGAGACCGACATCTACTTCGCCCGCACCCAGGTCAACGAGCGGCTGCAGACCGTCCGCGGCTCGCTCCCGCCGCAAGCGGACGCGACGCTCGGGCCGCTCTCCGGCGCCATCTCGGAGATCTACCTGTACGCCGTCGAAGGCGGCGGCGACGACCTCATGGAGCTGCGGACGATCCACGACCGTCTGGTCCGGCCCCAGCTCCAGAGCATTCCCGGCGTGGCGGAGGTAAACGCGTTCGGCGGCTTCGTGCGCCAAGTGCAGGTCACCATCGATCCGAGGCGGCTCCAGGCCTACGGTCTCACGCTGCACGACGTGGTCGAGGCCATCGGCGCCAACAACGCGGTCGCGGCGGGCGGCTACCTGGAGAGCGGATCCGAGCAATACATCCTCCGCGGTCTGGGCCAGGCCGCCGGCCCCGACGACCTGCGGGCGACGGTCATCCGAACGCGGGCCAGCGGCGTTCCGCTGCTGGTAGGAGACGTGGCCGAGGTACGGTACGGTCCGGAGGTGCGGCAGGGCGCGGTTTCCCGGGACGCGCGAGGGGAAGTAGTGACCGGCATCGTGATGATGCGGCGGGGCGAGAATGGCCGCGAAGTCGTGCGCCGGGTGCGCGAGCGGGTGGATGAGATCAACCGGTCGCTGCCCGAGGGGGTGACGGTCGCGCCGTACTACGACCAGACCGACCTCGTGGCGGGCACGCTTCGGACCGTACGGACCAACCTGCTCGAGGGCGGCGCCCTCGTCATCGCGATCCTGCTGCTCTTCCTCGGCAACGTGCGGGCGGCGCTCATCGTCGCCGCGACCATTCCACTGTCGCTGCTTTTCGCGTTCGCCGGGATGCGCTGGCTCGGACTTTCCGCGAATCTGATGAGTCTCGGCGCCATCGACTTCGGGATGATCGTGGACGGCGCCGTGGTCATGACCGAGCACTTCGTAAAGACGCTGCACGCAGACGAACAGGCGGGGCGCTTCCCGGCCACCCGCGCCGGCGTTGCCGCGCGTCTGGTGGAGACCGCGCGCGAGGTCGGGAGACCGATCGCCTTCGGCGTCCTCATCATCCTCATCGTCTACCTCCCGATCGCGTCGCTGCAAGGGCTCGAGGGGCGGATGTTCCGGCCGATGGCCTTCACCGTGGCGATGGCGCTGTTCGGGAGCCTGCTGCTGGCGCTGGCCTTCATCCCGGCCGCCGCGACGTGGGTGTTCCGCCGCGGAGCTCCCGAGGCGCGGTTCGCCGAGCGGCTGGCCGAGTGGCTCGACCGCCGCTACATGCCGCTCCTGCTTGGCGCCATGCGGCGGCCGTGGCTCACCGTCGGCGTGGCCGTAGGGGCGCTGGGTCTCACATCGCTGCTGGTACCACGGCTGGGCACCGAATTTCTGCCGGAGCTGGACGAGGGCTCGATCGTCATCCAGGCGATGCGGGACCCGAGCGTGTCGCTGACCCATTCGGTGGCGATGCAGCGGGACATGGAGCGGGTGATCGGAACTGTACCCGAGGTAACCACGGTGGTCAGCCGCGTCGGCCGCGCCGCGATCTCGACGGATCCCATGCCCATCTCGCTCAGCGACGTGTTCGTGATGCTGAAGCCGCGGGCCGAGTGGCGGCCGGGTGTGACCAAGCCGGACCTCGTGGAGGAGCTCGAGCATCGCCTGAACGCCGAAGTCCCGGGGCTGGCGTTCACCTTCACCCAACCGATGGCCATGCGGCTCGACGAGCTGATCAGCGGCGTCCGTGGCGACGTCGCCATCAAGGTCTTCGGCGATTCGGCCGAGGCGAACCAGGCCACCGCGGAGGCGATCGCGTCAGCCGTCCGGCAGGTCTCCGGTGCGGCCGAAGTCCAGGTCGAGGCGACCCAGGGCCAGGGATACCTGAACGTACGGCTGGACCGCGCGGCCCTCGCGCGCTTCGGCATCCCGATCGCCGAGGTTCAAGAGGCGCTGGAGACGGCTGTCGGGGGGAGACCGGTAGGGGCCGTGGTCGAGGGGAACTACCTGGTGGACGTCGTGGTGCAGTACCCCGCGGCGCTTCGCAGCTCGGTGGATGCGATCGGGGCGATCACGGTGCCGGGGAGTGGCGGCGCTAGAGTCGCGTTGGCACAGGTCGCGGACATCGGGCTCGCGTCGGGACCGGTCCAGGTGAGCCGCGAGCGCGGCCAGCGCATGGTCGTGGTCCAGGCGAACGTCCGTGGGCGCGACCTCGGCGGCTTCGCGGAGGACGTGCAGCGAGTCGTGCGGGAACGGGTCGAGCTTCCCGCGGGCGTGTACATCACGTTCGGAGGCGAGTTCGAGAACCAGCGCCGGGCGCTGGGCCGGCTCCGGATCGTGGTGCCGGTGTCCATCGGCCTGATCGCCCTGCTGCTCTACGCGTCGCTGCGGTCATGGAGGCTCGCGGCGCTGGTACTGGTGAACCTGCCGTTCGCCGCGGTGGGCGGGGTGCTGGCGCTGTGGATCCGGGGACTGCACCTGAGTGTGTCGGCGTCGGTCGGCTTCATCGCCTTGTTCGGTGTCGCGGTGCTCAATGGTCTGGTGCTGCTGACGACCGTGCAGCGGCGCCATCAGGAGGGAGGCGAACCGCGGGAGGCAGCGCTCCAGGGCGCCCGCGAGCGGCTCCGGCCCGTGCTGATGACGGCGCTGGTCGCGAGCATCGGGTTCATTCCCGTGGCGGCGTCGCACGGGACCGGGGCGGAGGTGCAGCGGCCGCTGGCGACCGTGGTCATCGGTGGCTTGGTGACGGCGACGCTGGTGACGCTGCTGGTGCTGCCGGCGGTCTATGCGAGGTTGGCGCGACGCGCTTCGCCGGGCCGATCCGGTTGAGACCACGGGCCGGTGACCCCGGCCCGTTTCGTCAGACTTCCATTTACTCCTACTCCTTCTCCCCAACCACCGCCGCGGCACTCGCGTTCACACTGGTCTCGGCGACCTCGTTGAGCTTCTCGTCCGCCGCCTCCTCCTCCGCCAGCGTCTCGGCGAGGAGCTTGGCGACTTCCGGCAGGCCGAGGAGCGTGGCATAGGTGCGAAGGCACCCGTACGCCGCGATCTCGTAGTGCTCCACCCGTTGCGCCGCACCGATCAAGGCGGCGTCGAGCACGGCGCCGGTCTCCCCCTCCTCCATCAGTTCCTTGCCCTCTTCGAGCAGGCCCTTCATCCCATGACACATCTTGCCGCGCGCCGGCATGTCGAGCGACTTGAAGATCTTCTCCAGCCGGGCCACGTGGTTTTCGGTCTCCTTGAGATGGTTGGTGAACGCCTGCTCGAGCTCGGACGACTCAACGGCCTTCGCCAGCCGCGGCAGCGCCTGGAGCAACTGCTTCTCCGCGTGATAGACATCCTTCAGCTCGTCCTGAAAGAGCGAGTGCAAAGTATCGAGGCTCATGGCTGCTGACTCCAGTGGTTTAGTGCGATACGAAGGGATTCATCCGCCACCCGTCTCCGAGTGCGGCGCGTCTACCGGCTTGGACTCGGGGGACCCGCGCTGACGGAGAAAGATCGACAGGACGACGACAGACGCGATCGCCAGGAACTCGCTCTGCCAGTTCTGAAGCGACTCATGCCAGAACCGCGAGGTCGTGGCGTACTGCAGGAACGACAGGGCTTCGCCGGCACCGTGCTCGGCCTGCTCCTCATTGTAGACGGCGGCGCCGGCGAGGGCGTGCAGGCTGATACTGACCAGGAACAACGCGAAGAAGCTCAGTGAGAGGGAGTGCTCGTAGACCTTGAGCGCGACGCCACCTCTCCGGACCGGCCACGGCGCATCCGGATTGCCCTGGCTCAGCCGCGGATCCCGGTCCACGGGCTCCTGCTTGTCGGGATCCTTGGACTCGGCCGAGCCCCGTTGAAAGAGCATGGCCGTGAGCATCACGTAGCAGAAGATCTGGAGGAACTCGCTCTCCCAGTTCTCCGCGGTGGCTTCCCAGAAGTGCGCGGAGCGCAGGTAGGTGGAGTAGGATGGCGGCGAGGCCCCGTGATCGAGCTGCTCGGCCGAGTGTTCCCGGTATCCGGCCACGCTCTGGCCCAGCCAGAACAGCACGAAAAGGGTCAGAAGAACGATCGACAGCCCGTTATCCCGGATCACTTTTCGCATGGGGCACTAGATACGTGTTGGCGCTCTAAGCTGCGGTGGCATAGGGCCCTACCGGAGGTGTGAGCGGCGTCACCTACGCCTTTGCCGGGAGCGAGCGCAGCTCGCGGTTCTCCAGGATCCGAATGCCCGGGCGGTCCTGCTCCGCAGCCTCGACCAGGGCGCGGGCCAACTGCGCCGCGGCCACCGGCCGCCACCGCGCCGGGGCGAAGAGCCCCAGCACCTTCCCTACCCGCTCGCCCAAGCGGACTTCCTTCCGCGGACCCAGGAGCAGTGACGGCCTGGCGATCGTGACGGAACGAAAGCCCAGCGCGCCGATGGCGGCCTCGACTTCGCCCTTCACGCGCGTATAGAAGAACCGAGAGGTCGGGGAGGCATCCACCGAGCTGACCAGCAGGAAGTGGCGGCAGCCGCTGGCGAGCGCCGCCCGGGCCAACGCCACCGGGTACTCGAAGTCTACCCGGCGGAACGCGGCTTCGGACCCGGCCTGGCGGATCGTGGTGCCGAGGGCGCAGAAGGCGTGGCTGGCGGCCGCCCATGGCGGCGGAGGGTCGAGGCAGGTGTAGTCAACCTGAACGGGGGCCACGGTCGGCGCGGCGAGCTCCGGTGGGAGGTCACGGCGCACCAGCGCGCGGACTTCCCTCCAGGCTGGGTCAGCCGCCAGCGACTCCACCAGGGCCTGACCCACCAGGCCCGTGGCTCCCGCCACTATCGCGACGCGATCATTCACGTGCATTCACTCGTTTTTTGGCCGAAGGAGCCACCACGCCAAGGCGGCGATGCCCAGGCTGAACGCCGCCAGGGCGCATCGATCCGGGCGAAGGTAAGGTAGGCGTCCGTGGCGGAGGGGTCACGTACCCGTCTTGGCGGCCTCGAGGTTGGCAATTCCCTCACCCAGGAACATGCTGACCATGTACCGGTCCTTGATCGCGAAGAAGGAGCTCTTGCTCTTCCACCAGAAGGCACCGTCCCCGCGTCCGCTGACCTTCTCCGAGTCCCCGGCGTTCTTACGAAGGGCGCCTCCGCTCCGCCAGGGTTGGATCACGAGAGGGCACGTAACGTGACTCCTCCCCAACGCGACGGCGTGGGCGGCCGAACAGGCCACCCACGCCGTCCACGTTCACACGGACCTACAACAGATCAACGCCGATCGTTTGGATCAGGGTCGTCTTCGAGCTGTTCGTATAGATGTTGATGCGGGACGGTCCAGTGGTGCACTTCTTGATCTTGAAGAAGCTGGACACGGTGAAGGTCTTGATCGCGCACGTCGCGCCGAAACCCAGCGCACCGGAGTGGGCCGGCAGGAAGATGACCTCGAGATACGCGTTGGTGCAGTCGTCCGCGTCGTCGGCCACGAAGTTCTGGAGGGTCCCGGCCGGTATGCTGACGAATTCGCCGTCAGGTGTATAGTGGCAGTCCGTGTTGGCTTCGGCGAACGGCGGCGAGACTGGAACGGCGGCAGCGCCACGGGTGCTCGGAGCGGCCACCTTGTCAATCTGGCACGCTGCGACGATGAACAGGGCTGAACAGCCCAAACCTGCGAGGATGGAGTACCGCACTGGTGCCTCCCTGGCCACAAAGGCGTAAGGATGTGGCTTCCTCAGGGGTACGGCCATTCTAAGAGTGACGGTCGGGGAGGGTAAGGGCCGGATTGCGACACTGTAGGACTGTTTTGCGACAGAACCCCAGACCCCGTGTCCAGAGTAACTCCGCGCCTCGTGCGCACTCGGCAATTCCTGCCGGTCACGCACTGGCGCCGCCTCGGTACGGGTGCCGACCGACTATTCGGCCCCACCCACCAGCCGGTCCAGCATCCACTCTTCGAGGTGCACAACGAGAATCCCAGCTCGTTCCTGCTGCTCTGGTGGCAAGTGCAGCAGGTCCAGGGACACGCCCCATCCTTCCTGGCCCATCAGCGGGCGAATGTGCTTCGAGAGATCCGCGAGCTCGATCGACCCATCGAGGTAGGCCTTCAGCAGGCGATGCGTCTCAGCCTTGATGTCCGAGTCCACGTAGTCCCCCTGATCACCCGACTGTTCGCTTGCGCCACGTCCGGCAACTTCTGCCGCTGAATGATGTGATGCCTTTCGACATAAGACAATTTTGCGCCAAGAGTATTGCGTCGCCAACTGAGTCCGCATGTCCGCGATTCAGGACGGGGCGATGGCACATCCGCCCCTGCGATCGTATCCCACATCGCGTCGCACGCGCATCGCATCATCTCGGCCGCCGTTTGCCCGCGGCCGCCTCCCGACCTCATCCACCGTGCTCTCCACCGCGGAGGCCCAGCCGCTTCCCGCCTGGAAAGCACATCTCGTCCCGACAGCTTGACCGACAACCACATCGTGCCGTCCGGACGCTTC
>Ga0190265_10003931_pt1 | contig 10227 bp, 8 predicted proteins | sample Popmic124T_FD_133135 | JGI IMG/M metagenome (GOLD analysis project Ga0190265, IMG submission 133135) | Populus adjacent soil microbial communities from riparian zone of Indian Creek, Utah, USA - 124 T | ecosystem: Environmental > Terrestrial > Soil > Riparian zone | place: USA: Utah | collected...
AGCTTCATCACTTCGATCTCACGGCGACGGGCGAAGATCGAAAGGCGAATCGTGTTGGCGATGAGGATCGTGGAGGCTCCGAGGAGCACGATGACGACGACGAGGAAGACGACCTGAATCGCGCGCGCGATCTGCAGGATTCGCTCTGAGACCTCCTTGCCATGCCTGACTTCGTCGACAGAAGCGAGCTTGGCGTTCTGGACGGAGGCAGCGACCGCCGCCGTGTCCTCCCCACGCTTCGGCACGATGTCGAACGAGGCAGGAAGCGGGTTCGAGACGAGGTTCTCGGTGAGCTCCGGGTTGCGCTTGCGCATGATCGCGAGCGCCTGCGCCTTGGTGATGAACGTGATGCCTCCGGGCTTGACGCGCTGGTCCGACTCGAGCAGCACACGAAGCTGGTCGACCTGCTTCGTCGTCGCCTCGTCCTTGATGTAGACGTGCACCGCGAGCTCGCGCTTCTTGTCGTCGGACCACGACACGAGCCAGGTGCCGATGCCGATGAAGACCCCGATCAGGACCATTCCGATCAGCACCGAGACGACCGACGCGAAGGTCGTCGAGAGGTTCGCGCCGATCGAGCGGAGCGCCTCGGAGAAGATGAGCCGAAGGCGCGTCACTCTTCGGTGTAGCCGCCGCGACGCTCGTCGCGGACGAGCCGGCCCGCCTCCAGCGCGATCACGCGCTTGCGCATCTTGTCCACCATCTCGCGGTCGTGGGTGACCATGAGGATCGTCGTGCCCGTGCGGCTGATGCGGTAGAGGAGCTGCATGATCCCGACCGAGGTGTCCGGATCCAGATTTCCGGTCGGCTCGTCGCACACGAGGAGCGGCGGGTGGTTGACGAACGCGCGCGCGATCGAGACGCGTTGCTGCTCGCCGCCCGAGAGCTCCTCGGGCCGGGAGTTCATCTTGTGCGCGAGGCCGACGAGGTTCAGGACCTCCGGGACCTTCTTACGGATCTGCGCGGTCGACTGGCCCTGGACGCGCAGCGCGTACCCGATGTTCTCGGCCGCGGTGCGGTTCGGCAGGAGCTTGAAGTCCTGGAACACACAGCCGAGGTTGCGGCGAAGGAGCGGGACCTTCGAGCGCTTGAGCCGCGCGAGATCCCGGCCGCCGACGACGATGCGTCCCTGGGTGGCCTCGATCTCCTTCAGCAGCAGGCGAATCACGGTCGACTTCCCGGAGCCCGAGGCGCCGACGACGAAGACGAACTCGCCTTTGTCGATCGTGAAGGAGACGCCCTCGAGAGCGACCACCCCCGGCTCGTAGATCTTCTGGACGTTCTCGAACACGATCATCGTCGAGCCGTTTTGCTCGCCGTCGACGGGGAGCGGGGTCTCGAAGATCTCGTTCTCGGGCTCGGCCAATGCGGTCATCGTGACATCTGTCTGAGTGTCGTAATCCAGCACCGGTTCAAGGGGAGACGCGGCCATGGACGGCCGCTCCGGTTCTTGGGAAGCGCCGATTGTAGCTGACATTGCTGCGCTTTCTTGGCGCGCAGGACTGGAATCCGCTCGCGCGGACTCCAGTCGCTCGAGCACCCCTAAAGGCGACCGCTTCGCGGCCGCGGCCGCGTCGTTCTTCACATCCATGCCTAGAGGACTTTTCCCGCCGCCTTGGCGAGGAGGTAGGAGTGGACGAAGCCGTCGAGCGCGCCGTCCAGGACGGACTGGATGTTCCCGACCTCGTGGTCGGTGCGGTGATCTTTGACCAGCTGGTAGGGGTGGAGCACGTAGGAGCGGATTTGACTCCCGAAGCCGATGTCCTGCGCCGCCCCCCGCTCGCGCGCGAGCTCCGCCTCCCGCTTCTCCTCCTCGAGCTCGGCGAGGCGCGAGCGCAGGATCCTGAGCGCCGTCTGCTTGTTCGAGGTCTGCGAGCGCTCGTTCTGGCACTGGACGACGATCCCACTCGGAAGGTGCGTGATGCGGACCGCGCTGTCGGTCTTGTTCACGTGCTGGCCGCCGGCGCCGCTCGCCCGGTAGGTGTCGATCCTGAGGTCTGACTCCTCGATCTCGAGTGGTGCGTCGTCGGGAAGGAGCGGCGCCACGACGACCTGCGCGAACGCCGTGTGCCGACGGTGTGCGGCATCGAAGGGCGACTGGCGCACGAGGCGGTGGACCCCGCGCTCGGCCTTGAGCACGCCGTACGCATTCTCGCCGCGAACCGCGACCGTGGCCGATTTGAGGCCTGCCTCCTCGCCCGGGCTCGCCTCCAGCAGCGCGTGCTCGAACCCCCGGTCGGACAGCCAGCGCAGGTACATGCGGAGGAGCATCTCGGCCCAGTCCTGGGCGTCGGTCCCCCCCGTCCCCGCATGGATCTCCAGGATCGCATCACCGGTGTCGTACTTCCCGGTGAAGAGCGCGTCCTCCTGGAGCCGCCCGAGCTCGCCTTCGAGCGAGTTGACGATCTCGGCGATCTCCGAGCCGAGCTCTCCCTCGCCGAGGGCAAGGAGCTCCCTCGCGTCGTCGTACTCGCCCTGCAGGCGCTCATACCGCTCGAGCTTCCTCGTCGCGCGTGCATGCTCGGTCGTGATGCGCGCGGCCAGGGCCTGGTCGTCCCAGAAGCCGGGCGCGCCCATGGCCTCCTCCAGCCCCACTTGTCTGCGCGCTAACGCCTCCGGGTCAAAGATAATCACGGACCCAGGCAAGCTGGGCCCCGATCTCCTCGAGACGCTGATCGAGGCTCTGCGTCGTCTCGGCCATGGAGAGGAGGGTAGCCGAGCGTCTGGCTGGCAAGACGTGCTTCACGGAAGCGAGTTCTGGGAAAGGTACTTCAGACGATGATGAGGTCCCTCAGAAGGGCAGCTCGAACGCGACACCCCGTCGAGGTCGAGATGGGAATCGTCGCGCTGGTCCTGCTCGCGTGGCAAGCCGCTCGGATCCCCCTCGAAGGCAGCGTGGAGACCTCGCTCGCCCACGCGGGCTCGGTGCGCGGACTTGAGGAGTCCCTCGGGCTCGACGTCGAGGGGCCGTTCATCCGCTTTTCCTCCATCGCGCCCTACGACGGCATTCTCGAATGGATGTACACGGGCATCCACACACCTGCGCTGTTCGGCTTCATGGCTGCAGCCTGCGTCTACGCGCCCGAGCGGTACGCGAGGCTGCGCACGATCTTCGTCGTCTCGTTCCTGCCGGCGCTCCTCGCCATCGGTCTCTATCCGCTCGCCCCGCCGCATTGGATCTCCGAGCTCGGCTTCGGCCCGGCTCCCGAGCAGGGCGAGCTCGCCGGATCCGTCGACACGTTGATACACAACTCGACGGCCGCGATCGCCAGCCAGCACTTCGGCTTCGCGGCCTTCATCGCCGCAGCCGCCTTCTGGCTCGCTCCCCGCTCGCCCGTCGCTTGGGCCGCGGTGGCGTACCCCGCCCTGGTGTTCGTCGTCATCGTGGGAACCGGCAACCACTACGTCCTCGATTGCATCGTCGGCGTGCTCACGTTCATGTTCGCGGCTGCGGTCGCGGCTCTCTTGCACGACCGGTCGCAGTCCCTGCTCCCCGCGCCCGCCGGGCGCACCGTCCTCAGCGTGTCCCTGGGCTTCGCGATGATCGCCTGGGGGCTCGTGTCGTTGCAGCTGATCGCACCGGGCGGTTGGCGAAACGTCGTCGCTGCGCTCGTCCTCGCCGGCGGGATCGCGGCGGCGCTGGCACCACGCTGGAGCGCGAAGGAGCCGCTCGCAGAGAGCAGCTAGCGTCGCAACGTTCCGGATCGCATTTCCTGATCTTCGGTCGTAGGATTGGACAGTGAGGATGCAGACGTGCGGTGGGCGCCCGTGACCCGGCTCTCAGGCTGCACGGACGACGCTCGAGCCGCGTGACCTCCCGGTCCACTCTCTCGAAGACGGCACGAGCCGCTCGCAGCATCCAGCGAGATGTCGGGGACGCAGCGGGACATGCCTTCGGCAGCGCGATCGATCGTGCAGTCAGCGCACATCACGCCCGGCGCTTGCGCAAGGTCGGATGGCAGAACGCGCTCGCAGCCGATAGGGGCGGTTGGGCTCGCGGGGCACCGGCTCGCTCGGGAAACGCTGTCGAGGTTCTCATCGACGGCGCCTCGTTCCTGCCGATGGTCGCGGACGAGCTGGCGCGAGCGACGTCGCACGTCCATCTCACCGGCTGCTTCTTCTCGCCGGAGCTCGAGCTCACGCGTGGCGACGATCCCACGATCGTGCGAAACCTGCTCGCCGAGCTGGCCGACCGGATCGACGTGCGCGTGCTGATCTGGAGCGGTGCTCCGATCCCGATCTTCAGTCCATCTCGACGAGAAGTGCGGAGGATGGTCGAGCGGTTCAACCTGAGAAACCGGATCCACTGCGAATTCGACTCCTGCGTCCGTTTCATGCACTGCCATCACGAGAAGACGATCGTGATCGACGACCGCGTCGCCTTCGTCGGAGGCATCGACCTCACGCTCGACGGAGGAGATCCCTACGACAGCCAGGATCACCCTTCGCGAGGCGTCATCGGCTGGCACGACGTCGCGATGCGCATCGAGGGCCCCGCAGTCGCCGACGTCGCGGAGCACTTTCGTCTCCGCTGGCATGCCGCGGCCGAGGAAGAGCTTCCCGCGCCCCCGGTTCCGGACGCCGCCGGCGACGTCGACCTCCAGATCGTCCGCACGATTCCCGAGAAGGTGTACGCAAAATCGCTTCCGCAGGGCGACTTCTCCGTGCTCGAATCCTATGCCGGCGCATTTCGGACGGCCGAGCGCTTCATCTACATCGAGAACCAGTTTCTCTGGTCCTCCGAGATCGTCTCGCTGCTCGCCGAGAAGCTTCGCGATCCACCCTGCGACGACTTCCGCATCGTCGTCCTCCTACCAGTGAACGCAAACGACGGCGCCGACATCTCACGCGGCCAGGTCGCCGCGCTCATCCACGCAGACGACGGCAACGCACGGTTCCTCGCATGCTCCGTCTACGCACGCACCGGCAGCCTGCGTGACCCCATCTACGTGCACGCGAAGGTCGCGATCGTCGACGACCGCTGGCTGACTATCGGCTCGGCGAACCTCAACGAGCACTCGCTCTTCAACGACTCCGAGGTCAACGTCGTCACCCACGACGAGAAGCTGGCGCGTGACACGCGGCTCCGGCTTTGGTCAGAGCACCTCGAGCTCCCCGTCGAGGAGATCGACGGAGAACCGGCGACCGTCATCGACGAGCGGTGGGAGCCGATCTCGGAAGAGCAGCTCGATCGTCTGCAGAACGATCTCCCGCTGACCCACCGCCTGGTCAAGCTTCCCGGAGTGTCGGCTCGCCACCGACGCTTCCTCGGCCCACTGCAGGGCCGGGTCTACGACGCGTAGGAGGCCGTCGACTCGCGTTCGGCCAGGCCTTCGGGCACCGGCTCCTCGCGAGGCTTCGGGGCGCCGGCGCGAACCGCCTCGAGCTGCGCCGCGACCGCCGCACCGAAGAAGATCGCTATCGAGGACAACAGCGTCCACAGCTGGAGCGCGACGATGCCCGCGAGCGAGCCATAGGTGTCGCCGAAGGACGAGCTCAGCTGCAGGACCACACCGAGCAAGAGCGTCACCAGCCCCCAACCGACGACACAGAATGCAGCGCCGAACATCAGCCACGACCACGCTGGTTGTCGCCTATACGGCGCGAAACGCAGCATCGCGCCCAGAGCCAGACCCGCCACCAGCAGGGCTATCGGCCAGCGCACCACGGGCGATGTTGCTCCCAGGAGATCGTTCGTTGCGCCGTTTCCCCGTCCCCAGGTGAAGACGACGAAGTTGCACGCGAGGATCGTTCCTGCTCCTATCGCGAGGAGAAACGCCCGACCGTACTTGCGCAGAACCGGCCGATCCTGCTCGATGCCGTAGATCCGGTTGAAGCCCCGCTCGATCTGTCCCATCGCGGTCGTCCCGGTCACGATCGTGCCGGCGAGCCCGACGAGCAGCGGGAGATACCGCTCCTCGCCTCCCACCTTTCTCGCCTGAGTCACCGCGTCGGTCAGCAGAGCGCCCACCGGGCCCGGAAAGGACGCCTGGATCGCCTGGATGACCTCCTTGCTGATTCGCAGGTCCCCGAAAACGACGGTGAACCCGACCAGCGCGACCAGCCCCTGCACGAGAACGAGCGAGGTCACGAAGGCCAGCGAACGCGCGTGACTGAAGCCATCCGCGGCCCGCATCCTCACGAACGCGTCCTTGACGAGCTTCAGGCGACCCGTGCCGACGAGGGTCTTGCGCGCGTCGTCGCCCGTCAGCTTCCAGGTCTCGGGAACCTTGGAAGCAGTGCTCATGGTCGGTCCGTCGTCGTAGTAGGGACACAGACCGTGATCGCCGACGGCTCGATCTCGACGTTCAGCTTCTTGACCGCCTTGCGGTCACCTCCGTCGAGCTCGTACAGGATCTTGCGATCGAACTTGACCTGCACGGACGTGGCTTTGGTCACCTGGACGAAGGGCGACGCGCTCGACGACCCGACCGCGGTGCGAGCGATCGTGCGCGTCCACTCGAGGAGCCCGTCTGCGGTGACGACTCCGAGCTCGAGCTTTCCGTCGTCGGGGCGGGCGTCCTCGAACGCCTCGACCCCGGCGAAGAGCTTGCCGACGTTACCGATCAGGACGCTGCTCGCCTGGCCGTCGAACCAGGTCGCCCCGTCGACCTTGATCTTCGCTCCGAAAGGCTTCCGTCCGAGCTGCTTCGTCCCCGTCCAGACGTACGCCAGACGGCCGAAGTGATCCTTGAGCCCGCCGTCTGCGTCCTTGATCATCTGGGCGTCGAAGCCCGCGCCGGCCATCACCGCGAAGCGCTCGTCGTTCATGCGCCCCACGTCGAGCGTGCGCCGAACGCCCTCGAGCCCGATGCGCACGGCCTCCTCGATGTCCTGCGGAATCTCGAGATTCGAAGCGAAGAGATTGGCGGTGCCCGCCGGCACGATCGCGATCGTGGCGCGCGAATCCGAGAGCGCGTCGATGCAGCGCTGCACCATTCCGTCGCCGCCCCAGACGAAGAGAAGGTCGGCGCCTTCGGCGAGGGCGCGCTTCACGTGTTTCGGGGCCTTGCGGCTCTTCGGCACCTCGAACCACAGCGGATCGGCCACACCTTGCTTCTCCAGCTCACGCCGAAGCTCGACCAGCCCGCCTCCGAAGGACTTGCCCGCGTGGGCGACGACGGCAACGGTGCTCACAGGCCGATCCTTGGCCTGTGAGCGTGGAGGGGCGTGGGGAACCGGGAAGTTCCCCACGCTCTCAGGAAGAAGGGAGCACGCGAGGGAAACATGGTTTCCCTCGCGACCGCGAGCCGAAGGCGAGCGGTGCTCATGAGCTCTCGCTCGCAGCGTTTCCTCGCTCGCGCGCGCGAGCGACTACCCCCGCAACGCGGACGACGAAGACGACCAGCGCCAGCGCGGCGATGCCGACCAGCACACCCGCGAGCGCGTCGAGCGGATGGTGCATGCCCCGATACATCCGCGAGACCCCCACGACGAGCGGAATGGCCGCGGCGATGCCCCAGACGATGGCTCGCTGCACACGGGAGGTAAGGCGCGAGGTGATGAGCAGCGCGAGCCCCCCGTAGACCGCGATGGAGGCTGCGACGTGGCCGGAAGGGAAGCTCGCGTCGGGTGGCAGGTCGTCGAGCCGGGGAACGTCAGGTCGCTCGCGGTCCACGAAGACGACCGTCGTTCGGTAGGTGGCCGACTCGAGTGCGACGCAGAAGAGGGCGAACACGGCGGCGCGCCAGTGGCGGCGGACGGCGAAGCCGATCCCGACCAGGACGACGAGGATCGGGAGCACGATCCCGCCCGAGATCTCCGATCCGAAGAACGTGAGGTCGTTGAGCGTCGACGTGCGCTGCTCCACGAGCCAGTCGACGGCGCTGGCGTCGGCCTCTTCGAGGCCCCCGAGCGGAAGAATCGTCTCGGTGAAGAGGAGTCCGACCCCGAGCGTGACCGCAGCGAGAGCCAGGTAGCAGAGCAGCGTTCCAACGAGAAAGACGACAACAGGATGGACACTCGAGAGTCGCTCGCCCACTCGAGCCGAGAGGCTGCCCGCGTCCGCGTCGAGCGCGGGGAACGGAGAATCGGTCGGAGGGCCGTGCGTCGCGCGGGCGGAGCTCAGGTCAGACGTCAGGCCCGCCGCTTCCATCGGATCAGGTTTCCCTCTGTCGCCAGCAGGGAAACGTCCGGAGAGCATGTGGAGTCACGAGCGCACCGATCTCGAAGGCTGAGCAGATGCCGCTCCTGGTGCTCCTCGTCGTCGCCCTTGCCGCCGGATCGCTCGTCGGCTTCCTTGCGTGGCACTACCCGACGCCCGCGGCCGTGTCGCGGACCCCGACGGTCGCGGCGGCGAAAGCAGTCGGGAGGGAGATCGGTCATCACAGCCGGCTCCGTCGCACCCTCGAGGCCAGGCTCAACGCCGAGGTGGCCACGGGCCTCGCTTTGACGATCGCCCTCGGGCTCGTGCTCCTGGGCGGCCTGCTCCTGGCGCTGTTTGCGTACCTCGTACGAACCAACTCGCAGCTCGTCGATCTCGACGCGAGCGTTGCGCAGTGGGGCGCCGATCACGCCACCGCCGTTTCGCAGCGGGTGCTCGGCTGGATCACCCACCTAGGCGACACGCTCCTCGTCGTCGGGCTCGCGATCGTCGTCGCAGTCGTCGAGTACATCCGCCGGCCGAGCAGGTGGATCGCACCCTTCTTGATCCTGGTGATCCTCGGCCAGAATCTCTTGACGAACGGGCTCAAGGAGCTCCTGGATCGAGTTCGGCCGACGCTGAACCCGATCGCCGAGACGCTCGGGCCGTCATTTCCGAGTGGTCACTCGGCGACCGCCGCGGCGTTCTACGCGGCCGCGGCGCTCGTGATCGGGCGCGGACGCACATCACAGACACGCGCCTTCCTCGCGGGTGGTGCCGTTGCGATCGCGGTCGCCGTGGCGTGCACGCGCGTCCTCCTGGACTTTCACTGGCTGAGCGATGTGATCGCAGGGCTGGCGCTCGGCTGGGCGTGGTTCGCGGTCTGCAGCATCGCGTTCGGCGGCAGGATGCTCAAGTTCGGCGTCGCCGTCGAGAAGGCACTGGACGAGGCCGACGCCGAGAGTCGAAGGCCCACGGCCGCGCGAGCACACTGAGGTGGCTCGAAAGACGCGGAACACACGGCATCAGCCCTTGAGGCAGGATGGAAGGGCGCCGATGCATGATGCAGACGTGACGACCCGCCTCGACATCCCCGGCGAGCGACTGCTCAACCGCGAGCTCTCCCTGCTCGACTTCCACGCGCGCGTCCTCGAGCTGGCAGCGGATGAAGCGATTCCGCTGCTCGAACGCGTGAAGTTCTGCGCGATCCTCTCCTCGAACGTCGACGAGTTCTTCCAGGTGCGCGTCGCCGGCTTGCTCGGCCAGGCGGAGTCGGCGCTCATCGTGCACTCGGCCGACGGGCTCACGCCGAATGAAGCCCTTTCGCAGATCCGCGAACGAGTGCTCGACCTCGCCTCTCGCCAATCGCGCATCTGGAAGCGCGAGCTCCGGCCTGCGCTTGCGGCAGAGGGGATCGTGATCGGCGGGATCAAGGACTGCCACAAGAGGGATCTGAAGGAGCTCGACCAGCGCTTCGAGCGTGAGATCTATCCCGTGCTCACGCCGCTCGCAGTCGGTCCGGGACAGCCGTTTCCGTACATCTCCGGCCTCTCCCTGTCTCTCGCCGTCTTCGTCCAGGACCCGGAGAGCGGCGAGGAGCGATTTGCCCGCGTCAAGATCCCGGAGGGCTTGCCGCGTTTCCTCTCCGTCGGTCAGCAGGGCCTGTACATACCGCTCGAGCAGGTCATTGCGCACTTCCTGGCGCGGCTCTTCCCGGGTGTGTCGGTCGTGGAGCGGGCGGTCTTCCGCGTGACCCGGGACGCCGACTTCGAGGTGTCCGACGACGCGGCGGATCTCCTCGAAGCGGTCGAGACCGAGCTTCGCAAGCGCCGCTTCGGCGACGTCGTCCGTGTCGAGGTGAGCTCGTCGGCGTCGGAGCAGATGGTGGAACGGCTCGCGACCGGCCTGGCGGTCGACGACTCTCAGGTCTACCGGATCGAGAGCCCGCTCGATCTCGCCGACCTCATCGAGCTCACGCAGCTCGACCGCCCGGACCTGAAGGACGAACCGCACCTGCCGGTCGTGCCCCCGCGCTTCGCAGGCGCGCAAAGCCGGCCCGCCGCGCTGTTCGACGAGATTCGCCGCGGGGACATCCTCGTCCACCAGCCGTACGACTCGTATCGTGCGACCTTCGAGACCTTCGC
>Ga0190265_10003932_pt1 | contig 10225 bp, 12 predicted proteins | sample Popmic124T_FD_133135 | JGI IMG/M metagenome (GOLD analysis project Ga0190265, IMG submission 133135) | Populus adjacent soil microbial communities from riparian zone of Indian Creek, Utah, USA - 124 T | ecosystem: Environmental > Terrestrial > Soil > Riparian zone | place: USA: Utah | collected...
ATCGTCCAGATCGGACGCGCGCTCGTCGAGAACGCGCTGCGGCACACACCGCCAGGCACGGCGGTCGAGGTGAGCGCGGCCGCGGGCGACGGGGAGGCGAGGCTCGTCGTGCGCGACACCGGCCCCGGCATTCCGGCCGAGGATAAGGGCCGTGTCTTCCAGCGCTTCTACCGGGCGGGCGGCGGCAAGGCGTCGGGCAGCGGGCTCGGGCTCGCGATCGCGGCCGAGCTGGCGGCGAAGATGGGCGGCGCGCTGCGCCTCGAGTCCCGGCCGGGCGAGACGGTGTTCACGCTCACGCTTCCCTCCGGCGATCCGGCCGCGTTTCCACGGGAAAACGGGACGTCGCCGCGCGAGCTGACCGGCTCGCGGCCGAGCGTGCCGCGCTGACGGGTCTCTTCCGGCGTTTCGGGCGGCTGTGACTACCCTGTCAGTCCGTGCGCCCCTCCGCCGTCGCAGCCGTCGCCCTCGTCGCCGCCTTCCTCGGCGCCACGGGCGCGCTGGCGGTCGGGAAGGCGACGGGGTGGCTCGAGGGCGGCGACGAGACGTACGTCGTCCGGGAGGCGAACGGCTCCACTCCGGCCGCGCAGATCTCGACCGGCTCGGACGGCGCCGCGGCGAAGCCGCTCCCGGGGAACGACTTCGACCCGGCCACGATCTACCGCGAGCGTGCCGAGGGCGTCGTCACAGTGATCGCGGTCTTCCGCGAGGGCGACGCGCCCGGCAACGAGGCCCAGGGATCCGGCTTCATCGTGTCGGACGAAGGCCACATCCTCACGAACTCGCACGTGATCACGACCGCGGGCGAGGGCGAGGAGCAGCCGCGTGAGGCCGTCCGCGTCTACGTCGACTTCCGTGACGGCGACCGCGTGGACGCCGAGGTGGTGGGCTTCGACCCGTTCGACGACGTCGGCGTGCTCAAGGTCGACCCCGAGTCGCACGACCTGCGGCCCGTCCCGCTCGGGGACTCGAGCGAGGTGACGGTCGGCGAGCCGGTCGCCGCGATCGGGAGCCCGTTCGGCCAGGAGAGCTCGCTGAGCGTCGGCGTCGTCTCGGCGACGGAGCGCTCGATCGACTCGCTCACGTCGGCCTACTCGCTCGTGGACGCGATCCAGACCGACGCGCCGATCAACCGCGGCAACTCCGGCGGCCCGCTCCTGAACGCCCGGGGCCTCGCGATCGGCATCAACGCGCAGATCCGGACGGACAGCGGCACGGCCGAGGGTGTCGGCTTCGCCGTCCCGATCAAGTCCGCCGTGCGCTCGATGGAGCAGCTGATCGAGACTGGCAGCGTCCGCTACGCGTGGGTCGGGATCACGACGCAGACGATCACTCCCTCGCTCGCCGCCGAGCTCCGGCTCGAGAGCGAGCGCGGCGCGGCGATCCAGGAGGTGATCGGCGGCAGCCCGGCCGAGCGGGCCGGCCTCCAGGAGGGCGACGAGGAGCGCGAGGTGGACGGCATCGTGCTCCTGGCCGGCGGCGACGTGATCCTCGGGATCGACGGTGAGGCCGTCGCGTCGGCCGAGGATGTCGTGCGGATCGTCACGAACAGCCTGCCCGGCGAGACGGCGACGTTCACCATCCTGCGTGGCGGCGAGCAGGTCGAGGTCGAGGTCCGCTACGGCGAACGCCCTGCGAACCCGGGCAGCTAGCAGTCCGCGGCCCGGAGTAGCCTCGCCCGGGATGGACGCGCCGCTCCGAGAGGAGATCCTGCTCGGGGACAACCTCGAGCTGCTCCCCGGCTTTCCCGACGAGGCGTTCGACCTCGTCTACGCCGACCCGCCCTTCAACACCGGCAAGCGGCAGGTGCGGCGCACGCTCGAGACGCTCGCGGACGCGAACGGCGACCGGCGCGGGTTCGGCGGCCGCCGCTACCGGACGCGCGTCCTCGCCGAGTCCTCGTACCGGGACCGCTTCGAGGACTACCTCGGCTTCCTCGAGCCGCGCCTGCGCGAGATCCGCCGCGTGCTGGCCGTGAGCGGAACGCTCTACCTTCACCTCGACTACCGGGAGGCGCACGCCGTGAAGCTCCTCTGCGACGAGCTCTTCGGCCGGGAGTGCTTCCTGAACGAGATCGTGTGGGCCTACGACTACGGCGCGCGGACCCGCCGCCGCTGGCCGGCGAAGCACGACACGATCCTCGTTTACGTGAAGGACCCCGAGCGCTACTGGTTCGATGCCGAGGCGGTCGACCGGGAGCCCTACATGGCGCCCGGCCTCGTGGGCGCGGAGAAGGCCGCGCGGGGAAAGCTGCCGACGGACGTCTGGTGGCACACGATCGTCTCTCCGACCGGGCGCGAGAAGACCGGCTACCCGACGCAGAAGCCGGAAGGCCTCGTCCGGCGGATGGTGCAGGCGTCCACCCGGCCGGGCGATCGCTGCCTCGATCCGTTCGCCGGGAGCGGGACGCTCGGGGCCGTCGCGCGCTCGCTCGGCCGCGGCTTCGTGCTGATCGACGAGAGCCCCGAGGCGGTCGACGTGGCGAGCGGACGGCTCGGTCTCGAGCCGGCCGGTGTGCGAAGATCGACGCCGCTCGAGGGGCGCGCATGAACCCGCAGGAGACGACCACCTGTTTGCGCACCCCCTTCGGGGGAATATCGCCCACGTCGTCCGCGGACGACAACAGGCCTGAAAGCGGTATATGACCGAACCCCTCACCCCTGGCATCGTTGCTCTGACGATTCCGGCCAAGCCGGAATACATCGCGCTCGCCCGACTCGCGCTGAGCGGGCTCGCCCAGGTGAGGCCGGTCGAGCCGGAAACGCTCGCCGACCTGAAGCTCGCCCTGACGGAGGCCTGCTCGAACTCCGTGCGCCACGCGTACCGCGAGGACCGCGTCGGCACCGTGGACGTCCGCTACGAGCTGAATGGCTCGAGACTCGCGGTGGAGGTCGTGGACGAGGGCAGCGGCTTCGACGTCGACTCGGCCGACGGGGAGCTCGGCGAGCTGGACGAGGGCGGCCTCGGCCTGGCGATCATCCGCGCGCTCACCGACGAGCTGGCGATCGACTCGCACGAGCGAGGCTCGCGGCTCAGGTTCGCGAAGAACCTTCCGTGAGCCCGTAGGTCGCCTAGGTAATCTCCGCCAGTTGCAGCTCCAGCCGGTCAACGTCGGGCACAAGGCCCTCGCCGACTACGCGACGATCGCGAGCCGCGGCGTCATGGACCAGATCAAGGCGCTCGCCGAGGCGCTCCAGGGCAAGCGCGTCCTGCACCTCTCGGCCACGGCCTTCGGCGGCGGCGTCGCCGAGATCCTCTACACGCTCGTCCCGCTCATGCGCGACGCGGGGCTCGATACCGAGTGGCAGGTGATCAACGGCCAGGACGAGTTCTTCGACGTGACGAAGACGATCCACAACGCGCTCCAGGGCGCGGACGTCACGCTGACCGAGGAGCAGAAGGAGATCTTCCGCCGCTACAACCGCGCGAACGCGCAGGCGCTCGACGGCTCCTGGGACGTCGTGATCGTCCACGACCCGCAGCCCGCGGCGATCCTCGACGACGGCCGGCCGGGCGGCGGCCACTGGATCTGGCGGTGCCACATCGACCTCTCTCAGCCGAGCCGGGACGTGATCGAGTTCCTCGCTCCCTCGCTCGCACGCTACGACGCGACCGTCTTCCACCGGCACGAGTACGTCCCGCAGGGAGTGAACCTTCCCCGCGCGTACATCTGGCCGCCGGCGATCGACCCGCTCGCGCCGAAGAACATGGCCCTGTCGGCCGAGGACGCGGCGTACATCGTCGACCAGTTCGGGATCGACGTCGAGCGCCCGCTCATCACCCAGGTCTCGCGCTTCGACCCGTGGAAGGACCCGCTGGGCGTGATCGAGGCCTGGCGGATCGTGCGCGAGGAGCATCCCGGCCTGCAGCTCGCGCTCGTCGGCTCGATGGCGCACGACGATCCCGAGGGCTGGGACTACTACACGCGCACGGTGGAGGCGGCCGGCGGCGATCCCGACGTCTACATCCTCTCGAACCTCAACAACGTCGGCTCGGTCGAGGTGAACGCCTTCCAGGTGCACTCGGCCGCCGTCCTCCAGAAGTCGATCCGGGAGGGCTTCGGGCTCACCGTGACGGAGGCGCTCTGGAAGAGCCGCCCCGTCGTCGCGGGGCGCGTCGGCGGGATCGTCGACCAGGTGACGGACGGCGAAACCGGATGGCTCGTCGACTCCGTCGAGGAGTGCGCGCAGGCAGTCTCCGAGGTCCTGGCCGATCCCGATCGGGCGAGGGCGATGGCGAGGCTCGGCAAGGAGCATGTCAGGCAGCACTTCCTGACCCCCCGGCTCCTGCGCGACTGGCTCGCCCTCTTCAACATGCTCGACGGGCGGGACACGGACGCCGGCTCGGCGCTCGCCGCGGTCGGCGCCGCCGGCTGAGCCCTCCGCGGCGCGGCGGGGGTAGGCTGACGCGCGGGATGGCCGCGCGCCGAAAGCTGATCGTGGTCTCGAACCGCGGGCCCGTCTCGTTCGCGCGGGGGGACCGCGGGTGGGTCGAGCGGCGGGGCGGCGGCGGGCTCGTGACCGCGCTCGCCGGGATCCTCGGCCAGCACGACGTGACCTGGGTGGCGAGCGCGATGAGCCCTGAGGACCGCGCCGTCGCGGCCGAGAGCGAGGGCGCGGCGGTGGAGGCGCGGGTCAGCGACGGCGCGCGCTACCGGTTGCGGCTCGTCGCCCACGACGAGGCCGCGTACCACCGCTACTACAACATCGTCTCGAACCCGCTCCTCTGGTTCATCCAACACTCCCTCTGGCCTCTGGCCGAGGCGCCGGACATCGACCCCGGCGTGTGGAAGGCCTGGCGCGAGGGCTACGAGACGGTAAACCGCGGGTTCGCCGAGGCGATCTGCGACGAGCTCGAGCGCGAGCCCGAGGCGGCCGTCTTCTTCCACGATTATCACCTCTACCTCGCGCCGCGGATCGTGCGCGAGCGCGTGCCGGACGCCACGCTCCTCCAGTTCGTGCACATCCCCTGGCCGGGGCCGGACGCCTGGCGCGTCCTCCCGGACGTCATGCGCCGTGCCGTGTACGAGGGCGTCCTCGCGAACGACGTCGTCTCGTTCCACACGGAGCGCTGGAGGGGGAACTTCCTCGCCGGCTGCGCCGAGCACGCGGGCGCGGAGATCGATCCCGAGCGCAACGACGCGACGCTCGACGGGCGGACGACGGCGGCGCGCTACTCGCCGATCTCGGTCGACCCTGCTGAGTTCGAGGCGCTCGCCGAGAGCGAGGCCGTCCTCGCCGCCGAGCGGGCGCTCCTCGACCGGCGGCCTGAGGTGCTCGTCGTGCGCGTCGACCGCACCGATCCGTCGAAGAACGCCGTCCGCGGATTCCGGGCGTTCGCGCTCTACCTCGAGATGCATCCGGAGATGCACGGGCGCATCGGGCTCCTCGCGCACCTCGCGCCGTCGCGCCAGGACATCCCGGAGTACGTCGAGTGCCTCGCCGGGATCGAACGCGCGGCGCGGGTGGTGAACGACCGCTTCTCCCGGCCTGGGTGGCAGCCGATCAGGCTCGACCTCGTGGACGACTTTCCCGCCTCGATCGCCGCGTACAAGCAGTTCGACGTCCTTCTCGTGAACCCGATCTACGACGGGCTCAACCTCGTGGCCAAGGAGGCGCCGCTCGTGAACGTCAGGGAGGGCGTGGTCATCCTCTCGGAGAGCGCGGGCGCGCACGAGGAGCTCGAGGACTTCGTGGTCAGCGTGAACCCGTTCGACGTGGCCGGTCAGGCCGAGGCGATCCACGAGGCGGTCACGCTGGGGGTCGACGCGCGCCGCCGCCGGATCGAAGGCATCCGGGCGCGCGTGCACGAGCACGACATCGCCGCCTGGACGGCCCGGCAGCTCAACGACCTCGACGAGGCGCGGGCGCGGGCCGACCGTACACTTCGCGTCCCGTGACCCCGGCTGATCCGACGCGGCTCTCCCACGTCTCCGAGACGGGGGAGGTGCGGATGGTGGACGTGGGCGGCAAGCCGCTCTCGCGCCGTCGCGCGCGCGCAGCGGCGACCGTGCGGATGCGGCCGGAGACGGCCGCCCGCCTGCGCGAGCTTCCGAAGGGCGACGCGCTCGCGACCGCGCAGGTGGCCGGGATCATGGCCGCGAAGCGGACCGCCGATCTGATCCCGCTCTGTCACCCGCTCCCGCTCACGCACGTGGACGTGCGCCTCTCCGTCGGCGAGAACCGCGTCGAGATCGAGGCGAGCGCCGAGACGACCGCGCAGACCGGCGTCGAGATGGAGGCGCTCGTCGCCGCGTCCGTCGCCGCGCTCGCGCTCTACGACATGGCGAAGGCGGTCGACCCGGAGATGGTCGTCAGCGAGGTCAGGTTGCTCGAGAAGACGAAGGACGAACCCGGGCGGTGAACGCGGCGGTGCTCACGATCTCGGACGGCGTCGCGCACGGGTCGCGCGAGGACACGAGCGGCGACCTCCTTGCCGGGCTCCTCGCCGGGGAGGGCTACGACGTCGTGCGCCGGGTCGTGCCCGACGACCGGGCGGAGATCGCCCACGCGCTCCGCGAGCTCGCGCGCGACTGCCGGCTCGTGCTCACGACCGGGGGGACGGGCCTCGCGCCGCGCGACGTGACGCCGGAGGCGACGCGGGACGTGCTCGACCGCCCGGCGCCCGGGATCGCCGAGGCGCTCCGCGCCGACTCGCGTGCGAAGACGCCGCACGGGCTCCTCTCCCGCGGCGCTGCGGGCACGGTCGGCTCGGCCCTCGTCGTCAACCTGCCCGGCTCGACCGGCGGGTGCCGCGACGGGTTCGAGGTGCTTCGCCCCGCGCTCGGTCATGCGCTCGGCCTCCTTGCGGACGAGCCGACCGCGCACCGCCAGACGTGAACGGCGTCCTGCGCTATCCCGCGCTCTTCGCCTCGCTCGTCAAGGTCGAGCACACGATCTTCGCGCTGCCTTTCGCATACGTCGGCGCGTTCCTCGCCGTGGACGCCGTGCCAAGCGCGGCCGATCTCCTCTGGATCACGGTCGCGATGCTCGGCGCCCGCTCGCTCGCGATGGCGCTCAACCGGCTGATCGACGCGGAGGTCGACGCCCGCAACCCGCGCACGGCCGGCCGGGAGCTCCCGCGCGGCGCGCTCTCGCGGCCGGAGGTGATCGCGTTCTGCCTCGCGTCGCTCGCCGTCTTCCTCCTCGCCGTGTGGCAGCTCGCCCCGCTCGTACGCTGGCTCTGGCCCATTCCCGTGGTCGCGTTCGTCGTCTACCCGCACCTCAAGCGCGTCACGTGGCTCGGCCATGCCTGGCTCGGCGCCGTGGACGGGCTCGCGCCGGTCGGCGCCTGGGTGGCGATCACGAACGACCTGCCCTGGGAGGCGTGGGCGCTCGGCGGCGCCGTCGCCGTCTGGGTGGCCGGCTTCGACCTTCTGTACGCGCTCTTCGACCTCGCCGTGGACCGCGCGCAGGGGCTCAAGTCCTTCCCGCAGCGGTTCGGCGTCTCGGCGACGTTCTCCGCGGCCCGCGCGTGCCACGGCGCCACGGTCGCGCTGCTCGCGCTCGCGGGGTTCGGGCTGCCCGTCGGCGCGCTCTACTGGCTCGGCGTCGCGGTCGTCGCCGCGCTCCTCGCGTACGAGCACGCGATCGTCTCGCCCGGCGACCTGCGCCGGCTCGACGCCGCGTTCTTCACGATGAACGGCGTGATCTCGCTCGCGTTCTTCGGCTTCGTCCTCGCGGACGTGCTCGTCTCATGACTGCAATCCGGGCGCGCGCGCTCGAGCGGCGCTTCGGGGAGAAGCGCGTGCTCGCGGGGCTCGACCTCGACGTGCCCGCGGGCGGGTTCGTCGCCGTGACCGGGCCGAACGGGTCGGGGAAGTCGACGCTCCTCGCGCTCCTCGCCGGCCTGCTCACGCCGACCGGCGGGGAGCTCGAGATCGCGGTGGAGCGCGCCGAGGTCGGCTATCTCGCGCACGAGCCGCTCGTCTACCGCGAGCTCTCGGCGCTCGAGAACCTCGAGCTCTACGGGCGGCTCTACCGCGTGCCGGAGCGGCGCGAGCGCATCGGGATGCTGCTCGAGCGCTACGGCCTCTGGGAGGCCCGGCACGAGCGCGTCTCGGCGTACTCGCGCGGGATGGCCCAGCGGCTCGCGCTCTGCCGGACGCTCCTGCACGACCCGCGGCTCGTGCTGCTCGACGAGCCGTACTCGGCGCTCGACGCGGACGGGGCGCGGCTTCTCGACGCCGAGCTCGCCGCCCTCGCCGGCGAGCGGACGCTCGTCGTCTCGACCCACGACCCGGAGCGCGTGCGGCCGCTCGCCACGGAGGAGCTGACGCTCGGGTGAGCGGCTACCTCGGCGACGTCGCCGCGCTCGCGCGCACGAGCCTCCTCCTGGAGCTTCGCTCGCGCGACACCGTGCCCGCGATGGTGCTCTTCGTCGTCTCGGCGCTCGTCGTCTTTCGCTTCTCGCTCCCCGCCGACGCCTCCGACCTCGCGGCGCTCGGGCTCCTCTGGATCGCGATCGTCTTCACCGCGATCCTTGCGCTGACCCGGGCCTTCGTCGCCGAGCGGGAGGGGCGCGTGCTCGACGGCCTCGTCCTCGCGACGGCCGACCGGAGCGCCATCTGGCTCGGGAAGGTGGTGGGCGTGCTCGCATTCCTCGTCCTCGCCGAACTCGTCGCACTCCCGGCCTTCGCGCTCTTCTTCACCCCGCTCGGGTGGGAGACGGTCGCCGCGGTCGCGCTTGCGAACGTCGGGATCGCCGCGGTCGGGACGCTCCTCGCCGCGATGGCCGCGGCGAGCCGCGCGCGCGAGCTGCTCCTGCCCCTCCTGTTCCTCCCGCTCGTGATCCCGATCGTCGTGGGCGGCGTCGGCGCGAGCGTCGAGCCGGATCCGAGCCGTTACCTCGCCTTCCTCGGCCTCTACGACCTCATCTTTGCGATCCTTGCGTGGGCGAGCTTTGACTACGTCGTTGCGGAATAGCGCGGGACCCGCGGCCGCCCTCGGGGCGCTCGTCGTCCTCGGCGTGGGCCTCGGGCTCGCGCTCTTCTGGGCCCCCGAGGACGCCGACCAGGGTTTCAGCCAGAAGATCTTCTACGTCCACGTCCCGATCGCCCTGACGGCGTACGCGTGCTTCGGCTGGGGCGCGTGGAAGGCGCTCCGGCTCCTCTGGACGCGCGACGGGCGCTACGACCTCGAGAGCTACACGGCCGTCCACATGGGGACGATCTTCGGCGTTCTCACCCTCGTCACCGGCTCGCTCTGGGCGAAGGTCTCGTGGGGGATCTGGTGGAGCTGGAGCGAGCGGCAGCTCGTCCTCTTCCTCGTCCTCTTCCTCTTCTACTCGGCGTACTTCATGCTCCGCTACTCGACCGACCCGGGCCCGCGACGGGCGAACATGTCCGCGGTGTATGCGCTCTTCGGGGTCGTGCTCATCCCGGTCTCGTTTCTCGCCATCCGCCTCGCGGAGAACTTCATCCACCCGGTCGTCTTCACGCGCGACGGACCGCAGATGGCGGGGAGCATGTTCTTCGTCTTCTGCGTCTGCCTCGCCGGGATGCTCCTGCTGGCGGTTGCGCTGTACCAGGCCGAGCTGACGGGCAAGCGGCTCGACGAGCGGCTCCGCGAGCTCCGGGAGGCGCTCGCGTGAGCCGGGGCGAGTCGTACGTCTTCGCGGCCTACCTCGTCGTCGTGGCGGTCGTGCTCGGCTGGCTCGTGATCCATGCGTTCAAGCTCGCGCGGCTCTCCCGGGAGGTCGGCGAGCTCGTCGAGCTCGCGCGGCGGCGCGACGGGAAGGCGCCGGCTCCTGATGCTCCTGAGGCTCGGGTCGCGCGGCAGTAGGCTCGCGCTCAAGCAGGCGGGCCTCGCCGCCGACCTGCTGCGCGCGGCGATCGCCGACCTCGACGTCGCCCTCGTCCCGATCACGACCGCGGGCGACCGCGACCGCTCGCGACCGTTCGGCGAGATCGGCGCGCGCGGCGTCTTCGTGAAGGAGATCGAGGAGGCGCTGCTCGCCGGCCGCATCGACGTCGCGTTGCACTCCGCGAAGGACATGACCTCCACCGACACGGACGGCCTCGCGGTCGCCGCGTATCTGCCGCGCGACGACCCGCGCGACGCGCTCTGCGGTGCAGGCGGCGTGCGGCCGGCGATGCGGATCGGCACCGCGTCGGCCCGGCGCAAGGCGCAGCTGCTCGCGTTCGTGCCGTCCCGCTCGGTGGAGCCGCTGCGCGGGAACGTCGACACGCGCCTGCGCAAGCGCGACGAGCGCGGGCTCGACGCGATCG
>Ga0190265_10003933_pt1 | contig 10225 bp, 12 predicted proteins | sample Popmic124T_FD_133135 | JGI IMG/M metagenome (GOLD analysis project Ga0190265, IMG submission 133135) | Populus adjacent soil microbial communities from riparian zone of Indian Creek, Utah, USA - 124 T | ecosystem: Environmental > Terrestrial > Soil > Riparian zone | place: USA: Utah | collected...
GTGGATCAGGCCGCGGGCAAGCCGCTGTGGCAGCGCAGCGGTCTCCTGCTCGAGGGCGATTACGATCCCGGTCAGGAAACCGTGGGCCGGGAAAAGGCGCTCGAGAAGCTGGTGACCAACATCGTGGAGGGTGCCCAATCCCAATGGTAGCGCGCCTGGGAGGCCGCCGAGGCGGAAGCACAATGGGGTGCCTCTTCTCCGTCGTGTTGTTCGCCGCGGCCCTCTACTACGGGGTGCACATCGGCGAAGTGTACCTCCGCTACTACCGCCTGCTGGACGCCATGCGCTTTCAGGCCCAGATCGCGCCGACCGTCGTGGACAACAACGTGATCAACCGCCGGCTCACCGCCGCCGCCGACTCCATCCTCGGGATGACGCCTCGCTTCATGATCGACCGCAACGCCCGCCGGATCACCATTCAGACCCAGTACAGCGAGCGGGTCGACCTGCCGTTCTTCAAGCACACGTTCCTCCTCCGTCCACGCGCTGAAGCGCCGCTCTAACAGGCCGGCCGCTCTGGGCCTCTCGATCCGCGCGTCCGCCGTAGTCCTGCTCGTCGCACCCCTCGCCGCCGCGGCTGAGGGCGTGGATGTCGCGCGCTTCTTCCTGGTGCTCGCCGCGATCCTCGCGGCCGCCAAGCTTCTCGGCGAGCTGGCCGAGCGGATCGGTCAGCCGGCCGTCCTCGGCGAGCTGGTCGCCGGCGTGCTGCTCGGCGCAAGCGCGCTCGGCGTGGTGCCGGCCGGAGGCGTCGAAGCGGAGCTGATCCATGTGCTGGCCGAGCTGGGCGTGGTGTTGCTGTTGTTCGAGATCGGACTCGAGACCGATCTGAAGGAGATGTTCCGGGTCGGCCCCGCGGCACTCGCGGTCGCCATGGTCGGCGTGGCGTTGCCGTTCGCCTTCGGCTACTTCTACTGGCGCTACGCGCCCCACGCCGCATCCGGGAGTGGTAACCTGGTCAGCGCCGCCATCTTCATCGGCGCCACGCTCACCGCGACCTCCGTCGGCATCACGGCCCGGGTATTGTCCGACCTGGGACGGATGAGCACGCCCGAAGCCCGCATCATCATCGGCGCGGCGGTGATCGACGACGTGCTCGGCCTCGTCATCCTGAGCGTGGTGAGCGGTGTGGCGGCGGGCGCGGCCATCACCGCGACAGGAGTGGCCACGACCCTCGCGGTGGCCGTGGGGTTCCTCGTGATTGCGGTCGTGTTGGGCCGGTTCCTCGCGCCCAGGCTCTTCGACCTGATCAACCGCATGCGGGCTCGCTACGTCCTGGTGGTCGCGTCGGTCGCCTTCGCGCTCGGACTGGCGGCGCTGGCGAGCCTGGCGGGTTCGGCGATGATCATCGGCGCCTTCGCCGCCGGGCTGATCCTGTCCGGCACCAATCAGTTCGACACCATCGAGCGCGAGGTCCGTCCGCTGGCCTCGATCTTCGCGCCCATCTTCTTCGTGAGCGTCGGCGCGTCGGTCAATCTCGCGCTGCTGGTCCCGTCCACCCCGGAAGCCCGTGCGACCCTGCTGATCGCGGGCGTGCTCATCGTGTTGGCGGTGATCGGCAAGGTCGCCGCCGGGTGGGCGGCCCCGTGGACGAAGTTTCGGCGCCTGGTGGTCGGCGTGGGTATGGTGCCGCGGGGTGAGGTGGGCCTCATCTTCGCCGAGATCGGCCGCCGGTCCGGTCTTCTGGGCGAGGAGATCTTCGGCGCGGTGCTGCTGATGGTGATGGTGACGACGTTCATCGCGCCCCCCGCGCTCAAGGCGCTGTTCTCGAAGTCTTCCCGGTGACGACGAGCTCCAAAGTCCGCGACCTCGCGGCAGCCGTCGCTTGGCGCCGGACGGCCGCCGGGCCGGTGGTCTTCACCAACGGCGTCTTCGACCTGCTCCATCCCGGACACGTCGAGCTGCTGGAAGCCGCGCGCCGCGAAGGCGCGTCGCTGGTGGTCGGCGTGAACTGCGACGCGTCGGTCCGGCGCCTGGGGAAGGGGACCGACCGGCCGGTCGCCACCGAGGCCGCCCGGGCCCGGGTGCTGGCCGGTCTCGCCGCGGTGGACTGCGTCGTCCTCTTCGCCGAGGACACGCCCCTCGCCCTCATTCAGGCGCTCGAGCCCGATGTGCTGGTGAAGGGCGCCGACTACAGCCGCGACCGGATCGTCGGAGCCGACTGGGTCGAGGCTCGCGGCGGCCGAGTCGTGCAGGTGCCCCTGGTCGCCGGCTATTCGACTTCCGCCCTCGTGGAGCGTTCCCGTGCCCCGTCCTGACGCCCGCAGCAACGATCAGCTTCGTCCCCTCGTGCTCGAGCGAAGCGCCAACCCCTACGCCGAAGGATCGTGCCTCATTCGGATGGGGGGCACGCTGGTGCACTGCACGGCGAGCGTGGAGCCCGGCGTGCCCGGCTTCAAGAAAGGCTCGGGCGAGGGCTGGGTGACGGCGGAGTACGCCATGCTCCCGCGCGCGACAGTGGAGCGCACCTCGCGCGAGCGCTCCGGACCGGGCGGTCGTACCCAGGAGATCCAACGGCTCATCGGCCGGTCCCTCCGGGCGGCCATGGGGACCATGGCGTTCGGCGAGTACACCATCCGGGTGGACTGCGACGTGCTCCAGGCCGACGGCGGCACCCGGACGGCCAGCATCACCGGCGGGTGCGTGGCACTCGCCGATGCCTGTGCCTGGCTCTCCGCCCGCACCGGTGTGCCCTCGCCGTTCGGCAGCCTGGTCGCGGCCGTCTCGGTCGGTGTCGTGGACAACGAGGAACGGCTCGATCTCGCCTACCTGGAGGACCGCGACGCCCAGGTGGACGCGAACGTGGTCATGCTCCATCCGGGGCGGTACGTCGAGGTGCAGGGAACGGGCGAGCACGGCACCTTCGCCCGCGCCCAGCTCGAGATCCTGCTGAACCTGGCCGAGCGGGGCATCGCCGAGCTTTTCGTCGCCCAGAAGAAGGCGCTCGGCTGGTGAAGCTGCTCGCGGCCACGCGGAGCGCCGGCAAGCAGCGCGAGTTCCGGCGCGTGCTGGAGCCCGCCGGCATCGAGGTCGTCTTTCCCGACGACATCGGCCTCAATCCCAAGCCTGCCGAAGATCTTCTCGAGCTGGGTGATTCCTTCGAAGCCAACGCCCGCAGGAAGGCCGAGTATTTCGCTCGCCTCAGCGGACTCCCCACCGTGGCGGATGATTCCGGTCTCGAGGTGCTCTCGCTCGGCGGGGCACCTGGTGTGCGCTCCAAGCGGTGGGCCGGCGCCAGCGGGACCGATGCGGAGATAGATGCCGCCAACAATGCGGAGCTGGTGCGTCGTCTCGCCGGCGCGGCCGGCCCGCGCCGCGGAGCCCGCTACCGGTGCGTCCTGATCTACCTGCCCACTGCGGGAGCGATTCCCCAGCGCTTCGAGGGAAGCTGCGCCGGCCGAATCCTGGAGGAGCCGAAAGGGGAGGGCGGCTTCGGCTACGATCCCTACTTCTTCAGTGAGGAGCTGGGCAAGACGTTCGGTGAGGCGTCGCCGGAAGAGAAGGACTCTTTGAGCCACCGAGGCCGCGCGCTCCGCGAGCTGGCGTCCAACCTGGCCCCGGTGTCATCCTGAGCGAAGCGAAGGAGCCATAGCCCTCCCATTGACACATCAAGTTTATTTGATACATTGTATTCCATGACCGCCCGAGCCACCCTCGACACCGCCCACGCCGTCCGCCTCTTCCACGCCCTGTCGGACGAGACCCGGCTCTCGATCCTCAAGCGCCTCCGCCACGGCGAGCGCTGTGTCTGCGAGCTCACCGACGTGCTCGACGCCGCGCAGTCCCGGCTGTCCTTCCATCTCCGGGTTCTAAAGGAAGCGGGTCTGGTCACCGACCGCCGCGAAGGCCGCTGGATGTATTACACCCTCAACACCGATGCGCTCGCCGACGTCGCCGACCTCGCGCAGACGTTGGCCCTGCCGCTGCCACCGAGGGAGAGCGGCTGCTGCTGATTTTCATTTCTCGTAGCATATATATCAAATTTTCTTGATGGAGGTGGCATCCGTGGACAGCACCGAATCCTTGAAGGCCGTCGTTCGCGAGAAGTATGGAGAGGCCGCGCTCCGCGCCGGTGGCGGCAGCAAGTCGAGCTGCTGCGGGGGCAGCTGCGGGACCGACCTGGCCGATCCCATCACCTCGAACCTCTATTCAGCCGCCGAGTCGGCCGAGGTCCCGCAGGAAGCCTTGCTCGCGTCGCTGGGTTGTGGGAATCCGACCGCGCTGGCGGAGCTGCGGCAAGGTGAGACCGTGCTCGACCTCGGCTCGGGGGGAGGGATCGACGTCCTTCTATCCGCACGGCGCGTCGGCCCGACGGGCAAGGCATACGGCCTCGATATGACCGATGAGATGTTGACGCTCGCCCGCGAGAATCAGCGGCGCGCCGGCGCCGAGAACGTCGAGTTCCTCCGCGGCGAGATCGAAGCCATCCCGCTGCCCGACTCTTCCGTGGACGTGATCATCTCGAACTGTGTGGTCAATCTCTCCGGCGATAAGCGGAAGGTGGTCGAGGAGGCCTTCCGGGTGCTCAAGCCGGGTGGCCGTCTGGCGATCTCCGACGTCGTGGTCCGGGGCGAGATGCCGGCGCCGATCCGCCAGAGCATTGAGGCATGGGTCGGCTGCGTCGCCGGTGCGCTGACCGAAGACGAGTTCCGGTCCCACCTGGAAGCCGTCGGCTTCGAGAGCATCGACATCGAGCCGACCAGGATCTACGAGGTGGAGGACGCCAAGGCCTTCCTCGCCGGTACCGGGGTGGATACCGAAGTGCTCGCGCGCGAAGTGGGCGGTTGCGTCATGGGCGCGTTCATCCGCGCCAGCAAGCCGTGAAGACCGCCATTCGGGTGGCGACGCCGGGGGACTACGCCGGCGTCGTCGGCCTGCTGCGCGCGGCCGATTTGCCGACGGCCGGGCTGCTGCCTTCGTTGCCCGAATTCCTGGTTGCTGACGACGGGGGCAGTATTGTCGGGGCGGTCGGCATGGAGGTCTATGGGAAGTACGCGCTGCTCCGGTCGGCGGTGGTAGACCCGGGGAAGCGGGGAACTGGAGTCGGGAGCGATCTGGTGGCCGCCCTGCTGGATCGCGCCCGGGTCCGTGGTACTCGCGAGGTGTATCTCCTCACCACCACCGCCGAGCGGTATTTCCCTCGGTTCGGGTTCGCCCCGATCGCGCGGGCACAGGTGGCGGAACCGGTGCACGCGTCCGAGGAGTTCAAGGGTGCCTGCCCCGATTCCGCGGTGGCGATGAGGAAGATCCTGGGGGATATCTGAGCGCGTTCCGAGTCCTCTTCCTGTGCACCGGCAACTCGGCTCGAAGCCAGATCGCCCAGGCACTCCTCCAGCACGAGGGCGCCGGCAGGTTCGAAGTCGAGAGCGCCGGAACCGCGCCGGCCGCTCGGGTGAACCCCGGCGCCGTCGAAGCGCTGGCTGAGGCAGGTATCGAGTGGCGGGGTCGCGCGCCGCGCTCAGTCGACGGTCTCGAGCGGCAGCAGTGGGACCTGGTGGTCACCGTGTGCGATGACGCGAAGGAGTCGTGCCCCATCTTCCCGGCGGGTCCCGTGGTGGCCCACTGGGGCATGCCCGACCCGGCGGGCGTGGAGGGAGACGAGGCTCGCCGCGCTGCGTTCGGGCAGACACTCCAGGTTTTCACACGGCGGATTCGCGCCCTGGTGTCGCAGCCGGTGGAGACGCTCGGTCGCTCCGCCCTCGAGTCGGCGGTCCGCGACATCGGCGGGATCGCATAGTCCGTCCGCCATCGCTACCCGGTCCCGGCCAGGCCCGCTAAGTTTGCATCTGTCTGGAAAACGGGGTGTGGCGCAGTCCGGTAGCGCGCCTGCTTTGGGAGCAGGAGGTCCCGGGTTCGAATCCCGGCGCCCCGATGCATCTAACGCAAATCCCCGCCTTGGTTTGAACCTGGCGGGGATGTGCCGTTCGTCTCCCGTGCTCTTAGTGCCACCCTGAAGCGGACATTGCGAAACCCGAACAGAAACATCTGCCACCGGCTCACTCTTCAACTGGACGCACAATCCGCACAGAAGGTTCGATCACACCCTCCTCAAGACCTGCAGGCAGCACGGGGGGCTTCACGCCCACTTCCCGGAGGGCCCTTCCCACCGCCCTGATCAACGTACTTGCCGACAATGGCTTACTCAAAAAAGGGCCGGCCAGAGGCACGCCGCCATCACCGTACCCGGAGATAAAGATTATGGGTTGCTGGAAATCCCAGACGGCCATCCACTCGGCCAGCTGATATCCATTGACCCTTGGCATCCGAATATCGGTCACTACCACGTGTATGTCGTGACCCTCTTCCTGGAGGATTTCCAGGGCGCCTTGCCCATCCTCCGCCAACACGACGTGGTACCCTGCTTCTTCCAGTGTCCGGCCTAAACTATGGCGGATGCCCTCGTTGTCGTCGACCAGCATCACTTTGTGTTTCATATGCGCACTTCCGGTAGTTCCAGAGACGATCTGGTTCGGTGGGCCATTCCAATACCGATCAACAGGGTGAGCTGGACAGCGGCGTCAGCCAGATATATCGGCGAAATTACACCCTTCAATACGTACCATATGTCTATGGCCGCAAATGCCAGGGCTGTTCCCGCTGCTAGGATGACCATCTCAGTCTCAAGGTGTCGGCTCTTTTGGGCCGCAAGCCCCAAAGCAGCACCGTTCACAGCTGCCAGAAGCCCCACCATGTGCACCAGCCAGTCATCGGTCTTCGGTCCAGTGACGGCCTCAAAGCTGGGAATGTGCAGTAAAGGCCAGACCCCCGTCGCGAGGTAGTACCCACCTTGTAGCCGAAGGATGGTCCGCCAATGTTCCGGCATTGCATGCCTGAGACTCACCATTCTTGGCCGCGGCACTCGACATGCACCCGATACCGCGCCCGGGGCTTCAGTGTCGGATAATTCGAGAAGCACCCGGGCCAGGCCTGAGCCATAGAGTTGAGGCGAGCACGACGGCGTTCAGGCCGGCTTGGCTGCGGCGCCTTCATGATTCCTAGTCCTCTTGGTCCTCCTCATCCCCGCGTGCGTTCAGCGCCGCCTGGTTGATCCCGCCTTGCCCTAGTTTCGTCAGTGTTTTGTCGGTCGCCTCTTCCTCGGCGAGGGTCTGCTTCAGGAGCTTCTCGATTTCACGCTCACCCAGGAGGTTGGCGTAGGTATTGAGGCATCCATAGGCCGCCATCTCGTAGTGCTCGACCTTCTGGGCCGCCGCGATAAGGGCGGCGTCGATGACCGGCTCCTCACCGTCCTCCTGCATGATCTCCTTGCCTTCCTCCACGATCCCCTCCATACCGGCGCACCGCTTACCACGGGCCGTCTCACCCAAGGTGCCGAAGATGTCCTCTAGGCGCTGAACGTGGATCTCGGTTTCACCGTGGTGTTTTTGAAAGGCCGCTTTGAGCGCAGGTGACTGAGCGGCCCTGGCCATCCGTGGAAGGGCGGCCACCAGCTGCTTCTCGGCGTGCAATGTGTCCCGCAGTTCGTTGATAAACAGGTCCCTGAGCGAGTCGAGCGACATGACGGAGTCTCCAAGGGTAGCGGGTATCGTCACGGACTAGGCAGCGAGGGCCTTGACGGACCGGTCAGTGCGCATCGGGATGCTTCGCGCTCTTTCGGGGGCGCGATCAACCGGTTCGCGCTTATCCGGATCCTTCGAATCGGCTGAGCCACGCTCGTGAGGAAGCTGGCGACGAGTACAGTGGACAGGGCGTTGTCCCGCAGCGGTCTAGGCATGGTCATTCTACTTAGGTGGCATTGGCCTCGTGCGCTGTGATCGGGGTGAAAGGCGCGGTGTGGCGCTGCTCACGCCGGTAAAGCCCGGCAGTAGCAATCGGGTAGCATGCGCTCGCCAATCGAGTGGCGATTGGAGACTCGAGTCTATCCGCCGGCTAGACCCAGGTGCTTTTCAGGCGAGCGCCGGCGGGCGCTCTGGACTCTCGTTCACGGGGATTCCATTCTATTCACCGGCTGAGGACGCGGCGTATCCGTTCGTGTAGGCAGGTCGAGTCCGCTTCGTGTAACAGGACGACGGCGTCTCCATGCACGACCGCGAGAGCGCCAGGAAGTAGTCGCCCGCGGTGAGAAAGCCTCCCTCCCAGCTGCTACACGGATATGTGAGACGCGGCCGACGCCTTGTGCTGGTGCGAGTGTGGGGAAGAGGATGACGCAGGCCCGCAGGCACGTCTAGTACATCTTCACTACAGTCCGTTGTGAGTCGATTGAGGTTTCGGATGGCGCATTAACGCCCAGCCAAGGAGGAGAAAGCCAATGCCACCAATCCCGAGAAACAGCCAATCGTAGGAGACGACGTGGACCGGCATATCGCGGACATGGTGCAACCCAAGGATGTGGTGGTCGACAATCCCTTCCACCAGGTTGAATGCCCCCCAGCCCGCCACGAGGAGCCCGGCGAACGTTCTTCGATCAGGTAGTAATTCCCCACGGCGACTCTTCCTGGCATCGCCGACCAGCCGACAGATCCCAATCATGATCAGGATCCAGCATACCGCGTGAAACACGCCGTCCCAGGCCATGTTTCGCTTCATCGCTTCCAGTGTCGTCGGAGGTACGACCGCCGACGCCATGCTGTGCCATTGCAGGATCTGGTGCAGGATGATGCCGTCCAGGGACCCCCCGAGCCCAATACCCAAGATGAATCCCGAAAATTTCGCCGTGGGAGTATTGACCGAGACCATGAGCAACCTGGGGGGCGGTGGAGTGCGGATCGTGTCGTCAAGGTGGGGAAGGATGGGCGCAATGTCGGTGTCCCGGCTCACTGGAGGCACCTAGAGGCATCGAGGTTGCAGCGCATCCTCCGTACCGCCGCATGAGTGCCACCACCAATCGACGCGCCTCCGCTCATGCCCACCCGAGTGCCGAGTCCGCGGGGTAAGTGTGACACAAGTCACCCGCGCGAACCGCGCTTTCGAGTTATCTATCTCTAGATGAGCGTGGTCGTCGGACTTCCTACCTCCGTTTGACCAGCGACGCCTCATGTTCAGTCCGCAGGGCTAGGCACGCCTCCGTAAGAGTCTCCTGAGAGGAATTCCATCCTTGTTCCCGCACACGGACTTGGCGCAACGCCAAGCGCTCAACCGGAGCTCGCGGCGCTCGGTATGAGGCATCGAATCTCATTGGACGGCCAGTGGGAATTCACTACCGACCCCGGCCGGGCACTCGATAGCACGCTGTCCGGGGTTGCGCTGCGGCCCATTCATGTCCCCATGCCGTGGCAGGCGCAAAACCCGGATCTGAGGGACTACACCGGAGTGGCTTGGTACCGCCGGACCTTTCGGTGGGACGCACCGACTGCTCTGGCCGATGTCGAGTACGTGCACCTGATGTGCTTCGGCGCCGTGGACTACTTCACCAGTGTATGGCTGAACGGGACCATGGTTGGTGAGCACGAGGGTGGTTACCTGCCGTTCGAACTGCCTGTGGATTCGGTCCTTCGGCTGGATGGGGAGAACGAGGTGGTGGTCCGAGTGATCGACCCCGGCTCCGACGCGGACGCCGACCTCGGATTCCCCTTTGCGGAGATTCCGCACGGGAAGCAAAGCTGGTACGGGCCAATCGGTGGGATTTGGCAAAGTGTGGCCCTGGAGCGTCGCGCGGCAGACCACGTCGGCAGCGTGCGGATCTCCCCGGATGTGCCTCGTGAGAGTGCGCTGGTCCGGCTGGAGCTGAGCCGACCGGCAGCGCGGCCCATCAACCTGGAGTTGGAGCTGTCTGCGCCCAGTGGTGCTACGCAGCGCTTCAGCTATCGGATCGAGCCGGGGGGTATCGTCCACGAGTGGTCCATACCGGTTCCGCAGCCGGAGCTCTGGGACACCGATACACCGAATCTTTACAAGCTTCAGACCGTCTTGACCGAGGAACAGGTCGGGACCCTCGACCGGCGGGTCGATCACTTCGGGATGCGCTCCATCGGTGCGTCGCCTGAGGGCTTTCTGCTCCTGAACGGGCGCCCAGTCTACCTGCGAGGGGCCCTGGATCAGGACTACTACCCTCACACTCTGTATACCCCGTTCAGCGACGCTGAGCTGGAGCAGCAGTTCGCCCGTGCCAAGCACATGGGCCTGAACTGCCTGCGAACCCACATCAAGATCACCGATCCCCGATACTACGCGGCCGCGGACCGTGCGGGCATTCTGATCTGGACCGAGCTGCCCAACTGGCAGGAGCTCACCGAAGCCGCGAAGCGCCGGGCACGAGACACGTTGATGGGGA
>Ga0190265_10003934_pt1 | contig 10223 bp, 10 predicted proteins | sample Popmic124T_FD_133135 | JGI IMG/M metagenome (GOLD analysis project Ga0190265, IMG submission 133135) | Populus adjacent soil microbial communities from riparian zone of Indian Creek, Utah, USA - 124 T | ecosystem: Environmental > Terrestrial > Soil > Riparian zone | place: USA: Utah | collected...
CAAGACCATGTCGGTCTGAAAGAAAAACTCGCACGCTTCCGGAGATGCAAACAATCGCTGTGTGTCTCGTCGGCCAGGGAATCTGAGGCAGAGGGTCATGGATATGTGCATCGCTTAAACTCCCCTTTGGGCCGGTTAGCACGGCGAGTTGCAGCGGCAGAGTTGCATCCGTTACGTATGCCCGCGCACCGTCGTGAGGCATGTACCTGCTGAAATCTCCGAAGGTCGCGGGCACATAAAGACCAATCACCCGTCCATCGTCAGCAGACGTGAAAATTGTCACGGATTCATTTCCCAGATCCAAAATGCCTAAGCTCCTGAGCCTTGACGTTCAACGAACCGGAACGCATCCAACACTGTTTGACATACGACTTATGCCAGGGGTTTATCTCGACTCTTAGAGCATCACCCGCCCGCCATTGACGTCTAGCGTGGCCCCGGTCATGTAACGAGCATGTTCTGACGCCAGAAAGAGAATCGGCCCGACCTGTTCATCAATCTGCGCGATTCTTCCGAGTGGGGTCAGGTCGCTGATGAGCGCGTAGTGCTCGGGCGAGTACATCGCATCGAGCCGGGGGGTTTTGGTCGCACCTGGAGCAACCGCATTCACAGTAATCCCGTATTTACCCAACTCCCTGGCAAGGTGGCGAGTGAAGCCAAGTACCCCCGCTTTCGAAGCGGCGTAGTGAGCGGCCGTCGTCGTGACGGGAGTTCTTCCAGCTGCGGAAGAGACAGTGACGATTCGACCTCCCCTGTCCTGCTTCTTCATTTGCGTTACAACGGCACGACAGCAACGGAAGACCGAGGAAAGGTTCAGGGATAGACTTTGCTCCCACACCTCATCGGAGATGTTTTCCATATCGATCCTTGCGGAAAAGCCGCCCGCTGCGGTGACCAGGATGTCAATTCCTCCGAAGATTTCAACTGCTCGGGAAGTCAGTCTTTCTACATCCGACGTTGAGGTCACATCAGTCGGGACGGCCAACACAGACAGTCCCTCACGTTTCAGAGTGTCCTCGAGGGCGCGGATACCCTCCTCTTCGATGTCGCCGACAACGACATCTGCTCCGCCGATGGCGAGTCCCACAGCAACACCCCGAGCGATGCCAGATGCACCTCCGGTAACGATTGCTGTTTGTCCCTTGAAGTCGAAAGTCATCTCTTGGACGTCATCGCGGCGCCGTACCTTCGGCGTTTCGAAATAGGCCAGCCGCATTGGTTTTGAGGATGGCTTCTCGATCGGGCCCTTCCAGGCCCTCCATCACCTCGAGCCCCCGCACGCCGTCGACCATCATGGGGGTAGGCCAGTCCGTGCCAAATAGCACACGGTCCGCCCCCACAACATCAACGAGGAATCGTAGCGTTCGAGGCTCGAATGTGACGGTGTCGAAGTAGAACCGCTTTAGATAGGTGCTGGGTCGGTCTAGGGCTTTGCCGCGCAAATGCGATCTTCCATCCCAAGCCTTGTCCATCCGATCAATAACGAAAGAGGTGAATCCGCCGGCGTGGCAAAGGCAAACCTCCAGGTTGGGGTGTTTGTCCATCACCCCCCCGTAGACGAGGCAGCCAAAGGTCAGGGCCCTATCCGCCAGTGCGCCGACACTGTTCCATAGGAAATAGTCCTTAGTCAGGGTCATCGCGGACGTGTCCCGTCCTTGGTGGAAGAAGATCACGGCGCCCAGCTCCTCCGCTGCCTCCCAGAAGGGGTCGAAGTGCTCTTTGTCGTACGTGAGACCGTTCACGTGGTCGTTGATCATGAATCCCACAAGGCCGAGGTCCTTCATGCCTCGGACCATCTCGCCGTTGGCCCCATCGATACTTTGCATAGGAAGTGTCCCCAGACCCATTAGACGGTCAGGTCGTTCCCGAACCATTTCTGCAATCTCGTCGTTCACCTCAGATGCGATCCGGATCGTGTCTGCGGGCTTCCGGTGATACTGGTAGAAGTCGATATTGGGGGCGACGACCTGAATGTCCACCTGTAGAGCGTCCATATCGTCCAGGCGTTCCTGGAGCCCCCAATGCATCTTTGGATTCCATAGTTCGCCGTCGTCGGCCGTCATGCCGAGCCAGTCGCCCCCATTTTCCACAGCTTTCTGGAAACGTTGGGGCGAAACGTGTGCATGGACATCTACTACGCTCCCAAGCTTGTTCATCGAGATGGATGCCCCCCCGACTGGAGGGTCGAGAGGCATCTACTAAGACGCTTCCTCACCCTTGCCAACCTCCCTTTTCAATCACCGTTATTCGCTCACTGTCCCGAAGCGAACTCCGTGGGTTCTGGGTTGATTGCCTGATCTTTGCGTTGCATGGGGATTAATCGTCGATGCGGGTGGTGAACCCTCGAGCGCTGACCGAGCTGCCAAAGCGGCCCGCCTCTGGAGTTCTTGCGTCGAACGATCTGAGTAGTGGGCAACGTGCGGAGTAATGATCACGTTCGCGGCGTGCAAGAGAGGATGGCTGGCGTCTGGAGGCTCGGAGGCCAGGACGTCGAGCGCCGCTCCAGCGATAGTCCCGCCCCTCAAAGCTTTGACGAGGGCATTCTCATCGATGATCTCTCCACGCGCCGTGTTGACTATCCAGGCCGATGGTTTCATTGCCGACAAGACAGCCTCACTGACCAAGCCACGAGTTTCAGGGACTAGAGGACAATGAATTGAGAGGTAGTCGGCCTCCGCAACAAGTCTGACTAGTGAAACGGGTGTCACTCCTGCCTCGATCAAGACTTGGTCATCAACCCACTCGTCGTAGGCAATAGTGCTGCCCACAAGTGGTGCGAGTTTCGTCGCTACAGCATGGCCGATACGACCGAATCCCACGAGACCGAGGCACTGCTGGGATAGAGGAGCGACACCTTTCATCGCACTGAAAGACCAGTTTCCGTCTCCTGCCGCGCGGAAGTTGGCGGCTAGGCGTCTGTTGGCTGCGAGAACGAGAGCGGCTGTGTGAGTGGCCACTTCGTCTACGCAGTAGTCCGGAACGTTGGCGACCCAAATGCCGTTCGATGTTGCGGCCTCGATATCGACGTTATCGACACCAATGCCATACCGCACGATCACTCGGCAAGAAGGCATCGCCTGAATGGTGCTCGCGTCGATCTCTCCCTTTGAGCCGAGGAGAACTCCATGAGTTCTACGAAGCAGGTCAGAGCGCTCTTGAAGACCCAGGGCTTCACCATCAACGATCTCGGCAGCGCCGTTGAATACGTCTCGCTCGATATCGAAGGACTCGAACCTATGGCCTAAAGCGGCAACGACCCATGGCTTCGAAGGAGACAGTCTGGCCTCAGCGTCAACCACTCGCCATCCAACCTCCGTCGACATAGATGGTCTGCCCAGTCACGAAATCTGACGCCTCGCTGGCTAGAAAGATTGCGCATCCCACAAGGTCGCTGGGTCGTGCCGCACGGCCAAGAGGAATGCGGCCCACGGTTCTTGTTAGTCGTTCGGCGTCATCGAAAACGTAGTTGCGTGAGGGCGTCTCGGTGAGGCAAGGAGCAATCGCGTTAACCCGAACGCCTCGTTCCGCCCACTCAACCGCGAGGGATCGCGTGAGATGTGCGACCCCGGCTTTTGCGAGAGCGTAGACACTCTTCCCTCTGCCCGTACTTGTGGCGTATGTAGAGCTGAGGTTGATGATTTTCCCGTACCGCCGTTCGGCCATGGCCGCCCCGGTGGCTGTGCACATGAAGTAGAGGGCTTTCAAACCCACTTGCACGACCGTGTCCCAGTCGTCTTCTGAGACATCGAGTGCGTCCTTGGTCATGGGGACGCCGGCGGAGTTGACCAAGACGTGTGGCTGCCCCTGCCGGCTCACTATCTCTGCAACCAAATCTTTGGCGCCCGAGATATCTCGTAGGTCGAACTCGTAAACTTCTGCATCGGTGCTAGGGGGCAGCGCAGCCGTTAGCTCGTCAAGACGGGAGGTACTCCGTGTTACGAGCGCCAAGCTGGCGCCGGCTTGGGCAAGTCCGAGGCTGAGCCCACGGCCGATTCCTTGACTCGCACCAGTAATCAACGCAAGCCGCTCACTAAGGTCGAAATTGGGAGGTTGAAAAGTGCCTTCTTCAAGAACGGTCTGGTCGCTCATCAGGGTACGGAGACCGATTTCGCCAACGAGGCTCCCATGTGCGAACGCGCGGTCGTAGCGTCGAGTTCGTGAACACTCTTCAGCAAACGCTCATCGAAGGGGTAGGGCGTGTAGATCTCTGGTCCCGTCGACCGGATGACCAGGTTGTTTTCGAGCCGAAATCCACCGACCCCAGGCGTCCCGCAGTAAGGCTCCAGGTTGGCGACCATGCCCGGCTTTAAGGTCATTGGGCTTCGCTTGGAGGTCAGGCTGAAGTGGGGGGCCTCCCATGGGTTCACGCCACTGCCGTGACCAAGAGAACTCAGGACGTACTCTTCTCCAGCAGCGGCAACAACATCGGCGTTTGTGTTACCGGGAACGCAGGCCGCACACGCGCGAAAGAGCGCGTCATAGCACGATTGGTGAAGCTGGATCTGTTCTGGCGTGGGTTCAACGTCACCACATATGTAAGTGCGCGTGAAGTCGCCCCAGTAGCCATTGAAGCAGCCACCTATGTCGATGATGACCGGATCACCCAGGCGGATGATGCGATCCGAGGTAAACCGGCGGTAGGGGGCCGTGTAGGGGCCGGAAGCGACAATGTTCGAGCATTGCGTCCACTCACTTCCGAGCACGGTCATGGTTTTCCAAGCCTCCGCCAGGACTTCGCACTCGCGCACGCCAGGGCGCAACATTCGAAGGGCGGCGTCCATACCCGCTTCTGTGATCGCGGTAACGATCTTAAGGCAGGCGATTTCGTCCTCAGTTTTGATCTCCTTCGCCCGTAGCAAGATTTCGTAGCCGTCCACGAATCGCGTCTTGGGAAATGCTTCTTGGACGAGCTCGGCGATCCCCGGCGAGTACAGATCGATCCCTACCACTCGGTCATCCAGCGAACCGAACAACGACTTGACTCTTTCGCCAAACTCCCGGGCACCCTCAGGCTCTCTGAAGTTGGCACGTGGTTGAACCTGATCCTCAGAGAGCCATGGGAGGCGCGCCTTGCAATGCTCCTCGTCCATCGTGAACAACACAGGCGGGCTATCGGCGGAGACGACCACCGCACCGTTCCCAACGATCGCGGCCGGGCCCAGATGGTGTCTGTACGCGGTGAGGTAGCGTGCGTCTTCGGTGCGCAGGACGAATAGGAGGTCTGCTTCCGATTCCGCAATGGCTTCTTGCGCCTTGCGGAGACGGTCCTTTCGCAAACGGTCAAAATCGATGCGAGCTTCCCAGTCCACCCCCATGGGGCCAGACTCCTCGAGGATCGCCTGACGAGCAGTAGCCGAGACGGCTTGGGGCATGGATTCTCCCTTTCTGCTTTCCCGCGCACCCCTGTTAAGGGAGCGCCCAACTATGCGGTCTAAAGGCTTGCGCAAATTCCAGTACCCTGCATATCATACCCTTGATATGATGCATCCGTTGGGCTGCGCATTCCGGGCGTGGCGAGGGGTTAAGGGGTTGGGTTGATGAGACGCACCATGATTGCGTTTGGAATTCTTGTAGCTCTCATCGCAGCTGCTTGTAGTGATGGTGGTGGCGGCGGCAACGATGAAGCAGCCGACGTGCCTGGGGAGCCCGGAATAATTCGTTTCGCCACCAGCCCCGAACCTCCATTGGACTGGATGGAGGATCAGGGAATCATCGAACAGATGGAGACGGAATCTGGAATCGCCATGGTCACCCTTGAGACTTGGCAGAATCTGCCTTTGTTCGCGGGGGGCAAGGTAGACGTGGTCTCAATGGGTTCCTATGAAACCCCTCTTTTTGAACAGGAATCGGGCGTAGAAACAACCACATTCGGGATGTACAACCTTGCGCGCGACACGTTGATGGCAGCCGATTCCGACTACCAGACCGCATCGGACATCCCGAGAGGATGCCCCATGGTGGTCAGAACGACTGCTGGGATGCCCGACATCTGGGCGGGAATCATTAAGACAGTCGACGATCGCGAACTGGCCGAGAACTCAGAAGATCTGCCTCTGCTCGTCGCCGATAACCAGGTCACTGGCGACTTGATCCTTGAAGGCGAGGCCTGCTACGGGCTAGCCGACCCGATGCTGTGGATCCCGGAACTGCGTACGGGAAAATTGCACAACATGTATGACGGTCGCGGCCCATCCGAGATGTATCAGGAGATAGAGCCCGGACACGAGGGGATGTTGACCAACGCGTTCGTCGCCCGAACCGATTGGTACGAGTCACACCCGGAAGAGGTCGCATACTTCCTCGAGGTCTGGCAGCGAGCCCTCGACGAATGGCACGCACACACCGATGAGATCATCGACGCCTATCCCCAACACTTTCCACTCGACTCGGAAGCCGACGTTGAGTACGTGAAGCGGTATCTGACCGACCCGGACTTTGGATTTGACTGGTTTGCCGACTCTGTCTACCTGACCGACGAATGGATCGAGGCTGAAGCGGGAGTCATCGACCTGCTGGTGGCAGCGGATCGTGTCGAAGAGGGCGCTGAGTTTCAGCGACACGTAGCACTGGAGCCTGAGTCAGTGTGCGAGGACGGAGCCTGCGACGGGGACATGCCGTTCGAGGGCGAGTCCGGGGCAGACAAACCATCGAAATAGCCCTATGACGTGTACCGATTCCCAGTTGGCAGTTTCCTTCGGGGTTCCGAAACAACCTGTCCTTGGAACCCCGAAGGCCCCCCGCCACGTTGCCGAGTCTGAGAGGAGCGTGATCGGAATTGGCCGAGACTGCAATGGCGGCGACGCAACGCCCCGTTAGAGCTCGGCCGCGCGCAAGACGTGTTGTTCCCGCGTTTTATTCCCTTCTCGGCCTTCTCACCCTTCTGGGGCTCTGGAGCGCGACAACGTACTGGATCGTCTTTGACCCGTACATATTGCCCCCTCCATGGCTGGTGGCTCAGCGCATGTGGGAGCTCCTCGGTGAGGGTCTCGTTTTTTCGAACTTTGCATCCAGCCTTGGAAAGACATTTCTAGGATGGTTGTTTGCCTTTGCGATTGGAATACCTCTGGGATTGGCTATGGGACGTTACCGCTATGCGAAGGCGTTTCTTAACGACTTCGTTTACCTAGTGTCGAATGTTCCGGCCATCTTTTGGGCCGTCATGTCGATTCTCCTGTTTGGAATCAACCCTCTAGGCGCTGCGTTCATCGTCATGATCGTTGTGCTCCCCGTAGTCTTGTTGAATATCGCGGCAGGAGTCGAGTCGGTCGATCGCGAGCTCCTTGGGATGAGCCGCGCTTTTAAGGTGCGGCGCATGCTCGTTGTTAGATCGGTTGTTCTCCCTACCATCTTGCCGTTCGTGCTAGCCGGCGCCAGGGTATCGTTCGCGAACTCGTGGAAGATCGAAGCGCTTACCGAGCTATTTGGAGGTAGGCGTGGAGTTGGATATCAGATCGGGCAAGCGTTCGGCAGATACTCGGTCGTGGATACCTTGGCGTGGATGTTTTTCTTTGTAATTTTCGTGGTCTTGTTTGAACGAATCGTCCTTGTTCGCCTTGAACGTTGGCTCTTCAGATGGAGACCAATGCTTTCCGAATCGTCCGTCGTGACGGTGCAAGGGTGAAGCTCCTGTCAGATTCGCATCCGATCGCAAGCCGTGAGCGTTGGCAGAAGAGATTTTCCACTGAGAGGCAGTACTAGCATGGCCACGGAAACTTCCTCGGTTCGATCATCATCCGCTATCTGGAGAATGCTCACATCAGACCGCGGAGCCCAGTGGACGGCCCGGCTACTAGCACTTGGTATCTGGCAGGTACTGAGCGACCGAGTGGTAGATAGGCTTCCAAGTCCCAGGGAAACCATCGAGATAATGGTCCTCGAATACCAAAACGGGGATTTGATCACCAACATCCTCGTCTCCTACCGGCGAGTGGGCACCACCCTGGCCATCGTCCTGGTCCTTGGCATCTTGATCGGTAGTGCCATGGGCAAGTGGATGCCCGCTAGGTACTACTTCAAGGACATCGTGTTCATCCTTGTCTCGCTGCCCGGCTTTATCTGGGCGCTGTTGTCGGTGATGTGGTGGGGGTTCTCCGACAAGGGGCCGATTGTAGTGGGGGTGCTTGTAGCGACCCCGATCCTTGCCATCAATGCCTATCAGGGAGCCCAGGCGGTTCCGGCGAACCTTCGGGCCATGTCGAGGGCATACCGTGTGCCGCTTCGTAGAGAGTTTCGATCACTGACGCTCCGCTCTATGAGTGAATATCTCTTTGCCGGCTTCCGAATATGTGTTCTCGCCGGGTTTGGCGGAGTACTGCTGACCGAGTGGTTTGGAAACAGTGAGGGCATTGGGTTTCGACAACACTATTGGTACGACGGCAACAATTTCAACGGGATGTTGGGATGGGGAATTGTTGAAATTCTGACCATCGTTGCCATAGATCGGTTCTTGTTTGATCCCCTTCTCCGCCGTTTGAGGGCCTGGCGTGTCGGTGGAGAGGAATGGTCGGGTTAGACGTGGCTCGCATGGGGTTTTGCACGCGGGTGTGTATTTTCGAAATGGGGGAGTGATGGCGCAACTCATTGCGCGTGACGTGAAGAAGGTGTTCGCATCCAGTGGCTCCGGTCGAAAGCCCGTGGTGGCGCTGAATGGCGTCAGCTTCGAAGCATCGGGTCATACGTTTGTTTCATTGGTCGGACCATCCGGGTGTGGCAAGAGTACATTCCTCAACATCGTCTCGGGCGTGGAGAGCGTCACCGAGGGATCTGTTGAACTCAGCGAGAAGGGCGGTGAAGCAACGATCGGTTACGTCTTCCAGGATCCAAGGTTGCTTCCATGGAAGACGGTGATGGAGAACATGTTGTATGTCCAACCAGCCCACGGCCGGGAGAAGGGCAGTCGGGAGAAGCAGCGTGAACACGTCCGGTACTTCCTCGACCTCGTGGGGCTTGGACGAACTGAGTCCATGTTTCCCGGCCAGCTTAGCGGTGGGATGCAACAACGAGTGGGCATTGCGCGAGCGCTGTCCATTCGACCACACGTGCTATTGATGGATGAACCGTTCAGTCACCTTGATGCCATCACCGCTCGCGGACTTCGCACGGAGCTTCAACGCCTTTGGGATGACACCGATGCAACCGTTCTCTTTGTGACCCACGATGTGATGGAAGCAGTGCTGCTGTCGGACAAGGTGCTGCTGATGAACAGCTCAGGCTCAATTTACGCAGACATGCCGATCGACCTGGCTCGACCCCGTACGCAGACAGACCAAGAGGTTGTAAGCACTCAGGCCGAGATCCTCGCCGTATTCGAGCAGATGCAGAAGGAGAGCGAGCAGGAGCCTGAGGAGGACCGGACCAAGGCACAGCTCGGGGTCGAGGCGTCTTGAGCGAATGTTGAGACACTCCGTCCTGTTCACCTTTCGCGATGAAGCTGGCCCCGCGCAGCGTCTGCTGATGATGAAGGGTCTGGCTTACCTTCGATTCGAATGTCCCTCTGTTCGAGCCCTTGATTTCGGAGCAGATCTTTTCGGAGGGTCCGGACAGACTCCTGTGGGGTCACCTAATAGGAAGAGCAACGGTGGTTCCGTCGGCTACGACGTTGCACTCCATCTGGATTTCGCAAACAGAGCCGATTTTCGAGAATACTCCGCCAACCCAATCCATCGTGCGGTCTCCGCTTACAACGCCTCTGTTTGCCGAGAAAAACTGACCGCTCGAGTCGATTGGAACCCGGAGGAAGGCGTCACACACTCGGTTGGTCATCTTCGGCACACTGTGATGTTTGTGTGGAACGCAAACATCGACGACGCAGGAAGGAAATCCGCCTTTAGCCAGGTTGAACAACTGATGAGGGCCCCCGAGACCGAGACCATGGCGATCGGAATCGATGCTGGTGAGAACAACACCAACTACGACTGGATGATTGATGTCCAGTTGTTTGATCTGGATTCCGCGGACCATTTGATCAACGGGGAGACATATGGAGCGGCTATGAGCGCATTGGCTCCACTAATCCAGCCTGAAAGAACAGCTCGACAAACTCACCTGATGCATGGCCTTTAAGAGAAACCATCGAGAAGAGCGGCGTCTTTGAATGTCGCTCTGAGTTGCGAAGCTGCCCCGAAGTCCTACTGACAATCGAACGTTACGAACCGTGCAGAAGAGAGGAAGGTCCATCTTGCAGAGACCGACGGTTGTGGATGTGCACGCTCACATCACCCCGC
>Ga0190265_10003935_pt1 | contig 10223 bp, 4 predicted proteins | sample Popmic124T_FD_133135 | JGI IMG/M metagenome (GOLD analysis project Ga0190265, IMG submission 133135) | Populus adjacent soil microbial communities from riparian zone of Indian Creek, Utah, USA - 124 T | ecosystem: Environmental > Terrestrial > Soil > Riparian zone | place: USA: Utah | collected...
CCTGGTGATGAGTCATGAAGGCGCGAATAGTCGCGAAGCGGCTGTTTTGCGGCAATCGCTCACTCGTGTAATCAATCGACTCGTAAAAACCGTAGGTCGCGAAGGCTCCTTCCTTCACCAGTCTTCGTAGGTTTGCGATGGCTGGCCGCGGCTCGATGTGGGCCGCTAATATGCAGGCGTAGGGTGCGACGACCAGGTCTTCAATCAGGCCGCGCTTCAGGCCGAGGCCAGGAACGCCGAATGGTCCATACTGGTAATTCAAGTTGATGTCGCGCACGTTGTAAGCGGCTTCGGAGATGCCCCAGGGCACCGCGCGCTCCTCACCGTACTCAATCTGTCGATGCACAATCGTTCGATAGGTTTCGTCGAGAAGCGTACCTGGGTAATTTCGCATGGTAAGGAGCGGCATCAGGTACTCAAACATGGTCCCGGTCCACGAAATCAATGCGCGTCCGCCGTTTACTTGCGTCAATTGCCTTCCCATTCGGAACCAGTGCTCCTGCGGCACGTCACCTTTTGCTATCGCGACGAAACTGGCAACCCGCGCTTCCGACGCCAGCAGATCGTAAAAAGAATTATCTGCGCGCAAAGCCACCATGTTGTAACCAATCGGAAACAACTTTCGTTCTGGATCGAACAGAAAGTTAAAGTCCATCTGTTCGACGATCTCGCCCACTCGTTGCGCCAAACGACTTGACCGGGACATAAAGTCAACCGCAGCCTCTGCCGCTGCTTCGAGAGCACGGGTTAACCCGCCGGAGGTTTGCGCGAGTTCGGCGTCTCCGTCAGTTTGCATGGCCGCCAATTCAACAAGCGCGCTGTCACAGATGGTGGGAATCTCTGCGATCGTCGGGACTGAGTGAAGTAGTTTTGCCAACACCTCGGGAAGACGTCCATCAACGGTCTTAACTGCGTCGGGTGTTAACCAACGCGCCCATGGCACAAGTGCGTTGGCATCTCGCACTGCGGCATCAAGTTGATGATGGAAAGCGCCAACCCACCAGCGGAGTTCATTGAAATTAGCGTCTCCATGTTCGTGTGCCAGCGCGTTGACTATGTCTTCGATGTCCGACGCACGGCGACGCAGTGTTTCAAACAACAGTTGCCAGGACGACAGCTCATCGTGCGGCTGCTTATCAGATGACTGCCGGCACGCTTCAATCTCGTTTCTAAGTTCACTAACAGTGACTACTTCGGTGCGCTGGCGAGCGGCGCCGAGTTTTTCCGCTGCGTCAGAAATAGCTTCTATCGTGTCGCGTAGTCCTTCGACTGTGTGTTCCCCAAAGATTTTGTTGTCAGGCAACTCGATACAGGATTGACGCAAGGCAACGAAGTGCGTGGCGAGATTTCCGCTATCAACCGTGGAGATGTATTGCGGGGTCAAAGGCTCGAGAGTTCTGGTGTCGTACCAGTTGAAGAGGTGTCCATGAAACTTTGCGAGCTTCGCAAGCGTCGCCATAGTCAACTCTTGTCGCTCCAGGAACTCGAGCGTGGATATGTAACCCAAATCACGCGCCGCCACCGTTGCCAGCCCCAACAAACCAATGTTGGTTGGAGACGTGCGATGGGCCACGACCGGCACGGGATCCTCCTGGAAATTGTCAGGTGGCAACCAGTTGTCTTCAGGGCCAACGAACGTCTCAAAGAAACGCCACGTTTGGCGCGCAATCATTCGAGCAAAACGAACATCCTCACCGGCGATGGTTTTTTGTTCGGGTGGCCGAAGCGTGCTGACCCAATACGCGACAACCGGTGACACAACCCATGCCACTGCAAACACGCCGGCAAAAGGCAGGGCAGCCGGCTTAACAACGGCGGCTGCAATCACGCACAAGCCCGCCAGCAACTCCGCCGGCCACATGAACGAGATGAACGCCGCGGGATCTTGTCGCGCGGTTCTTTCGGCGTCTGCTGCGGTAACCCACTCAAGCAGTTTCTTACGCGAAACGACCTTCCTGAAAATCGTGCGAAAGATCGCGTCTAACATTAGGTACGCCTGATGCGGCAGTAACACGATAGATAGCGCGACCTGCGCGGTGTTGGTTCGAAGATCTCCCCAGACGCTCCAGAAGTGACTGGTCCAGGGAACTCCTCGCGGGTGAATCAGAATGCTGGTCGTTACGTGTAGATAAACAGGAAAAGCGATCACAACCATCGCAAATAGGGTCCACCACAGCGGTGAGCCTGGAAAGATTGTCCACGCCGCCAATAGCCAGAGGAAAAGAGCCGGGGCCACCAGACTGCGGCGCAAGTTGTCTAATATTTTCCAGCGACCCATTAACGGTAACGGGTTGTGAGTTTTGTTTCGCGATGCATCGGGAACGACAGGAAAGAGCCAGCGGACAATCTGCCAGTCACCACGAGTCCAGCGATGTTGCCGCCGCGCGTATGCAATGTACGAAGTGGGATAGTCGTCGAGCAGCTCGATATCTGTTACGAGCGCAGCGCGCGCAAACAGTGATTCGAAAAGGTCATGACTCAGCAACGAGTTCTCAGGAACGCGATCAGCAAGCGCTGTCTCAAACGCGTGGACGTCGTATAGGCCCTTGCCGGTGAAGTTTCCTTCGCAGAACAAATCCTGATATACGTCGGACACCGCAGTTGTATAAGGATCGATGCCGGTGTTGCCCGAGAAAATCCGCGCGAATCTCGAGCGTGACGCACTTTCCAGAGAAATGCTGACTCGCGGTTGCAGAATCCCGTAACCGGTTACTACTCGATTTACGTCAGGATGAAATCGCGGCCGGTTCAGCGGGTGAATCGCCGCGCCGATCAGCTTACGAGCAACGTCGCGCGGTAGTTGAGTGTCCGAATCCAGGGTTATCACATAACGAATGCGTCGCAGAAGCGATTCGTCGGCAGTTTGCACAACGAATGTCGTGGCGCCGGTTCCCCGCACTAGTCGATTGAATTCTTCCAGCTTTCCACGTTTGCGTTCCCAACCGATCCATTTCTCTTCGCTCGGGTTCCAAAGGCGTGGACGATGGAATAGATGAAACCGTGCGGGGGTTTCGTCACCGTGCTTCTGATTGAGTTGCGTAATTCCATTCAACGCAAAGTTCAACAAAGCCGCATCTTCCGGCATCTCGGCTGCGTCCGCATCAGGAAAATCGCCAAGCAGGGCCAGATAAATCTCTTTGTCCTGGTTCGCCAGAAAGTGAACTTCCAACCGCTCGATCAATTCATTGATCTGCGATTCATTCGAAAATATCGAGGGCACAACAACCATCGTGCACGCGTCTGATGGAATGCCGTCTGCGGTATTCATGCGCGGCAGTAATCGCGGCGGGAAAAAATGTGTGACGTCCCAGTTCAACACACTGACAGCCAGATCAGTCGCCGGAACGACCGCCAACAAAGCTGCGACGATCAGTAACGGCCATTCCGCACCGGCTGAGTACATGAAGCTTGTGAGCATTGCGATGATCAAAGCCGTTAGCATTGTCAGCGCGCAGAGGTATGTGGCGGTCGCGTGTCGCAGAAAGAATCTGCGTACTCTTTCGACAGGATACGGCCGGTAAGCGAACGTAGCTTCAAGCCGCTCCAAACCTTGGTCTACTAAAAAGTAGCCCACGTGAGACGCACGGTCCTGCTCTGCCGCAGCCTCTTGCCGTTCAGCGCTTTTGGCAAGCTTTACGGCAGTTCGCGCGACTTCCAATTCACCCGCGCGAGTTCGTTTACTTATCCTCTCTATGACGTGCCGGTAACGGTCGCGCGTCGCGAATTCCATCTTTGGATAGGCGCCGGCCGGATCTGCGCCGAGGATAGGCTCGATTAACGAAACGCTTTCGAAGAACTCGCGCCAGTCGAGCGTCGAGAGCAGACGCATGCTGGTGATGATGTTTCCAACTGTAACTTGTGTGGCTGCCTGGCGTTGATGCTCCGCGTGAATCACCTGCTCTACCGCAGTACCACTCCGGCCCAACTCCTTCTCCAACCACTCCATAACCGGAGCCACGGCTGGATCCTGTTCGCGCAGTCTCTGTGTCAGTTGGACCACGAACGCTTGCGGCAACTTATCTCGCTTGCCCATGCGCTCAGAAAGCTGTGCCACCAGCGTAGAGGGTTGGCGCTGCGCGAGTTCGAGAAGTTTATCGGCGAGCGTGTCAGCCTGATCGCGTTCTTCACGGGACTGGACCATCGCCACCGCGAGGCGCCGCAAATTCTCAACCAACGCCAAACGCAACATGATGGCAATGGCCCACAATTCACCTATTGTTAACGCTGACTTGGTCTGGTAGGCCCCGATGTAGCGACGTAAGGTTTCGGTGTCCAGGCGGCAATCTGTATGAGCGATTAAGGCGACAGCTACGGCGTAAATTCTCGGATAGAGTCGGAGTTCTCCTTCCGATAGTTTGGGCAGCTCGTGATAGTAGCTGTGCGGAAGGTCTTCGCGAATCTCTCGAAGTTGTTCCTCAACGATATGGAAGTTATCTACCAGCCATTCGGCTGCCGGCGAGATTGCCCGCCCTTCTTTGATTGAAGCAACTAAAGTCCGGTAGGAGGCGATCAGTTTTCGGCCATTGTCTTCCAGGCGCGGCAGGAGTTCGGCCCGCCACTTCTTAGCGACGACCGTCTTATGTTCCTGTGCGAGGACCCTCGCATACTGCTCCAGCCGCTCCACACTGAAGATTTCCGCGCGCAGCGGTTGCTCGTCGGCATAGTTAAAGGCTTTGCCGAACTTTGCCGATAGCGATCCAAAAAACTCACTCATACGAATAGATAAATTCAGCACTCCTTCGCCGGAGTGGTGTGCAGGACAAAAACTGAACTATCAGAGTTGAATGTCATCAGAATATCACGATTGCATTGGCGAGTTCTGGCGCAGTCGGCCATTGAATCAGCCATTCCCCTCGAAGGTAGAGCCTTTCAGGTCAATTTGAATACGGCGCTCATTTTGACCAAACGCAGTGAACGGTCGCCAAGGCGGCGGTGGCAGTTTTTGTTAATGACCATACCAGTGGATCTACCGCATAGGTGGGAACAGGGCTTGCTAAACGGGAGTGCCAGCTAGATTTCTTCGACACTCCTCAGGGCGATTTACCAACTGCAAAGATGAACACGCAAACAACCAGGAGCCGGTACATGTACGCGGTGGCGCTGCTAGGCGCTGCTGTTACAGTCATGTGTGCCTGTCGTTTGCCCATCACACGTCTGGATTCCAGGTTTGCAGCGCTCACCTTGATCACCGTCTTAATCGGTTCGCGAATAACAATTAAGATTCCCGGCGCCCGCGGCCAGATTTCGGTCTCCGACACTTTCATTTTCCTCGCAATGTTGATGGTCGGGATTGAAGGCGCGGTCCTACTCGCCGCTGCGGAAGCACTGTCCTCATCAGTCCGATTTAGCAAGAAGGCGAGTGTCCTGTTTTTTAATGTCGGGGTGATGGCGCTTTCAACGTTCCTCACCGCTTCTCTGGTTTACGCTTTGTTTCCAGATTTGAGTTTGCGCGAGGGTTTCACACCAAACCTCATCGTCTCATTGTGCGGAATGGCGCTCCTCCAGTACGCACTGAATTCCTGGTTGATCGCTGTAAGTGTAGCGCTCGCCGCGCGCCAGACCGTATGGCAGAGTTGGCGTAATAACTTCCTATGGACTTCCCTCACCTATTTTGCCGGCGCATTTGGAGCTGGAATCGTCGGACGCTTAACTGAAGAACTCGGCCTCTATTCACTTATCGCCACAGCACCCATCATCTTGATCGTCTATCTCACTTACAAAACGTATCTCAAGAATGTTGAAACTTCCGCTGCGCAGATTGAACAAGCCAAAAAACACGTCGAAGAACTAAATCGATTTATCGCGGAACAGGAGCGCATCAGCAAAGCACTGGTTGAAAGCGAAGAGCATTTCCGCAGTGCTTTTGATTACGCAGCTATCGGAATGGCACTCGTGTCACCGGAAGGTAATTGGCTCCGAGTCAATCGTTCACTTTGCGAAATAGTTGGTTTCAGTGAAGCTGAATTGCTTACCTCTGACTTCCAGACAATGACTCACCCCGACGATCTCGGCAACGATCTGGCAGAGATGTATCGCATGACGGCTGGCGAGACTCTAACTTCACAGGTTGAGAAGCGTTACGTTCACCGTTTGGGTCATGATGTCTGGGTGTCAAATAGCGCTTCGCTGGTCCGGGATGTTGAAGGCCGTCCACTTCATTTTATTTTCCAGATTCAGGACATCACTGAGCGAAAGCGGGCTGAAGCCGCTATTCAGACACTGTCTCTGGCCGATGAGTTGACGGGCCTTTATAACCGTCGCGGGTTCATGGCGTTCTGCAAACAGCACTTGAACACCATCCGGCGCACCAATAAAGGTATTGTGATCGTCTACGCTGATCTTGACGGGCTTAAGGGAATTAACGACTCGTTTGGTCACAAGGAAGGTGACCGCGCACTAGTGAAAACGGCCGAACTCTTGAAAGAAACATTTCGCACCTCCGACGTGCTGGGCCGGCTTGGTGGCGACGAGTTTACAATTCTGGCAGCGGTTGATCCGCTTGGCGGCAAAGAAAAACTGATGGCCCGTCTGAAGGAAAAGTTTGACAACTACAACGCGCTTAGACTTTGTCCTTATGATCTCTCAATCAGCGTTGGCCTTGCTCAATTGGATCCGGAAGGTAGTCAGTCCATGGAAGATCTGATGGCCGCCGCTGATGCTGCCATGTATGAGAACAAGCGCAGCAAGAAGAGCAATGTCTGGCGACAACGAGCACCTGAACCCGCCGTCGCAATTGCATAGCCTCCATTCGCGTTCCTAATTTTTTCCTTCGCCTATTCAATCCGGACATAACGCGGGAGATGTCTTCCGGATGTAGTATTCTCTGCGGTCATTCATGGACCGCGACCACACATCAGACAACATAACAGCTAAAGGCGCGCCGCCATCAGCACGATGGCGCGCGCTATTTTTCTTGTCGCTTGCGGAATTGTTAGGCATGTCGCTTTGGTTCAGTGCGGCTGCAGTTGTGCCCGCATTGCGGACCGAGTGGAACTTGAGTGAAGCGAGTCTTGGTTGGTTGACGATTGCAGTGCAGCTTGGTTTCGTTTTCGGAACGTTAGTAAGCGCCTTCCTTAACCTTCCCGATATTATTAGCGTCCGCTATCTGTTTGCAGCGTCAGCCTTAGCGGGAGCCATGACCAATGCGGCGTTTGGCTTGTACGCACATGGTTCCGGCAGCAGCATCGTCCTTCGGTTTCTCACGGGGATGTTTCTGGCGGGAGTATATCCTCCCGGCATGAAGATCATGGCAACCTGGTTCAAGCGCGGACGAGGCATGGCCCTCGGTGTACTTGTAGGCGCCCTTACGTTGGGAAAAGCCTCACCGTATCTCGTGAATGGATTGGGAAGCGCAAACTGGCGACAGAACATTTTGTTCATTTCGATGCTCGCGATTGTTGGTGGACTAATCGTCTTGTTGTTTGTAGGAGATGGACCACACGCACTCGCGCCTGCGCGATTCAAATGGAACCAGGCCATCGAAGTGTTCAGGAATAGAGGCGTGCGTCTGGCGAGCTTTGGCTACTTCGGGCACATGTGGGAACTTTACGCAATGTGGGCCTGGATCCCAGTGATGATTCGCGCCAGCATCCTCGCACGCGGCGACTCTTCCATGACTACAGAAATCGCTTCGTTCCTGGTCATAGGAAGCGGCGCTATCGGTTGCGTGATCGCGGGATTACTTGCCGATCGAATTGGACGCACGATGGTTACATCGTGGGCCATGGCTATCAGCGGCAGTTGTTGCCTGATTATCGGGTTCCTGTTTGGCGCCAATCCAGTCCTGTTGTTTCTGGTTGCCGCCATTTGGGGCGCCACTGTGGTCGCGGACTCAGCGCAGTTCTCTGCGTGCGTTACTGAGCTCGGCGATCCACAATACCTCGGAACCGCGTTAACGATTCAAACGTGTCTCGGCTTCCTGTTGACGACCGTCTCGATTGAACTGGTTCCTCGCGTTGCCGGGCTGGTGGGATGGAAATACGCTTTTGTGGTGCTTGCGCCCGGGCCATTTCTGGGCGTTCTCGCAATGTTGCGTCTGCGGTCCCTACCCGAGGCGAGAATGATCGCGCATGGCAACAGGTAAACTGCGGAGGAACAGGTTGGAAACACTTCCCGATCTCAAACAACGAACACGGAAGATCATACGCTTGTTAAAGCGAGCCCATCCTGATGCGAAATGTTCGCTGAATCATTCGAACGCTTTTGAGTTGTTGATTGCCACGATCCTTTCGGCGCAGTGCACGGACGCGCGCGTCAACATGGTCACACAGGATTTGTTTAGAAAGTATCGAAAGCCCGAAGACTATCTCAGCGTTTCGGAAAAGGAGCTGCAACAGGACATTCGCACCACCGGCTTTTTTCGAAACAAGACGAAGTCGATCCAGGGCACGGCGAAAGCGTTGACTGAACAGTATAGAGGTAAAGTGCCGCGGACTATGGAACAACTCCTGGAACTCCCGGGTGTTGCACGCAAGACTGCGAACGTTGTTTTAGGCAACGCGTTTGGTATTAGTTCGGGTGTAGTAGTCGACACGCACGTCACGCGGCTCTCACGCAGGCTGGGCCTGACAGCTCAGAAGACCGCAGAAAAAATTGAGCTTGATCTGATTGCCATAGTTCCCCGGAAGGACTGGGTAGTCTTCTCCCATTTGCTGATCGCGCACGGCCGGGCAATCTGCAAGGCGCGAACTCCACTGTGTGCCGAATGCGTGGTTGAAAAACTTTGTCCGTCTTCCTACCTGAAAACCGGCGTTATGCCGGGAAACTGAGCCTCCTCGTCCATCTCGTTCTCCCACAAATTCGCGGTCCAAACGTCCATTTTCCACTCGCTAGCAGATCGCTTCGAACGTCGTTACAATGCTCTCGTTTCCAGAATTCAAATTCGACGTTAACAGGTCCTGCCGACCCGATGGTTTACCCCTGTTTACCAGTAGCTCCGTCCCTTGAAGAGGCAACTCCTTCGTGGAGGGCCTGTTTCGCGTGAGTTATCGCTTCCCCTGGTATCGCCTGAGTGACGAGCACCTGCTCGACCTGCGCATCTGCGATCTTAACCTCAAGATCAAGGGCTCCTTTCTTGAGCCACATATCCGGCGACTGTACAGCGAGTTAAACGACCGAGGTATTAGATTCAAACCGCACGTGTGGTTGTCTGAAGAATGGTTTTCTCCTGACGGCGTCCCCGGCATTGCTATACCGTTCTATCTCGCGCACCCACGTCTGATGAAACTTGAACGCAAGCAGATGCTGGAGATAGAAGGAGGAACAGACCAGGAATGCATGCGCATACTCCGGCATGAAGCGGGCCATGCACTCGATACCGCGTACCGTCTTCACTTCAAAGGGCGTTGGCGAGAACTCTTCGGTTCCTTCGCGCAACCGTATCCAGATTTCTACAAACCGAAACCGAAAAGCCGCAACTTCGTGCTGCACTTGCCTGCGTGGTATGGGCAGGCACATCCCGCGGAAGACTTTGCCGAAACCTTCGCGGTATGGCTCAGCCCACGTTCCCGGTGGCGCCGCCGCTACAAGGGGTGGCCGGCTCTGCGAAAACTGGAATACACAGACGACTTAATGAGAGAGCTCGCGGGAGCGAAACCAAGAAATCGTACGCGCACCAAAGTAGAACCGCTGTCTGCCATTCGCACCACTCTGCGCGAGCACTATCGCCGCAAACGAGAGAAGTATGACTTTGATTGGCCGGCGAATTACGATCGCGAGTTGCGACGCATCTTCTCCGACGATCCGCGACACAAGAACAAACCAAGCGCCGCGAGTTTTCTGCGCAGCATCCGTCGCGAAGTGCGCCAACTTGTCGCTGACGGCACGGGGGTACACCAGTACACAATCGATCACGTGCTGGAGAACATGATCGATCGTTGCAAAGATTTGCGGCTGCGGGTCGCATCGCCTGCACGAGAGATGCGCCGCAAGGTTATGATTGTCCTGACAGTTCAGGTAATGAACGTGCTCCATTCGGGTTATCATCGCATCGCCGTATGAGCAGCCTATGACGTTTGAGCCCAAGAAGAAGCTCCGCATCATCGTCCTGGTTCATCAGGACCTCGTCCCGCCCGACTCTCTCGACGGTCTCACCGACAAAGAAAAGATCGAGATCAAAACTGAATACGACGTCATTTCAACTCTGAAAAAAATGGGCCACGAGGTCTACCCGATCGGCCTTTACAACCAGTTGAATGTCATCGGCGATGCTCTCATGCAGCACA
>Ga0190265_10003936_pt1 | contig 10223 bp, 7 predicted proteins | sample Popmic124T_FD_133135 | JGI IMG/M metagenome (GOLD analysis project Ga0190265, IMG submission 133135) | Populus adjacent soil microbial communities from riparian zone of Indian Creek, Utah, USA - 124 T | ecosystem: Environmental > Terrestrial > Soil > Riparian zone | place: USA: Utah | collected...
CGCCGAGCTGCCGCAGCGCGTGACGTTTGAGATTGTCGAAGCCGATCCCGTCGTGAAGGGCCAGACGGCATCGTCGTCCTATAAGCCCGCCATACTTTCCAACGGCCTGCGCGTGATGGTGCCGCCGCACATCTCGGCAGGTACGCGCGTCGTCGTCATGACCGAGGACGGCTCCTACGTGGAGCGCGCAAAGGACTGACAGCTTCAGGCCGCGTCCGCGTCCAGACTCTGGGCTTTGCCGCGCACGCGGCCGCGAGCGGCGGCCGATGTCGCGTCCGGTTCGTCGGCGGCCACGGAGGCGATCTTCCAGCCGAGCACGATGAATCCCAGCGAGGCGATGCCCACGAGCGCCGCGAACCCGAGCACCAGTGCCTCCCATGGCGTGCCGGGTAGGACCATCGATTCCAGCAGGTACCGGCCCGCCGGAATAGTCAGGGCGGCAAGCAGGAACAGGAACCCGAAGCCGAGCACCAGCCGCCCGTGGTCGCGCACGGCTTCGAGGGCGCGCTCGGGCTGCGCCGGATCGTCCGGTGTCTCGCGCGCGCCATAGGCACCTTGCCCACTCGATGCGTAGGAGAGTTTCGGTCCCCTGAATGGCACCACCGCTGCCGGAGAGCCCGAGACGAACGCCGCCACCGGTCCGCCGAACGCGGCAGACGGAAGCCAGTCGGGTGCCTCCTGCTTTTCATTTGCGTGCTCGGGGCGAGCAGCTGCGGGCGGAGCGGCCGCCCCGCGTGGAACCAGCGACTGACCGGACTCCGTGGGCCTGGCCGCGCCTTGGACGAAGATGCCCTTGGCGGCGGCGAAATTGCTCTTGCGGTGCTCCAGCCCGTTGAGCCCGCCGTTGATGCGCTTCGTTATGCCTTCCAGGTCGTTCCGGTCCGCATAGCTGTTGAGATCGCGGTTGTCCCAGAACGCCGCAGCCGTCATCAGGGCGTAGAGCGGCTGGGCCGCGAGATCCGGATTGGCCTCCAGGTCGACGCCGATCTTCCTTCCCATGTCGCGATAGTTGGCTCGGCCGGTGATCTGCATGAAGCCGCGTCCGCGATAGCGATAGCCGTCGCCGGGTTCGGTGTTGCCGAGCCGGCGCGCCATGGTCGGATTGCCGAGGCCATAAATGCGCTCTGCGAAGGCCGCCTTGTTCCCGGCCAGGCGCCCGGCTTCGGCTTCCGTGATGCGGGCGGAATGCTTGCCGGGGCCGAACACCTGCACCATGCGCGCGGCCGAGTAGTTGAGGTTTTCTTCCGCTACCGAGAAGCCCGCGCACTCGTGCGATACCTGCGCCAGGAAATGGCACATGCGACTGGCATTGGCGTTGATGGCGAAGCGCGCCAGAACCTCGTTGCCCTTGTCGGCGATGACAGCGACGATCTCGGGTTTGGCGCGCGGCGCGAAGCGTTTGAAGGTTTCAGCCGTGAGAAGAATGCCCGGCCGCTGCACGGGCGGAGGCTGCGGTCCAAGCCCAGGGCGCGGCACAGGCTCCGGCGCGCCCTCGGTGAGGGGACCGGGCCATGCGGTGCTGTCCTGGGTGGGCGCTGCGGTGCTGTTGGCACGCGGTTCGGCAGACATGAAAGCCCTCCGTCCTGCCCAACGCTCGAACGAATCAAGGCGTAATGCCTGCTTGTTTCCTCCCACGCGGCGAGCGCCGCGATAAGAAGCTTTCGGCTCCGCCCTGCGATGGCCTGTGGGCAACCGCGCGAGCGAGCAGATACAAGTCGGCGTCGCGCGTCGGTAGATCAGCTGAAGGTCACCGGCGGCATCGGATCGCGTTTCACGGCAAGCTGGAAGATGTCCGGTCGTGCGTAGTGACCGGTGACGTCCAGCGAGCGTCGTGCGGCAGCGGCGCGCTCCGGATCGATGTCGGCGTAGAGGATGCCTTTCTCGCGATGCAACGGCCCCGCTAGCACCTTTCCTGACGGTTCGACGACCACGGCGTCTCCGTCGCACAGCCAGTCGTCCGGCTTGAATATGGCGTCCCGGTTTGGGAAGGATGCCGGCACGTCGCTGCCCTGGAGGGCCGTGGCGAGGCTGATCACCCAGCAGCCGCCTTCCCTGGCGATGTGGCGCATGGAAGCGAGCCACGTCTCCCCGCAATCCCAGGTCGGCGCGACGTACACGTCGAGGTTCTGCGCGTAGAGAGCGTACCGGGCGAGCGGCATGTAGCTCTCCCAGCAGATCAGTGTCCCGATGCGGCCTGCGGGTGTCGAGACCACCTTGAGGCCCGCGCCGTCGCCAGGACCCCAGACCATCCGCTCGGGATTGGTCGGCATCAGCTTGCGGTGCCGGTTGAGAATGACGCCATCCGGACCGATGGTGACGACGCTGTTGAAGAGCGTGCTTCCGCTGTAGCGGCTGTCAATCTCGCTCATGCCGCAGACCACTGTGGCCGCATGCTTGCGCGCCCCGTCGCACAGCGGCGCCAGGTCTCCCCTGTCGATGTCGATTGCGTTCTTCCGCAGCCTGGAATGAATGTCGCCCGACAGCGCCATGTCGCCGCCAGGGCGCAATCGCCAGATCCAAGTCGGATAGCCGGGCAGGTAGGCCTCGGGGAAAACCACCAGCTTGCTGCCTTCCGCTGCAGCCTCAGCGAGGCTTTCCACGGCCCGCGCCATTGTCGCCTCGCGATCGAGGAGGACGGGCGGCTTTTGCACCACGGCGACTTTCAGGCTCATCGCACAGCTCCGCGCATTAATCTTCCGCGAGCGCCCCCCGGGTCGTCGGCTGGCGGGGATGGACGACATCCTTGAATTCGGGGAACGTCTTCCAAACCGGTTCCACGGGGTCGATGCCGGGTTGCGGCGTATAGACCGAAGGCTCCACCAACTCCAGCTTCGGAATATAGCGGGGGCAGTTCGGGAAGATGGCCTCGGCTTCAACGCGAACGATGAGTTGTGCACCGATCGTGTGAGCCAGCAGAGGATCATCGCGCGAGACTTTCGCCTTGCCCAGTACGCGCAACCGCTGCGGCCTGCCATGCATTGCAATGAAGAGCATGCCGACATGCGGGTTGACCGTCATGTTGCCCAGGCTCTTGAACATGCCGTTACCGTCATAGTCCGGAAAAGCGAGTTCGTTGTCCGCGGTGACCCTGACGAACCCGGGTGAGCCGCCTTTGAACGAGCAGTCGGGTCGCCCCTCCGCATCCGCCGTCGCGATGAAGAAGTAGATGCAGGACTCGATAAAGGCGCGATCGGCAGCCGTGAAAGTGACACGCGTGAACTCGTTCAGCCGGTCGGAAATGCGCCGGCTGTCGAATTCATCCTGCAGCCTGCGATTGCCTTCATGGAACATGGGTCTTTGCTGCATGGTTTTCGCCTCCTGCGCGACGCGCCGTCACAGTCTCGTTCGCCTGCGGTCCTAACGGGATACGCAAAAACACGCACATGGCTTGCCGCGAATTTTCAACGATTAGGTAAATTATTGCGCGGGGCTCCAACCCCCTTGCTCAGTCTAACCCAGGTGGGCTACCAAATATCTGGTATACCAGCAAAGCAGCCGGCCCGGGCGCAAGCATTTAAAAAGACGCCCGGCTCAAGGCTCGGGAGGAGCGGCAGGGTGATGAATGAAGTTGGCTCTCGCCTCGCTGACACGGCGGTGGCTGAGCCCGCTCGGGCTTTCGTCGGCAAGCGTCCGGCCGGCCCTCTGCTTGAAATCGACAACCTCCATGTGCAGTTCGTAACAAGCCACGGCACCGTAAGGGCCGTGGAGGACGTGACGTATGCCGTCCACCCGGGTGAAATGGTGGCGATCGTCGGGGAATCCGGGTCCGGCAAGTCCGTCTCCGCGCTTGCCGTGATGCGCCTCCTCCCCCAGGGGACGGCGCGCATACCTTCGGGTTCGATCCGTTTCGATGGCAGGGAACTCCTGACGCTGTCCGAGGAGGAGATGCGCCGCGTGCGCGGCCGGGAGATCGCCATGATCTTCCAGGAGCCCATGACCTCGCTCAATCCCGTCCTCACGGTGGGATTGCAGATCATGGAACCCCTCTTCATCCATTTGAACATGGATGAGCAAGCTGCGCGGGCCCGTGCCACCGAGCTGCTGACGCTCGTCGGCATCACCGATCCGGAAAGCCGGCTGAACCAGTATCCGCATCAGCTCTCCGGCGGCATGCGCCAGCGCGTGATGATCGCGATAGGCCTAGCCTGCAATCCCAAGCTGCTGATTGCCGATGAGCCCACCACTGCGCTCGACGTGACCATCCAGGCGCAGATCCTCGAGCTGATGAAGGACCTGTCGCGCCGTCTCGATATCGCAGTGATCCTCATCACCCACAACCTCGGCATTGTCGCGCGCTACGCCGACCGCGTGAACGTGATGTACGCCGCACGGCTGGCCGAAAGCGGCACGGCGGAGCGCGTGTTCGCCCGGCCTCTGCATCCCTACTCGCGCGGATTGCTCACCGCGGTGCCCCGGCTCGACCGCGGCCGCAGCGCCAAGCTCGCCACCATCGACGGTGCGCCGCCGAATCTGCTGGCGCCGCCTTCGGGCTGCCGCTTCCGTCCGCGCTGCCGCTTTGCGATCGACAAATGCAACGTGGTGCCGCCTCTTGCGTCCACCGAACCCGGCCATCTGGTCGCGTGCCATCGCGCGTCCGAAATCGAGGCGCTCGATCCTTTGAACGAGCGTGCAAGCGCGTCGAAGGTCTCCGCCAACGGCAGCGCCGAGCCCATCATCGACATGCGAGGCGCCACCAAGTTCTTTCCCATCAAGGCTGGATTTTTCGGAAAGACACGCCAGATCCGGGCCGTGAACGACGTGACGCTGCAGGCCAGGCGGGGTGAGACGCTCGGGCTCGTCGGCGAGTCAGGGTGCGGAAAGTCGACCTTGGGCCGGCTTCTGCTGCGCCTCGATGACCCCACCGGTGGGGAGATACGCTTCGAGGGCATCGACATCGCCAAGCTCGAGCGCGGCCAGATGATGGCCGTGCGCAAGCGTATGCAGGTGATCTTCCAGGACCCCTATTCGTCACTCAATCCGCGCATGACCTGCGGCCAGATCATCGCCGAGCCTATGCGCGTGCACGACATCCTGCCCAAGGAGCAGATTCCCGATCGCGTCGGCGAGCTGCTGCAACTCGTCGGGCTCTTTCCGTACATGGCGGACCGCTATCCGCATGAACTCTCCGGCGGCCAGCGCCAGCGCGTCGGCATTGCGCGCGCCCTCTCCGTAAATCCCGAGGTGATCGTGTGCGACGAGGCGGTGTCCGCGCTCGACGTGTCGATCCAGGGCCAGGTGATCAACCTGCTTGAGGATCTGCAGCAGAAGCTGGGCCTTACTTACATTTTCATTGCCCATGACCTCGCCGTCGTGCGGCACATCTCGAGCAGGGTGGCCGTCATGTATCTCGGCCGCATCGTCGAGTTCGCGCCCGCCGACGAGCTGTTTGCCAATCCGAAACATCCCTATACGCAGGCATTGCTCGCCGCGGCGCCGATCCCCGACCCCGTCATTGAACGCACGCGGCCGCGGCGCATCATCAAGGGCGAGCTGCCGAGCCCGCTCAATCCGCCGGTGGGCTGCGTCTTCCATCCGCGCTGTCCGCAGATGACGGAGGAGTGCAAGAAGGGCGTGCCGCCCGATCGCGAACTCGGCCCCAACCACACCGTCGCGTGCATTCACGCGACGTAGGCGTCCCGCTCTGGCGGCATATTTCCCTCCCCTTGGGGGCGTGGACGCAAGGCATATGGCCGAGCTGGTCAGGGCGACTTTGGCGTGGGAAGCAAGACCCTTTGTCCGCCCCTTCGGGGCGTCTTTGCCCCCTCTTCCACCGTCCGCCACGCCGCGTCGCGCGGAGCAGGCGTCACACCTCCAGCGCCTTGCGCACCTCGTAGATTTCCATGATGCGCTTGCTGCGGTGCGGCCAGTCGCACACGAACTGCCACGCGCCGTCGCTGTAGGTGTCGCACACTTTGACGCCCTTCACGACCACCCAGTGCCCCTCCTTGCCGACGTGCAGCGCGATTACGTAGTGGATCCAGGAGTTGCGCGGCTTCTGCATCCAGCCGCCGTAGAGAGACGGGCGCTCCTTGCGCGGCCGGTTCATGAAGCTCTCCTTGAGCTGCATGCTGTAGCCGTAATGGGAGAGAGCGGCGGCGACTTCCTCGGTGTAGGTGCCCTTCACGATCGCCTTGCTGTCGGGGTTGATGTTGCGGAAACCACGGATCTCGGTCTCGACCTTGCTCACCGGAAACCCGGTGATGGCGGAGACCACGATTGGCCCGCAGTAGGCCGTGCGGCCGGTATCGTTGTTGGCCTCGTGCAGGCTGGATGAGAGACGCGCGGGCGCTTCCTGGAGCGCTGGGGGCATTGCAGGGTCCTGGGTCGGAGCGAAATTTGGTTAAGCGAATCTTTCCATGCGTTGCTTAATGAAAGGTTGCCAAACAGGCCCCCATGCTAAACTCGCCCCATCTCCACGGGCGTGAGGCGACATGAGCAAGACGGACGGCAGTAATTCCGAGCGCGGCTTCCTGCGCGGGCTGCAGAACTATGGCGACCGCGACTTCTCCATCTACATGCGGCGCGCGTTCGCCAAGTCCATGGGCTACTCGGGCGACGAGCTGAAGCGTCCCGTGGTCGGCATCGCCTTCACGCACTCCAAGTTCAATCCGTGTCACCGCCACTTCCCTGAACTGCTCGAGGCGATCAAGCGCGGCGTGGCGGCGGCCGGCGGGCTTGCGCTCGAGTTCCCGACCATCTCGCTGCACGAGTCCACGCTGGCGCCCAACTCCATGAAATTTCGCAACCTCATGGCCATGGACACCGAGGAGATGATCCGCGCGCAGCCCATGGACTCCGTCGTGCTGATGGGCGGCTGCGACAAAACCGTGCCGGCGCAGTTGATGGGCGCGGTCAGCGCCGGCAAGCCCGCCATACAACTCATCGGCGGCCCGCAAATGACCTCGCGCTACAAGGACGACCGCGTCGGCGCCTGCACCGACTGCCGCAAGTTCTGGATGCAGTACCGTGCCGGCAAGATGGACAAGGCCGAGATCGATGCGGTTGAAGGCCGCCTCGTCACCACGGCCGGCACCTGCGCCGTGATGGGCACCGCCTCGACCATGGCGGCCATCGCCGAGGCGCTGGGCATGATCCTGCCGGGCACCGCCGCCATTCCCGCCGTGCACGCCGACCGACTGCGCGCGGCGGAAGCCACCGGCGTCCGGGCCGTGCAGCTGGCCGGTTCCGACCTGACGCCCGACAAGATCATCACGCCGGCGTCCCTCGAGAACGCCGTGCGCGTGCTGCTGGCGCTCGGCGGCTCCACCAATGGCGTCATCCATCTCGCTGCGATTGCCGGCCGTGCCGGCGTCAAGCTCGACCTGAAGCGCCTTAACGAACTGTCCGACACGACGCCGGTGCTCGCGGCCGTGAAGCCGGTCGGCAACGAGTTCTACATGGAGGACTTCTTTGCCGCCGGTGGCATCGGTGCCGTTATGCGCGAATTAAAGCCCCTGCTGAACCTCGACTGCATGACCGTGACCGGCGAAACCCTGGGCGACCGCCTCACAGCCGAGGAAGGCCACTACGTCGACCGCCGTGTCATCAGGCCCGCGTCCGATCCCTTCGAGCCGCATGGCGGCCTCGTCGCCCTGTTCGGTTCGCTGGCCCCCAACGGTGCCATCATCAAACGCTCCGCCGCCACGCCGACGCTGTTCGAGAAGACCGGCCGCGCCGTGGTGTTCTCATCCCTCGACGACCTGAGCGCCCGCATCGACGATCCCGCACTCGACGTCACGGCCGACGATTTCCTCATCCTGCAGAACGCCGGCCCCCGCAGCCCCGCCGCCATGCCCGAAGCCGGCTTCCTGCCGATCCCCAAGAAGCTGCTGGCTGCCGGCGTGAAGGACATGGTGCGCATGTCGGATGCCCGCATGTCGGGCACCGCCTACGGCACCATCATCCTGCACATCGCCCCGGAGGCCGCCGTCGGTGGGCCGTTGGGGCTGGTGCGCACGGGCGACAAGATCAAGCTGTCAGTGAAGGAGCGCACGCTCGATTTGCTGGTGGACGACGCGGAACTCGCCAAACGCCGCGCCGCAACCAAGCCGCCGGCGTCGGAAGCTGTGCGCGGCTATGACAAACTCTTTCGCGAAACCGTCATGCAAGCCCCCGACGGTTGCGATTTCGAGTTTCTGGTGCGGTGATGCTTCTTCCCCCTCTCCCCGCTCGCGGGGAGAGGGTCGGGGTGAGGGGCAGCCACACATTCAACGTTGGAGTTCTTGTCCGCCCCTCGCCCTAACCCTCTCCCCATGAAGAATGGGGAGAGGGAACAGCCACTGCCCTGCCGCCCGAAGGATTTTTGCTGGTGAGCGCCACTATCAAGCTCTTCTCCACACTCGCTGTACAAGGCGCACTGCCGGAGCTGGTGGCGCGCTACCCGGCTGCGACTGGCAACGCCGTCGATATTCACTTCGCGGCAACGAACGGCATCCTGGAGCGCTTGGCGGCCGGCGAGACTGGCGACGTAGCCATCGTCACGCGTGCGGCGCTGGACGACCTTGCGGCCAGGGGCGTCATGCGTCCCGATAGTGTGACCGATATTGCCGTCTCCCATGTCGGCATCGCCGTGAAGGCCGGTTCGCCGACACCGGACATCTCCTCCGTCGACGCACTGAAAGCCGCCCTGCTGGCCGCCAAATCCCTCGCCTATTCGCGCATCGGCGCCAGCGGGGTGTTCTTCGCCGGACTGATCAAGCGCCTCGGTATCGCGGATGCCGTGAATGCAAAGACCATCATCACTGCGGGCCTCACCGGAGAAGTTGTCGCGCGCGGAGAGGCGGAGCTGGCCGTGCAGCAGATCAGCGAGTTGATGCAGGTGTCCGGGCTCGACATCGTGGGGCCGCTACCACCCGCCGCGGAGAGCATCACCATGTTCTCGGCCGGCGTGTTCAGCGCATCGGCTCAGACCGATGCGGCGCGGCAACTGATCGCCGCGCTGCGCTCGCCTGCCGCCGGGAAGGCGCTGGTTGCGGCGGGCCTAGAGCGGCCTGCCTAAGAACTCACCGCTCCGCCATCAGCTGCGTGGCGTTGAGGATGGTCACGCGCCGGTTGAGCCGCTCAGGCCCCTGCGTGTCCACCTTCAGATACTCCTCGCCATAGCCCTGGGTGACGAGGTTTTCGGGCGGCACGCCGAACTCGTCGGTGAGAATATCCGCGACCGCCGAGGCCCGCCGGTCCGAAAGGCTCAGGTTGTCGTCATCGGAGCCCACCGCATCGGTATGTCCCTCGATGAAAAACACCGAATCAGGGTTTCGATCGATGACGCGCAGCATGGTCCGTGCGATGCGCTCCAGCTGCCGATACTGCTCAGGCGGTACTTCCCAAGCACCGGACTCGAAGGTGATCGTATCGAGGTCGATGCGGGGCATGTACGAGCGCAGCTCATGGCTGTAGCGAATCTCGTCCAAGGCGTAGGCCCGGTCGAGGCTGTCCACCGGAGGCGCAATCAGCGCGTCGTAGAGATCATCGTCGGAGGCGCGATCGTAATCGACGATGTAGCGGTCGCGCGGGATCGTGATGCGCGGCCTGGCCAGGTTGAGAGCGATGATGGTGCCAACGCCGATCCCGATGCCTATGCCGAGGTTGCGATAGAAGCGCCGGTTATCGATGATGTTGTACTCGCGGCCGTCCCGACCGCGCCGGTAGCGCCGGAGCAGCCGGCCGTTGTCATCGACGATGGTGATGATGCGCGATCCGTCCTTGCGGTCGTAGTACGTCTCGTTTGTGCCGTCGCCGCGTCGCACCGTCTTGGCATCAGGCCGCCGCCGGAAGCGCTCGGATTCGTCGTGGCGGATAATCGCCCTGTTGCCCTCTTTGACGATCAGGCGGTTGCCCGGCTCCTGGATCACCTTGCGGCGTCCGCCATCCTCCACGCGTTCGCGGCGCCCCTTCTGGATGTCGTCGAACCGTTTCGGCGCAGGGCCTGCCGACGGCAAGCGCAATCCTGGCGGCGCACCCTCCGGGGACGGACCTTTGGCCGCCGGCGGCCGTCGGAACTCGTCCTTTGGTGCGACCGGTGCGGATTCAAATTTCCTCGGGCTGCCGTCGCGCGGTGGATCGCCCGGCTTGAGCACGGGAGCCCCAGGGCGCTTGTCGGTCGGCAAGGTCTGCCGATCGCCGGCTGGCGGTGGTCCCTCCTGTTTGAACCGGGTTCCCTTGTCACCGCCTGGTGGCACCTTTGGCTCATCGCCACCGTCTCGCCTGAAACGCGGATCGCGATC
>Ga0190265_10003937_pt1 | contig 10223 bp, 8 predicted proteins | sample Popmic124T_FD_133135 | JGI IMG/M metagenome (GOLD analysis project Ga0190265, IMG submission 133135) | Populus adjacent soil microbial communities from riparian zone of Indian Creek, Utah, USA - 124 T | ecosystem: Environmental > Terrestrial > Soil > Riparian zone | place: USA: Utah | collected...
AGGTCCAGGCGGCCGCACTCCAGTACGTCCGCAAGGTCAGCGGCACGACGCGCCCGTCGCGGGCCAACGCAGCCGCGTTCGAGCGGGCGGTCGAGGAGGTTGCTGCCGCGTCGAGCCGTCTCCTCGCCTCGCTCGTGACGAGCGCGCCGCCGCGGGACCGCGAGCAGGAGGCTGCCCGCGCCCGCGAGCGCGCCGCGAAGCGCTTCGGGACGGCCGCGGCCTAAGCGGCCGCCGGCGGGGGCTCTTCGAGCGGCGCGGCGAGGGCCGCGTCGACCGTCTCGTGCACGGAGAGGTGCCGCTCCAGGCCGGAGATCCGGAGCGCCCGGTGCGTCTCGCGCCCCGCTGCCGCGAGCAGGAACGAACGCCGGTTCGGCAGCTTCGTCCGCGCCTCGATGAGGACGCCGAGCACCGTCGAGTCGACGAAGACGACCTCGGCAAGGTCGACGACCAGGCGCTCGGGCTCCTGCGCCGCCGCCTCGAGCAGCGCGGTTCGCACCTCCGGCGCGTTGTAGAGGTCGAGCTCGCCGGCGAGGTGGACGACGGTTGCGCCGCCGCGCCTTTCGATCGTCGCCACAGGCGGCGAGTTGCCCTCCGACCCGGTCACGTCGCGGGTGAGCATACTCCGGTGGCTGCGCGCCGCCGCGCTAGCGTAGGCCGCCGTGCTCGTCTCCATCTCAGGCGGCGCCGGCTTCCTCGGCCTGCACCTCGCGCGGCGGCTGCTCGCCGACGGCGTGTCCGTGCGGACGCTCGACGTCGCCCCCCTCGACGACGCACAGCTCGAACGCGAGGTCGAGGAGCTGCGCGGCGACGTCCGCGATCCGTCTGCGGCGGCGCGCCTCGTGCGGGGGGCGGAGGTGGTGGTGCATGCGGCGGCCGCGCTGCCGATCCAGGCCTCGCGGCGGTCGATCGTCTCGGTGAACGTGGGCGGGACGGCCAACGTGTTGGCGGCGGCGCTCGAGGCTCGTGTGCGGCGCGTCGTCTTCATCTCGTCGACCGCGGTGTACGGGGTGCCCGAGCGCCATCCGATCCACGAGACCGATCCGCTCGTCGGGGTCGGGTGGTACGGCGAGTCGAAGATCGCCGCGGAGCAGGTCTGCCTGGACTTCGGCGCACGCGGCCTCGAGACGACGATCATCCGGCCCAAGACGTTTCTTGGTCCGGAACGGCTCGGCGTCTTCGAGATCCTGTTCGACTGGGTGCGCGAAGGGCGGCGGATCTACACGCTCGGCTCGGGTGAGAACCGCTACCAGCTGCTCGCGGTCGAGGATCTCGTCGAGGCGGTGGTTCGCGCGTTCTCGGCGCCCGGTGTGGTCGGCGAGGCGCTGAACGTGGGTGCGACCGAGTTCGGCACGGTGCGCCAGGACCTCGGCGCCCTGATCGCGCACGCCGGGTCGGGGTCGCAGCTCACGCCGGTGCCGGTGCGGCCGGCGGAGGCGGCGCTGCGCGCGCTCGAACGGCTGCGGCTCTCGCCGCTTGCGGAGTGGCACTACCGCACGGCGCACCGAGACTCGTTCGTCGCCACCGGCAAGGCGCAGCGGCTGCTCGGCTGGAAGCCGCGGCTCTCGAACGCGCAGACGCTCTGCGAGACGTACGACTGGTATCTCGCCAATCGCGAGACGGTTGGGGCGGCGGGCACGACGCACCGCGTGCCCTGGAACCAGCAGGCGCTGGGGCTGTTGAAGCGTCTGAGCTGACGCTGCGGCCGGGAGCACCGGCTCGGCGGGGTCGACTGGGTCGGCCGGTTCCGCTCGCTCCAGGCCGCCCAGCCCGCGCCAGCGCCAGCCGACGAGGCCGGCGCGCGTCGCGTTCTCGTAGACGTAGAGGCGCGTCCGGTCGTAGTGCTCCTCGGTGTCGACGACCCAGGCCGTGAAGCGCCCGCCGAAGAGGTGGCCGCTGCGGTCGTAGCGGCGGTTGAAGTGCTGGGCGTGCAGGCTGTTCAGGCGGCGCATGCCGTCGGAGAGCCGCGGCTGCCACGTGTGGACGAGCAGGTGGAAGTGGTTCGGCATCAGCGTCCACGTGTTCAGCTCCCAGCCGTAGCGGCGGACGGTGTCGAGCAACAGCGCCACCCAGGCGTCCGCGTCGAGCGCGTCGAGCACGATCGCCCGCTTCTCGACCCCTCGCGTTGTGACGTGGTACGTCGCCGGCGACGGGAGGCTCGAACGCGGTCGGCGGGGCATCTCGCTCCGAGGGTAGACCCGCCGCACGGCAAGCGAAATCCGCACTTTGGGACGTGTCGCAGGGACTGTCCCTCCTGCGCCCGCCCGCAGCGCCGAACCCCCGCACCCGCGCTCGATCGCCGCTGACGTGGCGTGCGGTGGGAGGGACAGTCCCTGGGACGTGGCCGCAACGGCCCGACGGCGTCGGGATTTGGCCTGCGTGGAAGGGGGCACTACGCTGGCAGCGAGAGGAGCGAGGAGCCGGATGCGCGCGTGCAGGCATTGCGGCGGGTCGACCGCCGACAGGTTTCGCTACTGCCCCTGGTGCGCGGCGCCGCAACGCTCGAAGCTGGTCGAGTTCTTCGGCGGGACGGGCGGCGAGGTCGGGAAGGCGTTACGCGTCTCGCGCTACACGGACGAGGGTCACGTGCGCTTCAGTGTCTGGGACGAGTCGGGCACGGCCGAAGCCGCGGTCTCGATCGACGAGGACGAGGCGCGCCGCCTCGCCGGCTTCCTCGCCCCACCGACGCACGCGCCGTCGCTGCGCGAGCGGCTCCGCCTCTGACAGCCCCGCAGCCCCGCTCCCGAGAGCCCTTAGCGCTGCGTCTCTGCGAGCGCGAGCTCGCGGCGCAGCTCGACGGGCAGCCTGAAGGTGACGTCCTCGTCGACCATCCGATAGGGCTCGATCGTCGCAACTCCGCGCGCCCGGAACCAGTCGCAGACCCGCTCCACGAGCTTCTCTGGCGCTGATGCCCCGGACGTCACGCCCACCGTCGTCACGCCCTCGAGCCACGCCTCGTCGATCTCGGCGTCGTCGTCGATGAGGTAGGCGGCCACGCCGCCGGCGCGCGCGACGTCCACCAGCCGGTTCGAGTTGGACGAGTTCCGCGAGCCGATCACGAGCAGCAGGTCGACCTCCTGCAGCATCTCCTTCACCGCCCATTGCCGGTTGGAGGTCGCGTAGCAGATGTCCTCCTTCTTCGGCGCGTAGATCGACGGGAACCGGCGCCGCAGCACCTCGATGATGCCCGCCGTCTCGTCCACCGACAGGGTCGTCTGCGTGATGTAGGCGAGCCTGGCGTCCGCCGGCAGGTCGAGCGCTTCGGCCTCGGCGACGTCCTGCACGAGAATCGTCGCCTCCGGCGCCTCGCCCATGGTCCCGACGACCTCCTCGTGCCCGGCGTGCCCGATGAGGATGACGCGGTAGCCGTCGGCCGCGTAGCGGCGCGCCTGGACGTGCACCTTGGTGACGAGGGGGCAGGTCGCGTCGATGACGTTGTGGCCCAGGGCGGCCGACGCCTCGTGCACGCGGGGCGCGACGCCGTGGGCGGAGAAGACGATCGTCGCGCCCTCCGGCGCCTCGTCCTCCGAGTCGACGAAGACGGCGCCGCGCGCCTCGAGGTCGCGCACCACGTGGATGTTGTGGACGATCTCCTTGCGCACGTAGACGGGCGGCCCGTAATGCGCGAGCGCCAGCTCGACGGTCTCGACCGCGCGCTCGACGCCTGCGCAGTACCCGCGCGGCGACGCGAGAAGGACTCGCTCGACCACGCGGTCATCGTAGCCGTGCCCGTGAAGAAGAGGGCCTCGCCGCATCGGGGGGGTCGTTGCGGCGAGGCCCACCTTCAGTGCGCACTGCGGCCTTGTGTCCGCCGTCGGCGGACCGCCGCAGGTCGCATCGCCCAGTGCCCACCACGCTATTCCGCGCGCCCCGCCTAGCCAATAGGCCGTCCGGCCCATCTTTCAAAGCGGGAAGGGTCGTTTTTTAGGCGAAGATGAGGCTGTGACCACCGACACGAAGGCGGTGCTGTTCAACGCGGTGCCGCTGTTGCTCCTGGCGGCCTTCTACCTCGGTGCGGCCGCCACGCTCGCGCCCGCGTTCTGGCGGGAGCGGCGCAGGCTGTCCGACCTCGCCTACGTCAGCGCCCTCCTCTTCCCGTGCATCGGCGCGGCGGCGGCCCTCGTCGCCGTGCAGGTGCTCGTCGACCAAGAGCCGCTCGGCGGCCACCTCTGGCTGTCGCTGCCGGTCATCGCGATCGTGGCCGTGCCGATTCTCGCCCTGCTCGCCAACTGGGAGGACCGCGAGCTCCTCGTGACCGGGATTGGGCGGGCGCGGGCAGCGGAGGAGATGACCAGCCTGCGCGACCGCGAGCTGCAGGCGGTCGAGCGGCTGTCGCGCGAGCTCGTCCGGGCCGACGACCCGCGCGAGATCGGCCGCCTCGTGGCCGACGAGGCAATCGACCTGTTCGGCGTCGACTTCGCGGAGCTCGTGCTCGTGGAGGAAGGCGGCCGCACCGTGCGGATCGTGGCCGCGCGCGAGCGCGGCCAGGACGTCGACTGGCTGCTCGGGCTCCACCTCGACCCGGAGCGGGAGCGCACCGGCATCGCCACCGTCCTCGCGCAACCGTCGCCGGTCGCCGTCGAGGATGCGCCGAGCTCGCCGATCGTCTCGAAGCGGCTGACGCAGGGCATCGGCGCCCGCAGTGCGGCGTACGTCCCCGTCTTCGCGGACGAGCTCACCGTCGGCGTGCTCGTCGTCGTCACGCGCGAGCCGCGCAGCTTCGGCGGCGAGGAGCTCTCCCTGATGCAGGCCTTCGCCTCCGAGGCCGGAATGGCGCTCTCGCGGGCCGCGTCCGCCGTTGCCCTCGCCGAGGCGCTGGAGCGGGAACGGCTCGTCGCTCGAATCTCGCTCGAGGTGCGCTCGCGGGTCGCGCTTGACGACCTGCTGAACGTCGCCTGCTCGGAGAGCGCCCATGCGATCGGCTGCAGCCGCTGCTTCATCCGTCTCGCCGAGCCCGGCCAGCCGGCCCAGATGCTCGCCCAGTGGGTTGCACCGGGAGCCGACCCGCTCACGAGCGAGGCGCAGCTCCCGGCCGCGAACCTCGCCGCGCGGGAGGCGCGCACCGTGGCGGTCGACGACGTCGCGGAAGCGCCGGAGCTCCGTGACCCGTCGCTCGGCGACGTGCACGAGCTCATCCGGCTCGGCACGCGGGCCGCGCTGGCGACGCCGCTCTTCGCGTTCGACGCCGTGATCGGCACGCTCTCGTTCCACCGGCCGGAGCCCTCCGCCTGGGTGCCGTCCGAGGTCCTGCTTGCGGAAGCCGTTGCGCGCGAGGCGGCGAGCGCCATCCGCACCGGCCGCGTCCTGCGCGAGAGCGAGCGGCGGCTGGCCGAGCAGACGGCGCTGCTGTCCGCGGGTCAGGCCCTCACGAGCGAGCTCCGCTTCGACGCCGTCATCAGCCGCATCGTGAAGGAGATGCAGACGTTGATCGAGGCGGACGCCGTCGACTGCTGGACGCTGCGCCCGGGCGGACGCGAGCTCGAATGCCGCGCCGTGCTCGGTCTGCCCGAGTCGGCGGTGGGCCGCCGCGTCCCCGTGGCGGGAACGCTCGCCGAGGAGGCCGAGGCCGGTGCCCCTGTGCTCCGGCGCGAGCTGGGCCGGGCCGCGCCCGATCCCCGCCTGCCGGAGGGCCTCGGCTTCGCCGAGGCGATCGAGGCGCCGCTCGTCGCGTTCGGCGAGGTGGTCGGCGTGCTCGCCGTCTACGCACTCGAGCCGGGAACCTTCGGCGAGGACGACCTCCGGCTCGTCACCGCGTTCGCCGGCCTCGCCTCGATCGCGCTGCGGAACGCCGAGGCGTTCGAGCGCAGCACGCGCCAGGTGCAGGTGGAGCGCGGGTTCTACCGGGTCGCGTCTGTGCTCAGCGATCCGCTGTCGGCGGAGGCAACGCTCGACGCGGTCGCGAAGGCGGCCTGCGAGGCGCTCGCCGGCGACGCGGCGGCCGTGCTGCGCGCGGCGGGGCGGACGCTCGAGCTCGCGGGCGCCCACGACCTCCCCGAGGGCCTCGCCTCGTTCCTGCTCGCCGACGGCGCCGGCCTCGCGGCAGCCGCGGCCGGCGGCAAGGTGCTTGCCTCACGCTCGCTCGCACAGGACACCCGCTTCGGCTCCGAGCTGCCGCGAGTAGCGAGCGAATCGGGGTTGCACGCGCTGCTGGCGGTGCCCCTGCCCGATCCCGGCACCGACGCCAACGGTCTCGTGCTCGTCTTCTTCACCACCGAGCACCAGCCCAGCGAGGAGGAGCTCGAGCTGGCCGGCCACGTCGCCGGCGCCGCTCGCGGAGCGCTCGAGCGGAGCGAGCTCTTCGAGCGCGAGCGGCGGTCGCGCGCGCTTGCACAGAGGCTCGCGGAGGCGGGCCGCGAGCTTGCGAGCGAGCTCGACCCTGAGAACGTGCTCGAGCGCGCCGTCGCGCATGCGGCCGCGCTGGTCGAGGCGGGGGCCGCGGCTGTGTGGGTGCTGGAGGGTGACGAGCTCGTTGTCCATGCCGCGGCCGGCGAGGGCGTGGCGCAGGCGCTCGAGACGCGGATCCCGTCGACGACCTGGCTCCTCGGCGAGATCGTCCAGTCCCGCCGTGCGTCGGCGATCGCGGACGTGGCCGACGACGAGCGCGCGGCCGAGGCAGACCCGATTCTGGCGGCCGGCTACACGTCCTACCTCGGCGTGCCCGCGATCGGCCCGGACGGCGCCGTCCAGGGCGTCCTCTCCGTCTACGACCGGGCGCCGCGCGAGTGGCGCGAGGAGGAGGCGGACGCGCTGCTCGCGCTCGCCTCCGCCGCTGCCTCCTCTCGCGCGAACGCCGAGCAGTACCAGGAGGTGCGGCACGAACAGCAGCGCAGCGAAGCGATTCTCGCGAACGTCGCCGACGGCATCGTCGCCGTCGACCGCGACGGCAAGGTCGTGCTCTGGAACCCGGCCGCCGAGGAGATCACGGGCGTGCCCGCCGAGGAGGCACTCGGCCGGACGCCGGCTCAGGTGCTCGGCCGCTCGCTCGCGTCCGACGGCGGCGGCCCTGCCGTCAGCCGGCTCGTCCCGATCAGGCGCAGCGGAGAGGAGGCCTGGCTGTCGGTGAGCGAGGCGGTCATGACCGACCCGGCGGGGGCGACCGCCGGCCGCATCTACGCGTTCCGCGACATCTCGGCCGAACGGGCGGTCGAGCAGATGAAGTCCGACTTCGTCTCGACCGTCTCGCACGAGCTGCGCACGCCGCTGACCTCGATCTTCGGATTCGCCGAGACGCTGCTTCGCCAGGACGTGCTCTTCGGAGACGAGGAGCGCCAGACGTTCTTGCGCTACATCTCGTCCGAGTCGGAGCGCCTGACCGCCATCGTCGACCGGCTGCTGTCGGTCGCCCAGCTCGACACGGGCGCGATCTCCGTGCAGCTCGCGGAGACGGAGGTGGGCGCCGTCGTCTCTGACGTCATGGACGCGGCCGAGGAGAAGCTCGGCGGCAACGGCCACGACTTCGTGGTCGCGCTGGAGGACGGCCCGCTCGCCGCCCGCGCCGACCCCGAGAAGCTGAAGCAGGTGCTCACCCACCTTCTGGACAACGCCGTCCGCTACTCGCCGGCGGGCGGCCGCGTCACCGTCGGCGCCCGTCGCGCGGCGGGGGCCGTCGAGCTGCGCGTCGAGGATCAGGGAGTCGGCATCCCGCGGGCGGAGCAGGAGCGGATCTTCCGGAAGTTCTATCGCGGCGAGAGCACGGCGCGCACCGCGGGCGCCGGCGCGACGGGCCTCGGGCTTTTCCTGGCGCAGGGTCTCGTCCAGGCGATGGGCGGGCGCATCTGGGTCGATTCGGACGAGGGTCGCGGCGCGACGTTCGTCGTCGAGCTGCCGGCGGCCGGAGAATGAGAGTCGGCGTTCGGGGTAGGGTCGTACGGTGACGCGGGTCCTCGTGATCGACGATGAGGCGCCGATTCGGCTGCTCTGTCGCGTCAACCTCGAGGCCGAGGGGATGGAGGTGCTCGAGGCCGCCGACGGGCCGAGCGGCCTCGCCAAGGCGCGTGCGGAGACGCCTGACCTCGTGCTGCTCGACGTGATGATGCCGGGGCTCGACGGCTGGGGTGTGGCGGAGCAGCTGCTCGAGGGCGACGAGACCGCGTCGATTCCGATCATCTTCCTGACGGCGCGCGCCGAGTTCCGCGACCGGGCGCGGGGACTCGACATCGGCGGCGTCGACTACATCACGAAGCCGTTCAACCCCGTGGAGCTGGCGCCGCTCGTGCGGGACCTGCTCGAGCGCCTCGAGCGCGGCGAGGGCGACGAGCTCAGACGCGAGAAGCTCACCGAGCTCCGCGCCCTCATGCCCGACGCTTAGTTTCCGCGCAGGTCACGCATCCGCTCGCGCGGACGCGTGACGCGTAAATCCCTGAAGGCGTCCGCTTCGCGGCCGCTGCGCCGCGTCTCGGCGAAACTAGCTGCCGGCGAAGTCGGCCGTGACGACCGTGGCGCCGCGGTAGCCGGCGAAGGTGCCGATGACGGCGCCGATGCCGATGCGGCGGAAGCCGGGGCGGAGCAGGTTCGCCCGGTGGCTGGGGGTCGACATCCAGACCCGCACGATGTTCGTCGCAGCGGCCCGTGAACCGACGCCCCAGGCGAGGTTCTCGCCGAAGCGCGGGCCCTGCGCGCCGTACGAGGCGAGGCGGGCCCGAACAGCGCCGTGCGCGAACGCGTTGTGCCGGAGCATCGTGCCCGAGTGATGGCGCGCGGCGAGCCGAAGGCGCGAATCGAGCTGCAAGGGCTGGAGCCCGTGGGCGGCCCGGGTGCGGTTCACCGCGTCGAGCAGCGCCGCCTCGCGCTCCGCCTGGGTAGCAGCGGTCGCGGAGCCGCTCGTGACGAGAAACACGAGAGCAGCCGTACAGAGTGCAGTCCGCAGCGTCCTGGGCATTGGCGCAAACACACCCTGGAGGCGACCAAAGCCGCCTGCATCCCCCGTTCGGGGGGGCGAGCTGCCGCAGCTACCTCAGGGCGTGGGGGTCCTGTCGCGAGCTGTCTGCGCGAGGACAATACCTGCCAGTACGGTCGCCCCACCGAGGAGCTGCAACCCGCCGAACGATTCCCCGAGCCACGCGTACGCGACGAGACCCGCCGCAACGGGCTCCAGCATGGCGATGATGGCCACTCTCGTGGCCGAGACGTGGCGCAGCGCGGCCGTGACGAGGAGGAAGGTCAGCATCGTCCCCACGACGACGACGAACAGCAGCAGCAGCCAGAACGGGGACTCGAACCGCTCGAGCCGTCCGAGGAGCGACACGTCGTCGTCCAGCAGCCCCGACGGGAACTTCCAGACCGGCTGCACGATCGCCCAGAAGAGCGCCGCGAAGAGGAAGCCGTAGCAGAGCACCGACGCCGGGTCGCGATTCACGACCGCGTGCTCGGCCATGAGGACGTAGACGGCGTACGCGACCGCGCACGCGAGCGCCGCCACGACGCCGAGCCCGTCGAGCGTGATACCGCTCCAGACCTCGACGACGAGCGAGAGGCCGGCGAGGGCCAGCACGAGCGCGGCCCAGATCCGGCGCCGCACGTGCTGCTTCAGCACCGCCCAGGCCCACAGCGCGATCAGGATCGGCGCGAGGTACTCGATCAGCAGGGCGATCCCGATCGGCAGCCGCTCGATCGAGACGAAGTAGAGCCACTGCACCATCGCCACGCCCGCGACGCCGAACGCGGCCAGAAAGATGAGGTCGCGCGGGCGCACGCGCAGGCTCGCCCGGCTCACGAGCGCGAGGGCGAGCGCGAAGCCGACGAACGCGCCGGCCGCGCGCACCTGCGTCAGCTCGACCGAGGAGAGCCCGGACGAGAGCACGACCTTGGAGACCGTCCCGTTGAGCGCGAAGAGGAGCGCCGCCGCCGTCACCATCACGTATCCGACGAGCGGCCGCCGCTCGCGGCCGACCCCGCCGGGGATATAGGCGACGTCGGCCACGGCGCGCGGACGCTATCAGCGCGCCGCCGCTCTACACTCACGGGAGCGGGGTGTAGCTCAGCCTGGTAGAGCGCTCGCTTTGGGAGCGAGAGGCCGCCGGTCCGAATCCGGCCACCCCGATTGAGTTTCTAGCGAGCGATGGCGATGACGCGGGCGTGCCAGGCGCCGCGGGGCGCCTCGACCTCGACCGTGTCGCCCACCGAGGCGCCGAGGAGCGCTCGGCCGAGCGGCGACTCGGGCGAGACGCCGCCCACGCTCGAGATCTCGACGTGCAGCCGCTCGCCGCGCTCGTCCTCGAGCTCGACCT
>Ga0190265_10003938_pt1 | contig 10222 bp, 13 predicted proteins | sample Popmic124T_FD_133135 | JGI IMG/M metagenome (GOLD analysis project Ga0190265, IMG submission 133135) | Populus adjacent soil microbial communities from riparian zone of Indian Creek, Utah, USA - 124 T | ecosystem: Environmental > Terrestrial > Soil > Riparian zone | place: USA: Utah | collected...
CATGTCGACGGGCTCGGCTTCGTCCAATGGAGCGGGCAGGAGAACGAATCGTTCCGCTTCTCGATCAAGGGCCCGAAGCGGCTCGCCGCCTATCTCTCCGAAAAAGGCTCGATTGCGATCAACGGCATCTCGCTCACCGTCAACGAGGTCGAGGACAAGGAGGACGGCGTCTATTTCGGCGTCAACATCATCCCGCACACCGCGCAGAGCACCGCGATGTTCGACCGCGGCGAGACGGTGAACCTCGAAATCGACATCCTGGCCCGCTATCTCGGCCGGATGATGGCGGTTCGCGCAGCCTGATGGCGGATTATCCCCTTCGCATACGTTGATTGACGGTTGATCGGCTGAGCCATAGTTTCCCCAAAACAGGGGGACGATATGGCAGTAGTCAAAGAGTACATTGCCGCCGGAAGCGCTCTCAGCCTCTATTTCCAACTGAAAGAGGGCAAGAAGGCAGATCTAGAAATAGTTTCTGCCGCCGCAATAGCGTGGGTCGAGGCCATGCGAGCGGTTGCTCGGGCGGTTGATCCCAACTCAGACATCAAGGTCGAACTGATCGACGCCGACAAAGCCAGCTTGAGCTTCAACACGGTAATTGAATGGTTCGAGCGGCACGTCGAGCCCAAGCTAGGGCGGCTAGAACGGGGCGCGGGTCGTCTGCCCAGAACCCGAAAGCTCGCTATCGCCCTTGCCGTTTTCATCATCTTCACGGGGGTGCCGACCGCCTATTTCTATTTCGATGATGACTCCTTCACCGATGAAGATCGGGAGATGCTGAAGGAGATACATGACAAGGTTCTGCAGGACCCGTCAGTCGAGTCATCAAAGCGCAAGTTTTTCCGCACGCTCGAAAGGGAGCCGATCATAGCGGCGGTTGGCGTCAAGGAGGACCCCGACAGCGCCCCGCTGGTCATGGTGAGCAGCGAACATTTCGCAGAGGCCGGAGGCCTTTGGGCGCTAGACGAAGACACTGATGCCTTGGAGGTTACTCACCCCGTTCTGGATGTAATTCTGGTGAAGCCCGCGCTTGTGCATAGGCCGCGATCATGGACCTTCAAGCCGGAGGGGCTGCCGGAGTTCGACGCTGTCATGCGAGACCCGATCGTGCTGGCGGCGATGGAGAAGGGGCTCCCGCTACAATTCCGCGAAGGCGTCCCCATGACGATCCGGTTGGAAGTGAAAGAGAGACGTGAGGATGGCCAACTGCGGCTTGTTCGCGGCGGTCGATCCGTAGTCCGGGTGCTCAGCCCTCAGATCACCTAGGGGTCCTTGCCGGCAATCCAAAGGGCGGCGATCAGGCAGATCAGCGCGCCGACCGCGACAAGAAATGTCCATCCCGGCGATAGCCGCCAGAAGGCGAATAAGGCGGTGAGAGACGTGACAATAATTGCCAGCCCGGACAGCCAGGCGCGGGTGCTTTCGCGCTTAACGGGAGAACGCGGGCGCGACATTCGGGGCTCCATGTGCTACGGTCGCATCATGATCAATCTTCGTAAAGCAATTAACGAGGGCAAGCTCGGCGAGTTCATCGACGAGCGGGAAGCGGAGGCGGCTCCCATTGGGGATGCGAACGCCTTCAATCATGGCTTGCGCTCAATGGCTGGAAGGTCGTCAGAAGCTCCGAAAGCATCGCGTCGGCGCAATCGCGGCGGTTGAAGCGATATTCGGCTTCCTTCGCGTATTTCCAAAGGTGCTTGCCGGAGACGTGGATATGCGTCCCGTTGATCGCCCGCTTTAGCTGACCCCAGAAATTCTCAATCCCCTGCACATGCGCGCCGGTCGGGCTGACGTAGCGCCGCGTGTGGTTCACGGTGTCATGGCCGAAGCCGAGCTTGGGGAGGTCTTTGTAGCTCCGCAGTTCGTCAGTGTGGCAGATTGAGCCGGGCGCGACATGCTCGACGACCTTGGGCAGGAGGTTGTGCTTGCGGTTGTCGGCAACCACGGTCGTCAGGACCGCGCCGTCGCGCTCCAACATCCCCATTACCATGGTTTTGCCGCCGCGCGGGTTGCGCCAGCGGGACTTGCGATTGGCGCCGCCGACCAGCGTTTCATCAATCTCAACGATCTTGCCGAGACCGCCCACTTGCTGATCGCCGTCAACATTGGCCATGTGCTCGCGGATTTTGTCGGCCATACGCCACGCGGTTTTGTACGTCACACCGAGTTGGCGCTCTAGCTCCTTGGCGGCCACACCGTTGCGGGTCGTCGTGAAGAGGAAAAGCGCATAGAACCAAAGCTGTAAGGGGGTGCGCGTGCGCTCAAACGGGGTGTTCACAGTTGGATGTAGGTGGTGACCGCACCACTGGCAGGAATAGGCGCGCTCGGCCCTGATTCGCGACCAGCGCGACGGCTTTTTGCAGGATGGGCACGGAAAGCCCTGTCCAAAGCGAATTTCGAACAGATGGGTCAGGCAGCTCTCGTCGTCCGGGAACTGCTTGAAAAACTGGCGAATTGTCTGCGGCTTCGTGCTCATAGCCCACTTTGTACACCGTTTGGACTACGTATGTCAAGGGGATAATCGCGGCCTGATGTGATTCAGGCTTGCAGAATCACATTTCGATGTGATATCGATTCGAAATGAGCACCATCCTGATCGACCGTCTGTGCGAGATGGTCGCCGCCGGCGGAATGAGCCGGGCCGGCCTCGCCCGCGCCGCCGGCCTCCACCCCAATTCTCTGCGAAAGCTCGGCGACGCGGACTGGAACCCGACCGCCGACACGCTCGGCAAGCTCGAAAAATTCCTCGCCAGCGGCAGCCCCGGGGTGATGGCCAGCCCTGAGCAGATCATCGACGAGGCGCGCAACGGCCGGATGTTCATCCTGGTCGACGACGAGGATCGCGAGAATGAGGGCGATCTCGTCATCCCCGCCCAGATGGCGACGCCCGACGCGATCAACTTCATGGCCCGGCACGGCCGCGGCCTGATCTGCCTCGCGCTCTCGAAGGACCGGGTCGACCAGCTCGGCCTCCAGCCGATGAGCCAGACCAACGGCGCCCGCCTCGGAACCGCCTTCACCGCCTCGATCGAGGCGAAGGAGGGGATCACCACCGGCATCTCCGCCGCCGATCGGGCGCGCACCGTCTCGGTGGCGATCGACGCGTCGAAGGGGCCGGAGCATATCGTCTCGCCCGGCCACATCTTTCCGCTCGTCGCGCGCGAAGGCGGGGTGCTGGTCCGCGCCGGCCATACCGAGGCGGCGGTCGACGTCGCCCGCCTCGCCGGGCTCAATCCCGCGGGGGTGATCTGCGAGATCATGCGCGAGGATGGCGCGATGGCGCGGATGGACGATCTGTTCGCCTTCGCCCAGCTCCACAATCTGCGCATCGGCACGATCCGCGACCTGATCGCCTATCGCCTGCGCAAGGACCGGCTGGTCGAGCAGATCGCCGAAGCTCCGTTCGAAAGCCGCTGGGGCGGCACCTGGACGGCAAGAACCTTCCTCAACAAGGCGTCGGGAGTCGAGCAGGTCGCCCTGGTCAAGGGCCATGTCGATCCCGAAAAGCCGACCCTGGTGCGGATGCACGCTCTGTCGATCATCCCGGACGTCTTCGCGGAGGAGGGGCAGAGGGGCGGCCTGCTCGAAGGGGCGATGCGGGCGATCGCCAGGGAAGGCGCAGGGGTGATCGTCGTGATCAACCGGCCGGCGCCCGACGCTTTGTCGCAGGCACTGCGGGCGAGGGCCGGCACGATCGCGCCCTCCGACGGCGAGCAATTGCGCGATTACGGCGTCGGCGCGCAGATCCTCGCCGAGCTGGGCGTGCACGACATGATCCTGCTGACCAACAGCCACCATACGCCGGTGGCGCTCAGCGGCTACGGCCTCGCCATCGTCGGCGAGCGGCCGATCCCCCCGGCGGGCGGCTGAGCCATGGCCCATGTCCTGATCGTCGAGGCGCGCTTCTACGCCCATCTGAACGACCTTCTGCTCGCCGGCGCCCGCGCCGCGATCGAGGCCGCCGGCCACGACCACGAGACGGTGACCGTACCCGGCGCGCTGGAAATCCCCGGCGCGGTCGCGCTCGCGGCGGAGAGCGGGCGCTACGACGCCTACGTCGCTTTGGGCGTGGTGATCCGCGGCGAGACCTATCATTTCGAGATCGTCGCCGGCGAAAGCGCCCGTGCGCTGATGGCGCTGACCCTCGACGGCCTCGCCATCGGCAACGGCATCCTCACCGTGGAGAACGAAGCCCAGGCGCTCGCCCGCGCCCGCCCGGACGACAAGGACAAGGGCGGCGAGGCGGCCAGGGCCGCGCTGGCGATGCTGGCGCTGAAGGAGCGCTTCGCCTGAAGCCGATCCCGCGCCTCGCCTTCCCCGCTCTGATCCTCGCCAATCTGTTCCTGGCGGCGGGGCCGTGGCTGGTCCGCGAGGCCGACGTCGGCCCGGTCGCGGCCGGCTTCTGGCGGCTGGCGCTGGCGGTGCCGTTCCTCGCCTGGATGGCGTGGCGGCAGAGCGAAGGGCGGCCCTTGCCTGCCTGGGGCCTGATCGCCGCAATCGCGCTCGGCGGGATCTTCTTCGCTGCCGATCTCGCCGCCTGGCATGAGGGAATCCTGCGCACCAAGCTCGCCAATGCGACCCTGTTCGGCAATTTCGCGAGCTTTCTTTTCGCGATCTACGGCTTCTTCCTGGTGAAGTGCCTGCCCGGCCGCGTCCAGGCCTTCGCACTGCTGCTCGCCGGCGCCGGCGCGGTCCTGCTGCTCGGTAACAGCTTCGAGCTGTCGCGCGACCATTTCAAGGGCGATCTGCTCGCTTTGCTCGCCGGCCTTTTCTACACCTTCTATTTGATCGCGGTAGACCGGGCGCGGCGGAGCATGAAGCCATTCCCGGTGCTCGCCATCGCCACCGCCGCCGGGGCGCTGCCGATCCTGTTCTTTTCGCTGGCGATGGGCGAGCAGGTCATGCCGCGGGATTGGACGCCGGTCATCGCCCTGTCGATCTCGAGCCAGCTGATCGGCCAGGGCCTGCTCGTCTATGCGATGGGCCATTTGTCGCCGGTCGTGGTCGGCCTGTGCTTCCTCACCCAGCCGATCGCGTCGGCGGCGATCGGCTGGGCCGCTTATGACGAGCGGCTGTCGGCCGGCGACGGCCTCGGCGCCCTGCTCATCTGCGTGGCCCTGGTGCTGATCCGCGCGCCCGAGCGCAGGCTTGCAACCGGCGACGCCCCGGCTCATTGAGCCGATATGGCGGATCCGCTCGACATGACTCTCGACGAGCTTCGCGCCGCGCTGGCGCCGCGCCTCCCCGCCCACGCCGGTTTCGACGGCTGGTCGGACAAGGCGCTGGCGACCGCCGCGGCCGAGCTCGGCGTGCCGTCCGAGCGGGCGCGGCTCGCCTATAAGGAGGGCGCGGTCCAGATGATCGACGCCTGGTTCGACGCGATCGACAAGGCGACGCTGGACGCCTTCCCGCCCGAGCGGATCGAGGGCATGAAGGTGCGCGAGCGGATCCGCGCGCTGATCCTGTTCCGCTTCGAGGCCGCGCGCCCCCATCGCGAAGCGCTGCGCCGCGCGATCGCCGCCCTCGCGATGCCGCAAAACGCGGCGTCGGCGGCGTCGCTCGCCTGGCGCGCCGCCGACCGGATCTGGCGGATCGCCGGCGACGAGGCGACCGACTTCAACCATTACAGCAAGCGCGCGATGCTGATCGGCGTCTACGCCTCGACCACCTTGGTCTTCCTCGACGACGAGGCCGAGGATCTGGCCGACACGCAGGCCTTCCTCGATCGGCGGATCGACGATGTGATGCGGATCGAAAAGGCGAAGGCGCGCTGGGGCGGCTCCGGGCGTCGATTCTCGCTCAGCCGCTTCCTCGGCCGGCTGCGCTATCCCGCCGTCTGACGCTATTGATAATCACTCGCAACGCCTCTAGTCCTCGCTCTCCGGAACGAAGGCGGGGACGGGATGCTCTTTCGGTTTTTCAGCCTGGCGGCGTTGCTCGTCGCGGCCCTTTCCCTTTCCGCGCCGGCGCACGCCCAAAGCGAGGCGCAGGTCCAGACCGCCTGGCGCCTGCTCGATTATATCGCGGTCGATTATCCTGGCGCGATCCAGAACGGGCGTATCGTCAGCCAGCTCGAATATGATGAAATGCGCGAATTTTCCGGCTCGGTCGTGCAGCGGCTCGCCGCCTTGCCCGCCAATCCCGCCCGCGCCGGGCTCGTCGCCGACGCGCGCGCCCTGCAGGACGCGGTGGCGCGGCGCGCGCCGCCCGCCGACATCGAGCGCCGCGCCCGGGCGCTCGGCGCGCGCCTGCTCCAGGCCTATCCGGTCCCGCTCGCACCCTCGGCCGCGCCCGATCTCGCGTCGGGCGTGCGGCTCTATGCCGAACATTGCGCGTCCTGCCACGGCGCGACAGGGCTCGCCGACACCCCAATGGCGCGCGGGATGGAGCCGGCGCCGATCGCCTTCGCCGACCGGGCAAGGGCGGGCGAACGCAGCATCTTCGCGCTTTACCAGGTGATCGAGCAGGGCCTGGAAGGGACGGCGATGCAGAGCTTCGCCTCTCTCCCGCCCGAGCAGCGCTGGGCGCTCGCCTTCCACGCGGGACGTTTCGCCTATCCCGAGGCTTTGGCCGCCGAGGGCCGGCTCTATTGGGAGGGCGATCCGGCGCTTCGCGCGCGCATCCCCGATCTCGAGGCCCTGGTCTCGATCACGCCGGCGGCGCTGGCTCGGGAGATTGGCGAGGAGAAAGCCGCCGCGGTGATCGCCTATCTGCGCGCCAATCCGGCCGCGCTCGCAAGGCAGGCGGACGCGGGCAGCCTGACGGTGGCGCACAGCTTGCTCGGCGAGAGCCTCGCCGCCTATCGCCGCGGCGATCGGGAGCAGGCCGGCGAGCTGGCGCTGGCCGCCTATCTCGACGGGTTCGAGCCGGTCGAGGCTCTGCTCAACGCCCGCGACGGCGGCCTGGTCGCAGAGGTGGAGCGCGAGATGGGCGCGTTGCGCGCCGCCATCGGCCGGGGCGCGTCCGTCGAGGACGTGGCGGCGCGCGTCGAACGGCTGCAGGCGCTGTTCGCGCGTGCCGGCGAGGCACTGGCGCCGGAGGCCGGAAGCGCCGCCTCGACCTTCATCGGCGCGCTCGCCATCCTGCTGCGCGAGGGGCTGGAAGCGCTGCTGATCGTCGTCGCGATGATCGGCTTCCTGCGCAAGGCCGAGCGGCGCGACATGCTGCGCTGGGTCCATGCCGGCTGGGCCGGCGCCCTGGCCGCCGGGGCCGCCACCTGGTGGGCCGCCAGCCATTTGATCACCATTTCCGGCGCAGACCGCGAGCTCACCGAGGGCTTCGGCTCGCTCCTCGCCGCCGCAATCCTCCTGTTCGTCGGCGTCTGGATGCACGGAAAGGCGCAGGCGGGCGCCTGGCAGGCCTATGTCCGCGACAAGCTCGACCAGGCGCTGGGCAAAGGCTCGGCCTGGTTCCTGTTCGCGCTCGCTTTCGTCGCCGTTTATCGCGAGGTGTTCGAGACGATCATCTTCTTCGCCGCGATGGGCGGCCAGGGGGACGGCGCCGCGCTCGCCGGCGGCATCGCGCTGGCGGCGGTCCTGCTCGCCCTCATCGCCTGGGCGATGCTGCGCCTCTCCGCGCGTCTCCCGATCGCCAAATTCTTCGCTTATTCGGCCGCCCTGATCGCGATCCTCGCGGTGGTCCTGGCCGGCAAGGGCGTCGCCGCGCTGCAGGAATCGGGGCTGATCGGCGTCTCTCCGCTGGACGGCTTCCCGCGCAGCGTCGTGCTCGGAGTCTACCCGACGCTCGAGACGATCGCGGCCCAGGGCCTCACGATCCTGCTGCTCGTCACCGGATTCCTGTGGACAAGGCGGCGTTCGGCGGACGCCTGAGCTTGGCCTTGCCGGCCGCATGGCCTATGCCGGGAGCAGGAACTTCCGGAGGATGACATGGCGGGCGTGAACAAGGTGATTTTGGTCGGCAATCTCGGCGACGACCCCGAGGTGCGCGCGCTCAACAACGGCGGCGAGGTGGTCAATATGCGCGTCGCCACGTCCGAGCAGTGGAAAGACCGCGACGGCAACAAGCAGGAGCGGACCGAGTGGCACCGGGTCGTCATTTTCAACGAGAATCTCGGCAAGGTCGCCAAATCCTATCTGAAGAAGGGCTCAAAGGTGTATCTCGAGGGCCAGATCCAGACCCGCAAATGGCAGGATCAGTCGGGCCAGGACCGCTATTCGACCGAGGTGGTGCTGCAGCGCTTCCGCGGCGAGCTGCAATTGCTCGATTCGCGCGGCGGCGGTAGCGGCAGCTACGGCGGCGATGATTTTGGCGATGCCGGCGGCGGCGATTTCGGCGGCTCGGCCCCGCGCCAGCCGGCCAAGCAGCCCGCCTTCGACAGCGACCTCGACGACGACGTTCCGTTTTGAGGTCCTGTTCCCCGGCGAAGGCCTGGGCCCAGCCCTGCCGTCCGCTGGACCCCGGCCTTCGCCGGGGAACGATGAGGATTATTTCTTCAGCTTGTCCCTGAGCGCCGCCAGCGCGGCGAACGGGCCGGCCTCCTCCTCGCTCCTCACGCCCGCGGCCTTGAGCGCGTCCTCGGCGTCCGGCGCGCGCGGGAAGGGGTCGAGATGGAGCGACAGCGTCTCCGCGACAGCCTCGCCGACGTCGATCGTGCCGCCCTCGTAGAAGACCACGTCCATCTCGCTCTCGCTGAGCTCGATCTCCTCCTCGCGGGGCGCTTCGGGATGCGGCCGGAACAGGATGTCGAATGCGGTCGCGACGACGGCCTCGACCGGGGCGCCGCTGGCGGCGCAGGCTTGGGTGACGGCGGCGTCGAGCCTTCCGTTGAGAGCGATCTCGTCGCCCGTACGGGTCAAGGTGAGCTCGGCCGCGAGGCGGGATATCGCGATCAGGCCGAAGCGGCGGGCAAGGGCGGACCGTTCGGCATCACCGGCCTCGACGGCGAGCGCGCGCGGCGCCTCGCCGATCGTGTCGGGTCGCACCGGGCGGCTGAATTCGGGGGTGGTCATGGCAGCGTCCCGGCGTGCAGCCCGTCGAAGGCGGCCGCATCCAGCCCGTCGGAAAAGGCCGCGAGCCGGCCCGCGACAAAGGAGACGGCGGCATCGGACGGCGGCGATTCGTGGAAGATGTTGCGCCTGACCGCATCCGCGACATTGCCTTCCCGAAAGGCGCCGATGCGGCCGCCGAGCGCGCCCATCATCCGCCCGACATGCTTGCCGACGAGATGGTCGCCAATGCCCAGCTGGCGCAGCGTCGCGTCCATGTCCGCGATGAACGTCTCGGTGAGCAGCACCGAAGGGTCGCGGGCCGCTTCGCCCTCCCGCTCGAAACGGAGCAGCACCAGAGCGAGCAGGGCCGCGATCATGTCGAAGCGGCCGTCGAGCGTGTCGGGGACCGCGCCCTCGCGATACCAGGCTGGATCCCGGCCCCGGGCGACGATCGCGCGGTAGAGCGGCTCCATCGCCGCGCGCGGCCTCGATTCGCCGAAAAATCTCTGGAGGAGCGACACGAGAGGTCCTTTGCAGGGAGGGCGGGCGCCAGCGCGCCCTTGCGCCAGCTAGCCGATGTTCATATTGGAATGGCTAGTCAAGTTCGGCGGCCCCTATCGGCCGGCCGGCCAGTGGAGTTTCAATCGCATGACCTTCCGCCCTGGACCCCGCGCCCTGTTGGCGCTCGCGCTCGGCGCCGCGCTCGCCGCGGGCTGCACGCCGATCCGCGACCATCAGGGTTATCTGGTCGACGATCCGCTGATCGACGCGATCCAGCCCGGCATCGACAATCGCACCTCGGTCGCCGGCACGCTCGGCCGCCCGACCTTCGTCGGCCAGTTCGACCAGCGCGACTGGTATTATGTCTCGCGCAACACCCGCCAGCTCGCATTCAACATGCCGCGGCCGAGCGAGCAGACCGTGCTGCACATCCGCTTCGACGCCGCCGGCAATGTCGAGCGGGTCGAGCGCACCGGACTCGAGTTGGTCGCCAACATCAATCCGAGCAACGAGCGCACCCCGACGCTGGGCAGCGAGCGCAGCCTGCTCCAGGAGCTGTTCGGCAATATCGGCGCGATGGGCCAGAGCGGCCGCGGCGCGCCGACCGCGGACAATCCGAACCCGAACTAGAGGCCAAAGGGCGTCAGCGAACGATCCGGCCCGCCGCGAGCACGGCGAGGGTGACGAGGTCTGACGCCGACGCGCTCATCGCGGCGATCTGCACCTGCTGCTTCATGCCGACCAGCATCGGCCCGATCACCGCGTCGCCGCCC
>Ga0190265_10003939_pt1 | contig 10222 bp, 9 predicted proteins | sample Popmic124T_FD_133135 | JGI IMG/M metagenome (GOLD analysis project Ga0190265, IMG submission 133135) | Populus adjacent soil microbial communities from riparian zone of Indian Creek, Utah, USA - 124 T | ecosystem: Environmental > Terrestrial > Soil > Riparian zone | place: USA: Utah | collected...
GGGCCGAGCCCCGCCACCGGCGCGGCACTGACGAGCGGATCGCCCTCCATCCCGAACCCGCAATCGTCGTGGTCGGCGAGGTTGCCGGCATCCGCGCCGAAGACGGACTCGTCACACGAACGAGCTACCCCGAGGTACCACCGCGCGTCGAATACGAACTCACCCCGCTCGGGCGCAGCCTGCTGCGAACTGTCCTCGACCTAGCCGCCTGGGCCGTCGACAACCACCGGACGATCCAAGACCATCGCTTCACGGCCACCCGGGTCGAGACGGGCGCAGCACCGTCCTCGCAACGATGATCGCGCTCGACCGAGCCGGGCAATTCGCTGCTCGGCGCCGATCGTAATGACTGAGCTGGCACTGATCGTCAAGACTCCCGGGTAACCGGTGGTTTTCTCGTCTCAGCGGGTGATTCTGCCGGGCCGCCGGTGAGGCTGTGCCATCTAGGATATGGCGTCGTGCTCCTCCGGTACCGCCCTCTCCGCATGAAGGAACACTGCCGCATGGATCAAGACGGCGCGCAGAGGTTCCGCTACCCCGACGAGCGAAACTCACTCGTCACCCCGCGCGCGCTCGACGAGACGCGAAGCTCTATCACCGTGCCGCTCTACATTACAGAGGTGACAGCACCATCGCACCTGCAGGGGGCCGTTTCCGCGCGATCAGTGGGCACACCCTAAGGGCACCAAGGCCAGAGAGTCCGGCTCGCCTCGGAAGCCCCAGCCGACCAAGCACCTGCAGAAATTCGCCTACCTCAGCGAGACCTGGCGCAGCTGGATGGGTGTGCGCAGCCTTGTCGAGGCATTCGACAACATCAACCGCATCCGGACGTTCTTCTACCGAGCAGACAAGAAGGCAGAGCTGCCGAAGCGTCGCGCACGCCGTCGCAAGGATGCCAACGGTCTCCCGCTCCCCCGACGGAAATCCGCCAACGCTCCACCGCGCTGAAACCGGCTCGACGTCACCCCACGAACACTGCGTACAGAACGCTTCAGCCTGCCCAAGTGGCGGGCTTTTCGTCGTTTCGGGCCCGATTGTGGCTGGCAACTGATCCAAAGTGGGGACCAACGAGCCCGTCCGCGGAGATACAGAAGAGGCCGCTGGCGAATTCATTCGCGACCGGCCTCTTCAGCGCAATTCTTCAAGAACCGGAGCCCGATTCTTGAAGTGCGCCTTGGTTGCGGGGGCAGGATTTGAACCTACGACCTCTGGGTTATGAGCCCAGCGAGCTACCGAACTGCTCCACCCCGCGGCACCGACTGCCTTGCGGCAGTCATCCCTCGAATTATCCCTAGTCAGACCGTGTCTTCTCGATCGACTATTGCGATGGTGCGACCAGTCTAGGTCACAACTAGAGTGCAGTCGAACCGCATCGGCCCGCTTTGGGATCGAATCGCTCCGAGTTTCCGTGAGTGATCAAATCTCTGTCGGCCATATGCACGTCTCCCGCCAGCGGGCTGCTGCGTAATCGCCGTTGCTAGATCCCAATTACCGATTCGCGACGCTGCAGTCAGATGGCCAACCCCGCGCCGCCGGATACGACGATCTCTTGCCCGGTGATGTATGCGGCGTCCTCCGAGGCCAGAAACGCGACCGTCCCGGCGATGTCTTCCGGTGTTGCGAGGCGGCCCAGAGGATTGTGCTCGGCCATCGTTGTCATCGTCCCGTCGACATCCTCGGTTGCAGCCCCGACGGCGGCTCTCGTCATCGGGGTATCGGTCAAGCCCGGGCTGACCGCGTTGATGCGAATCCGGCGCGGTGCGAGTTCGAGCGCCAGGGTGGGGATCATGGAGAGCATCGCACCGTGGGAACCGGCGACGACGCTGCTTCCGGTGAGGCTGCGCGTCGCTCCGATCCCCACTGTAACGATCACCGATGCGCCGTCAGAAAGAAGCGGGAGAGCCTTGGCCAGCGTGAAGAACACGCCTCTGGTGTTCACGGCGAACACCTCGTCGTACCCGGCCTCGTCCCAATGCTCCAACGACATGCGGCGGTTGACGCCGGCATTGAGGAACAGCGTGGTCAGACTTCCAAAATGTGCTCCCACTTCAGATACGACCTTGTCGATGTCCGAAAGAGACCGTGCGTCAGACTGCACGACGAGGACGTCGTCGGGCAGTTCTTCGCGCGCACGCGCCACGCTCTCCTGCCGTTGGCCGGTGACGGCGACACGATAGCCGCGATGGTGCAGGGTCCATGCGGTGGCCTTCCCGATTCCGCTCGTGCCACCCGTAATCAGGGCCGTACGTACCGACATGACATTCGCTCCTTCGTTCTTGGTTGGACTGGACGGTCCTTTTGCGCCTGGCCGGCACAATGGTGCCTAGCTGATCCGGCGGAAGTTGGCAGTCCTATTGGACTATACCGTCCACTCTCGCCAAGCTTGTGGTGTGACGAGGCCGACGACCGCGACTCCTGCCTCTCGTTGCACACAGCAGGATCCTTCCAAAGCAAGATGTCTCTGGAAGACATCGATCCTGCACGAGCCGGTAGTTCCCTCGACCCCGAAGGGGCCGCGGTCGCCCGCGTCACACACCGCGTGATCGAGACGCGGGCACGTGAGCGATGCGGACCTCGCCACGGTAAGAAGTGCCGGTTACACCGACGCTCAAGTACTGGCGATTATCACGCCGGCGGTGCGGGCACTGATCACCAACTACATCAACGACTCAACCGGACCAGCATCGACATCCCCGCGCCCCATCCACGGCCGCGTGATCTCGACCCCCGCACCCCGCGGCCGCAGCGGAAAGGAAGCACCATGGCTGGTTCTGAGCTCTACGAGCGGTTCATGGCCCTGCACACCCGTGAGGGTGGTCTGGTCATGCCGAATGCCTGGGATGCGGTGTCGGCCCTGGTGCTCATGAATGTGGGCTTCGAGGCGATCGGCACGTCGTCGGCGGCTTTGGCAGCCACGCTCGGCCGCCTCGACGGACGCCACGCGGTCAGTCGCGACGAGCACTTGAAGCACGCGCAGCTCCTCAGCCAGCTGACGGGGCTGCCGGTCAACGCCGACGTTGAGGACGGCTACGGCGCCACCGCCGAGGACGTCGCGGTGACCGTGGACGAAGCGATCGCGCACGGGCTTGCTGGCATCGGGATCGAGGATACGACTGCGGATCCCGGCGACCCGATCCGGGAGTTCGACGACGCGGTGAGCAGGGTTCGCAGTGCCGTGGCCGCGGCGAAGCGCCGCATCGTCGTCACCGCTCGCACGGACAACTTCCTCCAGGGGCGGCCGGATCTAGTTGACACGATTAGACGGCTGACGGCTTTCGCCGAGGCGGGAGCCGACGTGCTCTTCGCGCCATTCCCACCAGACCTCGACTCCCTCGTCAAGATCGTCACCGCCGTCGCCCCGACGCCCGTGAACGTGCTCATCTCCCCAGCGGATCAGGTGCTGACCGTCGCCGAGCTACAGAAGGTCGGGGTCAAGCGCGTAAGCCTCGGGCCGGCGCTCTACACCAACGCTCTGACCGCGCTCGAGCAGGCCGCTCAGGCTCTCAAAACCGGCGACATCGCCTCCGCGACCGCCGGCATCAGCTTCGACCAGGTGAGCGAGCTCCTCTCCCCCAAGCCCTGACCCTCCGACCTCATCACCGACCCTCGACCCTACACACAGAAAGCAGACAGACATGGACCTCGACAAGCTCATGAGCAAGCACCTCAGCCGCTACTTCGACGGCAGCAAGACAATCCCGGAGGACACGATTCAGCAGCTGCTGAAGTTCCTGCGCTCGGCCCCCACTTCGACAAACATCCAGCCCAACCACTTCATCGTTCTGACCACGCGGGAGGGCAAAGAAAAGCTGGCGTCGAACCTCGGCGAACGCTTCGTGGATAACGGGGAGAAGATCCTGAACGCCTCGCACACGATCATCATGACCACGCGCGCGGACATCCCGGAGCATCACCTGGACTCGGTGTTCGGCAAGGAGCGTACCGACGGCCGGTTCCCCACTCTGGAAAAGCAGGAGCGGTGGGAGTACATGACGCGCGACTTCGTGAAGCTGCGTAACTACACCTACAAGGACACCAACCACTGGATGGAGAAGCAGACCTACATGGTGATGGGCCTCATGATGATGGCCGCCGCAGAGCTCGGCGTCGAGGCCATGCCGCTGGAGGGCTTCGACCCAGTTACCGTCGACAAGGCCTTCGACATCCGCGCCACAGGACACACCACCACTGTGCTGCTGGCGCTGGGCTATCCCGACGAGGCGAAGCAGTACGCGACCCCGATATCGCGCTTCGACGCCGACCAGCTATTCAGCTTCGTCTGAGCCGCGCAGCTATATGCGTACCGATCGAGAGAGAAACTGACCCCGGATGGACGAAGAGGAACTGCAGAAGGTCGCGAGCGCGACGGCGACGGGACTGCCCGGCGTCACCTACGAGCACCGCGTCAACCCGAACTGGGAGACGTACAAGGTGGGCGGCAAGGTTTTCATGCTCGTGACGGATTTGCCTGGACACCCCGTCGTGACCGTCAAGGCCAATCCGGATGAGGCCGCCGCACTCCGCGAGCAGTACGAGGAAATCACCGCCGGCTACCACACCGACAAGAGGCACTGGATCACCGCAGCGAGTGGGCCTGGCCTCGACGAGTCCCTAGTGAAGGAACTCGTCAGCGACTCCTACCAGCTCGTCTTCGACAAGCTTCCGAAATCCGCCCGGCCCGCTAACCCGGCCGTCTGAAATCCCAAGAAGTCGTCAATCGCAAGAACGTCGTCGACATCGCCCAGCATCGGCACGGAGGGAGAAATCAGGACTCGGAGTTTGCATCGCGAACGGCGATCTGGAAGTCCCGGGCACCTGGGCGCAGAGGTCCTGGTCCGTTCCTAAAGGGTGCGCCCACCACGCGAAGGCAGCGGTTGACGGCCCGTAAGTGCGTCAATGACGTCTTCGGGTGATCCTGCCGATACACGCCGCGACCTTTGATCACGACAAGCATGCCCGCAACGGTGACCTGCATGGTGAGACGGTGTCGTCGACGTCGCACGTGCGGAGTGCGAGCGCCACTCCGATTCGATCGCGGTTGCCGAGCATCACCTCGATGACGCCCTTCACCTGCCAGTCCGGGCGTGGGCCGCTGACCGACGGCCCGTTGCGCCATGACGCGTCGGCCTGGCGAACAAGCTGCAGTTCATCGAGGGTTTCAGTGCGACCGGGTTTGCTGACCGGCTGCTTGAGACGGGCGGTGCCGGCAACGGGATTGCGATGTAGCGCGTCGTGCCGGAGAGCGTAGTTGAACCGTAGGTTGAGCACGACACGGCTGTGCCGAGCGTGCGCGTACGAGACGAGCGACTGCCGTTTGAGGAACTGATCCACCCGACCGGTGGTGACCTCGCGGAGCCGGAATGTCTAGAACGTCGGCAGCACGAGGCTGTTCAGCTCGCGCCGGTAGCGATCCTTCGTTCCCGCCGCGAGGTCGCTGCGCAACTGCATATCCTCCACCAGGCCTCGGCGAGCTCAGCCACGGTACTCTCCGGCGACAGGGCGAACGCCGAATCCGGTCGCGTGTTGCGCCGCTGGAGCTTGAGCCGCAAGTCCTGCTCGGCCTGTCTTGCGGTCGCCGCCGTGGCGGTCACCTTGCTGACGATCCCGTCGCCGTCTCGGTACCGCGCTTCCGCCCGGATGGTGCCGTTGCCGGTGCGGATGGTGCTGATATCGCCGTAGGTGCCGATCTCCAGCCGGCCGCGGCCGCTCATCGGGTGACCCCTTGGGCGAGGTCGGCGGCGTGGTCGCGCCTCCATCGCCTCCACCCAGACCTGTACCTCGGAGAGCCGGTAGCGCAGCTCCCGGCCGACGCGGAAGCCGCGCGGGCCGCGCCGGGCGTGCCGGAGGTCGTGGATGGCCTGCACCGGGACGCCGAGATGGGGGGCGAGTTCGCTGGTGGTCAGCACCGGTTCCAGACCGGGGAACGCGTGCAATGTCTCACTTATACCAGTGAGGTACGCCAGTGATCCCGAGCGAGTTCGAGGCGCAGGTGGTGCAGAGACAGAAAAATCCGGCGCAGCTTGAGGCTGCACCGGATTTGCGCCGAGTCAGTCATTCTTCTTTCCCTGTTAAGGGATCGAGAAACCGAAGCTGACCGGGACTTCTTGGTTGCGGGGGCAGGATTTGAACCTACGACCTCTGGGTTATGAGCCCAGCGAGCTACCGAACTGCTCCACCCCGCGGCACAAGAGATAACACTAGCATGCGGGGCATCCGCCGTCCAATCGACGCCGGAACGACGGATGCCCCGAAAGTCACCCCGCCTGAGTCGTCGGAGCCTGCGTCGCAGGAGCCTCTTCCGAGGTCTCACCGGTGAGCACGAGGAGTTCCGCGATGATCTCTGCGAGCTGCGCGTCGGCCGCGCCGTAAGCCGCCCAGTCGCCCTCTGCGAGCGCGGTCTGCTTGTTGTCGAGGGCGACCTTCGCCTCGTTCAACAGCGCCTGCACCTCGTCTGTGGGCGTCGTCGGCGTCGTGGGCGATCCCTCGCCATCCTCGGGCGGCGTCGTGGGCTCTGGGGCGTTCGGATCCACCTCTTCATCGCCGGCGGATGCACCCGAGTCGCCGCCGAACAACACGTCGAGCGCGAGGTCGAGCGTGTCCTGGAATGCGATCTGGTCGCCGAAGGCGACGAGCACCTTCTGCAGCAGCGGATAACTGGTGTTACCGGTGGACTTCACGTAGACCGGCTGCACGTAGAGCAGCCCGCCGCCGACCGGCACCGTGAGCAGGTTGCCGTTGATCACCTCGGACTGACCCTGCTTCAGCAGGTTCAGCGATTGCGAGACAGTCGGGTCACCGTTGAACTGCGCCTGGACCTGACCGGGACCCGGCACGTTATCGTCCTCCGGCAGGGTGAGGAGGCGCAACTTGCCGTACCCCTCTGCGCGTTCACCGTCGGTGGAGCCGGCATCGGCGTCGACGGCGAGGTAGCCGCGCAGCACGTTGCGACTCTGCTCGCCACGCGCCTCGGGGATGAACGTCGAGTACAACGAGTAGGAGGGCACGTCCTGGCCGGGCATCTGCATGGTCAGGTAATACGGCGGCTGCAGGAGCGTCGAGTTCGCGCCGGCGGTGGGGTCGTTCGGCGTCGTCCACGCGTCTTCCCGCGAGTAGAACGAGAACGGATCGGTCACGTGGTAGCGACCGAGCACAGCCCGCTGCATCTTGAAGAGATCGGCGGGGTAGCGCACGTGGCTGAGCAGCTCACCCGACATCTCGCTCATCGGCTCGAGCGCGTTGGGGAAGATCTTCTGCCACGTCTCGAGAATCGGGTCCTCGGTGTCCCAGGCGTAGAGCGTCACCGACCCGTCGTAGGCATCGACCGTGGCCTTCACGGAGTTGCGGATGTAGTTCACCTCGTCGAACGGAAGGGTCTGCGGTAGCCCCTCGCTGTCGGCGATGGCCTCGCTCATACTCACCTTGTTGGAGTACGGATACTGGTCGCTCAGCGTGTAGCCGTCGACGATCCAGACGATGCGACCGTCGACCACGCTCGGATAGGTGTCGGTGTCGAGCGTCAGGTAGGGAGCGACCTTGCGCACCCGATCGATGGGGTCGCGGTCGTACAGGATCTGCGATTCGTTGTTGACCGCTTCCGAGAGGAAGATCTGTTCCGACTGGAACTTCAGGGCATAGACGAGCTTCGTGAACACGTTGTCGAGCTGCGGTCCGCCGTCGCCCTCGAACGTCGCGTACGTCTGCTGCTCGCCGTCTTCTCCGGCCGGGTAGTCGAGTTCGACCGGGTCAGTGCCCTCGGGGGCCCCGACGATCGAATAGTCGGGCGAGCTCTCGCCGAAGTACACCCGCGGCTGGAACTCTCCGAGGTCGCCCGATGACGGGATGCCCGACTGCAGGAACACCGGCTGGCCGTCGACCGAACGCTGGTTGCCCGCCGCAGCCACGAGTCCGTAGCCGTGGGTGTACACGATGTGCGAGTTGAACCACGTCTGCGCATCGCCGAGGCCCTCGAGCGCGAGGTCGCGCACAGCCACGACGGTGTCACGGGTCTCACCGTCGATCTGGTACCGGTCGACGTCGAGCGCATTCGGGAACTGGTAATACTGCCGGAACTGCTCGAGCTGCTGGAACGCCGGGCTGATCACGAGCGGGTCCATGAGCCGGATGTTCGCGGTCGTCGTGGCGTCCGCACGGAGCGCACCCGGCTCGGCGTCGGTCTCGGCGTTGAACGGGATGGCCTCGATGTCGGCGACGCCGTATGCGTCGCGGGTGAGGTCGATGTTGCGCTCGATGTACGGAGCCTCGAGCGTTCGCGCGCTCGGGTCGACCTGGAAGCGCTGGACCACCCAGGGGTAGAGCGAGCCGATGAGCAGGCTCGATACCACGAGCAGCGCCGTTCCGACCAGCGGCAGGCGCCAGCGCCCGATGGCGGCCGTGACGAAGAAGAGCACCGCGACGACCGCGGCGATGGCGGCGAGAATTGCGCGGCCCGGGATCACCGCGTTGACGTCGGTGTATGCCGCACCGGTGATGAGCTCACCCTGCTCGGTGACGGCCGCGTACTGGTCGAGCCAGATGCTCACCGCCTGGAGAAGGAGGTAGATGCCCGCCATGACCGCGATCTGGATGCGCGCCGACTTGGAGATGACGACTTCGCGGCCGCTGACCCGGATGGAGCCGTAGAGATAGTTCGTGGCGATCACGAGTAGGAGCGAGAGCAGCACCACTGCAGAGGCGAAGCCGACGATCGAACGATAGAACGGCAACTCGAAGACGAAGAACCCGATGTCGAATCCGAACTGCGGGTCGGCGCTGCCGAACGGAGTGCGGTTCAGCCAGGTGAGCGTGAGATCCCAGCGGCTCGACGTGGAGACGCCCGCGAACACACCCAGAACGACCGGGATGCCGTACATCGCGAGCCGGCGCAGCGGCTCGAACACCTCTTGGTAGCGGTCGAGTTGCGAGTTGAGCTTCGCATACACGGGGCGGGTGCGGTAGGCGATCTGGATTGCGGCCCAGACCGGCACGGCCATCGCGATGAAGCCGATGAAGAACAGGACGAGCCGGGCGATCCATTCCGTGGTGAGCACATTCAGGAATCCGAGTTGCTCGTACCAGAGCACATCGGCGTAGAGTCCGACGAACACGAAGAACGCGATGACGAGCGCGACGATCACCCCGATCGTCACGGCGATGGGCGCACGACGGCGCGGAATCCTCGGTTCTTGCGGCTGTGCTGACACTCTCGGCCTCATGTTCGGTCGCTGTGGGATCGAGATTCCATCCTACGGTCGCGATCCTTGGAATGCGCTGTTCAGGCCGCTGGGCAGGAGGCGAACCCCTCGGTTTCGTCCCCGTCGCCGATCGCTTCGACGATGGTTCGTGCGTCGTCGAGTGTCGACACAGCGAAGACGCGCACGCCATCGGGAACGTGCCCCGTCACCTCGTCGCAGTTCGACTCGGGTGCGAGGAACCAGTCGGCCCCGGCATCCTGGGCGGCCCACAGCTTCTGCCGGATGCCGCCGATGGCGCCGACTGCGCCCGCCGCATCGATCGTGCCGGTGCCTGCGATGATCTCGCCGCCGGTCATTGCGCCCGGCGTCAGCTTGTCGACGATGCCGAGCGCGAACATCATGCCCGCACTCGGCCCACCGACGTTGTCGAGTTGCAGCTCGACGTCGATCGGGAACTCGTACCGCATGCGAACGCCGACGCCGAGCACGATCGTGCCGCCCCGGTCGTCGGGGGTCACCTCTACGGTCTGCTCTACGCCGTCGCGCGCGATGAGGAGGTGCGCCGGTGAGGTGGAACCGTTGTCGTTCACGGCGGAACGGAGCTCGTCGACCGAATACACGGGTTCGCCGTTCACGGCGACGATGACATCGCCCTCCTCGAGAGTTCCGGCCGCCGGTGAGCCGTCGAGGATGCCGGCGACCGTGACCTCGCGCGGGAAGTCGTAGTCGAGCTCGACGAGCGCGGCGGCGATCGCGTCCTGCTGCGAGTCGACCATGGCCGCTTCGTTCTGGGCATCGCGATCGGCGTCGCTGATGCCGGGTGGGAAGACCGTCTCGACCGGCACCGCTGATCGGGTGCGATCGAACCATGCACCGAGGACCTCGAGCCAGTTCGGAGTCTGACCGGGCCGCCCGAGCACCGTCACGGTCAGCAGGTTCAGCTCGCCGTCGGTCGGGAACGTCTGCGCATCGGGGATCTCGATGAGCGGCACCTCTTCGCCCTCGGGCCCGGCGACGCCGAGGGTGTCATA
>Ga0190265_10003940_pt1 | contig 10221 bp, 8 predicted proteins | sample Popmic124T_FD_133135 | JGI IMG/M metagenome (GOLD analysis project Ga0190265, IMG submission 133135) | Populus adjacent soil microbial communities from riparian zone of Indian Creek, Utah, USA - 124 T | ecosystem: Environmental > Terrestrial > Soil > Riparian zone | place: USA: Utah | collected...
CGTGTCGCCTCGTCCAGGGTGGCAATCGGTGGTTTGTTCGGCGGGATCCGAATGACGTCCGCGCGATCGTGCGTGGCGCGCACGAACACGCTGTTGGCAGCAGACGGCCGGTGGTCGATGCGGATCTGGTAGAAGTGCTCGTCGGTGGGCTGTGTTTCCGAGAACAGGTACTCAGCGCCGCCGTTGCCCAGCGAGCGGCCGTTGGCACGGGGGAACAGCACGTCCAGATAGCGCGGGACCGCCGGATGCAGGACGATCTGACGGCCGGCAATGATGCCGCGGCGCGCATCATCGTCGGGAACCGCCGTCACGCCGGTCACGACAAGACGCTCGATCAGCCCTTCGTAGGCGCCGAAAAAGAACGTCCGATCGCGCTGCAGCGGGCCGCCAAGCACGCCGCCGAACTGGTGGCGCGTGAACTCCGGCTTGGGCAGTGACGGCGGATCGAAGAAGTTTCGGGCATCGAGTGCGGAATTGCGGTGGAACTCGAACAGTGAGCCGGTGTAACGATTGGCGCCGGAGCGCGTCACCGCGTTGAAGACACCACCGGCCGATCGACCAAACTCGGCTGAGTACGCGTTGGTCAACACCTGAAACTCGAGCACGGCTTCGACACCAAGGAGCACGCCCGCGGCTGAACCCGGCGTCTTGTTGTAGACGTTGTTGATGTCGGTGCCGTCGAGCAGGAAGCTGTTCATCTCGGGCCGCGTCCCGTTGATGGAAATCTTCGGCGTCCGGCCGCCGACGACATCGTTGCCGGCCGCGAGCGCCGCCTGCACACCCGGCTGCAGGAGGGCGAGCTGTTGAAACGATCGCCCGTTGAGCGGCAGGTCGCGAATCTCGCGCTCGCCGACGAGTCCGCTGACGGCGCCAGTGACCAGATTCACCGCCGCCGCATCAGCGCGCACCTCGATCAGCTCTGAGACTGTTCCGAGCTCGAGCGAGCTGTCGACGACGGCGGTCTGGCCAACCGTCAAGCGGATCCCGCGATGCGCGATAGCGCGGAACCCGGTGATCGAGATGCTGACTTCATATTCCCCGGGTGACAGGGCGAGCACCTGGTAATGCCCGCTCGGATCCGTAGTCTGTTCGTAGGTCGCACCGGTCGCGACGTTGCGAACAACGATGGACGCGCCGGGCAAGACCGCGCCTTGCGAATCCCTGACCGTCCCCTGGATGGCGCCGCCGACCAATTGCGCGGAGGATGTGTTGGCGACGCTGAAAAGAAGCAGAAAGGAGAGCGCGATCGAGCCCAGGCAACGGCTGAGGTAAACCATGAAGTCCTCCGAACGAGGGCCGGTGAGAAACGGCCATTTATACCCCAGGAGGCTATGCTGCGTGTATTCTTCGCGTCATGAACAGGCTCGCCACTTGTGCTCTGGCCTCCTTAGTGTCACTGTCTCCTGCCCTCGCGTTCGCGCACCATAGTGCCGCCGCGTTCAACACCCAGCAGGAAACGAAGACGATCGGCACCATCACGGCTTACCGGTTCGCCAACCCGCATGTGTACATCACCCTTCAGGTCAGAAAGGCCGACGGATCGACGGCGTCGGTGGAGGTCGAAGCGGGCGCGGCGTCCGTGCTGAACGGGCTCGGTTTCACCAGGAGCTCGCTCGCGGTCGGCGACGTCGTGACCATTGTCGGCAACCCGGCGCGGAGCCGGCCCGACACGTTGATGCTGGGAAAGGATCTCTACAAGCAGGACGGAACCTACTATCCGCTGAATATCAACTCGCGCACTCTCTATGCGGCGAAGAATGACGTCGCCACCAGCATCGCCGGCACCTGGTTCTCGCCGGCCACCGAATTCTACGCATTCATGGGGGCCGCGCCGAAGTGGCCGATGACGGAAAAGGGAAAGGCCGCGTTGGGTGCCCTCGATCCAAAAGCGACGACGCAGAAGGACTGCATTCCGATCGGACCGCCGGCGCTGATGTTCTACCCGGTCGCCAACACCATTACCGTGCAGCGTGACCGCGTGGTGATGAAGGTCGATTGGATGGAGACGGAACGCACCATTTTCCTGGACGGGCGGCGGCATCCAGCGGCCGGCGAGACGTTCCCCCTCGGTCATTCGGTTGGCCGATGGGAGGGAGACACGCTCGTGGCGGAGACCACCAATTTCAGGGACCACCCGATGGGCCTATCCACGACATTACCGAGCAGCGCGCAGAAGCGCCTCGTCGAGCGCTTCCGTGTCAGTGAGGACCGCAGGAGCCTGAGTTACTCCGGCGTGATCGAGGATCCCGTGTACCTGGCCCGGCCGGTTGAGTGGACGGGTCGATGGGAGTACAGGCCGAACATGCCGCACTCGAACGAGAAGTGCGATGTCGAGGTCGCCCGCAGATTCCTGGGGGATTTCTAGTCTGGAGGTCGCGGAGGAGACGGAGGGCACGGGTTAACACGGAGTCACGGAGGCACGGAGACGCGCGGAGTGGGGGTTGCTTTTTTGCGTGGTTGCCGCGCCTTTGAGACGTCAGAATCTGCGTACCCTGCAGCACAACCTCACGACATCCACAGTATGTCGTCGGGAAGCAATCTTGCTGTATGGGCGTGTCATGTTGGTCGACACACCGTTCAATGTCATAACCAGCCAGATCATCGGCGCTGCCATTGAAGTCCACAGAGTCGTCGGCCCGGGGCTCCTCGAATCCACATACATGCCGTGCCTCCAGTACGAGCTCGCAGCCCGGAAGCTTCGCTTCGTCACCGAACGCGCAGTTCCGATTCGTTACAAGGGAGTCGAGCTCAACACGAAGTACCGAATCGACTTACTGGTCGAGGATTCGGTGATTGTGGAAGTGAAATCGATTGACTGCCTGCTGCCTGTTCATCAGGCGCAAGTACTCACTTACATGCGCCTGACGGGATGTCCGGCGGGATTGGTGCTCAATTTCAATGTGTCGAAGCTGATCGACGGCGTGAAGAGGTTGATCGATACACGCCGCTGACCGCGCTTCGCGCGGCATGGATAGAACAGCGCCCGACCTCACAAGCCACGCTGGATCCTGTGGTGGCTTGTGAGATCGGGCGTTGTTCTATCCATGAGCCGGCCCGACGGGCCGGCGTCAGCGGCGTGACAAATCGCTTCCGAGCTCCGTGCGTCTCCGTGTCTCCGTGGCTCCGTGTTAACCCGTGTCCTCCGACCTCTCCGCTAGCTATTGCCGCAGGGCGTACACGAACAACACGCTGCCGGCGGCGATGGCGACGTATTGCCTGCCGTCAACCGCGTACGATATCGGTCCTGCCGAGACCGGTCCGCCGACGCTTGCGCGCCACAGCGGCTCGCCGGTGCGCGCGTCGAGCGCGTGGAAGTACCCCTCACGGCCGCCGGCGAAGACCAGGTCCGACGCGGTCGACAGCACGCCGCTGTCGGTCACGTCGACCATCTTGAACTCCCATTTGCGCTCGCCGGTCTTCGGGTCGAACGCCTGGATCGCCCCATAGCCGTCTTCAGGCAGCCGCTGGTTGATCGCGCCGGCAGGGGGCCGCAGCGCAGGGAACGACATCGTCGGAAACCTGCCGACGTACTGACTGCCCGGCGTGTACTCGACCGGCACCTTGAAGTACCTCGAGAACGTGTCCATCCAGCTCGGAACGTAGAAGAGGCCGGTGCGCGGGCTGTACGACGGTGAGTACCAGTTCGTCGCGCCCTGATTATTCGGGTAGACGAGCGTCCCCTCCTGCGTGGGCGCGAGCGCTCGCCGTGGTCTGCCATGCTCGTCGAAGCCTGTCGCCCAGGTGACCTTCGTGAACGGCTTGCCCTGCAGGAACTGGCCGCTGGTCCGATCGAGCACGTACCAGAAGCCGTTGCGATTCGCCCACAACATCAGCTTCCGCGGCTGCCCCTGCCAGGGCATGTCGACCAGCACGGGAACCTGCGTGGCGTCGTAGTCGAACTCGTCGTGCGGCGTGAACTGGTAATGCCACTTCAACCACCCGGTGTCGGCATCGAGCGCGATCACCGAATCGGTGTACAGGTTGTCGCCGGGACGCGGGTCGCCGTTCCAATCGGGCCCGGGATTGCCGGTGCCCCAGTACGTCAGGTTCAACTGCGGATCGTACGAGCCTGTGACCCACGCCGGCCCGCCGCCCGTCTTCCACGCGGTCTGCTCCGCGTCGGTCCACGTTTCATGGCCGGGCTCGCCGGGTGCCGGAATGGTATTGAAGCGCCAGACCTCGGCGCCGGTCGCCGCATCGAAGGCGGCGACGAACCCGCGAATACCGTACTCTCCGCCCGAGGGTCCGACGATGACCTTGTCCTTTACGACCAGCGGCGAGAGCGTGAACGAATAGCCCAGCGCCGGATCGACAAGCGCCTTGTCCCAGATCGGCCTGCCGTTCTTCGCGTCGATCGCGATCAGATGGCCGTCGATCGTCGCCATGAACAGCGTGTCGCCGAGAATCGCCACGCCGCGGTTGACGCGCCCGCAGCAGACGCGCGCGAGCGGCGAAATAACTGCGGAGTAGATCCAGAACATCCGTCCCGTGGCGGCGTCGAGCGCCACAAGGTGGTTCGGCGGAAGGACGGTGTACATCACGCCGTCGACCACCAGCGGCGTGGCTTCGAATTTCTCGTTGGCTTCGGCCGGCGCCCGCGTCTGGAAGACCCACTGGAGCTCCAGGTTCCTGACGTTGGCCGGGGTGATCTGCGCGAGCGGACTGTAGCGCCAGCCCGACAGGTTCCCGGAATACGTCAGCCAGTTCTGCGGCTCCTGATCGGCGCGGAGGATCCGCTCGAAGCTGACCTGGGCGTGGGCGAGTGTCCCGGCGGCGGACGCGAACACCAGCGCACATGCCATCGATCGAAGTCCATTGGTCACGGGTTGAAGCCTTTCAGCGAGACGAGGTAACCGACCAGATCGTCGACTTCCTCCACCGTGAGCGTGTCTCGATACGAGGGCATCGGCGACGTGCTGATGAAGCCCTGCTCGCGGACGTTCCGCTTCTGCACAGAGACCAGGCGTTCACTCGAATCCAGCATCTGGATGGAGAAGCTGTCCTGGTTCAGCAGCCTCCCCGACACTGTCCGGCCATCCGTGGTCACGACGCTGAATGGCCGATTGCCTGGACGCATCGTGGCGCTCGGGTCGAGCAGCGCATCGCGCAGCTCCGGCAGCGGCCGCGTCAGGCCAACTTCGGTGAGGTCGGGCGCCAGCCGCGGCCCGCGCCCATACACGCGATGACACGTCGTGCACTGGCCCTTGCCTTCAAACAGCGTCCGGCCGCGCGCCGGGTCGCCCACACCGCGGAGGACCGCCGTGCCGATGCCGGTGCGGACCACGGTCATGTTCCGCAGGTAGGCCACCACCTGTGCGGCTTCCTGATCAGACACAGCATGCGGCGGCATCGCCGTGCCGGGAATGCCTGTCTTGATGATCGCGATCAGGTCGGTATCGGACGTGCCCCGGCGAAACTGGCCGCGAGCCAGCTCGACGCCAGGAATCTCGCCGCCGGCGGGACCGTGACACCCGCTGCAGGCCGATTGATACAGCCGCGCGCCGTTTTCGATGTCGGCGGGCGTGTAGCCGTGATCCTGGGCGATCAGCGTGCCGACCGCGACAGTGACCCCGACCATGACCGCGGCGAGCCTGCGCATGAATTCCAGCCCCGCAGATAATAGCGCCGCGCTAAGATACGCGCCACGAGGACGGTATGAAGAAATTGACAGTTCTCGCGCTGGCCCTTGCCGTGTCGGCGTGGTCGCTCAGCGCGCAGCAGGGGTCGGCCCCGCAGGGCTACATTACCGGCGTCGTCCAGAGCGACAAGGGCGTGGAACCTGGCGTCTGGGTGATTGCCGAGACCAGCGATCTCCCGACACCCTTCATCAAGATCGTCGTCACCGACGACCGCGGCCGCTTCATGCTGCCGGAGCTACCGGCCGCGACATATAGCGTGTGGGTACGCGGGTACGGCCTCGTCGATTCGCCACGGACGACGATGAAGCCGGGTTCGAGCGCCGTCACGCTGCGCGCCGCCATCGCGCGCACCCCGCAGGAGGCCGCGCGCGTCTTTCCCGGCGATTACTGGCTGGCGCTGCTCGAGCCTCCCGCGAAGACGGAGTTTCCGGGGACCGGCCCCGACGGCAACGGACTCGGCACGGCGATGCTGACGCAGAACCACTGGATCAACTCGCTCAAGTCCGATTGCAACTTCTGTCATCAGCTTGGCAACCGTCTCACGCGCAGCGTCGATCACGTCCTCACGGCGAAGCCGGAGCTCTCGACGCATGCCGAGGCCTGGGAGTGGCGCCTGGGGACCGGCGTGCGCGGCAACGCGATGTACACCGTGCTGCAGAACCAGGGAAAGAATCGTCCCCTGCGCGCGTTTGCCGGCTGGACCGAGCGCATCGCGAAAGGCGAGGTGCCGCCGGCGCCGCCGCCGCGGCCGTCCGGCGCCGAGCGCAACCTCGTCCTCACGCTGTGGGACTGGGGGACTGACCGCTCGTTCATGCACGACGAGGTCGCCACGGACAAGCGCCGTCCGACCGTCAACGCGGGCGGACCGATCTATGCCGTCTCGGCGGGGCATGGCACGCTGGTGACGCTCGACCCCGCGACACATCGCGCGGAGGAGATCGAGATTCCGACGCGGGCGCCGCGGGCGGAGGTGCCGTCGAGGTTCCCGAGGCCCAATCGTCCGTCGCTGTGGTGGGGCGACGAGCATCTGTGGGCGAACCCGCCGTACAACCCCGCCGATCCGCATAACCCGATGATGGACGGCCGGGGCCGCGTGTGGCTCACGTCGAAGATCCGGCCGAACCAGGATCCGGCGTGGTGCAGCGATCCCGCCAACAGGTTCGCGGCGTGGTTCCCGCTGCGCACCAGCGGGCGCCAGGCGTCTGTCTACGATCCGAAGACGAAGCAGTTCACGCTGATCGACACCTGTTACTCCACGCACCATCTCCAGTTCGACAACGACGCCAACGAGACGCTCTACTTCAACGAGCTGACGGGTCCCATCGTCGGCTGGATCGATACGAAGATCTTCGACGAGACCAAGGACGAGCAGAAGGCCGTCGGATGGTGCGGCCAGGTCGTCGACACCAACGGCGACGGCAGGATCACGCGGCCCTGGAATCAACCGCCTGGACGCGGCGGCGAGCCCGGGGGGGCGGATCCGGCGCTCGACACCCTGGTCGCCTTCAACCTCTATAGCGTGGTACCCAGCCCCGTCGACACGTCGGCCTGGGGCGTGTCCGAGCGATACCCTGGGTATCTCGTGCGAGTCGACCGCGGTACGAATCCTCCCGAGAGCTGCCGCGCTGAAATCTTCCGCGTGCCCGAGCCGGGGTTCGATCCGCGCGGCGTCGACATCGATACCAACGGCGTCGTCTGGACGGCGCTCGCCGCCAGCAGCCACCTCGCCAGCTTCGATCGCCGCAAGTGCACGGGAGCGGTGGGGCGCAAGGCCGACGGCAGCGAGTGCCGCGAGGGGTGGACGCTGTACCAGACGAAGGGCCCGAAGCTGAAGGGCACTGACATCCCGGCGGATTTCCACTATTACAACTGGGTGGATCAGCAGAACATCCTGGGGCGCGGCGCGAACACGCCGCTCGCGACCGGATCGAATTCCGATTCGCTGCTCGTGCTCGACCCGGGCACCCGACAGTGGCTGACGCTGCGTGTACCGTACCCGCTCGGCTTCTATTCGCGGGGGCTCGATGGCCGCATCGACGATCCCCGGACCGGATGGAAAGGGCGCGCCCTGTACGCCAATTACGGCACGCACTTCGTGTGGCACATCGAGGGAGGCAAAGGCACGAAGGGCAAGCTGGTGAAGTTCCAGCTGCGCCCGGATCCGCTTGCGCGCTGACGCAGCACGTAGTGTCCGCCTTCAGGCGGACCCAGCCGCCAACCCGTACTCGCGAGGCTAATGCGTCGTCGCGGAGCCCGGTATGTCGCTCCGCAAGAACGTGGGCGCCGAAGCCTTGGCGGAGGCGGCCCGGATTAACTGGGAGTTACTCAGCGTTCGCCGCCGCCGGCCTGGCGTATCCCAGCTTCGCGATGACTACGGTTTTGCTCCGGACATACCGGGCTCCACGACGACATGACTATCGGCGACCGCGTAAGGATCCAGACGGTTACTTCGGATTGCTAGGCAGGTGGCACGAGTGACGTTGCGCCTTGTCCGGCGCCGGCCAAAGACCGGGAGTGCCTCAACACTGCGGCCTTAATCGCGATCTAACGTCATGCCGCTCAGCCGAGAGCGGCGCCGATGATGGTTTCGAATTGTCTCCGAACCAGCCGATCTGCCTCCGGCTGCAAGAGCGTCTTAGGTCTCACCTAAAGACCTTCAGAACAGTGCTGGGCCCGCTACAATCGGCGCGTGCACTTCGTCTACATCGTCCGTTGCGCGGACGGCACGCTGTACACCGGCTATGCGCGAGACCCGCGTGCGCGCGAACGGGCGCACAACAGCGGCCGTGGCGCGAAGTACACCGCGGGCCGGCGTCCGGTGCGGCTGGTGTATCAGGAAGCGTTCCGGTCTGTAGGGAAGGCGCTGGCACGCGAGTACGTGGTGAAGCAACTTACTCGCGCGCAGAAGGACGCGTTGGTCGTCAGCGCGAGAGGACACCACCACTGACCCAGCTCTTAGGGGGAAACCCGCACTTCCTGGAGCAACTGTGAAGCGAATTGCGGCGGCGTTGGTGCTCACACGTTCGGCTGGGTCCTCAACGCGCCACTACGGCGTTACCCAGGAGTAATCGCGTCAAAAACTGATCAAACGGTTCCTCCCAATACGACGGAAGGTGGCGAGGCCTTGAACCGTCACGTTGACCAGCGCAGTTATTTGTTGTCGCTGGGAGGAGTCTGGTTGCGACGTTGCTGCTCGAGACGCCTCAGGAGCTCCTCCCGCTCTTTTGGAAGGTTATTGCCCCCGCCGATCTCTGTGCCATCGGCGAGTGTGATCACTCGCCACTCGACTTTCGGAGAGCCGTCACGGGACGGCGCACCCGTGACCGTAATCCTATCGCCGGGTTTCAGTTCAGTACCGGTCCAGCCTCGTCGCCGCAGTACCCCAGCATTTGCGCCTTCGGCCAGCCATACCACCGATTCGCCCTTTTCATCCATTACCTTCAGGTACACCCGCGCATGAGGATTGATGAAGCGAAATTCCGTGACCGTCCCCGTGATGGTGATGGACGCTGAGATCACATAGAAGGCAGCCGAACTATGATGCGCCTGAGCCGGCGGAGTCACCATCAAGAAGGTCAGCGTCACCAGACACGTACTGTTCATGCTCATTTCAATTGCCTACCTATGGTCTTCCTGATATGGCCTCGCATGATGGGATGTCGAGGATCGTTTCGTCCGGTGTGCGAACCCTGGACTGAGCGAGTACCAGCGGTTCGCGATAGCTCGCGGGATCATCGATTGTCAACTCCAGGTCTAATCGTGCCCCGTTGCCGCTTGCCGTATAGCGTTCCACGATTCTCGCCCCGTCCGTCGTCGTAATAGCCGCGGACGTGAACCCAGCGACATTTCGTGATTCCACGATCAGCGTTACTCCTTCAAATCGAGCGACCGACGACCCTAATCGGGTTGCGCCATCAACTGGTGGACTGCTTTGACCCGTGCTCCTCCTGATCGCGCGTACGGTGTTCCAGTATTCGTGGTGAATGATGACCCTATCGTCGTGTACCTCGATCGCGATCGGCAGCGGCGCCAGCACCGTTTCGACCAGACTTGGCGGTTCACACAGAATCGTTGGATTGGCAACCGGGTCGTAACGCTTTCGTCTTTCGCGTGCTCCCTCGGTCAGAAGTCCTGCCACGTACTGATTAGCGACCTGCGTCGCTTCCTGCGCGAGTTCCTCCAGCGATCGGGTGTCGTTCGCCGGGTTGGCGAGCAGTGATCGAATCTGCTGGCGTGCGATTGATGGACAGGCTATTGGACAGAGATGATCCTCGATTCCCCACTCGGGATGATCTGGCGCCATGAAGTTAGAGCTCCAAATACCCTGTATCGCCGTCCTCTCCTGTGCCTGCAACACATCCGCCGGTGGCGGGCACGAGAAGACGCCCACCATCGCTGCAGTCAGAAAGATTCGCCGAGGGAGTTGATTTCGATGTTCAGCCACTGATGAACTCTCGACGGACGCGAGCCGCGTTGTGACCAGGGCTTCCACGGTGGTCGGCCGCACTGTTTTATACACCCATCACTTCCCGAGCGCGCCAGATTTTGTCGTCGGATATTCTTTCCGATACCCTGCGGGGGA
>Ga0190265_10003941_pt1 | contig 10221 bp, 5 predicted proteins | sample Popmic124T_FD_133135 | JGI IMG/M metagenome (GOLD analysis project Ga0190265, IMG submission 133135) | Populus adjacent soil microbial communities from riparian zone of Indian Creek, Utah, USA - 124 T | ecosystem: Environmental > Terrestrial > Soil > Riparian zone | place: USA: Utah | collected...
CGCACCGGTCGCGCTGCCACAGCTCTCGAGAATCGGCTACGTGCGCGGCGCCTCCGATATGGTACCGGAGGCGCTCCAGCGGGCCGGCCTTTCGGTGACCCTGCTCGACGCACGGGCGCTCGAGCGGGACGATCTCAGCCGCTTTCCCGTGATCGTGATCGGCCCTCGCGCGTACGAGACCGATTCGGCGCTGGTGGAGAACAACGCTCGCGTTCTGGCCTACGTCCGCGGTGGGGGCGTACTCCTCGTGCAGTACCAGCAGCACCGGTTTTTCACCGACAACTTCGCGCCGCTTCCACTCACGGTCGGCGGTCCGTCGCTGCGGCTGGAGCCGGACAGCCTGGACGGCGCTGCCGTGGGCACCAACGGGTCGTCGCCGGACTCGGTGCACCCGGCCGACCGGCCGGTGAGTCACGACCGGGTGGTGGACGAAGGTGCGCCGGTCACCATTCTGGCGCCCGAGCATGCGGTGATGCGGCGTCCGAACCGGATCTCCGAGCGCGACTGGGAAGGCTGGGTGCAGGAGCGAGGGCTCTACTTTGCCCGGAGCTGGGATCCGGGGTACAGCCCGATTCTGGAGACGCACGACGAGGGCGAGTCGGAGCTCCAGGGCGGGCTGCTGGTCGCCGGCGTCGGCAAGGGAACCTACGTCTACACCGGGCTCAGCTTCTTCAGGCAGCTTCCGGCGGGCGTGCCGGGGGCGCTGCGTCTGTTCGCCAACCTGCTTGCTCTCGGCCAGCCGCCGGCCCGGTGACGTGGTGCCGTTGGCGGTCTGCGCTGTCATCCCGAGCGCAGCGAGGGATCGTGTCGGCATGCGCCGGTGCCGGCCGGCAGGATCCCTCGCTCCGCTCGGGATGAGGTGCTTCCTTCTCCTCCGCCTGGCGTCCCCATCACCCACCCCCCTCCGACGTCTCCGACCGATCCTGCCGATAGTACACATATGCCAACGACAACATCACCAACGCCAGGAAAAACACACTCCCGATCCGATACAGCGCATCGAGCGACGACAGATCGAACAACACCACCTTCGCCACCGCGAGCCCCGCGACCGCGAGCCCCGCCATCCGCAACGGCTTGATCGACCGCCGGAACCCGACCAGAATGAGCGCCGCCGCGAACACCAGCCACCACGCGCTCACCGCCAGCCCCGCCGCCAGCTCCGCCGTCACCTTCGACATCGAGGCCAGCTCGAAGTACCGGCGGATCTCGCCGGTCACGCCGAACAGCACGAGCAGGAACGCCACGGCCCAGAGTCCCGACCGCACGAGCTGCGCCTCGCCTTCCTTCTCCCTCGCCCTGAAGAGTCCGGCGGCCAGCGCCAGCGCGGCGGCGGTCACGCCCCAGAGCGCCAGCGCCCACGGCCCCACGAACGCGTCGTCCGCGGCGGTGCGCTGCACGAGGGCGTCGTTGAACAGGACCTGCGCCGCCGCGGCCCACGTGAGCACGCCGTACCAGCGCCCGTCCTTGCGGTCGAGCTGGTGGTCCAGCGCCGGCCAGAGCAGCGAGAGCCCGAGCAGCGCCCACACCTCGGGGACGCCGTTCCACTGCGCCTGCACCGCCACCGCCGCCGCGGCTGCGCCGACGAGCGCGAACGCCGGCCGGGGACGGAGATACCCTGCCAGCAGGTACGGGATCGCGATCAGCAGCGGGAGCAGTCCCTGCGTCGCCTCGAAGCGGTCGGGCGCGAGCCCGTACATCGCCCAGCCGAGCAGGACCGGCGTGGTGAAGAAGTAGAGCGCCTCGCCCGCCGACCACCCGTCCTCCGTGCCCGCGCCGAGCCGGATCGGGAGCACCTTCGGATGGCGCAGCGCGTGCCACCACACCGGCGCCGAGAGAATCAGTCCCGCCAGGAAGATCGGCCAGTGCGGCACCATCTTCTCGGCGGCGGCCCCGAGCAGCACCCAGCCGCCGGAGAAAGTGAGCAGCCGGGTCTCCCACCACTGCTCCTGCAGTCCGACGTACAGCCCCGCCGTCCCGCCGATCACGCCGTAGAGCAGCAGCGCCCACGCGCCCGCGCTGTCTCCGGCGCCCCCGATCCCCACCCCGAAATAGCTCGCCGCCACCACGAACATGCAGAAGCGCCACTGCCGCCGCGCGGCCACCAGCCCGAGGCCCGCCGCCATGCACGCGAGATAGAGCAGCAGCAGGTTCGCGTTCGCGTCGTTGCGGCCGAGCAGCACCGGCGCCATGAACGCGCCGAGCGCCGCGGTCGTGCCCAGCGCCTGGATGTTGATCCCGTAGGCGATCATCGCGAGCGCGACCGACACCAGCGCCAGCCCGACGATGCCCGTCGTGGACGGGATTACCTCGTACAGCTTGCAGGCCGCCCACACGCTCAGGTAGATGATGCCGGCGCCCGCGCCGATCAACGACGCGCCGTACACCCGGTAGCGCTCGTACAGCCGCCAGCCGATCGCGCCCACCACGACGCCGAGCAGCGCGCCGCCGCTGCAGCGCATGACGGGGGAGATCCAGCCGCGCTCGAACGAGAGCTTGAGGAGGTAGCCCGTGGCCATGAGCAGGGCCACGACGCCGATTGCGAGGAAGCCGCGCTGGCCGATCCAGCGCTCGTCGATGACCCCCGCGGACGGTGCGGCGGGGCGCTTGGGCGGTGGCGGGGCGATCGGCGGAATCGCGGCCGCCGGACGTTGTGTGACGGCAGGTTCCGCTGCTTGAAACGGCGGCACGACGGCCGCCGGTTCGGGCGCCATCTCCGCCGCCGTGGCCTCCACCGGCGCCCGGCTCGCCGCCACGCCCGGCTGCGTCTGCTCCCGCAGCAGCTGCTCCAGCACCGCCACACGCCGCTCCAGCCGATCGAGCCGCTCGTCCGTGCTCATGAGACCCTCGCGTGTTTACTTCGCCGCTGGAGCGGCGGAGGCTGCGGGACTGGGCTGAATCTGCAATGCCAGGAAGCCCGCCAGCGCGATGCAGGTGCCGGCGATGTAGAACGGTGCGCTGTGACCCAGCCGCTGGAACGCCGCGGTCGCCAGCAGCGGCGCGGCCACTCGCGCCATTCCGGCGAACGTCTGCGCCACGCCCATCGTGACGCCCAGCTCGCGCGGGTCGGACAGGCGCGACATGAGAGAGGTAGTGGATGGAAAGAGTAACGCCGTCCCGATGGGCACAAGGGGGATCACGGCCGCGAAGGCCCACAGCGTCGTCGGCTGGGGATAGACCCACAGGCCGAGCGCCAGCGCGAACGCGCCCACCCGCAGCGTCCACAGCTCGCCCAGGCGATCCACGATCGGGCCCAGCAGCACGCTCCGCATCACGAAGGAGAGGATGCCGATGTACGTGAAGATCGGGCCGATCGTGGTTGCGTCGAGCTTGAACTCCGCGCCGAGATAGAGCGCCAGCACCGACGTCTGCGACGCGAACGCCACCATCCCGATCCCGTAGATCCAGAGCAGCCGCGAGAGCGGCGCGCCCGGATGGCGGATCGCGGTCCACGCCGGGTGCCACACCGGCCGCCGCACCGGCGCGGGGCCCTCGAACTTTACCCGCGATTCCGGCAGCCAGCGCCAGGCGAACCCGACGTTGAGCAGGCAGAGCGTGGCCGCCACCAGACCCGGCGCCGCCTGGCCCAGGTGCGCGGAGAACGAGCCGATCACCGGCCCGAACGCGACGCCGGCGGAGGTCGCGGCGGAGAGCCACCCCAGCGCCTTCGCCCGCTCCCCTGGCGCCATGGTGTCGGCCACGTAGGCCTGCGCCACCGCCGTGGTGCCGCCGCCCGCGCCCTGGACGAATCGGGAGAGGAACAGCAGCCAGAGACTCTCCGCGAACCCGAACACCACGTACGCGATCGCCGACGCGGTGAGGCCGATCAGCAGCGCGGGCCGGCGCCCATACCGGTCTGAGACCCGCCCCCAGATCGGCGCCGAGATGAGCTGGGCGATGGAGAACGACGCGATGAGAAGCCCGACGATCTCCGGCGTGGCCTTGAGCTCGAGGGCATAGAACGGCAACAGCGGGAGCACGATCATGAAGCCGACCATGTCCACGAAGTTGACCGCGATGAGAATGGCGAGCCGGCGGAAGCCGCCTTCTTGCGGTGGCGTCACCCGGCGTTGCCTCCCCGTCCCTGCCCGCCCGAGCCGAGCGCGAACACCGCCCCGCTCACCAGCATCAGCACCACGCCGTACGCCGCCGCCACCCCCACGTCCGCCTGCCGCAGGCTGGAGAGGATCTCCAGCGAGATCGGCCGCGTGTCGTAGGTGTAGAGCATGATCGAGGTCACGAAGTCTCCGAACGCGGTGACGAAGGCGAGGCTGGCTCCCGCGAGCAGCGCCGGCCGCAGCAGCGGCAGCGTCACTCGGCGCAGCGTCCGCGCGCGGCCCGCGCCGAGGCTGGCGGCCGCCTCGTCGAGCGAGGGATCGAGCGCGCGGACGCCCGCGCCGATCGCGCGGCTGGTGATGGGCAGGTTCCTTACGAGATACGCCAGCGGGAGGATCCAGAGCGTACCGACCAGGATGAAACGCCCCGTGATCGGCTTGTGCACGCTGAACGCCGTCGCCAGCGCGATCGCGAACACCGTCCCCGGCACCGCCCACGGCAGCGCGAGCAGCCCCTCGATCGAACGGCGTACCGCCGTCGAGCGCCGCGCGGTCACCAGCGCGCCCGCGAGCGCGATCGCCACCGCGGCCACCGTCGCCACCGTCGCGAGCCAGAGGCTGTTGAGCAGCGGGCGCACCCGCACCGGATCCTCCACCAGCGCCACATAGTTGTGCAGGGTGTATGCCGGCGGCAGCGGCTCCGTCGTCCAGGTCCCGACCGGCACGAACGACACCAGTACCAGCGTGAGGTGCGGCAGCAGGAGCAGGATCGCGAGCCCCCATCCCACCACGCCTGCCATCAGCCGCGCGAACCGTCCGCCGATCGCGACCTGCGCGGGCCCTGCGCCCTTCCGCCCTCCACTGACAGTGGTCGAGCCCGTGCGAAACAGCAGCAGCGCGAGCAGCGCCAGCGCCGCGAGCGACGCGGTCTCGATCATCGCGAGCTGGGTCTCGCCGTTGAGCCGCGTCGCGACGATCTGCGTCGGCATCACCCGGAACCCGCCGCCGAACACGTACGGCGCGCTGAACGATCCGAGCGCGGTCATGAACGTGAGCAGCGCCGCGCCCGCGAGCGCCGGCTTGAGATGCGGCAGCACCACCTTCCGGAGCGTGCGCCACCGCCCGGCGCCGAGACTCGCGGCCGCCTCGAGCTGCGACGCGTCGAGCGACACCAGCGACGCGCGCACCAGCAGGTAGAAGTAGACGTACATCGAGTAGGCGTGGACCAGCAGGATCGCGCCCGCGCCCTCCAGCCGCCACGGCGGGTCTTCCAGCCGGAAGAGCCACATGAGCAGCAGCGGGATGAACCCGGTCTCGCCGTAGAGAAAGAGGAACGCCACCACGCCCACCAGCGGCGGCAGCACCGCCGGCAGCGCCACCAGGCCGCCGAGCACCCGGCCGCCCGGCAGGTCGTACCGCGCCAGCAGGAATGCCAGCGGAATCCCCAGCAACGCCGCCAGCGCCACGCTCGCGAGCGAGATCCAGAGGCTGTTGACCAGGGCGCGGATCTCGGTGGGCCGGCCGATGAACTCGCGCGCGTGATCCAGCGTCCATCCCTCGGCGCCGCGCACGCCCTCCGCCAGCACCAGGATCAGCGGATAGAGCACCAGCCACGCGAGCACGAGGAGCAGTACCCCGGCGACGAGGGAGCCCGCCCGGCGCGCCCTCACGCCTCGTCCGCCGGAAACAGGTGCAGCCCGCCCGCCGCCCGCCGGCTCGGCAGAATGGCGACCCGCTCGCCGGCGCGCACCGCCGCCGGCGGCGCCATGATCTCGATGGTGGCGCCGCTCGCGGTCAGCACCGTGAAGTAGGAGGCCGGCCCCGTGAAGCGTCGCGCGGTCACGGTGCCCACGATCGCCCCCTGCTCGTCGCCGATGCGGAGCGCCTCGGGCCGCACCAGCAGGAGCGCCGGCCCGGGCAGCATTACCGGATGACCCGCGGGCCGCTCGATCTCCCACTCGACACCTTCGACATCCACCCGCGTCCCCCACTCCGTCGGCCCGATGACCTTCACCGGCAGCACGCTCGACCGCCCCACGAATCCGCCGACGAACCGGTTGGCCGGCGCGGCGTACAGCTCATCCGGCGTACCGACCTGCTCCAGCTTGCCGCCGCGCAGCACCGCGACCCGGTCGCCCAGGTCGAACGCCTCGTCCTGCTCGTGCGTCACCAGCACCGTGGTGATGCCGACGCGGCGGATGAGATCGCGGATCTCTCGGCGGGTGCGCTCGCGGAGGGTAGGGTCGAGGTTGGAGAGTGGCTCGTCGAGCAACAGCACGCGAGGTTCCGGCGCGAGCGCGCGGGCCAGCGCCACCCGCTGCTGCTGCCCGCCGGAGAGCTGATCCACCCTCCGCCGCTCGAGCCCCGCGAGGTCCACCAGCGCCAGCGCCTTCGCCACCCGCTCCGCCAGGTCGCTGCCGCGAATGCCGAGCGACTCGAGCCCGAAGCCGACGTTCTGGCCCGCATCGAGATGGGGGAACAGCGCGTAGTGCTGGAACACCATCCCGAACCGGCGGCGGACCGGCTCCACCGCCGTCACGTCTTCGCCTTCCACCACTACACGTCCGGCGTCCGGCGTCTCGAATCCCGCGAGCAGCCGGAGCATCGTCGTCTTCCCGCTCCCGCTCGGCCCCAGCAGCGCCAGCATCTCGCCGCGCGCGAGCGACAGCGACACGTCGTCCACCGCCACGGTGCGGTCGAACCGCTTGCTCAGACCCTCGACACTGAGAAACGGAATCACCGCGCCGCCATCCGCTTGCCGCCCCGGACGTGCCGGTCCCAGTAACTCATCCACGCCGTGCCCCGCTCCGCCAGCATCTTCCAGTCCATCGGGGCGACGACCATGTCCGCCTCCACCTCCGCCACCCAGGCCGGCACCCGGTCGGGCGGCAGATCGTGCCGCGCCGGCAGCCGAAAGACCCCCTGCGCCGCGAGCAGCTGCGCCTCCACTCCTCCGACGTAATCGATGAACGCCTTCGCCGCCTCCGGGTGATGGCTCCCCCGCACCAGCCCGATCGCGTCATCAATGACCACCGTGCCGCTCCGGGGAAAGGTGTAGCCGAACGGCAGTCCCTTGGAGATGCCGATCAGGATGTCCGGCAGATCCCAGAGCGTGACCAGTCCTTCGGCTCGTGCCAGCTTGGCGTCGAGAATCGCGGGGTTGAGCGTGTAGGTCTTGGTGTACTGGTCCAGCCGCCGCAGCCACTGCATTCCCGCCGCGGTGTCGCCGGTCTGCTGGATGCCGCGGTAGATGATGAGCCCCCAGATCGCCCGCATCGTCCCGCTCGCCATCGGATCCCGGATCAGGATCTTATCCCGCCACCGCGGCTCCAGCACCTCGTCCCAGTCGTGCGGCGCGTCCTCCTGCCGCACGACCTTGTTGTTGAACGCGATGACGGCGGGTGTGCGATACACTGGGCAGTACAGCTCGTCGGGCCCGATCCCGTTCGGTCCGACGTGATCCGCCCACTCCGGCCGGTACGGCTGGAGCAGCGAATCCTTGATGCCGAGATCGAAGATCGTCGTCGGCCCGCCGAACCAGACGTCGGCCTGCGGGTTTACTCTCTCAAAGCGCAGCCGGTCGAGGATCTCCTGCGAGCCCATGTCGAGCCACCGGACATCGATGTCCGGGCGCTCGGCCTCAAACGCTTTCTCGAGGAGGATCAGCTGGTCGCGGCCATGCGGGGAATAGAGAACCACCGGCGTGCGACCGTCGGAGGCACATGCCGTCATCGTGGCTAGCATGATTCCGGAACAGATCCACCACGAAGGCACGAAGGGCAGGAGGGACTCCTTGATCGGGGAACATCATCTCATTCCGCGTGGAGCGGATCTCCGCTTCAGATTTTTTGGTGGTCTCGGAAGCGCCGCTCCTTGCACCCACAAAAAACTACCGGACCCCCGCCCGACGCGGAATGAGACGTCACTAGAACGACCTGGGAATCCCTCCTACCCTTCGTGCCTTCGTGGTGAATCCGTGACTAGCCCAGCTACCGCGCCGGCCGCTGGCCAAGCGCGGTCACCGTGGCTAGCACAGCTCCGCAGAGGATGCACCACAGAGGCACGAAGGGCAGGAGGGACTCCTTGATCGGGGAACATCTTCTCATTCCGCGTCGAGCGAAGTTCCAAGAAGTTTTTTGGGTGGTCTCGGAAGCGCCGCTCCTCTCACCACAAAAAAACTACCGGACCCCCGCTCGACACGGAATGAGACGTCACTCAAACGACCTGGGAATCCCTCCTACCCTTCGTGCCTTCGTGGTGAATCTGCAACGACCCAACCTACCGAGCCGCCGGCTGCCCCAACGCCAACAAGTTCGCGAACAACCGCAGCGCCCCCGGAACCCCGGCCGGCAATTGCCGAAAGAAGCTGAGCCCGGTGTACACGTACGTCCCCTGCCCCACCGGCGCGATCAACAGCCCGCCGGCCAGCTCCGCCTCACCGGAGTCGTGCATCTCCAGGATCGGCGTGTACGTCGAGTCCCAGCTCCGCGCGAAGTAGAGCCCCCGCTCCTGCACCCACCCCTCCCAGTCGCGCTCGGAGATCCGGTTCGGCCGGTTGAGCACCGCGTGCTCCGGCGTGAGCATCTTCACCGCCGCGTTCTCATCCACCACGCGGTCGTGGCTCACCGGCCGCTGCTCCGCCTCCGAGACTAAAGGAGACGACCCGTTCGTGCCCCCGGCGTCCGCGTGCAGGCTATCCCCAGCCACGGCGAGCTTCGGCCCGCCAACCGTCATCGGCAGCGGGGCGAAGCTGCTCCGGAAGAACTGGTGCTGCTGGTACTGCACCACCAGCGTGCCGCCACCCCGGACATACGAGAGAACCCGCGCATTGTTTTCCACCAGCGCCGAATCGGTCTCGTAGGCGCGGGGCCCGATCACGATCACCGGATACCGGCTCAGGTCTTCCCGCTCCAGCGCGCGCGCGTCGAGCAGCGTGACCGGCAGCCCCGCCCGCACCAGCGCCTGCGGCACCAGGTCCGACGCGCCGCGCACATACCCGATCCGGGCGAGCCGCGGCAACGCCACCGGCGCCAGGTGCACCTGTGCCTCCGCGGGCACGAGATACGATCTCGGCCGGATGTGCGGATAGTTCACCGTGAACACGCCCGCGGTGTACTCGCGCCCCGCCGTATCGCGTGCGACCGCGCGAATCGCCGCGCTGGCGCGCCCGCTGCCGCGCGGCGGCCGCACCTCGAAGGTGTACCTCTCCCGCTCGTCCTCGCCGACCAGCCTGAACGTCTGCGGCCGAACCTCGGGCCAGCCGTCGGGCACCACTAGTCCGATCGTGCCGGTCGTCGTGTCGCGCGCGCCGTGCGTCAGCGTCACCGTGAACTGGTGACTCGCCGGCGTGATCAGCGACCAGATATCGGTCGCGGGATCCAGCTTCACGTCCACCCGCGGCACGATCGTCAGCGGCCGCCGCACCTCGCCCATCGCCTGGTCGATCATCCGGTAGCTGACCTCGCGCGTGGCCTCGCCGCCGATGCCGAGCCGCCCGAAGCGCGCCGTCGGCGCGGTGGGGCCGAACGGCTCGCCCAGGATGCTGGGGGCGACGCCGCTCCAGTCGTAGAGCGCGCCCTGGCGCGGGTGGCGGAGGAAGTAGGGTGTGGTGATCGGCGAGAGCGTGTCCGGCGTGAGCGTCACCGTCGATCGGCGCAGCTCGCCGGGCGCGAGCGCCACCCTCGTCCCCGAATCCGCCTGCACGTGCCACTCGGCGGACGGCACGATGCCGCCGGCCACCGACATCGAATCGGGCCCCGCGTTCCACACGCTCAGGCTCACCGAGTCCGACTGCCCCGCGATCAGCCGGTCGTCTTCCGACCGCGCGTCGGCCACCAGCCCCGCGGCGATCGCGAGCGCGCGCTCGGTGTGCCGCCGCTGGTCCGCCTGCTCCGGCGTGGAGAACAGCATCTGCGCGCGGGTGTCGTCCGACTGCGGCAGGAGGTCGCGCTTGCCGCGGTCGAGCAGCGTGATGACTCGGCGGTACGACCCGGCGCCGAGGGCGGCGCGGGCGCTGTCGGCGCGAGCGGAGAAGCGGCGGCGGGCGGCTGGGCCGTCGCTGTTCGGCGCGTCGCGCCACGGCATCGCGGCCAGGCTGGTGTCCACCCCGTCGAACAGCCCGCCGCTCCCCTCATTGCTCCGGTCCTCCACCAGCGCCAGCTCGATC
>Ga0190265_10003942_pt1 | contig 10220 bp, 7 predicted proteins | sample Popmic124T_FD_133135 | JGI IMG/M metagenome (GOLD analysis project Ga0190265, IMG submission 133135) | Populus adjacent soil microbial communities from riparian zone of Indian Creek, Utah, USA - 124 T | ecosystem: Environmental > Terrestrial > Soil > Riparian zone | place: USA: Utah | collected...
CGTGATCGTGTTGGGGTGCGTGAGACGCGCCGTGAGCTGGACTTCGCGCTCGAACCGGGCCAGGTTGAGCTCGCCGCTCTGATCCGGCCGAAGCAGCTTGATCGCCGTCGGGCGGCGCATCATGCCGTGGCGCGCCCGGTAGACCTCGCCCATGCCACCGGCGCCGATCTTCTTTTCGATGACGTACTGCCCGAGCCGACGCGCTTCGAGTACTTCGGCGCGCAACCCGTAAATGACGCGCGAGATCACGGCGCACGTGATGATGGTGAAGCCCCACATGATCAATAACGCTGCCGGGAGCCACGGCAAGGCGCCCGAATCGGGCCCGCGCCACGCGAGCCCGCCGCCGGGGACGGGGGTGACGAGCGCCGTGACCACGATCATCGGGACCGCAAACGCGGCCGTGATGAGGACGGTGCGCCGCGGCGACGAGGGGATTAGCGCGGCGCGAATCGCCATCATCAACCCCATGCCGCCCAGCTGCAGCATCGACACGTGGCCGTCGGCCATGTTCACCGCCTGCACGCTGGCGAGGGCATGATCGTTCGCGAACGTCGCGAGCAAATAGCGCCCGGTGAGCGCGCCGATGAACGAATTGAGCAGCAGTCCGCCGCTGTCCATCAGGCGGCTGGCGCGGATGGATCGTTCGCCGGTGCTTGCCAGCCACCAGAAGATGCCGGCATTGACCGTGGACGCGATGGTGATGAACAGATCGACACCCGGACTGGCGACCGCGCCGACCACGCCCAGGCCGCTGCCAATCAGAACGATGAAGAAGATGACTTTCCAGAACAGCGCGACTCTCGCCTGGAGGAACGCGCGCCCTTCTTCGCTGTGGTCGCTCAGCGGGGACAGTCGTTGATTGGGCATCGCGGCGAGCGTATCATCGGCGCCCGCTGTCCTCTTGAATCGTCCTCTTGTGGCGTCGCCGAAACCAGAGCGGTCGGTAATCGCGCCGGATTTTCGCGGTCAATCACCGGTACATCCTTTGCACGGGCATCACCCAGGCCAATCGCCAGCGTCGGAAGGAAGGTCTCTCGTGAATCTCCCGAAGGCAGTAACCGTGGCAGCTCTCATCACGGCGTTTGTCGGGTTCCAGCCCGCCACAACGCTCGCCCAGGGTCGTGACCGCAGGGATCGCTACGAGGATCAGCGCGACCGCCGCGAGCGTCGTGACGATCGTCGCGATCGTCGCGAGCGTCGTGACGATCGACGTGACGACAGAAGGGAATGGCGCGAGGAGCGGCGCGAGGCGCGCCAGGACTATTGGGATGCGGCGCGCTACTACCGCAACGATCGCCGATACCGCCCGAGACGCCTGGGCCGCAACGATCGAATTTATCGCGGTTCGGATAATCGCTACTACTGCCGTCGCGACGATGGCACGACCGGGCTGATCGTCGGCGGCATCGCCGGCGGCGTGCTCGGACACGTCATTGCGCCCGGCGGCTCGAAGACGCTTGGGACGATCATCGGCGCCGGCACGGGAGCGCTCATCGGCCGCGCCATTGACGACGGCGACGTCGTGTGCCGCTGACTGAAACAGTCCGCAGTCGACAGTCGGCAGTTGACAGTCTCAGTCGGCAGTTGGCAATTCAGTCACCAGCCGACAGTTCAGGACTGAAGACTGAACGACTGAACTGTCGACTGCCGGCTGAGACTCTCAACTGCAGACTATCGACTGCAGACTGTTACTTCACGGAGTACTTCGTGAACGCGCCACCCGCCTGCGGCAGAGAGTTCGGCCCTTCCGCTCCGTAGATGTTGCCGTCCGCATCCACCGCGACGCCTTCGCCGGCCGTGCCCTGATACACGCGATCTTCGCGCTCGAACGGCGGCACGAATGCGGTGATGCGGTCCTCGTCGAGCGGACCGACGCGCACGCCATTGCGCCAGTTCGGGTGATTCAGCGGGCTCGACTCCGAGTCGATTGCGTAGACCATGTTGTTCCTGATGAACAGGCCGCTGATGCGTCCGTACGCGTAGCGCGATTCGAGATATTTCCCGTCCTGATCGAAAATCTCGAGCCGGTGATTGCCGCGGTCGGCCACCCACAGGCGTCCCTTCGCGTCGAACACCATCGCGTGCGGCGTGCGGAACTCACCATGACGGACCCCGAGCGTGCCCCACGACTTGATGAACTTGCCGGCCGGCGAGAACTTGCTGATGCGCGCCGTGTCGCCGCGCTTGATGCCTTCGGCGATCGCGCCGTTGGTGGTCATGCCCTGCCCGTTGTGCCCATCAGAGACGTAGATGCTGCCGTCGGGTCCGATCACGACGTCGTTCGGCTGGTTGAACTGCCCATCGGCATTGCCGGGTTTGCCGGCCTGGCCGAGGCTCATGAGCAATTTGCCGGTGGGGCTGAACTTGTGGACCTGGTGGCCCTTGGTGCCGGCCTTGTTCCCGGCGAAGTCGGCGATCCACACGTTGCCGTCACGATCCACACCGATGCCGTGCGGCGTGATCATCACGTCCTTGCCGAAATTGGCGAGTACCTTGCCGGTGTGGCGATCGAACTTGAACACCGGATCGACCGGGTTGGTCTCGCAATCAACCGGGCCGCCGCCGGCCGTGCCCGCGCCGCAGCGTTCGTAGGCCCACACATGGCCGTCCTTGGGATCGATGTCGATGCCGGCGGTCGTGCCCCACTTGCGTCCCGCGGGCAGTTCGCCCCAGTTCCGGGTGACCTTCGGCGTCGGATTCGGCAGCCCCTCGCCGGTGATGAAATTACCGCCTTTGGCTTGCGCCGCCACTGGCGTGTTCACGGCGTTGCCGGTGATCCACGCAGCCAGCACAAGTACGGCGCACGCGCCGAACGCAGAGATCAGGGTTCGCGGCTTGGACATGACACCTCCTGTTAGTCGATCAAGGCCCACATTGTATGCTCACGGCATGCGTCCGGTCCTATCAGCGATTCTCGCGCTGCTGCTGCCGCTGACCGCCTCCGCGCAGGAGGGCGGCCTGTTGAAAATTAGCGTGGTGCTGACCGACGCCGACGGCAACGCGGTGCCGATCCCCCGGGCGCAGCTGCTGATCAGCGACAACCCCGCCACGCGGGAGCCGCGGCGCGTCCGTAGCGGTGCCGACGGTACGCTCGAGATCAGACTGCCGGCCGGCAATTACACGGTGGAATCCGATCTTCCGGTGACGCTCGGCGGCCGCCAGTTCTCGTGGACCCAGACGCTCGACGTGCCCGCCGGACGCGACACCCTCCTCGCGCTCACCGTTGCGAATGCCGAGCTCGACACCGCGACCTCAGCCGCGACGGGCAACTCGGCATCCACACCCGCCGATGGCGCGGCGATCCTCAACAAATGGCGCGGCAGCATCGCCGAGATCTGGACGCCGACCTCGCACGCGACCGGCTTCGTGATCGACGCGCGCGGGTTGATCGCCACCGACGACCGGACGATCGGCGAGGTCACCGATGTGGAAGTCGAATTCGGTGGTGCGACGATCGGCGCGGCCGAGCGCGTCAAGGTGCCAGGCCGCGTGCTCGCCTCCGATCGGACGCAAGGCGTGACCATCATCTGGATCAACCCCGGAGCCGTTGCGTCTCGGCCGCCGATCGCGCCGGCGTGCACGGCGCCGGCGGCGCCGGTCGAACATGGCGACAAGGTCGTCGCGATCATCGCGCCGATGCTCGAGCCGAACGCGGCGATCCCGGGAACCGCGAGCCGTCCCAGCGCCCAGTCCTTCCGCGTCGATTGGCATCTCGACGCGGGCAGCGCCGGCGGTCCGGTGTTCGCTGCCGACGGTGCCGCGATCGGCATCACCGTGGGCGAAGACGAGGACGATCGCGATCGCCGGACAGACGCCTACGTGATTCCTCTCAGCAACGCCTGCGGTGTATTGGCGATGGCGGAGCAGAAGATGTCGGGCGCGACGCCGCCGCCCGCCACGCGCCTGCGCACGGAAGCCGGCACGCCGCCCACCAGAGTCACGCGAGTGGACGACCCGAAGGCGCCGCGCGTGCAGGCGCCGCTCATCGCCGCCGATGAATTCGACATCTCGATCGTCACGCCGGCCATGCTCGACGGCGATCAGAACGCGGGAAGCCCGCGCAGCTTCTTCGGCTCCTGGATGCCCTACGTGTCGAAGGCGCCGCAGGTGTTGCTGATGCGCGTCTCGCCGCAGTTCGAGGAAAGCTTTTGGAAGATGATCGCTCGTGGCGCGGCGCGAACTCAGGGCATCGCGCTTCCGCCGCTGGCGAGCTTCAACGCCAACTTCCTGCGCATGCGCGCGTTCTGCGGCGGCACAGAGGTCGCGCCGATTCAGCGGTTCATCATCGAGATGCCGATCAAGGACCGCAAGCCGGTTCGCGAGGGGCTGTACGTGTATGCGCTCACGGATTTCGGTCCGCACTGCACATCGGTCCGTGTGGAGTTGTTCTCCGAAAAGTCGCCCAACAAGGCGGACATCCGGACCATCGATCCCAAGCTTTTCACGCAGATCGGTGGCTAGCGCCGTCCGCGGCATCTGACGATAAAATGGACGTCCGCTCATGCCCCTGCAACGGTTGGCCATCGTCTCGCTCGCGTTGATCGCGGCCCTGCCGGGATCGGCCGTGCCGCTGCCGGCGCTCGCGCAGTCGCCAGATCCGTGCGCCGCGGCCTTGGCAGCCGAGGGCGCCACGCCCATGCGCACGCTTCCCGGCCGAGCATCGAAGTACGGCCGGTTCGGCGCCGATACGCGTGATGTGCGCGATCTGTTGCGTTCCTCCGCGGCCGCGTCGCAGGCACGATCGCGAACCGCAGCAGCGGTCGCGCGGCCCGCTGCCGATCGCGACGAAAACCACATCGCCATCCTCGAAGACCAGGACGGCGAGTTGATTACCCGGCCCAACCTGTTCGACCTCGCGACCACCGGACTCCGCTTCGAGCCCGCCGACCGCGGCTATGCGGTCGCCACCACGGGCGCCGACTTTCGCGCCACCCTCGGCGGCGCCGTCACCCTGGGCGACGATGACTCTTCCGCGCAGACGATCGCGTTTCCCTTTGAGTTCTACGGCCGCCGCTTCACGTCGCTGTTTGTGAACTCCGACGGCAACCTGACGTTCGAGCAGGCCGACAACGCGTCCACCGCGCGCGGCCTCGAGCGGCTCACGTCGGGCGCGCCGCGCATTGCGCCGTTCTTTGCCGACCTCGATCCGTCGGCGGCCGGCGGCGTGTTCGTCGACAGCGCGCCGGAGGTGATGACCATCACGTGGTGCGCCGTGCCCGGCTTCGAACGCCCAGAGTGGATGACGGTGCAGGCGCTGCTGTTCCCGGGCGGCGCGATCGAATTCCGCTACGGCGCCACCAGCCTCGCCGACGGTATCGTCGCGCTGTCGCCCGGCGCGGGCGCGAGCTTCACCGCCATCGATTTCAAGCCGGCCGGCGGACGCGTCACCGAGCCGGCGGCGATCGGCGAGCAGTTCCTCGCGTCGCCGTCGCTCGATCTGGTCGCCGCCGCCAGGCGGTTCTACGAAACGCACCCGGACGACTTCGATCAACTGGTGTTCTGGACGGATACGCGGGTCATCGCCGACGCGTTCGCGTTCGAAAGCACCGTCAAGAACACGATCAGCGGCACCGGACTCGAGGCAATCGATTTCTCGGCGGAGCTCGGCAGCGCCGGCGCGTTGCAGAGCGTCATCAACATGGACCGCATCTCGAAGTACGGCGACACGCCATCGGCGAAGCTGTTCGGCGAGAGCAGCGCGCTCGGCATCCTCGCGCACGAGACCGGCCATCGCTGGCTGGCGCGCCTGCAGTTCCTGAACGCCGACCGCGCCATGTCGGATCAGCTGCTCGGCCGGCAGCGCGCGCACTGGAGTTTCTTCCTCGACTCCGACGGCTCGGTGATGGAAGGCAATGAGATCGAGGACCAGGGCGGCGGCACGTTTCGGACCACCACGTCCCTCGAGAAATACAGCCGCCTGGATCTCTACGCGATGGGCGTGGCCAGTGATGCCGAGGTGCCGCGGTGGTTCTACATCGACGCGCCGATCTCGGGCTGGAATCGCGAGACGTCTCCGATCGCCGGCACCACGATTACCGGCACGCGCCGCGACGTGCTGATCCAGGACGTGATCGACGCCATGGGCCCGCGCGTCCCCGCCGCAGCGGACTCGCCGCGCGTGCACCGGCAGGCGTATGTGTTCGTCCGTCGCGCCAGCGCTGTGCTGGATCCACAGGATCTCGCCCGCCTCGTCCGCATCCGCGAACAGTTCGGTCCATTCTTCCATCGCGCCACCGAGAACCGCATGACGGTGCGCACCACGCTCACGCCTTAACGTCGCGCTGCCCGGCTGCCGGGCCGCATCACGGCGCTCAAATCGCTAACATAGCTGCATGCAGCTCGGAATGATCGGCTTGGGGCGAATGGGCGGCAACATGGTGCAGCGCCTGCTGAAGGGCGGACATGCGTGCGCGGTATTCGACTCGAACCCGGCGAGCGTTGCAACCCTGGTCGAGAAGGGTGCCCAGGGTTCCGCTTCCCTTCAGGAATTCGTCACCCGGCTGAAGGCGCCGCGCATCGTGTGGGTGATGGTCCCCGCGCATGCCGTGGATGCGGTGATCGACCAGTTGTCGCCGCTGCTGCAATCCGGTGACATCATCGTCGACGGCGGCAACACCCATTACATCGACGACATCCGCCGCGCTGGCGCACTCACTGCGCGCGGCATTCATTACGTCGACGCGGGAGTGAGCGGCGGAATCTGGGGTCTCGAGCGCGGCTATTGTCTGATGATTGGCGGCGAACCGAAAGTCATCAGCCATCTCGATCCGATCTTCAAGACGCTGGCGCCCGGCGACGCCGGAGCACCAGCCGAGGGCACGTCTCGTCACACGGCGAGCGAGGGTTACCTGCACTGCGGACCCGCGGGCGCCGGCCACTTCGTGAAGATGGTGCACAACGGCATCGAATACGCGTTGATGGCGGCGTATGCAGAGGGCTTCAACCTCCTCGCGCATGCGAATGTGGGCGCCGCCGGTGGCGCCGGCAACGACACCGTCCCGCTTCGCGACCCGCAGCACTTTCAGTATGACTTCGCGCTTCCCGACATTGCCGAAGTCTGGCGCCATGGCAGCGTGATCGGTTCGTGGCTGCTCGACCTGACGGCGCGGGCGCTTGCCGCCGATCCTGCATTGCAGCAGTTCGCAGGCCGCGTCTCCGATTCGGGCGAAGGACGCTGGACGGCGCATGCGGCGATCGACAGCGCGACGCCTGCCCCGGTGTTGACGGCGGCGCTCTTCCAGCGATTCACTTCGCGCGGCGAAAGCGACTTCGCCGATCGCTTACTGTCGGCCATGCGCCACCAGTTCGGTGGTCATCGCGAACCTCCGGCACGCAAGGATCCAAATGGCTGAGCCTGCATCAGATGCGCTGGTGCTGTTCGGTGCAACGGGGGACCTCGCTTATAAGCAGATCTTCCCCGCTCTCTATGCCATGACGGCGCGCGGCCAGGTGAACATTCCGGTGATTGGCATGGCGCGGCCGCCATGGACGGACGAGCAGCTGCGCGCCCGCGCGCGAGAGAGCGTTGCCGCCGGAGGCAACGTCGATGCGGCGGTCTTCGATCGCCTGGCCGGCCACCTCAAGTATGTGGCCGGTGATTACAACGATCCGCAAGTGTTCGTGGCCCTGCGTAACGCACTCGGTTCCAGCCGGCGGCCCCTGTTCTATCTCGCCATTCCGCCAAGCATGTTTGGTGTGGTCGCGTCGGGACTGGCCGCCTCTGGCTGTACCGACGGCGCGCGCGTGGTCGTTGAAAAGCCGTTCGGACGCGACCTGGTGTCTGCGCAAGCGCTCAATGCCACGCTGCGCAGGTTTTTCGCGGAGCAGGACATTTTCCGCATCGATCACTTCCTCGGCAAAGAGCCGGTGCAGAACCTGCTCTACTTCCGGTTCGCGAACGCGTTTCTCGAGCCGATCTGGAACCGCACGCACATCGACCTCGTGCAGATCACGATGGCGGAAAAATTCGACGTCGCCGGCCGCGGCCGTTTTTATGAAGAGGCCGGCGCCATCCGCGACGTCGTGCAGAACCATCTCTTGCAGATCCTCGCGCTCATCGCGATGGAGCCGCCCGCTGATCCAAGCGGGGCGGCGGCGGATGCGGCCAAGGTCGCGCTCCTCCAAAGCGTCCGGCCCCTGCAAACCGGCGACGTGGTCCGCGGACAATATCGCGGCTATCGGAAGGAAACCGGCGTCGCGCCGGACTCGAACGTCGAGACGTATGTGTCAATCCGGCTCGCCATCGACAACCGTCGTTGGCAAGACGTGCCCTTCCTGATTCGCACCGGCAAGTGTCTCGACACGACCACGCAGACCGTTCGCGTGCGCTTGAAGCCGCCGGCACATCCGCTCTTCGACCGGGCGAATCCGGTGCGGAACGAGTTCTGTTTCGAGCTGAGCCCGGAGTTCGTGCTCGCCCTGATCGCTCGCGCCAAGATGCCGGGCGAGGAAATGATCGGCGAAGACGTCGACCTCGTGGAGGTCCGGCAGCCCGCGAATGCGATGCTGCCTTACGATCGACTGCTCGGTGATGCGCTCGAGGGCGATCACACCCTGTTCGGCAGCTATGACGGCGTCGAGGCCGCGTGGCGCATCGTCGAGGACGTGCTCAGCAGTGACAGCCCCGTGCACGAATATGATTGCGGAAGCCCGGGGCCTGCGGAGGCACTTTCACACCTAGCGGAGACATCATGGAAACACTCCCAGTGAAACCGTCAGTTTCACATCCGGCGCCAACGCGATCGGCGCCCATTCGGATCTACGCCATCTGCTTCGTCGCCGGCCTGCTCCTCGGCCTGGTGCCGACCGGCGTGCAGCTGTATCAGGTTCGCAGCGAACGCAACACCGCGGAACAGCAGCTGCGATGGGCGAATCTCGAACTCAACCTGGCGAGCGCTGCGGTCCTGGTGCGGCATGGGGACTACGCGGCGGCACGCGATGCCGCCAGTCGCTTTTTTTCTGATGCCCAGATCGAGCTGGACACTCGCAGCGACACGCTGACGCCAGGACATAGCGCCCATCTGCAATCCGTCCTGGCCGAGCGCGACGCGATCATCACGCTCCTCGCCCGCAGCGACCCGGCATCGGCGGAGCGGACAACGGCGATGTATGTCGCCTATCGCGCGGCCGTGCCGCGCTGATGGGCGTGCGCTTGCCGCGCCCGGTCCGCCGCGATCGATCCGGTGACGGCGAATGAGCCTCCCGCTCGAGGATTACGCCATCATCGGCGACTGCGAAACCGCCGCGCTCGTATCGCGCGGCGGTTCCATCGACTGGCTCTGCTGGCCGCGGTTCGATTCGCCGGCCTGCTTTGCGGCGCTGCTCGGCACGCCCGATCACGGTCGCTGGGTCATCGAAGCGGTGTCGCCGGACGCCCGCTGTTCACGCCGCTACCGCGGGAACACGTTGATCCTCGAGACGCGCATCGACACGGCCGAGGGCTCGGCGACGGTAATCGATTTCATGCCGCCGCGCGGCAACAACAACTCGGATGTGGTCCGGATCGTGCGCGGCGATCGCGGCACGGTGGGGATGCGCACCGAACTGGTGTTGCGATTCGATTACGGCCGCACCGTGCCATGGGTCAACCACCTGCCCGACGGCACCTTCCGCGCCATTGCCGGGCCCGACATGGTGCTGCTGCACACGCCGGTGCCGCTGCACGGCCGGCAGATGCGCACGATCGGCGAATTCGACGTCCGCGCCGGAGAGACGGTGCCGTTCGTGCTGACCCACGGCGCGTCGCATCTGGCGCCGCCCGAGGCGGCCGACGCGGCCTCGGCCCTGGCCGCCACCGAGGAATTCTGGACCGAGTGGATCGAGCAGGGTGAAACGCAAGGCGCCTGGGCGGATGCAGTCAACCGCTCGCTCGTCACGCTGAAGGCGCTGACCTACGCGCCGACCGGAGGCATTGTTGCGGCGCCCACGACGTCGCTGCCGGAGCTGATGGGCGGGACGCGAAACTGGGACTACCGCTATTGTTGGGTCCGCGACGCCACGCTGACTTTGCTGGCCCTGATGAACGCGGGACATTTCGGCGAAGCGCGGGCCTGGCGCGACTGGCTGCTGCGCGCCGCTGCCGGTGCGCCGTCGCAGATGCAGATCATGTACGGCGTTGCCGGCGAACGGCGTCTGACCGAGTGGGAAGTGCCATGGCTGAGCGGCTATGAAGGCTCGCGACCGGTGCGCATCGGCAATGGTGCGCACGCGCAGCTGCA
>Ga0190265_10003943_pt1 | contig 10218 bp, 8 predicted proteins | sample Popmic124T_FD_133135 | JGI IMG/M metagenome (GOLD analysis project Ga0190265, IMG submission 133135) | Populus adjacent soil microbial communities from riparian zone of Indian Creek, Utah, USA - 124 T | ecosystem: Environmental > Terrestrial > Soil > Riparian zone | place: USA: Utah | collected...
CTGGGCGATGCCGGCGCTGACCGCGACGGTCGTGTGGCAGTGGATCTTCGACTCCGAGTACGGCCTCGCCAACTGGGCATTCAACCGCCAGGGCGAGTCGTGGCTGGCCGATCCGATGAGCTTCTTCGCCGTGGCGACGATCATCGTCGTCTGGATGGGCATTCCGTTCATCGCCTTCACCGTGTACGCCGGGCTGTCGCAGGTCCCGGCCGATCTGCTCGAGGCCGCCAGCCTCGACGGTGCCGGCGCCGTGGCGCGGTTCCGCTACATCATCGTCCCGATGCTCAAGCCGATCCTGATGATCCTCGTCGCGCTGTCCACGCTGTGGGACTTCCGGGTGTTCACCCAGATCTACGTGCTGCAGTCGGCCGGCGGCATCTCCCGCGACACCAACCTGCTCGGTGTCTACACGTACCAGCTGTCGATCGGCCAGAGCGACTACGGCGTGGGCGCTGCGGCCGCGCTCTTGATGATGGTCTTGATGTGCATCCTCACCCTCGGCTACCTGCGATCGATGTTCAAACAGGACAACATCTGATGAAACCACGCCGGATCGCCCTCAACCTCACCGGCCTGCTCGTCGCCGCGATCGCGCTGTTCCCGGTGTACTGGATGGTGTTGACGTCGTTCCGTCGCGGCATCGACATCCAGAGCCCCGATCCGTCCTTCATCCCGTTCCCGGGGACGCTCAACAACTACCGCAAGGTGTTCGAGCGCGACTTCTTCTGGACCGCCACCAAGAACAGCCTGATCGTGACCGCGATCACCGTGTCGGTCGCCTTGGTCGTGGCCTTCCTCGCCGCCGTCGCGATCTCACGGTTCCGTTTCCGTGGCCGCACCGCGCTGCTCGTTACGGTGCTGGTGGTGCAGATGGTGCCCGCCGAAGCGTTGATCGTGTCGATGTTCCGCGTCCTCGACGGTTGGCAGCTGATCAACACCGTGGTCGGTCTGTCGCTCACCTATCTCGTGTTCGTCCTGCCGTTCACGATCTGGACGCTCCGCGGCTTCGTCGAGGGTGTTCCGTTCGAGCTCGAGGAAGCGGCCATGGTCGACGGCGCCAGCCGGTTCGGTGCGTTCCGCCGCGTCACACTGCCGCTCGTCGCGCCCGGGCTGGTCGCGACCGGCGTGTTCGCGCTGATCCAGGCGTGGAACGAGTTCATCTTCGCCCTCGTGATCATGCAGCGTCCGGGTTCGAAGACGCTTCCGGTGTGGTTGCAGGAGTTCAACGAAGGAGCCCGCGGCACCGACTGGGGTGGCGTGATGGCGGGCTCGACGGTGATGGCGATCCCGGTCATCGTGTTCTTCCTCATCGTCCAACGCAAGGTGACGGCGGGCCTCACCGCGGGCGCGGTGAAGGGTTGACGGGGGCGCCGACCGCCGGGGCCGCGCTGCCCGACGGCGTGCCGGGTGACGTGCCGGGCGATGTCGACGTCGCGGCGATCGGAGTCGACATCGGGGCGACCACCACCCGGGTCGCCGCGTTCGACACATCGGACACGCTGTTGGCCCGCCGGGCGATCGCCACGCCGCGCGGACCGGCGGCGATGGTGGATGCGGTGGCCGCGCTCGTCGCCGGGGTGCTCAGCGGTGGCGTGCCTGACGGGCAGCGCACGATGGCGGGTGTCGGCATCGTCGCGGTCGGGATCCCCGGTCGTGTCGACGTCACCGACGGATCCGTGCGCAATGCGCTCAACCTCGGCATCGATGCGCCGACGCCGTTCGGCGCCGACCTCGCGAATCGGGTCGGCTGTGCGGTCCACGTCGAGAACGACGTCAACGCCGGGGCGCTCGGCGCCGCCGCCGTCCTCGCCGTTTCCCCTCCGTCGAGTCTCGCCTACCTCAGCATCGGCACCGGGCTGGCGGCGGGTCTGGTGCTCGACGGCAAGATCCACCGCGGGTCGATCGGCATGGCGGGCGAGGTGGGTCACGTCCCGGTGCGTAGCGATGGCCCGTTGTGCTCGTGCGGGCAGCGGGGATGTGCGGAGACGCTGGGTTCCGGGGGCGCGATCGCCGAACGATGGGGCCCGCACGGCGCGGCCGCCCTCTGGGACGCCGCCGATCGCGGCGACGCCGTGGCCGTCGGCGTGCGCGACGACCTGGTTGCCGCGATCGGCTCGACGATCCGGCTCGTCGTGCTGACGCTCGACGTCGACGTCGTCGCCCTCGGCGGTGGTGTCGGTGAGCTCGGTGACCCGTTGATGCGCGAGTTGCGACGGTGGCTGGCGACGGAAGCCGGGCGATCACCGTTGCTCGCCACACTCCGCCTCGGTGACCGGGTGCGACTCGTGCCCCGCGGCAGTCCCGTTGGTGAGCTGGGAGCCGTGCTCGCGGCGCGCCAGGCCGCGGCGGCAGCGGTGGCGGGATGAGTCGGCGCGACAACTCGACGGCGATCATCGGCGGCGATGTCATCGTCGCCGGAGCGCAGGCAGGTGTCGGCGACGTCGTGTTCGACGGCCCGCTGATCGGCGCCGTCCGAAAAGACGGTTCGACAACCGAGGGTTCCGACCGCCACTTCGACGCCCAGGGCCTGATCGTTTCAGCGGGCTTCATCGACGCCCAGATCAACGGCGCCCACGGCATCGACGTCACTGCCGAGCCGGAACGGATCGGTGAGCTCGGCGCCGAGATCACCCGCTACGGCGTGACGGCGTTCCTGCCGACGGTCATCACGTGCTCCCCTCGTCGACGCGCCGTCGCGCTGGCGACTGAACTCGCGGTTACTGGCGGCGCGGTCGCGGTCGGTCTGCACCTCGAGGGCCCAATGCTCGCCCCCACGCGTCGTGGCGCCCATCCGGAGCAATGGCTCGAGCTTCCGTCGTCGGCGGTGATCGACGGGTGGACACGCGACGCCGGCGTGGTGATGGTCACGATCGCGCCGGAGCTGCCGGGCGCGATCGACGCGATCAGTCAGCTGGTCGGCGACGGAGTCGTGGTGTCGATCGGACACACCGACGCCACGGCCGAGTGCGTGTTGCACGCCAAACGCCTCGGCGCGACGGCCGTGACCCACCTCTTCAACGCGATGGCGCCGTTCGGTCACCGGGCGCCGGGCCCGATCGGAGTGGCCCTCGCCGACGACTCGTTGATCGCCGGGCTGATCTGCGACGGGATCCACGTCGACCCGCTGGTGGTGCGCGTGGCATGGCAGGCGCTCGGCCCCGCGCGACTGATGCTCGTCACCGACGCGACGGCGGTGCTCGGTCTCGCCCCCGGACGTCGCCGGCTCGGCGAGATCGACATCGACGTCTCGTCGGCCGGAGTCCGGACGTCCGATGGCACGCTTGCCGGCAGTGACCTCGCGCTCGATCAAGCGGTGCGCAACCTCGTGGCGTTCACGGGGTGCACCGCGGCCGAGGCCGTGGCGACCGTCACCACGACGCCATCGCGTCTGTTGGGCCTCGACGATCGGGGATCACTCGAAGCGGGCAAGCGGGCCGATGTCACCGTGCTCGACCCCGGGCTGCGCGTCGTCGCCACGTTCGTCGGCGGTGCGCTCGAGTACCTCGCCGACGAGGAGGCATCGCGTTGGAAGTCGTGATCGTCGCCGACGCCGAGGCGGCCGGTGCGATCGCCGCCGGCATCGTCGAGCGATTGCTCGGCACCAAGCCCGCGTGCGTGATCGGCGTGGCGACCGGGAGCTCGCCGGTCATCACCTACCGCCGTCTCGTCGAAGCGTTCTGCGCCGGACGCATCACATTCGCCGGCGCGCATGCCGTGTTGCTCGACGAGTACGTCGGTCTGCCGGCGGATCATCCCCAGCGCTACCGGCGCTTCGTGCACGAGCAACTCGTCGAGCACGTCGACCTGCCCGTCGAGCACGTCCACGCCCCGGATGTCGACACCCAAGATCTGGCGGAGGCCGGCCGGCGGTACGAGGCGCTACTCACGGAACTGGGCGGCGTCGACGTGCAGTTGCTCGGTATCGGCAGTGATGGCCACGTCGGTTTCAACGAGCCCGGTTCGTCGCTGCGTTCGCGCACTCGCATCAAGACACTGACCGCCGCCACGCGGGCCGACAACGCCCGCTTCTTCGCCAACCTCGACGCGGTCCCGCGTCATGTGATGACACAGGGCCTCGCCACGATCGGCGACGCGCGGCACCTCGTGCTCATCGCGTGCGGGGTGGGGAAGGCTCCTCCCATCGCCGCCGCGGTCGAGGGGCCGCTCACCGCGAGTTGCCCGGCGTCGATCCTCCAGCTGCATCCGCACGTCACGGTCGTGATCGACGAGGCGGCGGCCTCGGGCCTGACCCACGCCGCGTACTACCGCGAGACACACGCAGGGAAGCCGTCATGGCAGCACTACTGACGCTTCGCAGCGCGTACGACCCCGACGCAGAAGGCCATGGCGCGGTCACACTGCGCCTCGAGAACACCGGCGCCGAAGCCATCGAACGATTCCGCCTCGCGCTCACGAGCACGGTGAAGCTCGACCCCGGCCCCGACGGTGTCGTGCGACTGGCCCGGCAGGTCTCGGGCTACCACGAGCTGCAACCCTCGCCTGCGTTGGTGTTGGGGCCCGGTGAGGAACTGGTGATCGACGGGCTCATGGTCGGGCACCGCCCGCACCACGCCAACGACGGACCTGCGAGCGCGTTCGTGGTGCTCGACGACGGCTCGACGCTCGACGTCGACGTCGAACCGATGACGGGTCCCGAACCGAAGGCCGGTCCGACGCGTGATCAACGCCGTTCGGAGCGCGGCACCGACGGCGTCCCCGCGCTCGTGCCGTGGCCGGCGGCATTCGACCGAAACGGTGGGCGGGTCGTGTCAACGGCCGGTGAGCGGGTCGGGTCGACGGCGCGCCTGCGATCGGGTCCGGATGACGTCGGCGATGTCTGGCGCGCTGTCGCCCGCGCCGAACGGCGGCTGTACCCGGACGGTCCGTGGGCTCTGGGTGGCGGCGACGACGTCGATGCCGGAGCCTGGCCGGTGTCGACCGTCGCGGGCACGATGCCGTCTGGGCACTACGAGCTCACGATCGACGACACCAGCGCCGAGGTGACGGTGACCGCGAGTGACACCGGCGGATTCCGCCATGGCTTCGTCACCCTCGCCCAACTCCTGCGCGACGGGTCGCCCGAACGGGTGCGGATCGTCGACGGTCCGACGTACGAGTGGCGGGGAGTCCATGTCGACCTCGCCCGCCAGTTCTTCCCGGCATCCGACGTCGAGCGGCTGATCGACCTGGCGGCGTGGCGCAAGCTCGATCGGCTCCACCTCCACCTGACCGACGACGAGGCGTGGCGGATCCCGATCGAGGGCTATCCCGAGTTGACGGATGTCGGCGCCTGGCGCGGCCACGGGCTCCCCATCCCGCCCCTGCTCGGTTCACCAGCGGCGGCGACCGGCGGGAGCTACACCATCGACGAGATCCGCGCGTGGGTCGAGCGTGCACGCGAGCTCGGCGTCGTGATCGTGCCCGAGGTCGACCTGCCTGGCCACTGCCACGCCGCGCTCACAGCGGTGCCATCCCTGCGCGACCCCGACGACGCGACCTTGGCGCAGAGCATTCAGTGCTTCGTCGACAACTCGTTGTGCCCGGGACTCCCGACCACGATGCCGTTCGTCGACGCCGTGTTCGGTTCGCTCGCCGCGATGTTCGACGCACCGTGGTTGCACATCGGCGGTGACGAGGTCGCGCCCGGTGCGTGGGAGCGCTCGCCGGTGGCAGTCGACTACGCGACGAACCGTGGCGTTGTCGGGACCAACGCCATCGAAGCGGCATTCGTGGCGGACGTGGTCGCAGCCGTGCGTGACGCCACCGGTCGCCGGATCGGGGCGTGGCAGGAGGTCGCCGAGCACGGCGGGCTGCAGCCGGCCGATGGCTATGTGGTGGTGTGGAAGTCGGCGGCCGATGCGCGCGTCCTCGCCGACGCCGGCTACGACGTCGTCGTCAGCGCGCCCGATGCGTACTACCTCGACATGGCGACCGACGACAGCTGGACGTCACCAGGAGCGAGTTGGGCGGGCACCGTCGGCCTCGAAGACGTCTGCGCGTTCGAGCCCGACGCCGGCTGGTCGGACGAAGCGCGCCAGCACCTGCTCGGCGTCCAGGCGTGCGTGTGGACCGAGCACATCCAGTCGGCGGCGACGTTCGACGAGCTCGTCTTCCCGCGCCTCGACGCGATCGCCGAGCGTGCCTGGCTGGGCCGCATCGAAGGCGGCGCAACGTCGATCGCGACGAGGGCCGCGGCGATGCCCCGCCTCAGCGTCGAGTGACGGACTGGCGCGCCCGGTACTCGCGGGCCTTGTGACGCTGCCCGCACGCCCTCATCGAGCACCACGTGCCGTTCGAGTTCTTGCTGTGGTCGTAGAACATCCACTGGCAATGGCCGTTCGTGCAGGCCTTCAGGCGCGGCCACGTCCCGTCGGCTTGGGCGATCACGATGATCGACGCGAGGTGGGCCAGCAGGGCGGAGATGCCGCGTCCGTGTCCGACGAGCGCGAGGCCCTCGTCGCGGGCGACGAATTGCAGCGATCCGCCGCCGACGCTGACGACGATCGAGTGCAGCGCGACCGCGTCGTGCTGGGCGTCGCGGTTGGCGACCGCCAGCTCCCGAACCTGACGACGAAACCGGATCACCCTGGCGAGCCCGGCCCGGTCAGCGTGGACGGCGCTCAGGCCCTCGGCCTCGAGCCACGCGTCGAGCTGGTCGGCATCGCGGAACCGCTCGGCGCCGTTCTCGGGGTTCGTCGAGTTGCAGAACCGGCGGAGCAGCTCGAGCGCGCCGGGGGCTTCCTTCCCGGCCGGCCAGTTCGGGTGGGGGAGCATGAGGCCGGCGGCGTCGAGGGGATGCTTGCTCATCGCATCCGACCGTCGGGGAGGAGTGGTACCGCGATCCGCCAACGCTACCCCGCGCCGGCTGATGGTGCGTTACCATCGAAGAATGAAAGCTGGTAACGGCGCGCGAACCGGTCGATGGGCGCTGGCGCTGATCGCGGTGTTCACGTCGTGCGCCCACGACGGTCCGCCGGACACCGCGACGCCAGCCGATGTCACCTCGCCGCCGTCATCGAACGAGCCGTCCACGAACGCACCGGCGACGCTCGCCACATCCACGACGACAGCTACTTCGACGACCACGACCTCGACCACTCCGGCGACCACGACCATTCCGGCGACCACGACCATTCCGGCGACCACGACCACCGAACCGGAGGTCGTCATCCCGGAGGGGATCCTGGCGGCGATGCCGACGCAGAACCGCGTCGATCCGGCCAAGGGGCAATTTCAGGTGAAGATCATCAACCGCACCGACGAGCGGTTCACGGTCGTCGGCGTGCAGTTCGTCTGGGAGGGGTACACCACCGAGCTGACCGAGCGGCACGACATCGTCGTCAGCGGACAGCGGATCGATCTGCCCGTCAAGTTCCCGGGCGCGAACTGTGTCGGCGACGGGACGATCGCCACGATGCCCGACCTCGCGGACGCCACGGCGCGGCTCGTCCTCGACGACGGAACCGAGCGCACCGTCCCCGTCTTCGACGTCGACCACCTGGCTCGGCGGCTGTATCTCGAGGACTGCGAGCGCCAGAGGATCGAGTCGCTCGTCGCCGTCGAATGGGTCGGTCTTCACCCGGCCGAGTTCGACGGCCGCCCGGTCACGGCGGGAGAGCTCCGCCTGACGCGACGAGCGTCGAGTGCGGCGGTGAGCGTGCTCTCGGTGAGTAACAACGTGCTGTTCGTGTTCGAGGCACCGGACGCGCCTTCCGGCGGTGCGGTCGTCACGCTGGCCGAGGGCGTCGACGAGGCATCGGCGCCGATCCGGTTCATCGAATCCCGCTGCGACCCGCACGCCATCTCCGAAGCGAGCCAGCCGTTCAAGTTCATCGCCCAGATCGATCTCGGCGGCGGCGATGTCCACCCGTACATCGTTGTGCCACCCGTCGACGCCCAGGTCCCGATGCGCCAGACGATGGAGGCTGCCTGCATCGAGCTGGGCGAGGTGGAGTTCTTCGGCCGTGACGGCATGACCGGCGAGGACGGTGACGGATGACCGGGCGATCGGCGCCGCAAAGAACTTGAGTCGGTGTCAATCAAGTTTCGTATCGCTACCCTTCGATACATGACGACCTCGGGTGTCCGTTCCCGCCTCCCCATCGCCCATCTGCCGAGCGTGGTGCTGCCCGGCGCAGTGCTGACGATCCCGCTCGCCACCGACGAGCTCCGGCGCGCCGTCGAGGCGACCGCAGGTGGCGCCCTGTTGTTCACCGGCGGCGAGGAGCACGAGCTGGCGGTGCTCGCCAGGGTTCCCGACATGGGTTCGTTGCCGACCGGCGAGCCGGTCGCGATCGTGCAGGTCGAGACGCGCGCCCGGGTTGTAGCGATCGACCGCGACGAGCGCGGTGCCGATGTCGCCGAGTACGAAGTGCTGCGCGACCCGCGGCCGTCGCCGTCACTCGAGAACGTCGCCCGTGAGTTGCGTGCCGTCCTCGAGTTGATCGCCGACCTGCGACGCTCGCGCCGCCTGCCCGATCTGCTGCGGCGCAACCTCGATCCCGGTGCGCTCGCCGACTCCGTCGCGCTGTGGGCCGAGTTCGACGACGCTGCCAGGCTCGCCGTGTTGCGTGCCGTCGACGTTCCGGCGCGGGTCGAGCTGGTGATGACCTGGGCGCGCGGTCACCTCGCCGAACTGCAGGTCGCCCAGGCGATCCGCGACGACGTCAGCGAGGGTGTCGACAAGCAGCAACGCGAGTTCCTCCTCCGCCAGCAACTGGCAGCCATCCGCAAGGAGCTCGGCGAAGACGACGACGACGTCGTCGGCGAGTACCGCGCTCGCCTCGCTGAGCTCGACGCGCCCGACAGCGTGCGCACCGCGATCGACAAGGAGCTCGAGCGGCTCGAGCGCACGAGCACGCAATCGCCCGAGCACTCGTGGATCCGCACCTGGCTCGACCGGATCTTCGAGCTGCCGTGGAACAATCGCAGCGACGACAACGTCGATCTCGGACACGCCAAGCGCGTGCTCGACGACGACCACTACGGCCTCGACGACGTCAAGGATCGCATCGTCGAGTTCCTCGCCACTCGCAAGTTGCGGCACGAGCGCGGCCTCGACGAGCGCGAGAGCGACAGCCGGCGCGGCAACGGCGCGATCGTCACGCTCGTCGGCCCGCCAGGGGTCGGCAAGACGAGCCTCGGCGAGTCGGTCGCCCGCGCCATGGGACGCAAGTTCGTGCGCATCGCGCTGGGCGGCATTCGCGACGAGGCCGAGATCCGCGGTCACCGCCGCACGTACGTCGGGTCGCAGCCTGGCCGGATCGTCCGCGCTCTCATCGAGGCGGGCACGATGAACCCGGTCGTGCTGCTCGACGAGGTCGACAAGCTCTCCGCCGGCGGATGGTCGGGCGATCCGACCGCGGCCCTGCTGGAGGTGCTCGACCCGGCGCAGAACCACACGTTCCGCGACCACTACCTCGAAGTCGACCTCGACCTGTCGGAGGTCGTGTTCCTCGCCACCGCCAACGTGGCCGACGGCATCCCCGGCCCGTTGCTCGACCGGATGGACATCATCCGCCTCGATGGCTACATCGAGGACGAGAAGGTCGACATCGCCGAGCGCTACCTCCTGCCACGCCAGCGCAGCCGATCGGGCCTACGCGACGACGAGTTGATCGTGGCTGACGACGTGATCGGTGCCGTGATCCAGGGCTACACCCGCGAGGCGGGCGTGCGCGGCCTCGAGCGCGAGCTCGGGCGTCTCGTCCGCAAGGCCGCGGCCCGCATCGCCACCGGTGCCCAGACGCCATTGACCGTCGACGCCTCCCAACTCGTCGAGTGGCTCGGCCGCCCGAAGGTGATCGACGATGTGCCGGCGCGAACCCAGCTGCCCGGCGTGGCGACCGGCCTCGCGGTCACCGGTCACGGCGGTGACGTGCTGTTCATCGAGACCACCGCGTTCCCCACGGCCGATGGCGCCGAACCCGGCTTGACGCTGACCGGACAGCTCGGCGACGTGATGAAGGAGTCGGCCCAGATCGCGCTCAACTACGTGCGCTCGCACGCCGCCGAGTTGGGGCTCGACCCGGAGTCGCTGCAGCGCCGGTTCCATGTCCACGTCCCCGCCGGAGCTGTCCCGAAGGACGGACCGTCGGCCGGCATCACGATGGCGACGGCGCTCGTGAGCCTGCTCTCGTCACGCCCGGTGCGCGACTCGGTCGGGATGACCGGTGAGATCACGTTGCAGGGCGCGGTGTTGCCGATCGGCGGCGTGAA
>Ga0190265_10003944_pt1 | contig 10217 bp, 9 predicted proteins | sample Popmic124T_FD_133135 | JGI IMG/M metagenome (GOLD analysis project Ga0190265, IMG submission 133135) | Populus adjacent soil microbial communities from riparian zone of Indian Creek, Utah, USA - 124 T | ecosystem: Environmental > Terrestrial > Soil > Riparian zone | place: USA: Utah | collected...
CTGTCGGGGGACCAGGCGTTCTCCCTCCACGACACCTACGGCTTCCCGATCGACGTCACCCTCGAGATGGCCGCCGAGCAGGGCGTGACCGTCGACGAGGACGGCTTCCGCGCGCTCATGAAGGAGCAGCGCGACCGGGCCCGCGCCGACTCCCGCGCCAAGCGCACCGGCTCGGTCGACGTCCTGGCCTACCGGCGGCTGCTCGCCGAGCACGGCCCGACGGACTGGCAGGCCTACGACACCCTGCGCACCGACTCGCGCGTCCTCGCCGTGGTGACGGAGGACGAGGGTGCCGCGGTCGCGGGGACGGGCGACATCGTCCGCGTCGTCCTCGACCGGACGCCGTTCTACGCCGAGTCCGGTGGCCAGGTCGCCGACGCCGGCATCCTCACCTGGGACGGCGGGCGCGCGGAGGTCATCGACGTCCAGCGGCCGGTCAAGGGCCTGGTCGCCCACCAGGTGCGGATCCTCGAGGGCGAGCTGCGGGACGGCGCCGAGCTGACCGCCGAGGTCGACTACGAGTGGCGGCTGTCCGCGTGCCAGGCGCACTCGGGCACCCACGTCGTGCACGCCGCGCTGCGCCAGGTGCTGGGCCCCCAGGCGTTGCAGTCCGGCTCCTACAACCGGCCGGGCTACCTGCGGCTGGACTTCGCCTGGCAGGGCGCGCTCTCACCCGCTCAGCGCAGCGACATCGAGGACGTCGCCAACGCCGCCGTCCGCGCCGACCACAAGGTGACGGCGTCGTACATGACCCTGCCCGAGGCGCAGGCCTTCGGTGCGCTGGCGCTGTTCGGCGAGACCTACGGCGAGCAGGTGCGCGTCGTCGAGATCGGCGGCCCCTGGTCGCGCGAGCTCTGCGGTGGCACGCACGTCCGGGGCAGCGCGCAGATCGGCACCCTGGCGCTGACCGGCGAGTCGTCGGTCGGCTCCGGCGCCCGCCGCGTCGAGGCCGTCGTCGGGCTGGAGGGTTTCCGCTACCTGGCCCGGGAGCGCGACCTGGTCCGCCAGCTCGCGGACCTGCTGAAGACGCCGGCCGACGGGCTTCCCGAGCGGGTCACCGGGATGCTGTCCCGGCTGCGCGACGCCGACAAGGAGCTCGCCGAGCTGCGGGCCCAGCAGTCGGTCGCCGTGGCCGGTCAGCTCGCCGCCGCGGCCACGGACGTCAGCGGCGTCGCCGTCGTGACCGGGTCACCGGCGGGCCTCGGCGGGGGCGATCTCCGCACCCTCGCGCTCGACGTCCGCGGGCGACTCGCCGACCGGCCCGCCGTGGTCCTGCTGGCATCGGAGTCCGGTGGCAAGGTGGCACTGGTGGCCGCGCTGAACCCGGCAGCCCTCGAGCGCGGGCTGTCGGCCAACGACGTGCTGCGGGCCGCCGCGGCGCCGGTCGGTGGCCGCGGCGGGGGCAAGGCCGACGTCGCCCAGGGCGGCGGCACCGATCCCGCGGGTATCCCCGCGGCACTGCAGGCCGGCGAGCAGGCGGTCGTGACCGCCACGGGAAGGTGACCAACGTGTCCGACACCGAGTACAACCCCGAGGACACCGGCCCGGTCGGCGGGCGGCGGCGCGAGCTGCCTGCCGTCCCGCCGGCCCGGCCCCGCGCGAACCCGGCGCAGCCGACGTACCACCCGACGACCGAGCTCGACCTCAGCCGCGGGTTCCCGCCGGTCTCCAACGAGACGAGCGAGATCGACCTCAGCGGTGGCTGGCCGGAGCACCTCAAGGTGCCGCCGCGCCCGCCGGCGGCCCAGCGCTCGGGCGGCCGGGTACTCGGCGTCGACGTCGGCACCGTGCGCGTCGGGCTGGCCATGTCGGACCCGACCGGGACGCTCGCCAGCCCGCTCGAGACCCTCCGCCGGGCCAAGAACGGGTCCGACCTGGACCGCCTCGCCGCCCTCGTCGTGGAACACGAGGTGACGGAGGTGGTGGTGGGGGAGCCGGTGCACCTGTCGGGTGCGTCGGGCCCTTCGGCCCAGGATGCTGCCGATTACGCTCAGGAACTAGCCGACCGCATTCCGGATGTGCCGGTGATCCTGATCGACGAAAGGCTCTCCACCGTGACCGCAGCAAACCACCTGCGCGAAGGCGGCATCGACAGCCGCAAGCAGCGCCCGGTCATCGACCAGGCGGCCGCCGTGGTCATCCTGCAACAGTTCCTCGACAGTCGGCGGCCCCGCACGTGAGCGGCCCAGGCGGGCGGCACTCCTCACCGGAGGGCTCGTTCCCGCCCCCGGGCGACCTCGGCTTCGGGGCCCCGCGGTACGAGGCGTCCCGCTACGAGGTCGCCCCGTACGTCACCGGCGGCCTCGAGCCCGTCGACCGGGAGACCGCCCGCGGCGCCCGCGCGCCCCGCGTCCTCGACCGGCACGACGACCGCACCGGCCCGTTGGTGGAGCCGGACTGGTGGTCCTACGGCTCCAGCGACCACCCCGGCCATCCCCTGAGCGCCCGCCACAGCGGCGGCGACGACCTGCCGGCGTCCCACCCCTCCGCACCGCTCCCGCCCCGGCCGCAGGGCGTGTGGGAGAAGTTGCAGCCGCGTGAGGACACGACGGGCGACGACGTGCAGACCGTCGCCGCGCCGCTGATCCCCGGCAGCCCCCTCGACACGCCCGCCCGCCGCGGGCAGACTTCCCGTCCCGTGGGCGGTTCCCACGCGTCCGACGACGACGCGGACGACCTGCACGACGACGCGACCACCGAGGCTCACCTCCTGGACCCCGACGAGGACCATGCCTGGGAGGAGCGGACGGGCGGCCTCGACGTCATCGGCGCACACGTCGAGGACGACGAGCCGGGCCGTCGCGGACGCCGCCGGCGGCGCCGGGACGCCGCGCGCCCGCGCGGCCGGCACGAGGCGCACGACGACGTCGACGAGGAGTCACTCGTCCACGACGAGGCCTACGACGAGGACGTGCCCGTCACGGCGTACGACCAGGGGACCGGCCGCACGCGCCGGCGCCGCCGCCCGATCGCCGTGGTCCTGTCGCTGCTCGTGCTCGCCGGTCTCGTGGTGGGCATCGTGCTCGGCGGCCAGAAGCTGATCGCGCTCATCGACCCCATGGCCGAGGACTACACAGGGCAGGGCACGGGGGACATCTCCGTCCGCGTCCAGGACGGCGACACCCTCAGCGACATCGGCCGCACCCTGGTCGAGGCCGACGTCATCGCCTCCGTCTCCCCGTTCGTGGACGCCGCGGAGAGCAACGCCGCCTCGGTGGGCATCCAGCCGGGCGTCTACTCCATGCGGCTGCAGATGAGCGGCCAGGCGGCCCTCGACAAGCTGCTGGACCCCGCCTCGCGCCTGCTGTCCCGGGTGACCCTGCCCGAGGGCCTGACCGTCGAGCGGACGCTCGCCCGCATCGCCGAGGAGACCGGGCGGCCGATCGAGGAGTACCAGGCGGCCGCGGCCGACACCGCCGCGCTGGGGCTGCCGGCCTACGCCAACGGTCAGCTCGAGGGCTTCCTCTTCCCGGCCACCTACGACGTCGAGCCGGACACCGCGCCGGCGGACGTGCTGCGCCAGATGGTCGCCCGGAGCACCGAGGTGCTCACCGGGCTCGGCATCGCCGAGGCCGACCGGCTCACGGTGGTCACCAAGGCCAGCATGGTGCAGGCCGAGGCCGGCTCCGTCGAGGACATGGGCAAGGTGGCCCGGGTGCTGGAGAACCGGATCTCCGACGGCATGGCCCTGCAGCTGGACACCACGGTCAACTACGCCAACGGCAAGGGCGGCATCACCACCACGGCCGACGACCGGGCCAACCCCTCGCCGTACAACACCTACCTGCACCCGGGCCTGCCTCCCGGCGCCATCAACAACCCGGGCGAGGACGCGCTCCGCGCGGTGCTGAACCCGACCCCGGGTGACTGGCGCTTCTTCGTGGTCGTGGACCCGGACACCGGCGACACGCGGTTCGCGGCCACCAAGGCCGAGCACGACAGCAATGTGGAGCTGTTCCGGCAGTGGCTGCGAGACAACCCTGAGGGCTGAGACGGGGGGGCTGCGGGCGGCCGTCCTCGGCCGCCCGGTGGGTCACTCCCTGTCCCCGGTCCTGCACCGTGCGGCGTACGAGGCGCTCGGGCTGACCGACTGGACCTACGACGCCCTCGACATCGGCGCCGAGGACCTGCCGGTGCTCCTCGCCGGGCTGGGCGAGGAGTGGCGCGGGTTCTCGGTGACGATGCCGTGCAAGCAGGCGGCCGTCGACGTCGCCGACGTGGTGGAACCCCTGCCGCGCCTGCTGCACGCGGCCAACACTCTGGTGCGGACGCCGGAGGGCTGGCGGGCGGAGAACACCGACGTCACGGGCGTCGGCATGGCGCTGCAGCTGGCGGGGGTCGAGCAGGTCGGCTCCGCGGTCGTCATCGGCGCGGGCGGGACGGCGGCCGCCGCGGCGGTGGCCCTCGCCTCCCTCGGGGCCGAGCTCGTGGAGGTCGTCGTCCGCGACCCCGCCCGGGCGGCCGACGTGCTGCGCGTGCTCGGCACCCTGGGCGTGCCCGCCGAGGTGATCCCGCTCGCGGACGCCGCCCTGGACGCGCCCCTCGTCGTCAGCACCGTCCCGGTCGACGCCCAGCCGGCGCTGCTCGGGCTGCCGTGGCGGGCGGAGCACACCCTGCTCGACGTGCTCTACGCGCCGTGGCCGACCGTCCTGGCCGAGCGGGTCGCGGCCGCCGGCGGCACGGTCGCCGGGGGTCTGGACGTGCTGTTCTGGCAGGCGACCGCCCAGGTCGAGCTGATGACCGGCCTGCCGGCGCCGATCGCGGCCATGCGCACCGCACTCGACGCGGCCGTCGCGACCCGCTGACGGCGGGTCCGTGGAGCTCTCCCGGCCGGTGCTGGCCGGAGCGGTCCTGCTGGTCGCCGTGGTGGCGGGGCCGTGGTCGGCCCGGGTCGCGGTGCGCCTGGCCGGCCGGGACGACACCGCGGTCCCGTCGGCGACCCGTGTCGGCGCGACGACGGCGCTGCTGGCCGCCCTGCTCGCGGGGAGCGTCGAGCTCCTCGGCATCCGCCCGGCGACGGTGGCGCTGGCCTGGGCCGCGGGGGCGGCCGTCGTCCTGGGCTCGGTCGACCTGCTCTGCCACCGGCTGCCCGACCGGGTCACCTACCCGGCCGGCCTGGTGTGCGCCGCCGCGTTCCTCGTCGACGCGGCCGTGCTCGGCACCTGGGGCGCGCTGCTCCGGGCGTTGCTGGCCGCCGCCGTCGCGTTCGCGGTGGGCGCGCTCGCGGCGTCCGTCTCGCCGGACGGCTTCGGCTTCGGGGACGTCAAGCTCCTGGGCCTCCTCGGCCTCGTGCTCGGCTGGTTCGGCTGGGGCGTGCTGATGACCGGCGTCTTCCTCGGGCTCCTGACCGGCGCCCTCGTGTCGCTGCTGCTGCTCGCCACCCGTCGCGCCGGCTGGCGGACCGCCATCCCGTTCGGTCCGCCCCTGCTGGCCGGGGCCGTCCTCACCCTCGCCCTGGGCGCCGTCTCGCTGACCTGACCGGACGGCGCCGGAGGGGGCGGGGCCCGCTGCTGGCAGAATCGCTCCCATGTTGCGCTGGCTGACCGCAGGGGAATCGCACGGTCAGCAGCTCACGGGCATCCTCGAGGGGCTGCCCGCCGGCGTCGAGGTGCAGGGCGCCGACATCTCCCTGCAGCTCGCCCGCCGTCGCCTGGGCCACGGCCGGGGTGCCCGCATGTCCTTCGAGCAGGACGAGGTCACGCTCACCGGCGGCGTCCGGCACGGGCGCACGCAGGGCGGGCCGATCGCGATCCAGGTCGGCAACACCGAGTGGCCGAAGTGGTCGACGGTCATGGCGGCCGACCCGGTCGACGCCGACGTGCTCGCCGGTCAGGCCCGCAACGCGCCGCTGACCCGCCCGCGGCCCGGCCACGCCGACCTCGCCGGCATGCAGAAGTACGGGTTCGACGACGCCCGGCCGGTCCTGGAGCGGGCCAGCGCACGGGAGACCGCCGCCCGTGTCGCGCTGGGCACCGTCGCGCAGGCGTTCCTCCGCCAGGTGCTCGACGTCGAGGTGGTCAGCCACGTGGTGGCCATCGGCCCGGTGGTCGTGCCCGACGGCGTGCTGCCCGGCCCGCAGGACAACGCGCGCATCGACGAGGACCCGGTCCGCTGCGCCGACCCGGCCACCAGCGAGCGGATGGTCGCCGAGATCGACGACGTCCGGAAGAACGGCGACACGCTCGGCGGCGTCGTCGAGGTGGTCGTCCACGGCCTTCCGCCGGGCCTGGGCAGCCACGTGCACTGGGACCGCCGGCTCGACTCCCGGCTGGCCGGTGCGCTCATGGGCGTCCAGTCGGTGAAGGCGGTCGAGGTCGGGGACGGGCTGGAGACCGCGCGCCGCCGGGGCTCGGTGGCGCACGACGAGATCGAGCTGGCCGGGGGGCGCGTGCAGCGGCTGACCGACCGCGCCGGTGGCATCGAGGGCGGCATGACCAACGGCGAGGTGCTGCGGGTCCGGGCCGCGATGAAGCCGATCTCGACCGTGCCCCGCGCGCTGGCCACCGTCGACACCGCGACGCTCGAGCCCGCCGTCGCCATCAACCAGCGCAGCGACGCCTGCGCGGTGCCCCGCGGCAGCGTCGTCATGGAGGCGATGGTGGCGCTCGTGCTCGCCGACGCCGTCCTGGAGAAGTTCGGCGGGGACTCGGTGACCGAGACCCGCCGCAACGCGCAGTCGTACCTCGACGCGCTGCCGCTCCGATGAGCACCCCGCTGCTGGTGCTGGTCGGTCCGCCGGCGTCGGGGAAGACGACGATCGGCACGGCGCTGGCCGACGTGCTCGGGGCGGACTTCCGCGACACCGACCACGACATCGAGTCGGCGGCCGGTTGCTCGGTCGCCGACCTGTTCGTGTCCGAGGGCGAGGACCACTTCCGGGCGCTGGAGGAGCAGGCGGTCGCGGCAGCCCTGGTCCAGCACGAGGGCGTGCTCGCGCTCGGCGGGGGAGCGGTGACGCGTCCGGCCACCCGCGAGCTCCTGGTGGCGTACGGCCGCGACGGCGGGACCGTCGTCTGGCTGGACGTCGACCTGCCGTCGGCGGCCAAGCGGGTGGGGCTCTCCCGGGACCGTCCCATCCTCGGGGTCAACCCGCGGGCGATGCTGCGGCACATGCTGGAGACCCGCGCCCCGCTCTACGGCGAGGTCGCGACGCTGACCGTCCGGACCGGGGGCCGCCCGCCCGAGGACGTCACCGCCGAGATCCTGGCCGCGCTGCCCAGTGCCCGGACCGGCCGATGAGAAGGGTCACCGTCCCGGGCGAGAAGCCCTACGAGGTGGTCATCGGGCCGGGCGCGCAGGCCGAGCTCTCGCTCGTCCTCGCCGGGACGGCGAAGGCGGCGGTCGTGCACGCGCCGCCGCTGGCCGCCCTGGCCGGGGCCGCGGTGGAGACGCTGCAGACCGCGGGTGTCGCCGCCGAGGCCGTGGTCGTCCCGGACGCCGAGGCGGCCAAGACGGCCGAGGTCGCCGCCGGGCTCTGGGAGGAGTTCGGCCGCCTGGGCATGACCCGCTCCGACGCCGTGGTCGGCATCGGCGGGGGAGCGGTGACCGACCTGGCCGGCTTCGCGGCGGCGACCTGGACCCGCGGGGTCCGCGTGGTGCAGGTGCCCACCAGCCTGCTCGGCATGGTCGATGCCGCGGTCGGGGGCAAGACGGGGATCAACACCGGGGCGGGGAAGAACCTCGTCGGCGCGTTCCACCCGCCGGCCGCCGTGCTCGCCGACACCGACGTCCTCGCCGGGCTGCCGGAGGCGGAGTTCCGGTCGGGTCTGGCCGAGGTGGTGAAGTGCGGCTTCATCGCCGACGGCGCCGTCCTCGACCTGCTCGACGCCGACCCGACCGGCCGCCGCGACACCGCGGAGCTCATCGAGCGGGCGGTCCAGGTCAAGGCCGACGCCGTCGGGGAGGACCTCTACGACACCGGCCGGCGCGAGTTCCTCAACTACGGGCACACCCTGGCCCACGCGATCGAGCGGGTGGAGGACTTCGGCTGGCGGCACGGCGAGGCGGTCGCCGTCGGACTGGTCTTCGCCGCCGAGCTCGCCGGCCGGGCCGGCCTGCTCGACCGCGCCGACGTCGACCGGCACCGCGCCCTCGTCGAGCGCATGGGCCTGCCCACCCGGTACGCCGGCGACTGGGTCACGATCCAGTCGGTGATGCGGGTGGACAAGAAGGCCCGTGGTGCCTCGCTGCGGTTCGTCGTCCTCGACGGGATGGGCAACCCCACGATCCTGACCGACCCCGACCAGGCCTGGCTCGACGCCGCCTGGGCAGCTGTGAGCGGAGATCCCACGTGACCATCCAGGTGCTCAACGGCCCGAACCTCGGCCGGCTCGGTCTCCGCGAGCCGGAGAAGTACGGCCGGACGACCTTCGCCGAGCTGGTCGAGCTGGTGGAGTCGACCGGCCGCGAGATGGGCGTCGAGGTGCAGGTCCGCCAGACCGACGACGAGGCCGAGATGCTGCGCTGGATCCACGCCGCGTCCGACGCCGGCGATCCGGTGCTGATCAACCCCGGCGGCTGGTCGCACACCTCCGTCGCCCTGCGCGACGCCCTCGCCGGGCTGAACGCCCCGCTGGTCGAGGTGCACATCACCAACATCCACGCCCGCGAGGAGTTCCGGCACCACTCCTACGTCTCCGGGGTGGCCGACGGCGTCATCGCCGGGCTCGGCGTGAGCGGCTACATCCTGGCGCTGGGCTGGCTCGCGCAGCAGGGCGTCCAGTGAGGACTGCTGCGCGGCGGGACGCCCTCCGGCAGCTCGCGGGTGAGCGCGGACTGGACGCCGTCCTGGTCACCAACCTGCTCAACGTCCGCTACCTGACCGGCTTCACCGGGTCCAACGGCGTGCTCCTCGTGGGTGCCTCCGGCACGGACCTGTTCGGCACCGACGGCCGCTACACGACCCAGGCCGCCACCCAGGTGTCCGACGTCGAGGTTCTGGTCGACCGCTCCACCGTCGCCGGCGTCGCCCGCGAGGCGGTGCGCCGCGGCGCCGGGCGGCTCGGGTACGAGTCCCACGACCTCACCGTCGACGGGCTGGCGCAGCTGGAGAAGGTCCTGGCCGACGCCGCCGACGGCGGCACCGTGCCCGAGCTGGCCTCGGTCCGCCGGGCGGTGGAGGCCCAGCGGGCGGTCAAGGACGAGGACGAGATCGAGCTCCTCCGGCGCGCCTGCGCCGTCGCCGACCAGGCGCTGGCCGAGCTGGCCGCCGAGGGGGCCCTGCGCCCCGGCCGGACCGAGCTGCAGGTGGGGCGGGAGCTCGACGCGCGGATGCTGACCCTCGGTGCGGAGGCCCCGTCCTTCGAGACGATCGTGGCGGCCGGCGCGAACTCGGCGATCCCGCACCACCGGCCCGACGCCACCGAGCTCCGCGACGGCGACTTCCTCAAGCTGGACTTCGGCGCGACCGTCGACGGCTACCACTCCGACATGACCAGGACCGTCGTCCTCGGGCACGCGGCCGACTGGCAGCGGGAGATCTACGAGCTCGTCGCGGCGTCGCAGGCGGCGGGGCGGGCGGCCCTGGCGGTCGGCGCGGACGTCGTCGCGGTCGACGCGGCGTCCCGCGACGTCATCGTCGAGGCGGGTCACGGCGAGCACTTCTCCCACGGACTGGGCCACGGGGTGGGGCTGGAGATCCACGAGGCGCCGGGGATCGGCCCGCTCGGCGCGGGTACCCTGGCAGCCGGCATGGCCGTCACCGTGGAGCCGGGCGTCTACCTGCCCGCCCACGGCGGGGTCCGGATCGAGGACACCCTGGTCGTCACGGACGACGCGCCCGAACTGTTGACCCTCACGAGCAAGGAACTGCTGGTCCTCTGATGGCTACCACCAACGACCTGAAGAACGGCATCGTCCTCAACCTGGACGGCCAGCTCTGGACGGTGACCGACTTCCAGCACGTCAAGCCCGGCAAGGGCGGCGCGTTCGTGCGGACGACGCTGAAGAACGTGCTCTCGGGCAAGGTCGTCGACAAGACCTTCAACGCCGGCACCAAGGTCGAGACCGCCAACGTCGACAAGCGGTCGATGACCTACCTGTACAAGGACGGCACCGACTTCGTCTTCATGGACGGCGACACCTACGACCAGATCCACGTGTCGTCGGAGACCGTCGGCGGTGGCGCGGACTACCTCCTCGAGAACACCGAGGTCATCGTCGCCGTGCACGACGGCACCCCGCTGTACGTCGAGCTCCCGGTCACCCTGGAGCTCGTC
>Ga0190265_10003945_pt1 | contig 10216 bp, 8 predicted proteins | sample Popmic124T_FD_133135 | JGI IMG/M metagenome (GOLD analysis project Ga0190265, IMG submission 133135) | Populus adjacent soil microbial communities from riparian zone of Indian Creek, Utah, USA - 124 T | ecosystem: Environmental > Terrestrial > Soil > Riparian zone | place: USA: Utah | collected...
CCGCGGGCGCCGAAGGCGGCCGCCGAGGCGATGATCGGGTCGGCCGGGTCGCCGACCATCGTCATGCTCTGGCCATTGGCGTAGGACCAGCGCGGCAGGCAGCCGCTCTGCGCCGCGTCGGCCAGCATCGAGGCGACGATGTCGCTCGCGCGGCGCGGCATCAGCATCGCCAGCAGCGGGATCTGGGTGCGGTAGATGTCCCAGCCGGACAGGTCGGCGTACTTGGTGCGCCCGCCGCTGTCGTGGACCCGGCCGTCCATGCCGATGTAGTCGCCGCCGGCATCGTCGAAGGTCCGCGGCGACATCAGGGCGTGGTAGAGAGCGGTGTAGAAGGTGTCGAGATTCCGCCGCGAGCCGCCGCTGACCCGGATCGATCCGAGGGCGCGGTTCCAGTGGTTTTCCGCCGCCGCGGCCTGGCTGCGGAAGGAATTGCCGCGGCTCTCGGCGGCGAGGTTGGCGCGGGCGCCGGCGACGCTGACGAAGGAGACGCCGACCCTGGCCGTGACGAGCCGGTTGCGCCGCGTGTCGAAGCTCGCGTAGGCGCCGGCCTGCGCGGTGCGCGCGGGAGCGTTCGAGGGCGGTCTGCTGTCCGAGGCGGCGGCCGACCGCGGGCTCAGTCTCTGGCGGGTCCAGGTGCCGTAGGTGTCGAAGGGGCGGCCGAAGACTGCCGCGAAGTAGACCTTGTAGCGGGGCCGCTGGGCGCAGAAGTAGCCGCTCGACGCCGTGCCCGAGATCTCGCGCCTCGCGGGGTCGATCTGGACCTGGGCGAGGTCGTTGGCCTTGGCGCTGCCGCCGGCGTCGATCAGAACGCTCGCGTGCGGAGAGCGGGGAAAGGCGAAGCGCGCCATCCCGGTGCGCGTCGTCGCGGTCAGGTCGACGCCGATCGCGCCGCCCCGCACGGGGTTGAGGCGGACCGAGTAGCGGCCGGGGCTCGCCCGCTCGTGGCGGTGCGAGAAACCCGGCTCGAAGCGGCCGGCGAGGCCGGCGGAGCCAGGCGGCGCCGGCGAGGCGTCGAGCGGCTCGGTCGTCGGCAGAAACGGGAAGTCCCCGTACAGCGAGCAGCCGGCGCCGTTGAGATGGGTGAGGCTGAACCCGGTGATGTGGCTGTCGCGGAAGTCATAGCCGCCGGAGTGGCGGTCCGACGGCGTGGTGTCGGGACCCCACTGGACCATGCCGAAGGGAACGGTCGCCCCCGGGAAGTTGTGGCCGCCGCCGAAGGTTTTGGGACCGGGCTGGGTGCCGGCGAGCGGGTGGACACGGTCGGCGAGGCTCGCCGCCGACGCTGGCGGGAACGCAAGAGCGACGAGCAAAAACGCCGCCAGCGCATGTATGACCGCTCGCTGCACCGAGCGAAGCACGCTACAGACCGATCCCGCACTGCCTCGCGCCAGCCGCCGGTCCACGACCTGTTTGGGATTCCTCATTCTTTGGTACAAATTGACCATGCGGTTGCGAGTGGCGAGGCGTCTGGGGGCGTTGGCGACGCTCACGGTTCTCTGCCTCGGCGCAGCAGCGCCGGCAGCGCCGGCCTCGCCGTACTCCTTCGCCAATGAATGCAGAACGCTCGGGGTCGGCAGCGGATTCGTCGGGCGGTCCATCCATGGCTATGCCGTCGGGGGCGGAGCCGCGGAGCCGTTCTACATGAAGCCGACCGCCCTCGGCAGCTATTTGCTGCAGGGCAGCGACGGCAAGCTGATCGGCGCGGCACTGCTCGGGAACGGGGTCGTCGCCTCCTCGCAGACCGGCCCGAGGACCGACTGGGAGCTGCGCGAATCCGGCCAGGGGTTCACCCTCCACAATCGGGCAACCGGCCGCGCCCTCGCGGTCGGGTTTGGTGGCCGCCTCGTTCAATCCCCGAACCAGGGGGCTGCCTTCGTGCTGCACGAAGCCCAGGGCTGTGCCCTCTTTCCGGAGGTCGGCCTCAATGCGAGCGGGACGCCCCCGACCGGCGAATCGCCCTACGCCGAAGTCGTGGGGACGGTTGACGGGCACAACCACGTCACGGCCTACGAGTTCCTCGGCGGCGACGCCCACTGCGGCGAACCGTGGAGCCGCTACGGCGCCCCGGCGGCGCTGGTCGACTGCCCCGACCACTACCCCAACGGCTCCGCGGCGGTGCTGGAGAACGTCCTCTACGGAGATCCGCTGCGCACCCACGACCCGGTCGGCTGGCCCACCTTCAAAGACTGGCCGGCGCCCAAATCGATGACCCACGAGCAGACCTACTACCGCTGGATCGAGCGGGCCTGGCTGGGCGGGATGCGGATCATGGTCAACGACCTGGTCGAGAACGTCGCCCTCTGCGAGATCTATCCGATCAAGCACAACAGCTGCGACGACATGGAGAGCGTCCGGCTGCAGGCCCGCCGCATCCACGAATTGGAGGAATACGTCGACGCCCAATCCGGCGGGCCGGGGCTCGGCTGGTTCCGGATCGTCCGCGACCCGTTCGAGGCGCGGCGGGTGGTCAACGAAGGAAAGCTCGCGGTCGTGCTGGGGATCGAGACCTCGGAGATCTTCGGCTGCGGCGGCTCCGAGCAGCAGCCGCGCTGCGATCGCGACCAGATCCTCCGCGGCCTCGACGAAATCGAGGCGATGGGCGTCGCCTCGCTGTTCCCGATCCACAAGTTCGACAACGCCCTCGGCGGCGTCCGCTTCGACAGCGGCGCCTTCGGCGCGGCGATCAACGCCGCCAACTTCAAGCAGACGGGCCAGTTCTGGCAGATCGGGCCCTGCGCCGGGCCCGAACACGACAACCCGCAGGAAACGTTGGTGCCGCCGGAGGGCGAAATCGTCGGCGCCGGGCTGCTCGCCTTCCTGCCGCCAGGGACGACGCCGCTCTACGGGCCGCCGCCGCACTGCAACGCCCGCGGCCTGACCGCGCTGGGCGAGTTCCTGGTCGAAGAGATGATCGACCGCGGGCTGATGATCGAGCTCGACCACATGGGGGTGAAGACCGGACGGCGGGTGCTGGAGCTGGCCGAGGCTCGCGCTTACTCGGGCATCCTGGCCTCGCACTCCTGGAGCGACCCGAACGTGCTCTCTCGCATCTACGCCCTCGGCGGCTTCGTCGAGCCGATCACGACTGGGGCGGAGCACTTCATCGAGGAGTGGCAGCAGCTGCGCGCCGCCTCCGACCCGCGCTTCCGCTTCGGGATCGGCTTCGGCGCCGACGCCAACGGCTTCCACGCCCAGCCTCCCGCCGGTGGGCCCGAACAGCCGAGCCCGGTCGCCTATCCGTTCCAGTCGCTGGACGGGAGCGTGATGCTCGATCGCCAGGTCTCGGGGCAGCGGACCTATGACGTCAACGTCGACGGCGTCGCCCACTACGGGTTGTACCCGGACTGGATGGAGCAGCTGCGGCTGCTCGCCGGTCAGCCGATAGCCGACGACTTGATGAGCGGGGCGGAGGCTTATCTGCAGACCTGGGAGCGGGCTGTGGGCGTCCCGGCCCCGGCCTGCCTGAGCGCGCCGCAACAGCTCCCGCCGCCCGGCTTCGAGCCGCTGCGGCTGGGCCGCGATGCGGAGCAGACGCTGCTCGTCGCCGGGCAGCCGCGCCGCCGCGCCCAGAGCTCCTTCAGCTGGTGCGCAACCGGCGAAAGCGCGCCCGCCGCCCAGCGAGCCGGCGTCGCCGTCGTCTTCGACCAGACCGGGCACAGCGAGTTCATCGTCAGCACGGTCGCCGCCCAGGGCAAGCCGGAAGAGGCGACGAAGCTCGCCCCCGGCCTCTTCGTCGACCGCCGCGGCCCCGGCGGCGACCGCCTCTGGGGCTACCGCAAGGGCAAGCTCCACTTCACCGCTGTCGCCGACCCGCGCCTTACCCGCGAGGCCGGACCGGTCAAGGCCCTCCAACGGAAGACTGGGATCGGCTGACCCCGGCCGCGTTCAGCGGCATCGGCAGCTCTGATTCCGATCCAGGCGCATTCGAGGGCAAGCACAGGCCGCGTAGTGACGTTGTGGCTGCACTGTGGATACATCTCTGTCCCAAGACAGATATCTGTATGGTCCTGAAGCGTGTCCGGGGCGGGGCTTTGGAGAGGGCGGGCGCGGCGAAGCAAAGGCAATCGATTCGGCCTGGCAGCGGCCGGGGGGGCCTATGTCAGGTCACGGCGTCGAGTGGAGGTTCGCGAGGGAGGTTGCGGCCCAAGAGGCCGCGGGCTGGCCGTTGCGCGAGCGCCTTCTATGGCGGATCGGGGAGCTGACTCCCGCCCAGTCGATTGACTTGGCCGAGCACAATGAGCATTTCCCCGAGGTGATGGCGGGCTTCACCGCCGCTGGCATTGAGCCGGTTTTGGTTTCCCGGGACGATGAGGGCAAGCTGATTTCCGAGGCTAGTCTGGAGGACGGCGGCTCGCTGGTGGTGACCGGCGCCTTGCGGGCTCCGGCCGGCGAGTTCATCGGCAGCTTCAAGCGGCGTCTACAACTCGAGCCCAACTGGGCGGTCCACGAGCAGCTGGTGATAGTTCCTGAGTACCGCGGCAAGGGAATCGCCCCTAGGCTCCTGCTCTCTTCGTTCGAGCTCTACGATGCGCTGGGCCTCGAGGAGGTTCATGTCGTCGCCGGACTTGAGACCGGGCGCTGGTATTGGGCCCATATGGGCTTCGAGTTCTTGAAGATGGAGGACCGGGACATGGTGCGCGCCTGGGCCTCGGAGGTCTGCTCGGCATTGGAGGTCACCGTTCCGGAGCTTGGTGAGCGCTCCTCGGCAGGCCAAATTGCTCGCCTGACCTGCAAGCGCGAGGTTACGCTCGAGGCCCTGGCCGAGGCAATGCCGAGTCAGCGGGAGCGCTTGGAAGACGAGGTTGCCGAGAAAAACGGCATGGACATGAGGCGGCCGATCACGCTCGGCCGGGCGATCATGCTGACGGGCCCGCAATGGCGCGGCTTTTTGCAGTTACAGGGGCCGCATCGGCTCGCCTTCGAAGAGGCGGCACAGGAACGGGTGAGCAGAGCCGCGGAGGGCCGTCCGAAGACCGCGGGAGAGGCCGTGCAGGACTAGGCGTTCGACGCGTCGAACGTAATTTCGCATACGGTACGGCTCTGTTGCTTGCCGAGAACGGCGTTGCTAGGCTAAAACGAGCGTACATCCAAGGAGGATTCGAGGAGCTGAAAATGGACCGTCTTATTGACATCTCGGCCCTCTACGTGGCCCTGGACGCAAGGCGAAGCCGAGAAAAGATGAGCTGGCGCGAGCTGGCGAAGGAGCTCGACCTGAGCCCATCGATCTTTACCCGGCTCGCGCAGGGGCGTCAGCCAGAGGTAGTGAGCTACGCGCGGATGACCAGTTGGCTCGGTGTTTCGATGGACGATTTCATCGAGCACAAGAAGCCCTCGGAGGCTGAAGCGGACGATACGGTCGAAAAAATCGCCTCCTTCCTGCGCGCGGACAAGGCGCTGAAGCCTGAGAGCGCTAGAGCGATTGAAACGATCGTCCGCGCTGCCTATGAGGAGATGGCCGAGGAGCGATGACCGAGGCGCTGGCCGACGAGTTCGTCGATAGGTGCGAGCAGATTGCACTTGACCTGCGCAACGAGCTCGAGCTCGGCGATCAAGGCCGGCTCGACCCACGAGGCCTGGCAGGCCATTGGGCAATCGACGTCCATTCGATCGAGCGATTCCGAAAGACCCTTCCCGAGGAGGTGCGCCAATTAACCGAAGAAGACGCGAAGTCGTTCGCCGCGGCCACAGTCTTTTGCGGGACACGCTGCCTGATCCTCGTCAATCCGAGCCAAACCGACCCAGGGGAGGCGCTTTCCATCGCTCATGAGCTCGCCCACCTCGAGTTAGAACACGAGCCCACATGGCCGCTTTTCGATGAAGCCGGACAGCGGAGATGCTGGCGGCCGAACGAGGAGGCCGAGGCTGAATACCTTGCTGGCGCATTGCTAGTGCCCAGAAGTGGCATCGAGCCGGTGCTGTCACGTCTAGGCCGCGACCCTACGAAGGGAGCGGCGCATTTCGGTGTGGGTCTCGGTCTATTGAGGCGCCGCGTCTTGGCCGTTTGGCGAAAGACCCCGCTCTGGTGGCCTCCAATCGCCCCGGCCGACGACGGGTCCGAAAAAGAGCCACCCTTCGTGTTGCGGCACTTGTCCGAGCGGTCTGATGACGGCGGCGGGAGCGAGCCAGCCCCGGCCGGATCGTCTGCTGGTTGAGCGACAAGGCGCTCGAGGCGCGAGAAGCGCCGGCCTATAGGAGCTACGCGATAGAGCTGCACCGTGAAGGCTCGGCAGCCGCGCGGCTCGGCGTCGCGGAGAGCGAAGCGGTGCGTCGCTCACGCTGAGCGAAGCGGATTACCCGACCGGCACGGGACCGGGGACGAGGACGTCCGGGTCATGTCCCGGACGGACGACTGCCCCGGCGTCGCGAAGCGCCCGCAGGCGGTTGGCGGACGCCGCCTGCGCGGCGAAGTCGTCGGCGAACAGCGGGAACCGGTGATCGTCTAGGCCGGACGCGTAGTGGGTGACGTCGCCGCCGAGGACCAGCCGCTCGCCGAGGCGAACCGACTGGTGGCCGGGCGTGTGACCGGGGGTCGACAGCAGTTGGATCGACCCGTCGCCGAGCAGGTCGTGGTCGCCGTCGACGAGTACGACCTGCTCCTCGACGGTGCCGTAGTCGAGCGGGAGGAAGAAGTTCTTGGCGATCGTCGCCGCGTCGTGGCCCGCCTCCCACTCGCGGCGCTGCACGACGACCGGAACCGAGGGCGGCAGCAGGGCCAGCCCGCCGGCGTGGTCGAAGTGCAGGTGCGTCAAGACGACCTTCGTGACCGTGGTCAGGTCGACCTGCTCGCCGATGCTCGCGTCGAGCTCGAGCTGGAACATGCCGAGCGCGTCGGCTGCGCCGTAGTGTCGCGCCGCGTCGTCGACCGCGGCCGGGTTCAAGCCCGTGTCGACGAGGATCCGCTCCGCGGCGGTCTCGATCACGTACGCCGGGACGGGGAAGCGGACCGGGCGGTCGAGGTCGTCGTCCCGGCGCCAGATGCCGGCGGCCGAGGTGAACCAGCCGACGTTGAGCATCTCGACCTTCATCCCTCGCAACGCTACATCTGAGCGGGTACAGAAGTCGCTCCATCGATCGACGCGATCGAGGTCCGGATGGTCGGCAGTGAAGGTGCAGCTGGACAGGTCGCGTAAGCACCCCACAGCCTGGCGTGAAATGCATGCATCGTTGCGGGGGTTGTGGTCCGGAGGGGCATTACCCAACATGGGGAAATGCGTCCGATCCGAGGAATCGGCGCGGCGGCACTGATCGTCATCGCAATCGTTGCTCCCCCGCGCGCCGATGCGTCCCCCGCGAACGTGGCTCCCCTGCAGGCGGCGCTGAAGGCGTTCGGCCTCTACGGAGGCTACGTAGACGGGATCAAGGGCCCCCTCACCCGGCGTGGAGTGGTCGCCTTCCAGCGGCGTCGAGGCCTGCCGGTCGACGGCATCGCCGGACCGCGGACGCGGGGGGCGCTCGGCTGGCGGGGAAGGCCGGCGCTCGGGAGTCGGGTGATGCGGTTCGGCAATCGGGGCTGGGATGTCGCCGCATTGCAGTTCCTGCTCCAACGTGCCGGCCATGGGCCGGGAAGAGCCGATGGGCTCTACGGGCCGTTGACCAGGGGAGCGGTCTTACGCGCGCAGCGCGCCGCGGGCATCGGGGTCGACGGGCTCGCCGGGCCGGTGACGATCGCCTCCCTGCGTCACACGGGTGAGCCGCCAGGCGATCCCGTGCGGTTCCTGCGGCCGGTCTCGGGCCCGATCGACGACGGGTTCGGCGCCCCGAGAGGCGGAGGTCGCCGGCACGACGGGCTCGACTTCCCGGTCCCCTACGGCACGCGCGTCGGCGCGGCGGGTCGCGGGACGACGATCTACGCCGACTACAACTACGGCGGCTACGGCAACCTGGTGGTGATCCAGCACCGGCTCGGCTTCACCACCTGGTACGCCCATCTGTCCTCGATCACGAGCTGGGTCGGCGAGCAGGTGGTCGGTGGCACGCGCATCGGCTACGTCGGCTCCACCGGCTATTCGACCGGCCCACATCTCCACTTCGAGGTGCGCCGCTACGACACGCCGATCGATCCCGTTCCGCGGCTGCTGGCCACCGCCTCTCGATCCGCTGGCCCCGAGGGCCGGCGACCCGTTCGCGAGTGCGGCAAGACCCGGCACGAGACGCGCCGGCCGCGGCCCGGTTCGGACTGGATCGCCCGCGAGCGCCTCTGCGTCACCCGATAGCCGGGCGAGCTCAAGGCGCGAGTCGATCGAGCACCGTGCCGTCCGCCCCCACCGCGAGGACGGTGGGCACGACCGCGACCCCGTACTTGCGGGCGAGGTCGGGTCGCTCCCGCACGTCCAGCTTGACCAGCGGGTCGGGCTCGGCGGAGAGGCGTCGCTCCCACTCGCGGCACTCGCTGCAGAGGGGGTGGGTGAACTCGACGAAGGCGCGCGAGTGCCCGTCGAGCGCACCGAGGTCGGCAAGCTCGATCCGGCCGTGGCGCCGCGGTGAGATCCCGCGCAGGCGGGCGCTCAGCCGGTAGGCCTCGCAGCCGGCGCAAAAGCCGCTCGTCGCGGCCAACAGCGCCAGGAAGGCGACGAGGGCGGCAAGAGCCGTGCCCACGGCGGGGGAGCCCAGCCACCAGGCCAGCGCCGCGGCCGCGAGGAAGGCGAACCCGATCGCGTTGGCCAGGCGGGGCGGGCGCGAGTCCTCCAGATCACCCTCGCCGATGCGGGGCTGGATCAGCTGGAAGTAGACGAGGCAGGTGATGCAGAATCGCCGCCCCAGGGTCAGCCCGATCAGCAGCTGCGCTCCCATCAGCGCCCAGAGGAGCGGCCAGCCGAACACGGCGCCGGCCAGCGCGATGATCCCCACCACCGCCTGGTTGAAGCGGGGCGCCCGCGCGTCGATGACTTCGGTGTCTCGCCAGGGATCGGCCGTGCGTGGCTTGGCCATGAGTCCAGTGTAGGCCGGAGCCTTGAGGCGCCGGGCACTGTCGCGCTGCCCCCGGTCGCGAGCAGGCAGCCGCTCGACGCTACGGCGCGAACCGCTCGCAGCCGCGCTCGGTGTCCCGGCCGCGGTTGCCGCGGCACACGTCGAAGCCACCCCCGCCGCCGACGAGGCGGTCCGATCCCGAGCGTCCCAGCAGCCGGTCGCTGCCCCGGTTCCCGTGCAGCCGGTCGCCGCCGCCGCCACCGATCAGCCTGTCGGCGCCGGCGTTGCCGAAGACCCGGTCGGCCCAGACCCCGGATTTGACGACGTCGTTTCCGCGGCCCGCGCAGACGAGGTCATGGCCGCTGAAGGTATGGACGACATCGGCGCCCCCGCGTGCCAGCACGACGTCGTCTCCCCGCGTCCCGACGAGCCGGTCGTCCGCGCCCGTGCCGAGCACGCTCGCCGGGAAGCCGGCGCAACTCGCGACACGCAGCGGCAGCACCCGCGTCGACGCGGTGGCCAGGTCGTTGCCGGCGCGTGGATCGCGAACTTTGCTCCGCACCGAGGCGCTGTTCGTGATCCGCCCCGGCCGCGTCGGTCTTGCCGTGATCGTGACCACGGGTATGGTCGCGCCGGTCCCGACCCCGATCTGGCCGAGGTCGCAGACGACGGTGCGGCCGCTGATCCTGCAGGTCCCGCTCGTCGTGCTGGCGGCGGCGCCCTCGAGGCTGTTGGGCAGCTTGTCGGTCAACCTCACGCCGGTGGCCGGGCTGGGACCGTGATTCGTCACGGAGATCGTGTAGGTGAGCGTGGATCCCACGACCACCGGATCCGGGCTGTCGGACTTGCTCACCGAGAGATCCGCCTCGCTCGTCGGCGTCTGCGCCTCCGGCGAGGCGGCGACGGCCAGCAGGACGGCTGCTGCAAGCGATGCCGCTGCCAGGAGGACCCGTGGGCCTCGCATCGGATTGCCCGCGCGTCCCTGCCAGTGAGGCGTATCCCGTTTCTGCATCGACAGACCCCCTCCCGTCCGGTGTTCCCCGGTTCCCCGGACCTGAAACGGGTTTTTGGGTTCGCCGGAGCAGCAGGAGGGTTGTGGATCTGCATCAGGCGGCGGCTTCCCAGGAGTCGATGCCCTGCGCGGACGGCGCTAACGCCGGCCCGCGGCCCGCGCCTGCAACAGCTCCGCCCGAGCGCGGCCACTGCTCGAGCGCCGCCACCAGCGCGTCCTGGGCCAGGTCCTCGGCGATCCCGACGTCACCGACGATCCGCGCCAGGCCGGCGATCAGCCGCGCCGACTCGATCCTCC
>Ga0190265_10003946_pt1 | contig 10216 bp, 7 predicted proteins | sample Popmic124T_FD_133135 | JGI IMG/M metagenome (GOLD analysis project Ga0190265, IMG submission 133135) | Populus adjacent soil microbial communities from riparian zone of Indian Creek, Utah, USA - 124 T | ecosystem: Environmental > Terrestrial > Soil > Riparian zone | place: USA: Utah | collected...
GCGGCCCTCTGACGTCGCTCTCCATCGTGCATCGCGATGTGGCCGACGAACCTCTGCATGGACTCGACCTCGCCTCGCGCGACGCCGGTTCCGCCCCGCTCGACGGATCGATGGTCCGCCTCGACGACGCCAAGATCGAGCTCGGCGCCATCCGTTTCGAAGCGTCGGGCGCCATCGAACAAGGGCCCGATTTCACGCGCATCGAGGGTCACGCCAATATCCCCACCTCCGATTGCCAGCGCGTCTTCGAATCTTTGCCGCGGGCGCTCATCCCCAAGCTGCTCGGTCTGAAGATGAAAGACACCTTCGGTCTGCGCAGCGGCTTCGAGCTCGACACCCGTAACCCGAGCGACATGCAGATCGATTGGGAGCTCAAGAACCGCTGCCGCATCACCAAAGCGCCCCCCGATATCGACGTGGAGCGCTTCCAGGCTCCTTTCAAACATACCGTCTACGACGAGCACAACGAGAAGGTGGAGATCACGACCGGTCCCGGCACGCCGGAGTGGGTGCCGTTCCACGTCATTTCGCCCTATCTCGAGGCGGCGCTCACCACCACCGAAGACGGTGGGTTTCGCGCGCACAAGGGATTCGACAAGTCGGCCATCAAGAACTCCATTCGCGACAACCTGCGTCAGGGCCGGTTCGTGCGCGGAGCCAGCACCGTCACCATGCAGCTTGCCAAAAACCTCTACCTCGGGCGGGAGAAAAACCTCTCGCGCAAGCTGCAGGAGGCGGTCCTCACCACCTACATCGAGCAGGCGCTCACCAAGGAAGAGATCCTCGAGCTCTATTTCAACGTCGTCGAGTTCGGCCCCATGCTTTACGGCATCGGACCCGCCGCGGAACACTACTTCAACGTGAGCCCCCACGATCTCTCGGTCGCGCAGTCGCTCTTTTTGACGTCCATCTTACCGAGCCCCAAGAAATCCTACTTCGCGCCCACCGGGCAACTCAGCAAGGGATGGGCCGGCTACCTCCGCCGTGTGCTCAAGATCATGCGTGACCGCAACAAGGTCAACGACGCCGAGCTCATCGACGGTCTTTCCGAACAACTCACCTTCGGCGTCGCGAAGTCACCGCGCGTCGCGCCGACGGAGGACGTGCGCCGCGACCTCGGAAGCGATCCATCGGGGCTCATGCCGGAAGGGCCGTAAGAGAGATATCTCACGCGCGCCGGAGCCGCGGCACGAGCTCGCGATCGAATTTATCGATGTCCGGACTCTTTGGCGCGAGACCCGACATCGCGCCGACGCAAGCACGCGCGCCTTCGCGGAAAGGGCCGAGCGCGACGCCGAGGTAGTCGGGCGGATACTTGTCGAGCTTTTCGAGACCACGGAGAAGCAAACGCGACGCACCACCCGGCTCGCGCTGCACGAACAGCTTGTGAAAAGCGCTCGTCACCTGAATGAGACCCTGCACGAAGAGCCGCCACTCATCGTTCAGCTCATCGGTCCAGATCGACTCCCACGCTTCGTGGGCTTCGTAATATTCGCCTTCGTTGTGGAGGCGCTCGGCGAGCGCGAACTGTGCGCGCTGCGTCGGGGGCACGGCTTCGACGTCCATCGGGAAGGACTGTATCCCCCTCTTCGCCACGCCCGCCAGGTCGGACACCTTCACTGAAATATTGTGGCGTCAGCGAAAATATGATACGCAGGGCATACGGGGGGCCAGCCTGAGGGGGGCTTGGGCGGCACCCTGGACACAATCACTCTCTTAAGAAGGGAGTGCAACCACAAGGGGTCGGCCATGGACAGAATGGTTCGATGCACGGTCTGCTACTGGCGCGGCACATTGGGGGGAGCCATTTCGGCCCCCCGCGTCCGGCCATCCGAAATCCCTCCCGCCGAAGAGGCGATTCAAAATATCTATGAGCAGGAGCGTGAGGCGACGAGGCAACTCGGTCATCCCACGTTGCCTCCCTGTCCCGCTTGCGGACATCATACGGTTTCGGTCGAGCGCCGCAGCGCTCGTCCCGCTGCCTAGCGAAAGGCTCGCAGCTCAGCGAAAAACGCGCTGAGCATCCGCGCACATTCTTCCGCGAGCACCCCCGGGGTGACGGCGAAGCGATGGTTCAAGCGCGGATCTTCGCCCAATAGGTAGAGCGAACGCAGCGCGCCCGCCTTGGGGTCGTCACATCCGTAGACCAGGCGTTCGATGCGTGCATTGACGAGCGCCCCCGCGCACATCACGCACGGCTCGAGCGTCACGATCAACGTTGCACCCTGCAGCCGCCAAGTGCCGAGGTGAGCGGCGGCGGCACGAAGCGCGACGATCTCGGCGTGGCTCGTCGGATCGCAGTCGATCTCCCGGCGATTGCGCCCGGTGCCGATGACGGCGCCCGCCTTATCGACGACGATGGCACCCACCGGCACGTCGCCGGTTTGCATCGCTCGTTCTGCCTCGGCCAGCGCGAGGCGCATGAAATGCTCGTCGGAGGGAAAGTTCATCGTTCGCGCACCGTGGTATGGCACCGATGTGCAAAAGCGCGAGGCGCGGGTGGGCGTGGGGATCGGTTCGCAAATCGTGGCGCTCGTCTTGGTGTCGGGGCTCGGTGGCAGCACGATGGGTTGCCGGCGTTCGTATGTTCTGTTCGATGATTTCACCTACGCGAGCACATCCGAGCTCGCGCCGCACGGATGGATCATGCGGACCGCTCCCGGCTGGCCGGGGGTGAAAGGCACGGCGTGGGGAACCGAGAGTTTCTCGCTGCACGATGATCCGGCGTTGGCGAAAAACCGCATCCTGCGGATGTCGTCGGTGACGCACGGCGCAGCTTCTACGCGGCAATCGCAGATTTGCCATCAGCGCAAGTACTTGGAAGGAACGTACGCCGCGCGCGTGCGCTTCACGGACGACGCGGTGTCGGGCCGCGACGGCGATCAGATCGTGGAGACGTTCTACTTCATCAGTCCACTCAAGGCGCCGATGGATCCGGACTACAGCGAGATCGACTTCGAATATTTGCCAAACGGCGGATGGGGTCGCGCCGAACCAACGATGCGCGGCACGACCTGGGAAACGTTCCAAGCCGAGCCCATGATCGACGACAACATCACGGGCAAGATGGCGGGCTCGCTCGCCGGCTGGCATACGCTCGTTGCGCAGGTTGCAGGGGGTCGAGTGCGGTACTTCGTCGACGGAAACCCTCTCGCCGAGCACGGCGACAAGTTTTATCCAGAGGTACCGATGTCGATCAATTTCAACCTCTGGTTCATCGAAGAAGGCCTTCTCGCCGGTTCCGAGCAACGCCGATACGAAGAAGACATCGACTGGGTGTTTTTCCGTCGCGACGAGGTTCTCTCCACGCAAGCCGTGGAATCCGCGGTGGCCGAGCTGCGCCGCGACCACGTGACGTTCCGGGACACGGTGCCATCGTCGGGCTTGCCGTCGCCTTGTGATTTCTAATGGTGGGGGGAGGCGCGCCCAGGAAGATTCGAACTTCCGACAACCGGTTCCGTAGACCGGTGCTCTATCCAGCTGAGCTATGGGCGCAGAATGTGTGACAGCCGCCTTCTTAATGGCTCGACCGCCTTCTGCCAAGGTGTTCTCGGGTTCGGTCTTTTTCGAAAGGTCCTCCGCGCTTAGGTCCCTTTGGTTGGCCCGCATTGGTACGACCTCTAGGGTCCCGCGGTCAACGTCGAACTGCCGCAGACTTCTTAGCGAGACCCGTTTCGCGGCCGAGGCGACACTAGACAACGAGAAGGATCGGGCGACCTGTGTCGGCCGCTCTGGCACTGGACATGCAGTCATGAAGAAAGGACTTCCCCCCGAGGGGTCCGCAGCGCCTCCAGAAAAGTGGTGACAATTTCGCTTTTGGGAGAATCTAGGTCAACGTGGGTACCCGAGTCGGCTTTCGAGCCACCATCACCGAGGCTTTTGCGGCGACCGTGATCGGAGAGTCCGGGGAGCGCGAACAAGCGCCGGCCCCGTACCGAACCGACCGGCTCCCGGAGCTCGGCGATATCGTGGGGGGCCACTATCGGCTCGTTCGGGTCCTCGGGCAGGGCATGTTCGGGCGAGTTTACGTCGCCGAGCGGGTGGACGTGCCCGCGCATCAGGTCGCGCTCAAAGTGGTGCCTCGCGAGGTGTATTCGGGACGCAACGTCGAGCGCGAGCTCGTCATGCTTGCCGCCGCCAGCCATCCGCACATCGTCCAGCTGAAAGATCACGGAATGACGGCCGGGTACGTGTGGTTGACGATGCCCGTCTACGAAGGAGAAACGCTCGCCAACCGGCTCGATCGCGGGCCGCTCGGCCTCGAGGAGGCGTACGACGTTTTTCTCCCCATCGCCCGCGCGCTCGATGCGCTGCACAAGGCAGGATTGAGGCACCAGGACATCAAGCCCGAGAACATCTTTCTCGCTCGCTTCGCTGGACACTTGCATCCCATCTTGCTCGATCTCGGCGTCGCGGCCGAGCGCGAGGCAACGTTCGTCGCGGGAACGATCTTATACGCCTCGCCCGAGCAGCTTTCGGCGCTCTCGAGCCGCGCCGAGACGCTGCCGCTCAGCGACAAGATGGATACGTATTGCCTGGCATCGACCCTGCTCTTTGCGCTGGTCGGCTCGACGTATTTCCCCGGTGAAGGGGCGGACTCTCGACTCGAGATCGTGAAGGCACAGAACCAGCGTGCGACGAGCCCGCTCGCCAAAGGCGCTCTCATCGAGGCGACGGGGGCGCCGCGCAAGATGCTGAGCGCCGCCTTCTGCCGCTGGATGGATCCTGATCCGCTGAATCGACCGCCGGTGCGGGTGATGGCGGACGAGCTCGAGGTGCTTCTCGAGCCGGACCGCGAGCAAGAGCGACGGCGCGCGCGCCGGAGGATCCGCTTTCGTTACCTCGGCCGAATGGCGGTCGCGGCGCTCTTGGCCGTGGCCGGAGGAGGCGCATTTTTCGCCTATTCGAAGCGGGAAACCCTTCGTCTCGCGTCGGAGCTCGATCGCGCTCGCGCCGAAGGCGCCGCATCGTTCGGCGAGCTCGACACCTGCATCGCATCGCACCAAGTCGCCCAGCGCGAGGCGACGGCTTGCCGCGATGCGAAGTCGCGGCAAGAAGAGGAATACCGCACCAAGCTGCGTCAGGTCTCCAAGAGCGGGGGGGCGACCGAAGCATCGTTCGCGCGCCAAATGCAGGCTCTCGAGACCACCTACTCGACGAGAATGAAGTCGTGCGAAGAGGAGAAGTCGAGTGCGGTTCGCGCGAGCGACGCGGACAGAGCGCAGCTGACGTGGGACTATCAACGCAAAGAAACGCTGCTTTTGACCGAGCGCGACGAACAGCACAAGGTCGCCGAGAACCGCACGCGCGAGCTCGATCGCTGCCGCGCCGACCTCGCGAGCTTGGCGCGATCATCTGCGACCGTCGATCGTCCGAGCGCGGTCGAAGCGCCAGCTCCACCTTCGGGCGGAGAGACAGCGGTGCCAGGGTCGGGGCCGGGTACGAGGCGCATCGCGCCGCCGGTGCCCGAACCTTCGCTGTTTGGTCCAGCGCCCGCGGAGGGGACGTTGAACATCACGCACCCCACCTCCGAAGGCGCCGCCCACTCGGCCGCCGCCGCAACCGCGCCCGCCGCAGCCGCGCACTGGTAGCCGATCGCCCGCTCCGCGCATCGAAGGTGCGTAGGTTCGCGATGATATTCAGATTGTGATGGATCACACCTACATTGAACCCTTGAACCTTGAAAAATTTGCAGCCTCAGAGAGGCACCATGACAGGCGTGCCATCACTCTCACGCGAGAGTGGCACGCCGAGAGAAGGTCCGACGGTTGTAAATGCTCGAAGCAGACGAGTGATTCCGCGCTTTTTCACTTCGTCGAGGAAAGTGGCACGCGAGGTGCTCTTACCCCTATCGCTGTCGACGCCGTGGGCTGCGGCTCGAACAGTTATCCTTCCGGCGACCAGTTCAGGCTCCAATCTGGCGCTCGTCGAAAGCTTGGTACTTCGGCTTCCTTGCGATACTTAACTTCGGCCTTGGGCTGAGGCCCTCTTTCTTGTCGACCTGATCGAGGCGCGCTCGTCGATCTTGCCCATCGCGCAGCACACCCGTGTGGTGTGCCGCGCGATGGGCCTCCTTTCTTCGCGGCGGGCGAGGCCTCGACAGGTCGGACTTTCGGGGCAGTGGCTACCGAGTTGGCGCCTCGCGCGCCTCCTGCGGGAGACCGAAAACCCGGTCCGCGTTGCCCTCGGCGTGACAACGCGCGCAGGCAGCGAGCTTGCCCCGGTCTTCGAGTCGCCCCTCGGCGTCGATGACGATGTACTCCCAGTCGCCCCCCTCTGGGAAAAAGCCCGGATCGCGTTTCGCCATCGCGAAAGTCGGACCTGGCGTCGACGATGAAGTCGAAGCGTGTTTTTTCACCAGCACCGATCCCACGCCGAATCGGCTCGACGGTGCGAGATTCGTAAAAAGCTCCATCGCCGAGTCGTTCACGGCGATCTCCGCCGTCCAGCGCCCGCCGAAATGCCCGCGCGAAACGAAGGCCTTTCCGACCGGGCGAACCGACTGCAGATCGATGCCCGGATCAGCGAAAGCGCCGGCGTCCGGCCCCGATAAGGAACCGGCGCCGCCGTGACGATTGACGGTGGACATCCCAGGGTTGACGAGGGCAGGCTCTCGCGGCCCACATCCGCCGACGAAACTCGCAAAAGCAGCGGTCGCGAGCACACCTCGACACGAGCGGCGGCGGAGTGCACCATGACGAGTAGATCCCATGAGATTCGGCTTTCGGGTCGCTTTTATCACGGCTTTCGTCGTCGCTTTCGGTGCGGCCTTTGCGTCCGCCGGGCCGCGGGCGGAAGCGCAGTCGCGGCTCCGCCCCTGGCTCGGCGTCGAGCTCGACAAGGCCGGCACCGTACCGCGTGGCGTTCGAGTCCACCATGCCGTCCGAAACTCGCCCGCCTGGAGCGCCGGGGTGCATGACGGCGACGTGATCGTGCGGGTCGGCGACGTCCTGACGTCGCGTCCCGACGACATCATTCGCGAAGTCGCCGCGCACACGCCGGGCGCGGCCCTGCGCCTCGTCCTACTCCGGGCAGGCGTCGAAGTGCCGCTGACGATCACGCTCCAGGCGATCCCCGAAGGCGAGGAGATGCTGCGGCTCGACAAAGTGGGCGTCCAGGCGCCCGCGTCGTGGAAGGGCCTCACCGCCGTCTCGGGCCCCCTCCCGAGCGGACTCGGCGAGCTTCGCGGGCGCGTCGTGATCGTCGACTTCTGGGCGACTTGGTGCATGGCGTGCCGCATGTCGGCGCCGAAGCTCACGTCGTGGCAGGCCAAATTCGGCGCCCAGGGGCTGAGTGTGATCGGGATCACCGACGACCCCGTCGAAGAGGCCTCTCAAGGCGTGCAGACCTTCGGTATGCGCTACGCGGCCGTCGCTTCCGACGAATCGTACGGGACGCAACGCGCCTTCGGCGTGCGCGCCTTGCCGACGGTGTTCGTCATCGACAAGCGCGGCGTCATTCGCGACGTGTCCGTCGGCTTCGATCCGCGCAAGGAGGCGCAGATGGAGGCACTGCTCCGGCGTCTCTTGGCCGAACCTTAGGCCGTGACATGCTCGACGTCCTCGACAATTTCTTGTGGATTCTGAGGCGAGAGGGTTTCGCGCTCTCCACGGCGCAAGCCATCGACGCGGCGCGCGCCGCGCGCGAGGTTGGGCTCTCGGATCGAGGGCTCTTGCGCGAGGCGCTGGCGTGCGTCGTCGTCGACGCCCACGATCAGCGCGCGAAATACGACGAGCTGTTCGACCAGTTCTTCTCGCTTCAGGCGCGCCCGCACCCGGATCTGCCGACTCGCCTTTTGGCCCAGGGGTTCAGTCGCGCCGAGCTCGCCGTGCTGCGCGAGCTCTTGGCCGACTTTCTGTCACCCGAGGGGCGCGCGCGCCTGCGTGCGCTCTTGTCGGGGGGTACCGATCTCGATCATCTCCTGGCCAGCGAGGCGGTCAAAAAGCATCTGGCGCGCCTCAACGGACCGCTGCAAAAAGGCTTTTTCGCGCATCAACTGATCGAAGATCTCGGTATCGAGCGCGCGCGCTCGGCGCTCGACTTTTTGAAGGAAGGGCTCACCGAGATGCTCGACCCGGTGCGGGCGGAGGAGCTCGTACGAGCCTTGGTGCGCGAGCTCGAGTGTTCCGAGCGGCGTGTGCGCGAGCGGGTCGAACAGCATGTGGCGGAAGCCGTTCTCGCCGAGCAGACCATCGCGGGGCCAATGTCCACGCCCTTCGCTCTTTTGGCAGACACCGAGATCGACGACGTGCGCCGCGGCGTGCGCAAGCTGGCCGAGCGGCTGCGAGGCGCCGCACGCGTAAAGGCCCGCCATCGGCGTCGCGGGCGCATCGATCCTGCCCGCACCATGCGCACCACCCTTTCCACCGGCGGCATCCCCTTTCGCCTCGTGCGCCGCGATCAGAGACGCGACCGACCGCGGCTCATGGTCCTCTGCGACGTGAGCGACTCGGTGAGGCAGGCATCGCGCTTCATGCTGGAGTTCGTCTACGCCATCCAGGAACTGTTCGATCGCACGCGGAGTTTCGTGTTCGTGAGCGACATCGCGGAAGTGACGCCCATCTTCGATGAAAGAGGCGTGAGCGAAGCCGTCCTTCAGGCTGCTATGTCGGCGGTCGACACCGCGGACAATTCCTATTATGCACGCGCGCTCTTGCATTTCGAACAGCAGTTCATGACCGGCATCGATCGGCGCACCACCGTGATCATCCTCGGCGACGGTCGCACCAATTACCAAGCGACGGGCGCTGACGTGGTCGCGGAGATGCGCGCCCGCGCGCGCAGCGTGCTCTGGCTCTGTCCCGAACCGCGCAGCCGCTGGGGAACGGGGGACAGCGCGATGCCCGCTTTTGCCGCCGAGGTCACGCAGGTCCTCGTGGTGGCGTCGGGGGCCGATTTGGAGCGCGCAGCGCGCGAGCTCGTCGTGCGAGCTTAAGAGAAGGCTCTTGCGCCCTACGTAGCCACGTTTCTTTTCTAGTTCCAAGCAGCGAAGTGCTACGGTCGGGGTGAGTACCATGTCAGGCTACGTGCGAGCTTTCAAGAGAGCGACCAAACAGGCCATGGTGCCGATGGCGCGTCTCGTCGTGGGAGATGCGCACGATCTTCCTATCGAGCTCTGGGGGATGCGACTTGGGTCGGATGGGCGCCTTCTCTATGCCGGTCAAGACATCATCGCCCTCGCCGAACGTTACGGCACGCCTCTGCACCTACTCGACGTGGCACGGCTCGACGCCAACCTGGCGGCGTTCCTCGCCCCGCCGGAAAATGGCCGGCCCGCCGTCGAAGTTTACTATTCGTTCAAAACGCAGCCGTTGCCGTGGATCATCAAACGGCTGATCGGCCGTGGTGCCGGTGCGGAGGTCATCTCCGAATACGAGCTGCGTCTGGCTCTTCACCTCGGCATCCCAGCAGAAAAGATCATTTACAACGGACCCGGCAAATCCGACGCCTCCATCCGCGTGGCGATCGAGGCGGGGATCTTGCTCTTCAATTTGAACCATCTCGAGGAAGTCGACCGCGTAGCCGGCATTGCGCGCTCCCTCGGTCGCCGACTTCGGGTCGGCGTGCGCATCACCACTTCATCGGGGTGGTCATCGCAGTTTGGCTGCTCCGTCGCGAGCGGCGAAGCGATGGCGGCGTTCGAACGTGCCCTCGCCACACCCGAGCTCGATGTGATCGGGCTGCACTCCCACCGCGGGCGCCACATCCACCATGCCGCGGAGCTTGCTGGCTTCGCGAGCGAGGTGCTGGCCTTCGCAGCCGAGCTTCGCGGCCGGCTCGCCTTCGAGCCCAAGATCCTCGATTTCGGGGGTAGTTTGGGCATCACCACGGTCCGCGCGCTCACGCCCGTCGACCTGCGCCTGGTCGAAACCCTGCATACGCCCGTCGCGCCGGCCGACCCCAAAGCGAGTCTCAGTGTGGCAGATTATGCCCGAAAGCTGACCGAGATCGTGCACGCGCACTACCAGGGCCAAGGCACCGCGGTGCCGCGGCTGGCCGTCGAACCCGGTCGAGCTCTGACCGGGAACGCTCAGGCGCTCATCGCGCGCGTGATTACGACGCGAACGTCTCCCGAGGGCCTGGCGTATGCGGTGCTCGACGCGGGGGTCAACATCGCGGGAATTCTGCGCAGCCAGCTTTCGCAGATCTACCGCGTGACGGACTACGGTTCGCCGCGTGATACCCTGTATCGCCTGGTCGGCCCCATCTGCCAGCC